>QFCS01004863.1_pt1 | contig 182607 bp, 186 predicted proteins | sample 3576561 | NCBI WGS metagenome assembly QFCS01 | reverse complement strand
TCGCGCCCCCGGTATTCGCCCCACCTCAAAAGCCACGCGGCCGGCCGCCGAAAAATCCTCAATTCGCCATGTCGCCGACGTCGGCATAACTGGGGAATTTTACTTCGGCGCTTTTGAGGAAAATTCGCGCGGCATTGACAGCTTTGTTCAACTGGGCCATCCGCATGCAACTGGTGGATATGCGCAATCCGTGCACGCCTCTGCGCATGCAGAAAGTCGTGCGCCGCCGCCGCGACTACACCACCGAGCAGATACGCAAGATCGCCACCCACATCTTTTATCCGGTCATGGAGGTGCCGCCGGAGACCGACGACCTCGAAGGAACCGCCAAGCGCGACATGGCGCTCGCTAAGGGGAGGGTGCTCACCGCCAACGACCAGATGCAGGAACTCTGCAACTATATGGGCATCCTGTTCTTGACCATGGCCCGTCCCAGCGACCTGACCAACGCGGAGTTCAGCCACTTCGACCTCGATAAGCTGGTCTGGCACAAGCACAACACCAAGGGCATCAAGCTCTCGCGTTCCGTCTACGAATATTCCTTCCGTTCGGTACCCATCCATCCGAAGGTGGCCGCGATGGTGCAGGCCCAGTGCGCCCGCTGGCCGGAAAGCAAGCTGGTGTTCCCATCCCATACCGACCCGACGCAGCCGCGCGACAACTTTCGCAAGGGGCTGGACCGGTTCAAGGCGCTTGACGGCGTGCCGGAGCATTTCCAGCTTTACGACCTCAAGCGCATAGCGATTTCGCTGATGCTGGCGGGGCAGGGCGTTTCGCACGAGGCCCTTTCGCACTATGTCGACCATAAAGGCAATCTCGCAACCACCGCCATTTACGACCTCGGCCTCGTCGACCCCATGCGGCCCGTTACGGAAAAGCTGGGCGCGCTCCTCGGCCTCTGATGCTTGACGTCATTTGCCGACCGTGCGGCAATGGACGTGCGGTAACTTTCGGCCGCAATCTCCCACCAATGAAAGCCGCTGCACATGGAAGCCCTACAGGCGATCGTGATCACCAATGCCCAGTTGCGGGACATGCTTGTTGAAGCTGCCCGAATGGGCGCGATGCAAGCAGTTGAAGCCCTGCGTTCCGAACTCCACCAGTCCCCCGACGAGGGCACGGTTCAAAAGCTCCGAGCCTACCTTGCCGATCCGGCCTCCGTCTCAAATCCCCATGACCTTTGGGCACACAGCGGCCTCATCTGCCAGATTGAGCTAAAGCCGAACGGCAAACCGAAATCCGCCGCGTGGTTCATGAAGTTCCAGCGGGACACCGGCCTTGCCGAATGTTTCACCCGCCCCAGCCCGGCCTATGGCCGCCGCCGCGAATGGTCCTTTGCGGATATCCGGCTGGCGTGGAATACTTATTACCGTAGGAGGTAGCGGCGGAACGCCGATATCCTTCCATTTGCCCTTCCCAAGCCCACGACATGCCCCGGCGGCAGGGTCAAGGCCGCAAGCCGCGCAGCGGGGCCGAAGGCAGCCTTGAGGCTGGCGGGTGGGGCATGTCCTCCTGTCCATAGGGCCTTCCATCTAAAATTGTCCATATCGATGCAACTCCACGTTAGGGTGGCTCGCATTACCATCCGCGCCCAACAGGGCCAACGGATGGGGACGATGCTGGAGCAAGGGGAGTACGAGTTTCTGCGGGAGCGGATCGATCATGTCCTCGTGTGCGGGCAGCTGACCGCATGGCAGCGCCGGTTCCTTGAGGACATGAGGGCGAAGTTCGTGCGCTTCGGTAACCGCACCCGTTTAAGCGACAAGCAGCTTTCCACGCTGCGACGGAAAACGCAAACCGAGCGTGTTGTGCGTATGCCGGTCACCGGCGGAACCTATGTACGGCCCGGCTGGATGGCGCGTGAAGCCCGTTGGTTTGTGCGTCACTTCATACGTGACTTTGCCGCTTTCGCCGCTGTCATGGCATTTATCGGGGGCCTTCTCATTATCAGCCAAGGGTTTTCGTGGACGAGTTGGAGCACCGAGGCCGTCGCAACCACCCAGACCGGCACGACGACCAAGGCGCAGGGCACGCATCGCTCATTCTCCGTCATCGATGGGGACACACTGAGGCTTTCCGATGGATCGCGGATGCGCCTGGTCGGATTCAACACCCCTGAAAGCGGCCAGCGTGCCGCATGCGGCAAAGAGGCGGAGTTGAGCGCACGCGCCTCGGCACGCCTCCGGCAACTTGTTACGCATTCAAGGAGCGGCGTTACGCAAGTGGCGTGCGCATGCCCGTCCGGAACTGAAGGCACCAGCAAATGCAACCATGGCCGTTCTTGCGGCCGCTTGACGGTGGACGGCCGCGATGCCGGACAAATTCTTGTCGCGGAGGGACTGGCCGTGCCGTTCACCTGTTCTGGCGATCGCTGCCCGCCGACGCCGCGCCCATGGTGCAACTAATCAACGGAAGCGGATTCAGTCCATGCTGCATCAATCAATATCACCCGACGCCTGCATGTTGGACGATGCAACCATTTCCATCAGGCATTTGCTCGACGCTGGCTTCCGGTGGGCCGGACGCTGGGAAACACCTGATGGTGCGACCATCGCGCGCTGCTTTGAGGTGGACAGCAAGCCGGGTGTTTACGCGTACGCCGTCAACGGCATGGTTACCTATGTCGGCTCCGCGCAACGCGGGCTTCACAACCGCCTCCGCAGCTACGAGATCAGCAAGACCAAAAGAACCGCCATGCGGATTCGGCGGGAGATACTGGCCAGCCTTGCGCTGGGAAATGCCGTTGACGTCTATCTCTTGCCAGCGCCACCGGCACTGCGCTGGAATGGGCTGCCGGTTGATCTCATCGCCGGTATCGAGGACGGCCTGATACGGGCAATCAATCCGCCATGGAACATCCGGGGCAGCCGACGAACCGCCGGTTTCGCAAGCAACTCATAAGACGAGCGGTGCCGATGGGCCGGCCGTCCGCTCTCAATTGAAAGCTACGGGGTGTAGCCGTGGAGCAGTTCGTGCACGGTAATGTCGGCATGCCGTGAGATCCGGGCAATCATGCGCAGAGTCGGATTGGCCGTCCCGCCGAGGATGGCGAAATAGGTCGGCGCCGTAATCCCACAGAATTTCGCAAACTCGATCCTGCCCATGCCACGCCGTTCCTGTTCCCGCCGCATGGCGGAAGCCATGTGCCGGAGCATGAGCGAGGTCAGTTCCGTTTCGGTGTCAGTCTTTCTTGCCATGGGCGAGGCATAACATGCCGTCGGTAAAAGTCTAAGGGGCGTTGCCCCTCGCGCCCGCAAGGGGGCCGAGCCTCGGCGAGCCTGCGGCCGCACCACCCCCCTTGCAGTTGCTACCCTCAGCCCTCGCCGGACGGGCAGGGTTGCAGGATACCTGCAACCTGCATTTATTTCAGGCGTTATCTGCGAGGCGGATGCATGCGCCCGCAGATGACGACATGGGCTGACGATCCGAACGCGGTGCACGGAATGAACGTGATGGTGTGCAAGCCGCCCGTGGCGAGCGGGCCGAACCACGTTTCCGGCGCGGTGGAGGCAACAAGCGGCGCGTCCATGGCCGGTGTCCGCGTTTCCTCGGCCTCTGGCATGGGTTGGCCCGCAGCGTCGAGCGTGCGCATAACAATCCCGACATAGCTGCTCTTGCGGAACATGCCGGTAAATTCGATGGCGTCTCCCGTATACCGGTAGCATCCGTCCTCGGGGTTGATGCGGAACGCGTGGCGCATCTCGGGTGGCACCTGTGCGAGGCCGGTGGAGGCGAGCCCCGTCGCCAGAACGAGGCACAAGCCTATCCAGCATGACCGTGTGCTCATTGCACGATTTTCCATGCCTTGCCGCTCGGCGTGATCTTGACGGTATCCGTAAACGCGCCGCGAACCTGCGTCGTGTTGGCACCCGTGAGATTGAGCGTCGAGCCTACTTCGCCTTCCCAGATCGTCTTGGTGCCCGAAATCGAGCAGCGGACCTCGTGCGGGTTGGAAGCGGCGTAGTCGCACGTGACCGTGCTGCCCATACCCGCCTTGAAGTGGTCTTTGACCATGCTTTCAGCAGCCGACAGGGCCAGCGGTTCAAGCGCCAGCCGTGCGGTTTTGTCGTCCTTGGGAAGGATGAAGGTCAGGCCATTGCCGCCGTCCACGGCAAGGGTACGCTGGTAGACAGGTTTGTCGCGACTTCCCTCGCAATTCCGCCATGACACGGGCTCCATGCCCGGCGTGTGGTAAGAGGACGCGCGGAGGCGGCGCGTCCATTGGAAGTCAGTCTCGCAGCCTCGCGCCGCCGATGACTCGAACCGTTCGCCGGTGTCTTTCCTATACCGGATATTCATCGGCTCATTGTCGTGGGCTTTGTTGGTCGAAACGACCTTGTAGGACAGGCCGAAATCGCATTTCCACGAATGAAACCAGTCAACGCACGTCATGTCGGAAACGCCAAGGTCCGTATACTCGGCGGACGCCTCCGCACCCTGTGCGGCAAGCCACTCGTCAATCAGCGCACGCATGTGGTTCTCGCTCGGCGGAATCAGGTTGTAGCCCGCGTGGGCCACGTAACCGGCCATGCCAAGCCCGACGAGGCCCGCCACGATATGGACGTTGAACCATTTGGGCGTGCGGAACGCCACGACCGCGAGAACGAGGCACAGCACCGCGCCCGCCATCCGGCCGCCGAACAGGATGGCGTTGTAGCCGTTGGGGGCGAAGGCCGGAAAGAGAAGTGCCGCCGCGCCAATCAAGACAACGGAGGGCAGGACGCGGGTGAGCTTTTGCAAGGGGATATCTCCGGTGGAAAGCAGGCGTTCTTCAGAGCTTCAGGGTTTTGACGAGGATGAGCGCAGCGGCGGCGGAAAGTGCAAGGCCACCACTGGTCATGGTCCCAAGGTGTGAAATCAGCTCGATCTTGGCCGTGGTGTCGTCGGGCTGGTGGCTGAACAGGAGCCTCATGGGCAACATGGTGCCGAAGAAGGCGGGGCGGGTGGCAACCCCGATGATGAACGCCAGAAGCGTGCCGCCCGCGACGGTTCCAACGGTTGCCGACAGAAAACGGGAATCCATGGTGTGCCTATTGGTTGTGGGTGTCCTTCTCTGCATCTGACTAGCAAAATTCACGACTTTTGACGGTTGCCCAAAAAGGGCTGGAAGGGCGTATGTGAAAGAAACGGAATCCTGATTTTCCAGTATTCACAAAATGCAAAAGCGAATAAAAAATGTGAATCAAGCGACCTTGCAAAAGTCGTGAGTTTTGACGGTAACAGAAACCCGCGATGTTCTTACGAAACAGCCATTTTTACAGAGCAATTTGAGGGTTTTCCAACAGGAGAGCCTTGTCATGGCCCATTCAACATCTTCCCCGAAAACCATCGGGTACGCCCGCGTCAGTACAGCCGGACAGGATTTGGCGTACCAACTGACGCGGCTGAAAGAGGCGGGATGCGATATAATCTATCAGGAGAAGCGCAGCGGGAAGAACACCCACGACCGGCCCGAACTGAACGCGCTGCTAGCTGGTCTCGGCGCGGGGGACGTGCTGTTCGCCACGGTTTCCGACCGGCTGGCCCGCGACCCGCTCGACATGGTGAACATCCTGTTCGCGGTCAAAAAGGTTGGTGCGCGGTTGCGCCTGCTGGATGAACCGCTCATCGACACCGTGTCGGACATGGCGGATGTGGTAGCCTACCTCATGGGCTGGGCGGGTCGCCTGCAACGCCAGCGAATCTTGGAGAACACTGCCCACGGGCGAGAACTGGCGCGGGCGCGCGGCGTGAAGTTCGGGCGCAAGCCCAAGCTAGGTCAGCGTGCCCGCAAGGTGGTCATTGAGCGGCGGGCGAAAGGTGAGACGTGTGCCCGCATCGCGCGAGACATGGGGGTGAGCGAGAGCACGATTGTACGGGTGTGTGTTTTGTAAGTAGGTTTGTAATTTCTCTGCGCGAAATCAACTCAGAGGCTAGATTTGCCAAATAGATTTCTCCTGAATAGGTTGTCGTGGCGCTGATGGTAAGGGGGGCGGGGACGGACATGAGGGGGCCTAAGGAATCTTTGCGCAGTCTCGTCGAATGGTACGAACCTGCGATGGACGCCCTGTCGTGGAGTAGCTACCTGTGGATCATAGCCATTTGCTTGGCAGTGCTCTTTTCCACCTTCGCCCTTTCAAACTCTATAAAACGAATGAAGTTTCTCAGTGTAAAATCACGAGAAAAAATATCGTTTTACTTGGAGCTTATAGGGGCTTGTACAGCATTCTCAGCCATATTAGATCTGTTGTTGCGAAACGCAGATGATGCTGCACAGCTTGCATTAGGTAATAATGTCCTCTATAGCGCCAGCGCTATATCTTATATCGCTGAGTTTTTTGGTGATTACACGAATTATGTTTTATTCTTTTTTCCGTTCTATGTGATTTTGCTTGCTGCCGTCGGAAATAAATCATTGAGTAAGATATTATCGGCTATTATTGGAATTTGGGTATTCATTTCTATCGTATTTTGTCTTAGATATATTATAAGTACATTTCTATTGAATCCGCTATCTCTTATGTTTTTCGTGCTTATTTGTTTCTTGGTTTCTATGTTTAATTCGGCTTCTCTGGAAAAAGATTATGGGCGATGGACGCCGTTGGCTGGTCTCCGTCTCCGGGCTCTACATAAAGAAGCCAACAAGCGGTTGTCACTAGCACGCCAAGGCGCAATGGTTGGCTTGGCGTCTGCTTTCTATCTGGGACTGACCATTTCACCCGGTGTACAGATTTCGTACTACATGGCCCTTCTATCAGGCCTTCTCGCTATTATAGGTTTTCTGGCGCTTATTTTTACCTTCACCTTCGAGATGCTGAACTCTCATAGCATCCGAAGATCTATCGCTGCCGACACGAAACGGGCCCAAAGCGCCATGATGGTGCTTGTTGGGTTCAGTATCGTGGGGCTCTTTGTCTCAGATATCCCGCTGAACTTTGATTTGCTTGCTATTGACGCTACAAATATCGTTGGAATGGCTATCTTTTCTTTCTGCGTTATTGGAGGAGCCGCAGCGATTGATTTTACGATGGATTTTTTCCATCGCATAGTTGACTTCGTCACCGACAATAATATTGCCTCCTCTACAGGAATGAGCTTTGCATTTGCGGAGATGAATACAGCTACTGCCTCGAGTTCTGTTTCGTTGGGACCGACTGGACTCGCCACCATGCGCACCCATTTGGAAGAAAAGGGTGATAGGGTCCTGGCGATAGAGAAAGCAGATGCGGTTAGCTTAAGGCGACTGGGTCGCACCGTCATCGTGCTTCCGCGCGTTTCAAGTGCGGTCTCAAGAGCCGATGCGGAGTTCTATCGGAATTTCGTAAAGCGCGGTAATGGAATGCTTATTTTGGCTGATCAGTCAGATGTGGAACACAAGAAAGAGTTGTTGTCTGTTTTCGGCGTTGAGGCGTGGCCTGTTCCAAAGGAACTGGAAAAAATTCAACCAATTTTTCTTAATCTTTCTAAAGAGTTTGAGCTCGATGAGATCGGCGATTTCCGGCCCGCGCTGCGTGCACCTATAATGTTGCGGTTTTCACCTGACGTGATTGCCGAAGCGAAAAAAGAAGGTGTTGATCTTTCCGCCGAAAATTATTCACTAATATTTCGCGAGGTCGAAAATGGATTGGTCGCGGTTGTCGGTTCAATCGATCACTGGGCCAACCAAAATATTTCAACGGGGGACAGCGTTCTCTTCCTTGACTACATGCAGTTGCTTTTCCACAAGACTTTGGAATCCGGAAAAGCATTGAGAACCTCGGAGTAGGCATTTTTAGAAGCGTCATCCGCCCAGTTTGCGTTCAATACTTCGTTGTAACGCACCACGGGCGTGGCACGCATCTAACTCAATACCAACATACCGCCGGCCACAAACCTTCGCTGCAACCAGCGTTGATCCCGACCCGCAAAACGGGTCGAGCACAAGCCCTCCAGCCGGACAGTACGTCCGCACCAGCGGTTCCAGCACCTCGACGGGCTTTTGCGTCGGATGCAACTTATTGCCGGTGTAAACCCAGCCCGATACATCGGACTCCGGCCGTGCGGGTAACGGCGGGCGACCTTTCGCCAGCACATAGGCGCTTTCATGCATCGCGCGGAATAGTCCGGATCGGGACGCGTATCGCTTGCAGAATACAATGTGCCCCACACGCCGGAATCCCGCCGCCGCCCATGCGGCAAGAAACGCCTCCGTCGCCGTCCAGCCGTAGAAGCTGATGCACAGGGTATCGGGTTTCATCAGCCGATAGACCTCGCGGAATGCAGGCTCCAGCCAGTCCGACGAGGTGTCATTGGCGACCGTACGGCCCTGCCGGTCGCGGTAACCGCAGATATACGGCGGGTCGGTCAACACGAAATCCACGGACTCGGCGGGCAATCCCGCCATGACCTGCACGCAGTCGCCATGGATGACGGTGTTCTCCGGCATGGCCACCTCCGGAAAATGGAGGTGGCCGTCGCGGATGCGATAAGGCGCGGGCCTCATTGCCCGCGTCCCTTGCGCTCGCTGGCGGGTTTCGCCGTGCGGATGACCACGCGGCCATCCAGCGGCAGGAGGTTCAGGGTGAGGTTGAGGCCGTTGCCGTCGTCATGCGTCCATGCGGCCCCGATCTTGGTCCAGAAGGCGTTGGTGCCTTCGCCCTCGACTACGTAGACGTGGTGCGTCGGGGTGGTATTGGCGGTGCGTTTGCTCATTGTGGGATGCTCCCGTTGGTTGGTCCGGCCGCGCCCTTCGCGACCGGTCGGGGGGCTCAAGACGCCGCATGGGCGCGTCCGCAACGGAGGGTCCGGCCGAGGCTCCCTCGCGGGATACGGTTGGATGCCTTGCGGACGCGCCCCGCTGCGTCACACCCGACCTTGCCGGTTGCAAGGGGCGCGGGCTGCCCAACGGGCCAGCCCCGCAAACGCCGCCTCGCCATTCCGGCGGGCGGCACGGCGCGTGGGCGAGGCCGCATCAGGCCCGACACAATGCCGCAACAAGAAGTCGGACGTATAACGTCCGTCCGTGTGGACGACCGGAGGTCTGTCACTCGACAATATATTGGGGAGTGACGGACCGCCGCCAAACCCAAGGTGGTCAAGGCTTGTACGCAAACGTCGCCACACGACACGCAAATGACGCTGCGCTTCGCTCGGCGGCACGGTCATCATTTCCGGCGCAACATGCTGGCCATTAGCAGGCACGGGCGTTCACTATCCCCGCAGGCAACCAAAGGCCTGAACCATCCCACCCGCCCGTTTTCCCAACCATAGGAGAGCAGAATGCTTGCTCATCTCATACGTGCGCCGCCGCGGCGGCCAACCTTCCGGTTTCCAAAACGGAGCCGGACGCCCAACAGGGCACACCACATCGACCCGCCGCCCGGCGGGTTCGGGAGGCTTCTACCGTAATACGCATTTCCGGCCATGCCGCGAATGACCTTCGCGGGGTGCCCTGATCCAAGGACAGGCATCGGCCATCAACACTCAGCTAAATACGAAAGCGAGCAAGATGGACGATTTAACCATGGACCTGGTGCGGCTGTGCCAACGCAACCGGGATGGCTCTTACGGCACCCAGAACAACCGCCGACGCGGCCTGACCGCAATGGCCGACGACCTCGCGGATCTCGGCTACAAGCTGCCGACCGCAGCCTCTCTCAAACCCAAGCACGTCGAAGCCCTGGTTGAAAAATGGCTCGACGCCGATACCACTGACGCTAGTATCCGCAACCGGCTGACATGGCTGCGCTGGTGGGCCGAAAAAACCAATAAGCCCAACGTGGTCAACCGCGACAACGCCGCCTATGGCGTGGCCGAACGCGGCGAAATCACCCGCAACCGCGCGCAGTCCCTCGACCACACCAAACTCGACACCATCGAATGCCCGTACATCAAGGCATCCCTGCTGCTGCAAGCCGCCTTTGGCCTGCGCCGCGAGGAGGCCATGAAGTTCCAGCCGCACACCGCCATCCGCGCCGACCATATCGCCTTGCAGGCAAGCTGGACCAAAGGGGGCAGGGCACGTACGGTCCCCATTACCACGCTGGAACAACGGCAGATGCTTGAGCACGTCGCCAAACTTGCATCCGGCAAGAACTCCCTCATCCCGACACATCTCTCGTATGTCGAACACCTCAAGCGTTTCGAATACCAGACCCTCAAGGCCAACTTCCGCAATACGCACGGGTTCCGGCACGCCTACGCCCAAAACCGCTACAAGACCCTGGCCGGCCAAACCTGCCCCATCTCGGGCGGCAAGCGCTGGAAGGACATGAACCAGAAGGAACGCGAAGCCGACCGCGCGGCCCGCCGCCAGATATCGGCGGAACTTGGCCACGGCCGCCTCAAGATCACCGATGTCTACCTGGGGAGTGCCTTCTGATGAAACGCGCCGAAGGCAATTACCTCATGGCGACCCGATTCCGGGTCTCTTACGCCAACAGGGTCTTCAATCCCGCGACCGTCGCCGCCGCCATCGATGAAGCCGCCTTCCAAGGCCACCGTCACTGCCGCATCGTGCAGGAACACCCGTTTGACCTGTCTGACACCGACGCCGCTACGGCTCTGGAGGAGTGGCTGGATAAGGAGGAATTCCACTATATGTGGCGACCGACGTTCCTCGAACAAGATGCGCTCCGGCCGTCGATTTCGGGTGAGTATCCTGAGTTGGTAATTTCTTGGTGAGATCTTTCCAGATTAATAAAGAAAGCCATCCTGATCGAATCAATTGGGTTTATTGAAAAGCGTAATATTTCTCGCTTCTAATTTGACAGTAGTGAAGCATCATAGAGTAATAGTGTAATATTAAGTGGTAATCGAGTTATTTTCAGATTCTTTGAAATTTCAGAGGCTTTAAAAGAAAGCGATTTCGCACAGAAGCCAGGGTTGCGTGGTATCGAGCGTTCTTTTTTGCATAAACCAATCACGTCGGATTAGAATTCTCTTTAACATAATTTAATGTGAGCGTTCTAAAACGAAGGAGTCCTAAGCGTCTTGCTAAGCGAGTTGAGGCGCAGGGAGTTCGAAGATCGCTGTAAACAATAGGAGCAACGATAAGCGCCATCTACTCCGCGGAATGGACCCGTATGAGTTGGATTTCTGCTGTGTGATTTCGGCCTGACAGCCCGGAGACAAAGGTCACTCACTGCCCATGACCCCTACCCAGCCGGGTTGATATCTCACTTCTGACTAAGCTTCAGGCCAATGCCGCCGTGTATGCAGAGGCAGGTAAGTCACTTCTGTTGCCCGTTCGAGTAACTGTGCAGCCCTTTTTTATGCCGACGCACTGGTTCATGGGTTTTTATCGCCCTTCGGGGTATTCGTTCTAGGAGGACGACGATGCGAAAGAGTGGAAAACCCCACCCCAAAGATAGACGAAAAAGAACCGAGGGACCACCCAAACGGGTGGCCCCTCGGTCGTCGCCGGGTCAGAAGGGAAATGCGGTTCAGTTGGAAGCCGGCCCGCAAAAATCCCTAGGTAAACCCCGGTTCGGTCTGAGCGCCCGCCAACAGCAGTCGCTCAGGTTCATTTGGTGGGCCGTCCGCTGGACTCTCCACCCGGATGCAATCGACCCGCTCGACCTTCAGCTTCTTTTCATCATGCTTTGGACGGATAGCCTTATAAGGTCAATTCCGATCCGTGAAGAAAAAAGCAAGAAACCGCAGCGTAGGCATGAGAAAAAGGACAAATGATAACCTTTGCGTCCGTGCGGCTTTGTTGCCGTGCGGACGTTTACGTTCACGTCAAATATAACACCGGCCTGCAATTGGCGCAACCTTCCTTTCTAAAAGAGGAAATTAATGTCTTTTCAAGGTGTTATTGACATTTGGGTTAAAACTACAGGCTATTGGTGAATAACAGGTAAAGGCCTAAAGCAATCAATAATTGTAGGTTTTATTTATATCAATTATATGTTGTATTTTTTAATCGTGGGATTCGCAAGATTTCTCGGTGAGAGACTTCATCTTCGCCGCGGATATGCTCAAGACTTCGTTTAAAGGTTATAAATTCTGGCTTCAATTGTGCTCTGATACCCCTACTTGGCAGCCAAAGTTCTCACTATTTCAGATTTGGTTGATTGATTTTCAATTATCAGTTGTTATTCTCGCCTAAGTTGGGCGGGGGCTGCAATGTGACCAGCAGTTTCGATCCTTTCGGCGACATGCAGCGCAGCATCGCGCTCATGATTAAATCCGGCAAATGGGGCCTTAAAGCCAGCCGCCACATCAACGCCCACCTCGTGCGCGGCAAAATCGAAAAGACCTACGGCCCCGAAGTGGCCGATGCCGTAGAGGCCGCCATCCGCTCCGGCCGCAACCCCAAACCCATCCTCGAACGCGCCAAGCGCGACCGCGAAGCCCGTGAGAGCCGCGAACGCCAGATCGCCGACCCGCCGCCGCTCTACGGCTCGGCCCGCTGGCCGACCGCGAACGACCTCCAAGCCTACCTCCACCCAAAAGAAGCCTTCGACAATCCCCGCTCCATCCTCCTCGGCAGTTTCACCGACGAAGGACAGCCCAAACCCGCCGGATTCGTCCATTGGGACGGAGACGGCCATCTCCTCACCATCGCTCCGACCCGCTCGGGCAAGGCGGTGACCACCATCATCCCGAACCTGCTGCGCTATCAGGGCAGTTGCGTTGTGCTCGACCCCAAGGGCGAACTGTTCGAAGCCACCTCGAAATGGCGCAGCACGCTCGGCCCGGTCTACCGCATTGCGCCGTTGGACGACGGTTCGGGGAAGCCGGTGCACCGGTTCGATCCGGTGAGCCGCGTCAAACGAGAGGCCGACGCCCGCGCCATCGCGCAGCAGATGTTCCCGCATGACCCCAAATCACCGGCCTTCTTCGCGGATGACGCCGTGGGGTTCATGACGGCTGTCATCACGTATGTCCGCTATAACGCGCCGCCGAACCGCCAGACATTGGCCACGGCCTGCCAGATGGCTTCCCTCAAGGGCGACCAACTCCTCAGGGTCGCCAAGCAGATGGCGGCATTCCCGCCTTCCGCCGACGCGGCCAACGCTATCCTCGCCAAAGACGCCCAGCGTGGCCTCAAGGTCTTGCAGGACACGCTCACCAGCAAGCTCTACGAATGGAAGGACCGTGACATCCAGCGGAGCGTCAGCGGCAGCGATGTCCGGTTTGAAAGCCTGAAGGACCAGACCGCGACGGTCTATATTGAAATCCCGTTCGACATGATGAAGACCTTCCAAGGCTGGCTGCGCGTGGTCCTCAAGACCGCGCTCGACGCCATGCTGGCTAATCCGCGCGTACCGGATATCCCCGTGCTGTTCGTGCTGGATGAATTCCTCAACATCGGCCCATTCCCCGAATACCGCGATGCCATCCGCACGCATGCGGGGGCGGGCGTCCGGCTCTGGTTCTTCCTGCAAGATATCTATTCCATAGAGGAGCATTACCCCGGTAATAGCTGGCGGCCGTTCCTCAACTGCGCGGTCAAGCAGTTCTTCGGCATCAACGATGACGAAACCGCCAAGATGATCGGCGGCTATCTCGGGCACAAAACGCACGCCATCCGCACCACCAGCACCAATACCAACATGTCATCCCAGCGCGCCGGATGGTTCGAGGGCTCCGCACCCAGCACCGGCGTTTCAACAACCGAAAGCGTCCAATTCCTCGGCCGCCCGCTGCTCACCAGCGACGAGGTGCGGGAACTGCTCGGAGGCTGGACGAGCGAAGGCTGGCGCTACGGCATTACCGACATAGCGGGCACCCGTCCGTTTAAGACGCAGCTCGTGGTCCACGAGAGAAGCGAGAATTGCAGGAAACGTATCGGCATGATGGCAGGGGGGGCAAAGCCATGACCGAAGTGCGCATCGATTACAGGAGAATCAGGAATAGCGTCTTTCCGACCTGGCTCGGACTCGCGTTTGGCAGCTGGTTCGGGCTGGCGTGGGGCAGCTTGATATCCATGCCGGTGGGAGTGGGTTTTGGAGTTGCCGCTGGCAGTCTCCTTGGCGGGTTCGTCGCCGTGCCTATCTGGGGCACGTTCTGGGGGTATGTCGGCCTCGGAGCACAGCGGCAGGAAGCGTTGAGCAAACATGGCATTCAACTCCTGTCAAAGGACGACGTGCTGACGCCTCGTGTCCATGCCATGGCGGGCAGGCTCGGCCTCAAAACCGCTCCATGGGTCGGGACGATGCCGCACAAGAACGCCTATGCCATCGGCCCCGATGCCGACAATGCACTGGTCGTTATCGGCGCGCCACTTCAGCAGCTTCTTACCGAAGATGAGGTTGACGCCGTTATCGGCCACGAACTTGGCCACATCGCCAGCAACGACATGCGCCGCATGGGCCTCGCCCGCTCATTCCAAAATGCCCTTGTCTGGTATCTCGGTTTCTCCAAGACGCTGCAACGCTGGGGCCGCTGGACACTGACATGGCTTTCGGAACTGCTCGTGCTGCGGCTATCGCGCAAGCGAGAATACTGGGCCGACGCCGTCGGCGCGGCGCTAACAAGCAAGGAGCATATGATTTCGGCGCTGGAGAAACTGCATGCCGTCAAGGAGCTCGATCCGTTCGAGCTCACCCATGCACGGCTCATGTTTCGGGGAATTGCCGGCGGTTCGCTGTTTTCCACACATCCCACACTTCACCAACGGCGGGCCGCGTTGGTGAATGAGACGTATCTGCGGCGCATACCGGTTATGCTCGCTGCGGTACTGTCGCCGTCGAAAACGCCAAGCGTGTTGCCGAAAGTGGAGGATCTTGCTTATGTCGTCGAGGAAGGTCGTGGGTAACGGGCTGGCCTCGTCTATGTGGTCGAGCGTGGAATATATGGGGCGAGGCCACGAGGTTGCGAAATGACAGATGAACCAAAGGAAGGCAAAGGCGCCATCACGGTCACTTTGGGCAAAGAGGTTGATCGAAGCCTTGCCGAAATTGTGACGGCTTTACTCAAGCCCCTAGCTACGGAACTCGGAGGCATTCTGGGAGATTCGGCAGGCCTGATAAACGATCGGATTCGCCGGAAGCGCGAACGCAATGCACAACTCGGCCTTGATGAAGTCCGAAAAAAGCTGGAAGTGGCAGATGTCGAAATGAAAGACATTTCGCCCCCAAAAGAAGAGGAACTGCATCTACTCGTGACCGGGTTATCCCTCGCAGATGATAAAAATCTTCGGGAAATGTGGGCCGGACTATTCGCTAATGCTCTTGATCCGAATTCAGACATAACCGCCGAGAGACCCTTTCTGAGTTTGCTTCAAACACTCTCTCCCACCGATGCCCGAATTATTGACTTTTTGGCATTTGCCTCGCGCATCAGCGAAGAACTGGATCGCCGCATAAAACGAGAAGATCCTCGGAAGTTGACCAACCTCTCCCCAGAGGAAAAGGACGAGATGCAGCGCAAGATAGTAGAGCACACAGAGCTTAGAGATCAGGCTGGGAAGGACATTGAGGGAAAAGCCGAAGCTTACGGCCTGAATGCCCTACAAGGCCCCGGTTGGTCCGAGAATCTTATGCGCCAGGGGATCATTGAAAACGCTGCGGTGATCCACCGCCCATCGCGTGGCAGGTTGAGACTTTCGTCCCTCGATGAAAGCCGGATACTGGAGGCATTTGAACAGGTGTCGTCTCACATCGATTATCTGGATAAGAAATCGCAGTTGAGTTCAATGTCACCAACACATCTCGTGGGTAATTCTCGACTGAACGGCCAAATCCATTTGGCTGTTCGCTTGACGCCGTTTGGAAAGCGTTTCGCTACCGCTTGTGGTCTATTCGAACCTTAGCGTTTATCCCACCAATCCAAATAATCCTCCGGCGCGTGGTCCTCATGTTGCATCTCCGCCAGCATCCGCTCCTCGCCCTCGCGTTGCGGATGCCGCTCGTCATGCTCCACCGCCTGTTCGGGTGCATCGATAACGGGCCGCAGCCAGTCCAGATGGTCCTCCGCGACGGGCTCGCGTTCCTGCCATTCTTCGACGGCACGGGTTTCCTGCGCCTGTTCATCCCGTTCGTGGACACGCGCCTCCAAGTCCTCGATCCGTGCCGTCACCTTGCCAAGCTCGAACATCAGCCCGGCGTGGTCGTTGCGGCGGCTTTCCAGCACGGTCATGGCATGGCCGACATCGAACGTGCCTGCCGCCACGGCATGCAGCGCCTTTTCAATCTCGTGGTCGATGTCCTCAATCGTATCCTCCAGCGTAAACGCGCGTTCACGCAAGGCATCCAGTTCGGCTTGCATATCCATAGTGGCCTCGTGGCAAGGAACTAATGGGCGTAGTGGTAGGCGGGTAGGTGGTCAGGCTGGTCTTGCAAATCGGCCACGAGGTAGGCCCGCAAGCGTTCGCCGGTCGCCACCAGTTTCTGGGCGCGACCATGGAAGTGCAGGGTCTCCTGCCGCAATGCCTCGGGAAGATCGGGCATGCTCTCGGCCTGCGCTTTCCGCATGGTCCAGTAAGCAAGCCGTTTCCGGCGGCGGATCAGGTCGGTTTCCAGCCATTTCAGCTCTTCCTGTATCGCATCGCGTTGCCCATCCGTGAGCTCATGGACATTGAAAACCGAACCGGTATAAAGTGCACTCATGAGATGATGATGGGGCGGGTTGTCCGGTTTCGCAAGCTCTACCTGCGGTCATGGTCCGGTTCATGCCATTCGCCGCCTTCGGACGGCGGGTTTGGCTCAACCTCTTTCAAATCCAGCCAATCAAGAAGGTTTTCCCCATGAGCGACTTCGGGGGTCGCGCCTCCTCTAGCGGAAAGGTCCGGGGAAGACAGGTCGCGGTCAACCATCCGGCCCTCTAACTCGTCGATATGGGCGCTTACCCGGCCAAGTTTGAACATCAGCGTATGCTTGGCCTCATGAAGGATGTGGATATCAGGCACAATGTTCCGTTGGGTTGCTATTCCCTCGGCATGCCCGTGAACGGCGCGCGCAATGCGGAGATCCAGATCATGAATGTTTTCCTCAAGCGTTGCAGCTTCGTCATGGAGAAGGTCTAGCGCCACGTCGTCGGGAAGTTCCTTCCGTTCCATGATTGGCCCTCCTTTTGCGATACTGTGTGAAGATGCAGGATGATGTTGCAAGGGGCATGCCGCTGAAAATGATCACCCATGCAATCAGCGACCCCGCTCTGGTTCGCGCCATTCGCCGCTCTGGTCGGCAGCCTCGCGGGGCCCGTCCTTGACATCCAGCCAGTCGAGGTGGTTTTCCCAACGCTCCAAGGTCTCGCCATCTTCCTGTGTCGTCCGGTCCGCCAGCCAGTCCAGCATGTCGTCGGGAGCCAGCCGGTAGGCGGCAGCCTCATCGTCGGTCAGTTCGCGGGAGTTCTCCCGCTCGATAGCCGCTCGCGCCGCAGAAAGATCGCCGTCCGGCTCTTGAAGGGCGGGAGGTTCCTCCCGCTGGACCTCATCCAACATCCGCCGTTCGGCGGTATCGCGTTCCTTGGGATGAATGGGCGACCCATCCGGGTCGGGCACGGGCAAGTCGTCTTCATGGTCGCGCTGCATGGCTTGCTCCTTCATGCGGGCCCTGCGCGCCCGCCGCTCCTCGGGATTGGGGCCGCGATGCTGGCCCGGCTCTCGCTCGATCTTCCGCTTCGCATGGCTGCGGCTATCAATGGCCACGGCCACGCCCGCCGCCTTCAAGGCCGTATTGGCAATCCGCTCCCACAGGGCGCGGGCCTCGGTCACGAACTGTCGCCCGTCCGCGCTGCGGATTTTCGGGCCGAATCCCTCGGGCGTGACCACGCGGGTGGTCAGCAGGATATGGACGTGGGGATTATGCTTCGTGCCGTCATCATGGATGGCGAAATCCGCCACAAAGCCCTGCGCCGCGTACACATCGGCCATCGCCTTCGCCACGGGAAGCCATGCAGAGTGTGGCAACTCGCGGGGCAGGGCGAATTCCACCTCCTTGGCCAGACGCGCGTCCTTGCGCCTCTCGGCCACCTCGACGGCGTTCCATAGCTGCGTCCGGTCAGCCATCCACTCCGGGGCTCCCACCGGCAGGCGGATACCGCTCACCACGACATCACGCCGCCCGCCGAAATCCGACAGGCGTTCCTCGGCCTCATTGGGAAGAATGGCCCCGGCGCGGTACGCCGCCGCCGTCACAATGGACCGCCCGTCACCCCGGCTGATGTTCTTGACGTTCAGGTGATAGATGGCCACCGGCCTCTCCACGGTTGAAGAAGGCCCAAGGCCTCCAAATACAACCCTAGGATACGCCGGTCAGGAAGTGAAGTCCGATTCCGGCAGGCCAGTGCCGCGTCAGGCGGCGTCCCTACGCTTCAATTCCGTAAGGAGACACGCCACCACGGCGGTCAGGAACACATCGACGGTGCAATCGTACTGCGCGGCCTTGGCATGGATGTGCCGGATTTCGTCGTCGTTGAAATCGAGCTCGACCTTTCCGCCTACGGGCGGATGAGCCTTGAAATGGGCGATGGCCCCCTCGAAGTCGGAATAGGAGAATTCTCTGTCCATGGTCAGCCGACAGCCCGTTCCAGCGTGGACGTGACCCACTTATTGAGGCTGACGCCCGCACGGCGGGCAGCGATGGTCAGCGCCTTGTGCAGGCCCGGTTCCGTCCTGACGACGAACTGGCCCGAAAACGGCTTTTCAGGCTCTTCGCCGCGCTCGGCGCAGAACGCAAGATAGTCCTCGACGGAATCCGCGAAAGCCTGCTTCAACTCGGCCGCCGACGTCCCCTGAAAGGTGATCACGTCGCGCAGGTTGATGACCTCGCCATGGAAGATATCGGCCTCCTCATCGAACTCGATGGTTGCCTCATAGCCCTTGTAGTGCATCATGGTCATGGTTGTATCTCCGCTTCGAGCAGGAAGCGCCGGACGGATTTCACCGCGCCCTTGTCCGTCTCCTTCTGCGGATGGGGCCGGTGGAACACCGCGCGCACGCCGTTGAGGGCGATACGCACCCGCGACCCGTTGCCTTCCGTAATCTCCGCTCCGCACGCGGCCAGCATGGCCTCGATGTCGCGCCATGGAATGCTGGCGCGGACCGGTTCGGCGAAGACGGCTTCAAGGGTTGCCTGATGCTTCCTGCTTAGTTCCATATAGTATCACTTTCCAGTATCATCTACAAGATTCCTGACAGTTTAGCGGGATCGGCGGACACATGCGATGCAAGTGCCTGAAAATACGCCAGTCGATTCTTTTGGGCACGATAGGACCGGAGGCACGGATGGGGTCCAGGGGCTTGCCCCGGCGCACCTGCCGGTTTTCTCCGGACGCCGTGCGGCCGGTCAGGAAACCGTGCAGCGCATCGCCCGACACTCAATGCGTACACATTGGGGCGATGCGTAGGTGCGCTGTACGCATTGACACCCACCCGCATTCTCAGGGCATTCAACGATTACTCCGCCGGAGCCGCCACGGCCTTGCGCCGCTTCACATTGATAGCCTTGGCATCCAGCGTGTTTTTCAGATGCACGGCATAGTGCTTCTCGATCATTTCCACGCTGGTCCGGCAGTTCTTGGCAATCTGGTAGATGTCGGCCCCCTCCAGCAGCCGTAGGCAGATGTAGGTATGTCGCAGGCTATAGGCGGAGCGCTTGTTGCCCTCGCGGTCAGCCTTCAACTCGCAATCGTCCAGCGCGCGGTTGAACTGCTTCTTGTGGTCCTGCGGGAATACCAAGTCCGTGGGCTTGGGCTTGTTGCGTGCCACCAGCCGCTCGAAGGGGTGCACCGCACCTGCCGTGCTTTTGCAGTAGCCGACGCCGCGTTTGCCGCGCACTTCGATAAGCAGGATGCGTTCGCCGTCCTCCTCGTCCGTCTCAATGGTCACATCGCGGTATTCCAGCCGGTTGGCCTCGTCGGGCCGCAGGCCCGTATTGGCCATGAACAGGATGTAGTCGTGCAGCTGCTCGGCGGGATGCTGCCAGTTCAGCCCCTTGGCTGATTTCGCCCGCTCGCGGGTATACGAATACAGCTTCCTGTACTCCTCCGGCGAGAACCATGCCCGATGGCTGATTTTGCCGGATGCCTTGTAGGGCGCGGAGAAGTCGGGGAGGTGGCTTATCCAGCCGTGCCGCAGGGCGGTTTTCATGACCTGCCGCAGCGTCACCGTCTCATGGTGCAGGGTGCTGCGCGTCGGCACCTTGCCGGTTTCCGCGTTCGGCTGGGAACGCATCACGCGGTATTGCTGCACCATGCCCGCCGTGACGGCGCTGAGACCCGTCTTGCCGAAGTAGGGCAGCAGGTGGTTGTCCAGCCGCGCCTCGTGGTCCTTCACATAGCGGGGGTTCCGCTCGCCATTGGTGAGGGCGACATACTCCACGACGAACTGCTTGGCGGCGTCGGCAAAGGTCCGCTCGGTCTTGAGCAGGCCCGCACGGCTCTTGCCGCGCAGTTCCAGATACCAGTCCTCCGCAAACTCCTTTGCCTGTGCGAGGCTGTCGGTCTTGGTGCTGACCCGCCACTCGCGGCCTTCCAGATAAGTGGAGGCCTGCCAGAGCGAACTGTTGGCGCGCTGATAGATTCGAACCTTGTCACCGAGGACGGTATGGGATGCCATTTTAACCCCCGAAACTGTGCGAGACATGCGTGAGGGCTATTTTAGCGGATTTTTGGGATTTTTGAAGGCTAAGTGATTGATTTTGTGGTGAGCGCGCAGGGATTCGAACCCTGGACCTACTGATTAAAAGTCAGTTGCTCTACCGGCTGAGCTACGCGCTCCCAGGCGGTGCGAAGGCGCCCCGCGGAAGTGGGCGGAACATAGGCAGGAGGATTTGCCGGGTCAACCCGGAAAATGCGGCGAAAAACAGCTTTTGCTGCATTTCGCCGCGTTCTCCAAAAGGTGATTGGCAGGAGAGGGTTTGCGCGGATACTAGGGGCACCATTGGAGGGGCGGGAGCGGCCGGTTTCGGACCGGCCCGCCTCTGCCCGCCGCTGCGGAGTAGTTCATTGTCGATCGCCGATATTTCCCTTCTGAGCGCGCTTCTTGCCGGCGCCCTCTCGTTCCTCTCGCCCTGCGTCCTGCCGCTCGTTCCGCCTTATCTCTGTTACATGGCGGGCATTTCCGTCGAGCAGTTCAAGGGCGGGGATGCGGCGGCGGTGCGGCGCGAGACGCGCGGGGCCGTCCTCCTCGCCGCCGTCTGCTTCACGCTCGGCTTTGCCACGGTCTTCGTGGCGCTCGGCGCCGGGGCCTCGACGATCGGCATGGTGCTGCGCCGGCATCTCGACATCCTCGCGCAGATCGGCGGCGTCGTCATCATCCTGATGGGCCTGCATTTCCTCGGCGTGCTGCGGATCGGGCTCTTTGCCCGCGAGGCGCGGTTCCAGGGCGGCGGCAAGCCGGCGACGGCCTCCGGCGCCTATGTCATGGGCCTTGCCTTCGCCTTCGGCTGGACGCCCTGCATCGGGCCGGTGCTGGGGGCGATCCTCGGCGTCGCCGCGGCGCGCGAAACGGTCGGCGACGGGGCCGTGCTGCTTGCGGTCTATTCGCTGGGGCTTGCGGTGCCGTTCTGGATCGCGGCCGGCTTTTCCGGCGCCTTCATGCGCTTTCTCATGCGCTTCCGCCGCCATCTCGGCACGGTGGAGAAGGTCATGGGCGTGCTGCTCGTCCTCACGGGCCTTGCCTTCATCTTCGGCTATATCAGCGCCGTCGCCATCTGGTTCCAGCAAACGTTTCCCATTCTCTCGCAAATCGGCTAGTCGGAAGACGGCCTGACTCGCGCTGCGGTGGCCGGAGCGGCTTTTCCACGCGTCGGGCCTTCTTTTCTTCGCATATCGCGCAGGGCCGCCCGCCCGCCTTCGCGTGACATGCTCCAGGCAAGCGGGAGGGCTTCGGCCCATGGCTGAAATCATCGGACTGGTCCTGCCGTTCTTCGGCATGATCCTGCTGGGCTATATCGTTGCGCGCATCACGCGCCAGCCGGTGGAGGCGCTCGGCTGGCTCAACACCTTCATCATCTACATCGCGCTGCCGGCGCTGTTCTTCAAGCTGGTCGCCAAGACGCCGATCGAGCAGTTGACGCGCGTCGACTTCATCCTCGCCAATATCAGCGCGACCTACCTGGTCTTCGGCCTGATCTTCGCCGTCGGGCTGTGGCTGCGGCGGGCGTCGATAGGCGAGGCGACGATCCAGGGGCTTGCGGCGGCCTATGGCAATATCGGCTATATGGGGCCGGGGCTTGCGCTGCTCGCCTTCGGCGAACCGGCGGCCGTGCCGGTCGCGCTGGTCTTCTGCTTCGAGAACATGCTGCATTTCATGGTCGCGCCGGCGCTGATGGCGCTTGGCGGCGGGGAGAAGCAGCCGGCGTTCAGGATTGCCGCGGGAGTGTTGCGCAAGATCGTCAGCCACCCCTTCATCATCGCGACGGCGGCGGGCTTCGTCGCGGCCTTTGCCGGCTTCGAGCCGCCGGCGCCGCTGCAGAGGCTGATCGACTACCTGGCGCAGGCGGCCGCGCCCTGCGCGCTCTTCGCCATGGGCGTCACGCTGGCGCTGCGGCCGCTGAAGCGGGTGCCGGTGGAGATCGGCTATATCGTGCCGGCCAAACTCCTGCTGCTGCCGGTCGCCATGTACCTGATCCTCGGCCTTGCCGGCAATTTCGATCCGGTCTGGGTCTTCACCGCCGTGCTGCTTGCGGCCCTGCCGACGGCGACGAACGTCTTCGTCATCGGCCAGCAATACGGCGTCTGGCAGGAGCGGGCCTCGGCGACCATCCTCATCACGACGGTGCTGTCCGTCGCCACGGTGACGATCCTGCTCTATCTCATCAAGTCAGGCCTGCTTGCGGGCGACCCGTTCCCGTAGGTCGTCGCGAAAGGCCTTCAGCGAGCCGAGCGGCTCGATGCCCTCGCGCATGACGATGCTGCGCAGGGGGCCGAGCGCGGAGAGCAGGTGCAGGCCGGCCGAGCGCAGGAACTGCACGGGCAGGAAATCGGAGAGCAGCGAGCGGTTGAGCAGGTCGACGCTGAGCGTGCGCGAGCGGATATCCGCCTGCCGCTTGCGGTCGAAGCGTTCGCCGATCCCGGCGAGACCCACCGGCGTCGCGCCTTCGAGCAGGCTCTTCAGCGCCATGATATCGCGCAGGCTGAGATTGAGGCCCTGTGCGCCGATGGGCGGGAAGGCGTGCGCGGCCTCGCCGACGAGCGCGATGCGCCCCTTGCCGAACCGCTCGGCCGTCATGCCGGAGAGCGGGAAGCTCTGCGCCGGGCCATCGATGGTGACCTTGCCGAGCATGGACTGCATGCGCGTTTCGACCGCGCGGCCAAGATCGGCGGCCGAGAGTTCCTTTAGGCGCGCGGCTTCCGTCGGCGGCAGCACCCAGACGAGGCTGGAGCGGTTGCCGGGCAGGGGGACCTGCGTGAAGGGGCCGCTCTCGGTGTGGAATTCCGTCGAGACATTGCCGTGCGGCCGTTCGTGCGCGAAATTGAGCACGAGGGCGGCCTGCGGATAGGACCAGGCCTTGACGCCGATGCCGGCGCTGTCGCGGATCTTCGATTTGCGGCCGTCCGCGCCGACGACGAGACCGGCGACAACCCGCTCGCCATCCTCGAGCGTCAGCTCGACATGCTCTTCGAAGGCATTGGCGGCAGTCACGCCGCCGGCGATCCGTTCGATATTGCCGGTCTGTGCGATCCGGGCGTCGAGCACCGCGAGGAAGGGCGCGTTCGGGATATTGTAGCCGAAGGCCTCAAGCCCGACCTCACCGGAGCGGAAGGCGACCGGCGGCGCGCGCAGCAGGCGGGCGGTGCCGTCGAGGATCTGCATGGTCGCAAGGGGCGCGGCATGGCGGGCGATCTCCTCCCACAGGCCGAGCGTCTTGAGGAAGGCGATGGACTGGTCCATCAGGGCGGTGGTGCGGCCGTCGCCCGCGCGGGCCGGCGGGGCGACCAGCGCGACGCGCGCGCCCGAATCGGCGAGCGCCAAGGCCGCAAGGCTGCCGGCAAGGCCGGCGCCGACGACCGCGATATCGAACTGTCTCATGACCGACCTCCGAAGCGGCAAGCGTTACCCACAGGTTCGGGTCGCTTCTACCGGCAGAATCTAGGCCGGCAAAGAGGCAATTTCTATGGGATGAATCGGCGCAGGGCGCCAAGTCGCTTGCCAAGCTTCCGATTTGCACTGGCGATGCCCCTCAATCAATGCATATTACGGGCGGTGACCGCGTAAGAGGGCTGCCGGCGCGCCGCCGGTGAAAACCCCAGGGATTGGACTGCGAAGGGCTATGAAGTTTTTCAACTACAAACGCGTACCCTACGCGGAGATCCGTGCCTTTTCCGTTCATATCCTGACGGCGTCGGGCTCCTTCCTTGCCTTTCTCGGCGTGGTGGCCGCGGCCGAGCATCGCTTCGTCGACATGTTCTGGTGGCTGGGCCTTGCATTGCTGGTCGACGGCATCGACGGCCCGATCGCGCGGAAAGTCCGGGTCAAGGAAGTGCTGCCGAACTGGTCCGGCGATACGCTGGACAATGTCATCGACTACGTGACCTACGTGCTGCTGCCGGCTTTCGCGCTCTACCAGAGCGGTATGATCGGCGTGCCGTGGTCCTTCGTGGCGGCGGGGGCGATCGTCGTGTCGAGCGCCATCTACTATGCCGACATGGGCATGAAGACGGACGAATATTTCTTCTCCGGCTTTCCGGTCGTCTGGAACATGGTGGTGTTCACGCTGTTCGTCATCCAGGCGAGCGAGCTGACGGCGTCGATCATCGTCTTCGTCTCCGTCCTGCTCACCTTCATGCCGATCAATTTCCTGCATCCGGTTCGCGTCCAGCGGCTGCGGGCGCTGAACCTGGCGGTCTTCTTCCTCTGGGCGCTGCTCGGCGGCTATGCGCTGCTCCTGCATTTCGATACGCCGGCCTGGGTGGTCTGGGGCGTGGTGGCGACGGGGATCTATCTCTATGTCGTCGGCGCCGTGCTGCAGGTCTTTCCCAGTCTCGGCCGGTAGAAACAACAATCGGGAGGATTTTCGATGACCAAGGCGATCGTCGTCCGCAGCCTCGGCGGACCGGAAGTGTTGAAGCTGGAGGATGTACCGCTTGCCGCGCCAGGCCCGGGCGAGGTGCAGATCAGGCAGGCGGCCATCGGGCTCAATTTCATCGATGTCTATTTCCGCACCGGCCTCTACAAGGCCGATCCGCCCTTCATTCCCGGCAAAGAAGGGGCGGGCACGGTCACCGCGCTCGGTGAGGGCGTGACGGATTTCGCCGTCGGCGACCGCGTCGCCTATGCGTCGGCGGACGGCGCCTATGCGGCCGAGCGCAATGTCGCGACGCGGCATCTGGTGAAGGTGCCGGACGGCATCTCGCTCGAAACGGCGGCGGCGATGATGCTGAAGGGCATGACGGCGCAGTATCTCCTGCTCCAGACTTACCAGGTGAAGCCGGGCACGGTGCTGCTGTTCCATGCGGCCGCCGGCGGCGTCGGGCTGATTGCCGGGCAGTGGGCGAAGGCGCTCGGCGCGACGGTCATCGGCACGGCGGGCTCGCAGGCCAAGATCGACCTGGCGCTGGCCAACGGCTACGACCACGTCATCGACTACGGCAAGGAGGACTTCGTCGCACGGGTGCGTGAACTGACGGGCGGGGCGGGCGTCGATGTCGTCTACGATTCCGTCGGCAAGGACACGTTCCCGCAGTCGCTGGACTGCCTGAAGCCGCGCGGCCTCTTCGTCAGCTTCGGCAATTCCTCCGGCCCGGTCGACGCCTTCAACATAGGCCTGCTGTCGCAGAAGGGCTCGCTCTACGCTACGCGCCCGACGCTGTTTGCCTATATCGCGACCCGTGCGGCGCTGGATGCATGTGCAAACTCGCTCTTTGATGTTGTGCAAAGCAACAAAGTGCGTATCAATATTCATCAGACCTATCCGTTGGCGGAGGCGGGACGCGCGCACACGGATCTGGAAGCAAGAAAAACAAGTGGAACGACGTTGCTCATTCCCTGACACGACCCGAACGGGCGGCAGGACTGGGTGACAGGAAAGAGGGGAAGAGTGTCAGCCGTTGGAGCGTCCGGGGGCAGCCCGTTGCTGGCTGTCCGCAGCCTGACAAAGCTATTCGGTTCGTTTGCCGCGTGTAACGCCATCGATCTCGATATCCAGCCCGGCGAAATCCACGCCCTGCTGGGCGAGAACGGCGCGGGCAAATCCACCCTCGTCAAGATGCTCTTCGGCGTCCTGGCGCCGACCGGCGGGCAGATCCTGTGGAAGGGCGAGCCCGTGCGCATTGCAAGCCCGGGCGCCGCGCGCCGGCTGGGCATCGGCATGGTCTTCCAGCATTTCTCGCTGTTCGAGGCGTTGACGGTCGCCGAGAACATCGCGCTGTCGCTGAGCCCCGGCATCTCGCTTTCCAAGGTGGCGGAGGAGGCCTCGCGCCTCTCCCATCTCTACGGCCTGCCGCTCGATCCGAAGGCGCATGTCGCCGACCTTTCCGTCGGCGAGCGCCAGCGTATCGAGATCGTACGCGCGCTCCTGCAGAACCCGGAACTCATCATCCTCGACGAGCCGACCTCGGTGCTGACGCCGCAGGAGGCCGACCGGCTGTTCGAGACGCTGGCCAAGCTGAAGGCCGAGGGGCGCTCGGTGCTCTATATCAGCCACCGCCTCGAGGAGGTGCAGCGCATCTGCGACCGCGCGACGGTGCTGCGCCACGGCAAGGTGACGGGCGCCTGCGATCCGCGCTTGGAAACGCCAGCCTCGCTGGCGCGCATGATGGTGGGCAGCGACGTCGCCTCGGTGACGGCGGCCGGCACCAACACCAAGGGCGACGTGCTGCTCGAGGCCCGCCACCTCAGCGTTGCTGCGCGCACGCCCTTTGCCGTCGCGCTGAAGAATGTCTGTCTGAAGGTGCGGGGCGGTGAGGTCCTGGCGATCGCAGGGGTCGCCGGCAACGGCCAGGGCGAGCTTTTCGACGCGCTGTCCGGTGAATATCCGGTGCCGGATGCCGCGGCCGTCGCCATCCGCGGCAAGGCGGCCGGCAATCTCGGCATCACGGCGCGCCGGCTGATGGGCGCCGGCTTCGTGCCGGAGGAGCGTCACGGCCATGCCGCCGTGCCCGCGCTGCCGCTCTCCGACAATCTCGTCCTGGCGCGCAACCAGTCGGACCGCAAGACGTTCCTTGCCGGCGGCGTGCTCGGCGTCATCCGCCATGCGGTCGTGCGCATCGCCTCCAGGCGCATTTCCGAGACGATGGACGTGCGCAAGAGCGGCGAGAACCCGGCGGCCGGCTCGCTTTCCGGCGGCAACCTGCAGAAATACATCGTCGGGCGCGAACTCGACCGCCAGCCGGCTGTGCTGATCGTCAACCAGCCGACCTGGGGCGTCGATGCGGGCGCGGCGAGCCGCATCCGCCAGGCGCTCGTCGATCTCGCCAAGGCGGGCTCGGCGGTTCTGGTGATCAGCCAGGATCTCGACGAGATCTTCGAAGTCGCGACCGAGATCGCGGTCATCAGCGAGGGGCGGCTGTCCGACGCCTATCCGGCGCACGAAATGACCCGCGAGAAGATCGGCCTCTTGATGGGCGGCATGTACGGCAAGACGGAAGGCGAGGTGGCCCATGCGCATTGAGCTTGAAAAGCGCGCCAATCCCTCGACGCTCCATTCCATCCTCTCGCCCTTCCTCGCGCTCGGCCTGACGGTGATCGCCGGCGGCATCATGTTCGCGCTGATCGGCAAGGACCCGGTCTCGGCGCTCTACAGCTTCTTCATCGAGCCGCTGCTCGACATCTGGTCGCTGCACGAGATCGCCATCAAGGCCGCGCCGCTGATCCTCATCGGCGCCGGCCTTTCGATCTGCTACCGCTCGAACAACTGGAACATCGGCGCCGAGGGCCAGTTCATCATGGGGGCGATTGCCGGCGCCATCGTGCCCGTCGTCTTGCATGACTGGCATTCTTCGCTCGTCCTGCCCCTGATGCTGGTCTTCGGCATGATCGGCGGCGCGCTCTATGCCGCCGTCCCCGCCTTCCTCAAGGCGCATATGAACACCAACGAGATCCTGACGAGCCTGATGCTGGTCTATATCGCCCAGCTCTTCCTCGACTGGCTGGTGCGCGGTCCCTGGCGCAGCCCCGATGCCTACAATTTCCCGGTGACGCGCGATTTCGCGCCGGAGGCGATCCTTCCCGAGCTTGTTGCATCCGGCAGGGCCAATCTCGGCTTCGCCTTCGCCATTCTCGCCGCCGTCGGCCTGTGGCTCATGATGCGCTACACGCTGAAGGGCTTCGAGATCACGGTGCTCGGCCAGTCTGAGCGGGCAGGGCGCTTCGCCGGCTTCTCGTCGAAGCGCATGATCTGGTTCTCGATGCTGCTGTCCGGCGCGCTCGCCGGCCTGGCCGGCATTTCCGAGGTCAGCGGCACGATCGGCAAATTGCAGCCGATCATCTCGCCCGGCTACGGCTTCACCGCCATCATCGTCGCCTTCCTCGGCCGCCTCAATCCGCTCGGCATCATCGCCGCCGGCCTGTTCCTGGCGCTCACCTATGTCGGCGGCGAGGCGGTGCAGCTGACGCTCAGCGTCTCCGACAAGGTGACGCGCGTCTTCCAGGGGCTGCTGCTGTTCTTCGTGCTGTCCTGCGACACGCTCATCCAATACAAGATCCGGCTGGTCTTCTCGCGGTTCAGCCGGTCCAGCGAAGGCGGAGCGCACTGATGGGTATCGTCGAAGCGATCCTCCTGACCGTCATCACCGCGGCGACGCCGCTGGTGCTGGCCTCCCTCGGCGAACTCGTCAGCGAGCGGGCCGGCGTGCTCAATCTCGGCGTCGAGGGCATGATGGTGATGGGCGCCGTGCTGGCCTTCGCGGCAACGCAGGCGACCGGCTCCCCCTATATCGGCGTTCTCGCGGGCATTGCCTGCGGCGCGCTGTTCTCGCTGCTCTTCGGCTTCCTGACGCTGACGCTCGTCGCAAACCAGGTGGCGACCGGCCTTGCGCTCACCATTCTCGGCCTCGGCATTTCCGGCCAGATCGGCGAGCCCTATGTCGGCATGTCCGGCATAAAACTCCAGCCGATCGCCATCCCGCTGCTGTCGGACATTCCCTTCCTCGGGCCGCTGCTCTTCAGGCAGGACATCATCTTCTACCTGTCGATCGCGCTCGTCTTCGGCGTCAACTGGTTCCTGTTCCGCAGCCGCGCGGGCCTGAAGGTGCGGGCGATCGGCGACAGCCATGCCTCCGCCCATGCCCTCGGCATCCACGTCATCCGCACGCGCTATCTCGCCGTCATGTTCGGCGGCGCCTGCGCGGGGCTTGCCGGCGCCCAGCTCTCGCTGGTCTATACGCCGCAATGGGTGGAGAACATGTCGGCCGGGCGCGGCTGGATCGCGCTGGCGCTCGTCGTCTTCGCGTCCTGGCGGCCCTGGCGGCTGCTGGCGGGCGGCTATCTCTTCGGCGCGGTGTCGATCAGCCAGCTGCACGCCCAGGCGCTCGGCATCGGCATCCCCTCGCAGTTCCTGTCGGCGCTTCCCTACATCGCCACGGTTGTCGTCCTCATCCTGATATCGCACAATCGGCGGATGACGCTGATCAACACGCCTGCCTCGCTTGGAAAGCCGTTCGTGCCCGACCGGTGACGAAGAACAAGAAGACGGGAAAACCACTCCTGATAACCCACAGAGGATAAAATGAAGAAAATCATTCTCGCTCTTACGACCTCGGCGGCCGTTCTCGGCTTTGCCGCCGCCGCAGCCGCCCAGGACAAGACCAAGATCTGCTTCATCTATGTCGGCTCGAAGACCGACGGCGGCTGGACCCAGGCGCACGATATCGGCCGCCAGGCGCTGCAGGCCGAATTCGGCGACAAGATCGAAACGCCCTTCCTCGAAAACGTGCCGGAAGGCCCGGATGCCGAGCGCGCGATCGAGCGCATGGCCCGTTCCGGCTGCGCGCTGGTCTTCACCACCTCGTTCGGCTTCATGGACGCCACGATGAAGGTCGCCGCGAAGTTCCCGGACGTGAAGTTCGAGCATGCGACCGGCTTCAAGTCGGCCGACAACGTCGCGACCTACAATTCGCGCTTCTATGAAGGCCGCTACATCCAGGGCCTGATCGCCGCGAAGATGTCGGAAAAGGGCGTCGCCGGCTACATCGCCTCCTTCCCGATCCCGGAAGTCGTCATGGGCATCAACGCCTTCGTGCACGGCGCGCAGTCGGTGAACCCGGACTTCAAGGTCAAGGTCATCTGGGCGAACACCTGGTTCGACCCGGGCAAGGAAGCCGACGCCGCCAAGGCGCTGATCGACCAGGGCGTCGATATCCTTACCCAGCACACGGATACGACCGCGCCGATGCAGGTCGCTTCCGAGCGCGGCATCAAGGCGTTCGGCCAGGCGTCCGACATGATCGCCGCCGGCCCGAACACCCAGCTCACCGCCATCGTCGACACCTGGGGCGCTTATTACATCAAGCGCACCAAGGCGGTTCTCGACGGCAGCTGGAAGACCGGCCAGATTTGGGACGGCCTGAAGGACGGCATCCTCACCATGGCGCCCTACACCAACATGCCCGACGACGTGAAGAAGCTGGCGGAAGAGACGGAAGCCAAGATCCGCTCCGGCGAACTGCACCCCTTCACCGGCCCGATCAAGAAGCAGGACGGTTCCGACTGGCTGGCAGAGGGCGCTGTCTCCGACGACGGCACGCTGCTCGGCATGAACTTCTACATCGCCGGCGTCGACGATCAGCTGCCGAAGTAAGCCCGCAGCGACCGCGAAAAACACGAAAGGCGCCCCGGAAGGGGCGCCTTTTATGCATGGGCGGCCGGTCGGCTGCCTTACGAATAGGGCGATACGCACTGCTGGCGCGGGCCGTTATAGGGCTGGAACGTATTGTCGTAGGCCCTGTAGGAACGGTAGCGGTTGGCGCACCAGCGCGTGTGGGATCCACTGCCGGCCTGCGGCTGGTTGGCTATGGCGCCGCCGATGGCTGCGCCGAGGCCGAAGGCGGCAAGCGGATACCACCAGCCGTCCGAATGGCGGCGATAGCCCGGGCGATAGTCCCGATAGCCGCGATGGCCATGCCAGCGGCGCTCGGCGCGTCGTTCGTAGCGATCGCGGCGATCGCGGCGCTCATAGCGGTACTGCACCTTCTCGACCGCGGAGGCCTCCGGCACGGGTACCCTTGCGAAGGTCACCGCCTGGGCCGGGATGACGGATGTCAGCGCGAGCGCCATGGAGAGCGCGCCTGCGGCAAGACCAGTCTTGAAATTCAACATGGCAAAAACCTTTCCTGCTTTTCCGACAAGAGAACGCGGCAGGGGCAGGGAGGTTCCCTCCGACCACGAAGGCCTGCGGCGATCCACGGGGGAAAAAGGCCAAAAAAAACGGGCTGGTCCGCCTTGTCGGCTCGCCAACCCGTTCCGGTAAAATGCGGATCAGGGTGTTCGGGGTACAGGGGTTCTCACCATGATCCGGCTGCATCTCCAGATCTCCTGTGCTGCCGATCATGCCCGAACGGAATTTTCTCGATTGACAGAATCCGCATATTTTTTGACAATTTCCACATGAGCAAGAACGCGCCGCGGCAGGGCCCGCTCGACATCACGATCGTCCTTCTGCCCGAATCCTCGATCATGTCGCTCGCCTCGGCGCTCGACCCGATGCGCGCGGCAAACCGCGTCGTGCCGGAGCCGGTCTTCCGCTGGAGGATCCTGTCGCCGCTCGGCAAGCCGGTGCTTCTGACCTGCGGCGTGGAGATCGGCGTCGACGGCGCCTTTGCCGACGTGACGAGCGGCGACGCGCTGCTCATCATTGCCGGCTTCAACCAGGAGCGCCATGCAGACCGGGGCTTCGTTTCGCGTCTCAAGAAGGTGGCGCGCCGGTTCGATGTGGTGGCCGGCATCGAATCGGGCTGCTGGCTGCTGGCGCGTTCCGGCCTGCTCGACGGGCGCGACGCGACGGCGCACTGGGAGGAACTGGAGGACTTCGCCGCCGCCTTTCCGGCCCTCAATGTCAGGGCAGACCGGTTCGTCACCGACGGGCCGCTATGGACCTCCGGCGGTGCCTCGCCGACCTTCGACATGATGCTGCATCTGGTGCGCGTGCGCTTCGGCTCGGCGGTGGCGCTCGATGTGGCGAGCGTCTTCGTCTACGACGAGACCCATGCGGCGACGGATGCGCAGCCGCTCGTCTCGCTCGGCCGGTTGGGCGAGCACCAGCCGGATCTCGCGGCGGCCATTCGCCTGATGGAGCGGACCATCGACCGGCCGCTGACCATTGCCGCGCTCGCCCGCCGGCTCGGCTTTTCCACGCGCAGGCTGGAAACGCTGTTTGCCGCGGGGCTCGGCATCGGGCCGGGAAAATACTATCTGCGCCTGCGCCTGACGGCAGCCCAGCGGCTGGTGCGCGATACGTCGCTCTCGATCCAGGAGGTGGCGCTGCGCAGCGGCTTCGACAGCCTGTCGGCCTTCTCGCGCGCCTTTCGCAATCATTTCGGTGCGAGCCCGCTCAAAACTCGGGCCGAGCAGCGGGCGAAATAGAGTGCGGCCGGTTCCGGGACAGCAGAACCGGCCGCAGGGCCATGGTCGGGACGGGGATTGGGGGACTGACCGGGCCCTTTTTCGCGCCCGGCGGCTGCGCCGGGCAATCTCGTCATGCGGCGCCTTGCGGCGGCCGGGTGTTACTTGACGCTACCGACGGCGTCGGCACGACCGTCCTGAAGCTTGACCCACTTGCCGGCATTCACCGAGGACTGGCGCTTCAGGTAGCGGTATTCGGTCTGCGACCAGAGCAGGACCTTGTTGCGCATATTGTCGAGCACGAAGTCGCCGCGGTCGGTGCGCACGGTCAGCACGGCATGGCCTTCGCCGTTCGGCTGCAGCACGACGGTGATGAGAAGATTGGAGGGCGCGATGCCCGCCTCCATCAGCCGCTTGCGCTTGATGAGGACGTAGTCCTCGCAATCCGCCGCGCTGTCGGGATAGGTCCACTGCTCCTCGACGCCGTAGATCTCCATGTCCGTCAGCGGCATGAACTCGGTGTTCGCCGTGTAGTTGACGTTGAGGATCGTCTTCCAGTTCTCCTGCGTCAGCTTGAGCGGGCCGGCATCCTTGCCGGTCGCCCTGCATTCGTCGCTGTACCGCTTGCAGAATTCATAGTGCCCGATGGGCTGGTTGGTCGCGCCGGCCAAGGGAATGTTGGCGGGCAGCGCCATCGCGGCCCCGGCGGCGGCGAGAGAGAAAAGGAATGCAAACGTCCCTGTCTTGATCGCTTTTGTCATTGTGTCTGTCCCCGTTCGATGAGGTGACAATGACAGCTATGTTTTGAGCTTGCGCGAAAAGCCGTAGTATAACTTAGTTCAAATCAAGATCGCATAAGTATAAAACAAGAATAAAATTCGAAATTGTTTTGATCTGTATTTGAGCGGTATTTGATTAAAATTTGAATGGAAACGGGCTGTCGGGACAGCGACTACCTGCCGGCTAAGATGCTGTCTTGTAATGATATTTTTCGATTTCGCTCCATGTCGCCGGCGAGGAATTTGCGGCCTGGACATGCCGGGAGGATGCGGCAAGGTCCATGCGCGCGGCTGCGCAGAGGCTGGAAGAGTCCCGCTGGCATCGCCAGGGGCGGAAAAAGCGCTTCGCAGCGCCCGAAATTTTTTTGCGATTATTTTTCGAGCGCGGGCGGAATTGTGCCGTCCTGAAACAGCAAAGGGCCCCGCGGGGCCCTTGTGGAACAGGTTGGTGTCGGGACGCGTCCCGGAATGCTACAGGAAGGCGGTCAGGGCGTCCTTGGACTGCACGGAGGAGAACTCGACGGCGACGCCCTCCTGGAAGTGGCGCACGACGCGACCCTTCATGCTGCCGAGTTGCACGGGCGTGCCGAGTGCCGGCCGCACGTCGATGTCGACGGCCGCGCCGGACAGCGACAGGTCGATGATGCGGCAGGGGTAGCGCCGTCCGTCGTCAAGCATCAGTTCGGTGCGGGTGTTGCGTGGCGTCAGGCGGTTGTGACGGCGGTCTTCCGGCAGGCCCAGTTCATGCTTGTTGGCGATCCAGGTCAGCTGTGCGGCGAGCTTTTCGCGCTTGCGGTCCGTGGCGGTCAGGAGGATGGCGAAGCCGGTCTCGTTGAGGATGGCGACGCTGCCCTCGATGCGGCCGAGATGGTCGACATAGGCGATGATGCGCTCGCCCATGCGCGGGCGGGCGGCGCAGACGAAGCTGGCGTCGCCCGGTGACATGTCGAGCACGGTGCAGTCATATTCGTCGTGGTTGGGCAACATCAGCCGGCCGGGCAGGTTGACCGAGACGCGCTGGAAGCTGCGCTGCTCTGGCTGCGGCTTTCGGGCCGCGGGCGATGCTTGCTGGAATGAATACATGTGCGCGGCGGCCTGATGATCCTATCTCTTTCCAAGTCTTAATCTTTCGGGGTTAACAGAAGGTTTTCCACGCCATGGAAAAGCAGCGAACGGGGCCGGTTCGGACAACTCAGGGGCGTTTTTGGTTGTATTCGCGCCGCTCGCCTCACGCATCGTCAGCCCGGCGCCCGCCCTCGAAGATGCGAAGATGCAGCACGCGGCTCACCGTCTGGCCGAGGCCGGCCGGCCGCACCGCCATGACGGAGGTCGGCATGGGGACGGCCGGCCGGTTGCCCTCAAGGCTGTGCGGCCGGCTGGGGTCGATGAGCGAAAGCGCGCCGAGCGTCGCATAGCGAAAGGCGCTGAGCGGCGGGCGCTGGCCGGGCAGGGGGGCGAAGGCGCCGATGATGCGATCAGCCGTCCTGCCCGTGCTGGCAAGCGGCAGCAGAACGATCTCGGCCTCCGTCGTGTCCAGCCGGCCGTCGACGAGCGCGACCTGCAGGACGGCGGGCGCGGCATTCGCCATCACGTTCTCCGCCGTCCGTGCCACCCGGGCGCGCTGGTCGGGCGCAAAGAGCGTATCGAATGCGGCCCCCTTCAATTCGCGGCCGAACTGGGCGCACAGGCGCGTGCCGGCCAGGCGGAAGCGCGGATCGTGCAGCCGGCTGCCTTCCAGGATGAAGAGGTCGGGCAGGATGGGCGCGACGTCGGCGGGCTCGATAGTGCTCCGCAACGGGACGCGGCGATCGCCGCGCTGGCGCGTCCAGTAATCGTAAAGGACCGTGACGGCCTTCGTCTGCATGCTCATTTCCAATCGATTCTGTTCCGTTCCGGCACGAAAGGCCGGGAAAACGGGGGTCTTGCGAGGGAAGGAGCGAGTTTCGTGCCAGCGTGACGTTAAGGTTAACAATCGGTTTCGATTGCGCTTGCCGCCGGCCTGGGGGAACATCCGAGCATCCCTCCATGAGGGAATGGTTTACTGCACATCGATTTCAGCCCCGGGGATTGGGGGCGCCGGCCGTCAGCGCAAGCTGCACGGCCTTTCTTTTCTCTGTATAAGCGCGATTCGTATTTTATGAATTTGGTGGACCGGTCATGAGTAACGACGACGTCGAGATGCGCGGTGGCGGCGCGGATATCCGCAGGCGCGAGCCGGCCTTCAACCTGCCGGGCAGCCTCGTCGCGGTGCTGGCGCTGCTGACTGCCATCCATGCGATCCGTACCTATCTCCTCACGGCCCCGGCGGACGAGTTCGTGCTCCTGCATTTCGCCTTCATTCCCGGCCGCTACGCCATTCCCTTCGCCGAGCAGGACCTTGGCTGGCTCTGGGGGCCGGTCACCTATTCGCTGCTGCACGGCGGCTGGGAACATCTGATCTTCAACGCGTTCTGGATGGTCGCCTTCGGGGCGCCGGTGGTGCGCCGCATCGGCCTTGCGCGCTTCTTCCTGTTCTGGTGCCTTTCGGCCGTCGCCGCCGTCGCCTTCCACACCGCGCTGCACTGGGGGGCGATGATCATCGTCGTCGGCGCCTCGGGCGTCGTGTCCGGCCTGATGGGGGCGGCGGCCCGCTTCGTCTTCTCGCCGAGCGGGCGCATCAGCCGGCAGTTCGCCCATCTCAACAGGCGCCTGACGATAGCGGAGGCCCTGTCCAACCGCTCGGTTCTCGTCTTTTCCGGCATCTGGTTCCTGACGAATTTCCTGATCGGCTTCGGCCAGGTGTTCGGCTCGAACGCCGGCGGGGCGATCGCCTGGGAGGCCCATATCGGCGGCTTCCTGTTCGGCTTCCTGTTCTTCCCGCTGTTCGACGTCGTGACGCCGGAAAGCCGCCGGGATTAACGATAGTCCATTAGCGGTCTTGCAATCGCCTCTTTCGTGGCGCACCATGGTTTCGTTCCGGTTCGCACATGCACACCGGAACGCAAGCGGCATCTTGCAGGAGGAAGCGGATGCCGCCGGTACTGGCAGGGCATCCCTGCGCGGGTGTCCCGCCTCTCTGCGTCATGATGCACACGGGAGGTACGCATGTATGTAAAGACGATACTGGACGAAAAAGGCCGCAACGTCGTAACCGGCGGCCCGCAGCTGACCGTCAGGCAGGCTGCCGTCTACCTGCATGAAAACCACATCGGCGCCATCGTCATCCTCGACCGCAACGACCGCATCGCGGGCATTGCCACCGAGCGCGACATCGTGGCCGCCGTCGCCCGCAACGGGGCCGAATGCCTGGACAAACCCATTTCCTCCATCATGTGGGGCAATGTCCATCGTTGCGGCGAAAGCCAGACCGTCGACGAACTCATGGAAATGATGAGCACGCTGCGCGCCCGCCATATCCCGGTGGAAAAGGACGGCCGGCTCGTCGGTATCATCTCGATCGGCGACGTGGTGAAATCCCATATCCGGGCGATCCAGCACGAGGCGGACGCCATCAAGGCCTATATCGCCGGCTGACGGCGGATCCCCGAACGGTTTCGGGCGGAACGATGTCTCGCTCCGCCCGCTCCGGCATTTGAAATGCAAGTCCCTTCCTCAGCGCATCAGCACGACCTCCTGCATGCGCTTGATCTCGGTGATGCGGGTCTTGGCTTCGAGATAACCGCGATCGATCGCTTCGCCGGCGCGGTGGAACTCCGACAGGCCGATATCCGAAAGTTTTGGATGCAGGGCGAGATCCGGCGGGTCGCCGGCAAGGCGCGCGCGGGAAATGCGATCCTGGATAATGTTGAAGGATTGCACCATGACGCTCGTCAGGCCGAGCCGCGCGGCGCTGTCCTCCTGCTTGGGTTCGTCGATCTTCTGTTCGCTGGCGCTGTGCTTGATCACCGCCGAGCGGCCGTAGAGATCGTAATTGAGGTTGACGGCGACGACCAGCGGCTCCTCATGGGCGCGACAGACCGATACCGGCACCGGATTGACCAGCGCGCCGTCGACCAGCGTGCGGTTGTTGCACTTGATCGGCTCGAAGATGCCGGGCAGGGCATAGGAGGCGCGGATGGCGGTGATCAGCGAACCGCTGTTGATCCACACCTCGTGGCCGCTGTTGACCTCGGTGGCGACCGCGACGAAGGGGCGGTCGAGGCTTTCGATCGACAGGTTCTCCAGATGCTCCTGCATGCGCTTGGTCAGCCGCATGCCGCCGAAGAGGCCGGAGCCGCGAATGGTGAAGTCGAGGAGGCTGGCGATGCGCCGCATGGTCAGCGAGCGGGCAAAAGCCTCCAGCTCGTCCAGCTTGCCGGCGAGATAGCAGCCGCCGACCAGCGCGCCGATGGAGGTGCCGGCGATCATCGACACCTCGATGCCTTCCTCCTCCAGCGCCCGCAGCACGCCGATATGGGCCCAGCCGCGGGCGGCACCGCCACCCAGCGCCAGCGCGATCTTGGATTTGCGCGGCAGGGCCGGCGCGGGAATATGTGACATGTCGTTCATGGAAGGGCCGCCGGGGTCGGATGCATCCGCCGTTACGAGACTACGATTGAAACTCCAGTTCAACATTCCGGACCTCCGTTACCAAGAGGAATTCGCGGCGAGGCAATCGGTTCCGGCGCCTCAACGCCCTCGGCAACACAATAGATGACAGGATAGATGCACTCTGTGACGCGGGGAACTTTGCCGAAAAGAATCTGCCGGCGGGCCGTTCCGTGTGCGTCCGGTCGTGGCTGGAGAAGGGCTTTTGCCCGCAGGATCGTCGCCCCGGTGAGGGTGGCCTTGGAAACCGGTCGTGACGCACGAGAGCGATGGGGTTCCATGTCCTGATCCGATGGCGGGGGTAGGGGCCGCCATGGGGGGCATTAGGCGTCGGCACCGGTTGCCAATTGATGAATCCGTGCCGAAACCGGACGGAATTCGCCGGGATGCTTAATTTTTCCCGTAGATCGCCGCCGGGTCGAATTGCGGCGCGCCGCCGGTGATTTCCAGCACGGCGCCGTCGGGGCCGTTGGAGACGGTGCGGTAGAAGCAGGAGCGGCGGCCGGTGTGGCAGGTCGCATCGTGCCCGGCGACCGAGACCTTCAGCCACACGGCGTCCTGATCGCAATCCGTGCGCAGCTCCACCACGGTCTGCAGGTTGCCCGACGTCTCGCCCTTCTTCCACAGCGCCTTGCGCGAGCGGCTCCAGTAATGCGCGATGCCCGTCTCGACGGTCAGCGCCAGCGCCTCGGCGTTCATGTGGGCGACCATCAGCAGTTCGCCGTCCTTCGCATCCGTCACCACGGCGGTCACCAGGCCGTGCTCGTCGAAGCGCGGCGTGAAGGCCGTGCCCGTTTCGAGCTCGGCCTTGTCCTTGGAGGGGTTTTGGAAGGTGATCGGCATGGCTTTCGGTTCCATTGGGTGGAGCCGTTCGCGTCAGCTCCGGATCATCGTCATGAACCGGACCTGTTCGGTCGGTTCGGTCTTGAAGGCACCGGTAAAGGTGGTGGTGAGCGTTGTCGAGCCCTGTTTCTGGATGCCGCGCATCGCCATGCACATATGCTCGGCCTCGATCATCACGGCGACGCCGCGCGGGTTCAGCGTCTCGTCGATCGATTTGGCGATCTGCGCCGTCATCGTCTCCTGCGTCTGCAGGCGGCGGCCGAAGATCTCCACCACGCGGGCGATCTTGGACAGGCCCAGCACGCGGCCGTTCGGTAGATAGGCGACATGCGCCTTGCCGATGATCGGCACCATGTGGTGCTCGCAATGCGAGAAGAAGGGGATGTCCTTCACCAGCACCATGTCGTCGTAGCCGGCGACCTCCTCGAAGGTGCGGCCGAGAACGTCCTCGGCGGCAAGGTCATAGCCGGAGAAGAGCTCGCGATAGGCTTTCGCAACGCGCGCCGGGGTGTCGAGCAGCCCCTCGCGCGCCGGATCGTCGCCCGCCCAGCGCAACAGGACGCGGACGGCATCCTCGGCTTCCTTCTGCGACGGACGGCCCGACGGATCGTCGATACGCGGAAAATTGGTGACTATGGCGTCCATGGACCCATTGACCTTTCTGCAGGTTACCTGACGTGTTTATCGGACTCGCCACTGGCCATTCGCCTAACCCTGCAGGCTTGGGTTCCGTTGGCGGGCTCCGGGGCTTTCGGGTCTTCGCTTCTCAGTGCGCAGACCGTCCGGCACGGTTTCCCAAACAACAGGTGAAGGATCTGCTTCTTGCAAAACGCTCACCCCAATACGAGTTATCATATAGTATCGAGCAAGGCCTGCGAAAGAGGCTTGAGACGACACGCCGTGCTTTTTTACCGACGCGGCCGGAATAATCTCCTCGGATCATTGAAGATTCCGCAAAAAATGCGGAAAACGGAACCATGATGGACGATATCTACAACAGCCGTATCCTCGAATTCGCCGGCAACATCCCGCGCATCGGCACGCTGGCCGACGCCGACGGCGAGGCGGGCGCCCATTCCAAGCTGTGCGGCTCGCGCGTCAGGGTCTACCTGAAGCTCGATGGCGACCGGGTGACGGATTTCGCCCATGAGGTTAAGGCCTGCGCGCTCGGCCAGGCCTCGTCCTCGATCATGGCGCGCCATGTCATCGGCGCGACGACGGCGGAAATCCGCGCGGCGCGCGAAAAAATGCTCGCCATGCTGAAGGCGGACGGCGAGGGGCCGGACGGCCGCTTCGAGGACATGCGGTTCCTGAGGCCCGTCAAGGACTACAAGGCCCGCCACGCCTCCACCATGCTGACCTTCGACGCGGTGGTGGACGCCATCGGCCAGATCGAGGCGAAGCGGCTGGAAAAGGCCGGGTGAGGGACGATGTGCGATGCGCCCGGCTGCCGGCATGACGGCGCGCGGCCTGCCTATCGGGGCCGCAACTGGCACGGCCCGTTCCGCCGGACGCCGGGCCGACTTCTCGGCATGGGCCTCATCCGGCTCTACCAGCTGACGCTTTCCGGCTTCATCGGCAATGCCTGCCGCCACCTGCCGACCTGCTCGGAATACGGCTACGAGGCCGTCGCCCGCCACGGCCTGTGGCGTGGCGGTTTCCTGGCGCTGTTCCGCGTCGCCCGCTGCGGGCCCGGCGGCACCCATGGTTTCGATCCCGTGCCGGAGGCGCTGGCGCCGCGCTTTCGCTGGTGGGCGCCCTGGCGGCTCTGGAGCATCGCGGCGCGCAAGCCCTGACGCCATGGCCTATCTCCGCGCCTTGCGCGGCGCCTGCCCGGCGAGGCGACGCAGGCTCTCGACCTCCGGCTGCGTCAGCGTGCGGACCGCACCCTTTTCCAGATCGCCCAGCGCAAGGGTGCCGATGGCGACACGCACGAGGCGCAGGCACGCGATGCCGAGCGCTTCCAGCATGCGGCGGATCTGGCGGTTGCGGCCCTCGTCGAGCACGATCTCGAGCCAGGAATTGCGCTCGCCGTCCCTGAGGTGACGCACCGTCCTTGCGCGCAGGAACTCGCCGTCGTGGTGGACGCCCTTTTCCAGCGCCTCGAGGACCGCCCGGTCGGCGAGGCGGTCGATCTGGACGTGATAGGTCTTTTCGACATGGGTCTTCGGATCGAGCAGGGCGTTCGAAAATTCCGTGTCGTTGGAAAAGAGCAGCAGGCCCTCGCTCGCCTTGTCGAGCCGGCCGACGGGGGAGATGTGCGCATGGTCGAGATGCTTCAGGCAGTCGAACACCGTCGGCCGCCCCTCCGGGTCGTGCCGGGTGGTGACGAGGCCGCGCGGCTTGTTGAGCATGAGATAGACGGGCTTTTGCGCGGCGACCGCCGCGCCGTCCACCGTGATTGCGGCATCGGCAAGGTCGATCCAGGTTTCGGGATCGGTGACGATGCGGCCGGCAAGGGCGACGCGGCCGGCGGCGATCAACCCTTCCGCCTGCGTGCGCGAGCAGAAGCCGAGTTTTGACAGGGCGCGCGACAGGGTGGCGCGCTTGCCCTCTGGGGTGGCCTTCGGCCGTGTGGCGGGCTTCGCCCTGCCGGCGGGGGCCGGTTTTGGCCGTTTGCCTTTGTCTTTCGCCATTCTGCCCGTAAAACCCTTGCCTGCCGCGGTTGACCGGCCAGCCCATGCCATTCTAAAGCCGGGTCCGTCCAGCCCAATATACTCCAAGCGAGGCCGCCGTTGACCAAGGACGACATCACGAACGAACTCGTCACGCTGCGCGACTACTGGCGCTATGCGATCTCCCGCTTCAACGCGGCGGATCTCAGCTACGGCCACGGCACGACGACGGCCGGCGACGACGCGGCCTTCCTGCTGCTCGACACGCTCGACCTGCCGATCGACGCGCTCGATCCCTTCCTTGACGCCCGCCTGCTGCCGGCCGAGCGGGCGCTGCTGGCGGAGCGCATCGAGGCGCGCGTTACGACCCGCAAACCCTCGGCGTATCTCACCGGCCGGTCCTATATCCAGGGCGTGCGCTTTTTCGTCGACGAGCGGGTGATCGTGCCGCGCTCGCATATCGGCGAGATCCTGTTTTCCGAATATCTCGGCGAGCACGGCTCGTCCTTCCTGCCCGATCCGATGCTGGTGGAGAGCGCCGTCGACATCTGCACGGGCTCGGGCTGCCTTGCTGTTCTCGCGGCAAAATTCTTCCCGCAGGCGGAGGTGGACGCGGTGGACCTTTCGGCCGATGCGCTGGAGGTCGCCAGGCTCAACCTTGTCGAACACGACGTGGAGGACCAGGTGACGCTTTTCCAGGGCGATCTCTTCGCCCCGCTCGCCGGCCGCACCTACGACCTCATCATCACCAATCCGCCCTATGTCGACCATGACGCGCTTGCCGGCTATCCGCCGGAATTCCGCGCCGAGCCGGAAATGGCCCATGACGGCGGCGAGGACGGCCTCGACCTCGTGCGAAAAATCCTCGCCGAGGCGGCCGCCCACCTCAATCCCGGCGGCGGTATGATCTGCGAGATCGGCTCGGGCCGCGAGATCCTTGAGGAGGAATTCCCGCATCTGGACTTCGTCTGGCTGGAAACGGCCGAATCGCAGGACGCGGTGTTCTGGATTTCCGCCGAAGCGCTGGGCGTTTCCTGATCGGGCCTCACGCGACGGCATTGCGCGGCGGCGGGCAGAGGGGATCCTCCGGCCAGTCGTCGTCCTCCTCCATCGCGCGGCACCGCTCCTCGGCGAGCCGATCCAGCATTTCCGGCGTATAGCCGGCGGCGAGCCATGCCTGTTCGTCGCGGTCGCAGAGCGCCTCCCAGCCGGCAAGCAGGCTCGCCTGCGTGGCGTCGTCGCGCACGCAGGGCGGAAAGGTCTTGAAGAAGGTCGTGGCAATCTCGTCGGCGGGATAGCAGCCGGTGCAGCGCTTGGCCCGCCGGCATTTCGGCAGGCGGCAGGTGCGGTGGTGGCCGGCTTCCGTCGCCGCTGCGCGAAGCTCCGGCTGGGCGCGCCGGATGTGGCGGCGCTCCAGCGCGCTCATCGTGGTCGCTACGTCCTTCATCTCGTCCATCGTTCCTGCCTTCCATGATACGGCCATTCCGGCCTTGCCTGCGGGCGTGCGAAAACGCCCCGCAGGCGCTCCATCGGGTTTGCTCATGTCCGGAGAACCGCGCGAAAGCGTTGCCTCAGGGATATGGGATGTGTGGCATCGCTTTCGCGCGGCCCAAGGCGTTCTTCGGAGACGGTCCGGTCTCCTTCAGGCGCAAAACTGCTTCGCTGCGCAGGTTGTTGGCGCATATGCCTTGCGGACATGCACCCCATCCTGCTTGCATGGCGGACCCAAACCGACCCCGCAAGACCCGGGGAAGGGGGAAGCCTGTCACAACGGAAATTCGCATTCCCGCAGCGTTTCGCGCCTCTTCCGCCCCTGCCGTACGTTTCGGCAGAAAACGAAAGCGCCTCCTCCCGCCCGCATCGACACGTTACGCGATCCGTCCGGCGGCGGAAGGACTTTTAAGATAGCGCGGGTTTTGGGAGTGGGGAAAATGAACTCCATTGAAACTGAGAGCTCGGAACGAACTACGCCCGCTTTAAGCTATACATATCTTGCGCTTGCGCATTCTCGCTTTTTTACGCTAATCAATTTCTAATTGTGCGGTTTTCTTGCCGATTTCGAGAGGTGCTATGTCAGTTGAAAATTCAGATTCCAAAGAATCCAGTTTGGTCTCGGTCAACATTTCGGACGTCTTCGGCTTGGGGAAGATGGCAGAGACATTTTCCCCTGCCGCCATGAAAGTGGTAGAGGGACTTGGAAAAATACTTGACCCTGGATTGAGCGCAGCCAAAGTATATTTGGAATCTCGCGCGAAAAGTGCGGCAGAGAGACACGAGACTAAAAAAAACCTTCAGCAAATTTCGTCTGTGGACGGCATTCTTGCGGCAGATCCATATTTGGCTGAGGCAATGAAAGCAAGATTAATAGCAACTGAATTGCGGCGACAAAGTAATATTCATAGTGCTGCAGAGAAAGCTATCGGTATCGCAAACAGTATTATCGATGAAGAATCCGCGCGGGATTTAGACGAAGATTTCGTACAAGAGTGGGTCGAAGGTGTAAAGGACGTTTCTAGCGATGATCTCCAAAAAATCTGGGCGGCTTTGTTAGCTAGCGCACCAAAATCACCCAGTGGGCGCATCTCAAAACCTTCTTTAGAACTCCTAAAGCAATTTGATCAACCTATCGCATTGTGCTTCATCGAATTCCTAAAGCTGTGTGTGTCAGTAGGACTACCGAGTGCACGCGCTCCTTCTGATTGGCCCCTTTTGGGATTCCGATTCACCTAAGATTGCTTGTGGAACTTGGTATTTTAGAGAGGCGTACATATAGTTCATTGAGCATTCCCGAACTCGGAGAAATAAAACAAGTATCTCATGGGCGTCCTGCCCTAAATCATCTATTGCACACGATGGAAGTATTTATATTCGGGCAACGATCTCTGGAGCTCGGGAATGCTATATTTACAACACCATTTGAAATTGATGATAAATTGGTAAAAAATGCGAGAATTGAAAATTTTGAATGGCTAGCAAACGATATGCATTGGAATTTAGTGATTTCCGCGAATGAGGGTGCTGAAAAGTTGCGCACCTATATTGTGACAGCAGTATCCGATAACGAAAATCCCATCCAAGCGCCACTCGATGCCCTTTTGGGCGACGAGAATATGAATGAAACTTGGAGGCAGATATTGATAACATACGCAGAAGCTGGTCGCATGAGGATTGGCACTTCTGAGGGAGCGACACAGTAGAGCCCCTTCCAATCCCCCCCAAATCCCCGTATACCGCCCTCCGCAACGCGCCGGCGTATCCGGCCACTTCCCTCGCATACCACCCGCATTCGTTGGCGGGACTGGATAGGAGATTTTTTGATGTCTGCACCCGTTTCCCTCACTTTCCCCGATGGCTCCGTTCGCGAATATCCCGCGGGCTCGACGGGGCGTGATGTGGCCGAGGCGATTTCCAAGTCGCTGGCCAAGAAGGCGATTGCCATTGCGCTCGACGGCGAGCTGCGCGATCTCTCCGAGACCGTTTCGAACGGCCGGATCGAGATCGTCACGCGCGACGACGACCGGGCGCTGGAGCTGATCCGGCACGATGCCGCGCATGTGATGGCCGAGGCCGTGCAGGAGCTCTGGCCGGGCACGCAGGTGACCATCGGGCCGGTCATCGACAACGGCTTCTATTACGATTTTGCCAAGGACGAGCCCTTTACGCCCGACGATCTGCCGAAGATCGAAAAGCGCATGAAGGAGATCATCCAGCGCAACAAGCCCTTTACCCGGGAAGTGTGGTCGCGCGACAAGGCGAAGGAGATTTTTGCCGCCAAGGGCGAGAAGTACAAGGTCGAGCTGGTCGATGCGATCCCCGAGGGGCAGGACCTCAAGATCTATTACCAGGGCGACTGGTTCGACCTGTGTCGCGGCCCGCACATGGCCGCGACCGGCCAGATCGGCACGGCCTTCAAGCTGATGAAGGTCGCGGGCGCCTATTGGCGCGGCGATAGTAACAATCCGATGCTGACGCGCATCTACGGCACCGCCTGGCGCACGCAGGAGGAGCTCGACACCTATCTCAACATTCTCGCCGAGGCCGAAAAGCGCGACCATCGCCGGCTCGGGCGCGAAATGGACCTGTTCCATTTCCAGGAGGAAGGGCCGGGCGTCGTCTTCTGGCACGGCAAGGGCTGGCGCATGTTCCAGACGCTCGTCGCCTATATGCGCCGCCGCCTTGCCGGCACCTATGAGGAGGTGAACGCGCCGCAGGTGCTCGACAAGTCGCTCTGGGAAACCTCCGGCCACTGGGGCTGGTATCGCGACAACATGTTCAAGGTGACCGTTGCGGGCGACGAGACCGACGACGAGCGCGTCTTTGCGCTGAAGCCGATGAACTGCCCGGGGCATGTGCAGATCTTCAAGCATGGCTTGAAGTCCTATCGCGAACTGCCTGTGCGGCTTGCGGAATTCGGCAATGTGCATCGCTATGAGCCTTCCGGCGCGCTGCACGGGCTGATGCGCGTGCGCGGCTTCACGCAGGACGATGCGCATGTCTTCTGCACCGACGAGCAGATGGCGGCCGAATGCCTGCGCATCAACGACCTCATCCTCTCGGTCTACAAGGATTTCGGCTTCGACGAGGTGGTCGTAAAACTTTCGACCCGGCCGGAAAAGCGCGTCGGCTCCGATGCGCTGTGGGACCGGGCGGAGAGCGTCATGATGGACGTTCTCAAGCAGATCGAGGCGCAGTCCGGCGGGCGCATCAAGACCGGCATCCTGCCGGGCGAGGGCGCGTTCTACGGGCCGAAGTTCGAATATACGCTGAAGGACGCCATCGGCCGCGAATGGCAGTGCGGCACGACGCAGGTCGACTTCAACCTGCCGGAACGCTTTGGCGCGTTCTACATCGACCAGGCGTCGGAAAAGCGCCAGCCGGTGATGATCCACCGCGCCATCTGCGGCTCGATGGAGCGCTTCCTCGGCATCCTCATCGAGAATTTTGCCGGGCACATGCCGCTGTGGATCGCGCCGATGCAGGTGGTGGTGGCGACCATCACTTCCGAGGCGGACGATTATGCGCGGGAAGTGGCGGAGACGCTGCGCGATGCGGGCATGACCGTCGAGACCGATCTTCGCAACGAGAAGATCAACTACAAGGTCCGCGAGCATTCGGTGACGAAGGTGCCGGTCATCATCGTCTGCGGCAAGCGCGAGGCGGAGGAACGCTCCGTCAACATCCGCCGCCTCGGTTCGCAGAACCAGACGGCGATGTCGCTCGACGAGGCGATTGCGACGCTGTCGCTCGAAGCCATGGCGCCGGACCTGAAGCGCAAGCTCGGCAAGGCGTGAGGCTCCACAGAAACTGTCGGAAAACTGCAATAGTCCCGTGCTAGTGAGCGCGGGATCAGGCTGGCGACAGGCCGTACTCCGCCTCCTCCGTCATCCTCGGGCTTGATCCGAGGATCCAAACCCTCGAACAAAGGTGGATCCTCGGATCAAGCCCGAGGATGACGGAGGGGAAGGCGTCGCAGGTCGAGGGTCGAAGGTCTCGTGCACCCGGCACGGGATTTCTTTTTCGGGGAACACCGTGCGGTTCAAGGAACTCTCCTACGCCAACGAAAACGATCCGCGCCTGAAACGATGGTTCATCCGCTCCATGGAAGGTCTTGCCGGGCGCAACCGCTACGCCCGGCTCTACCATATCTGGCGCAGTTCGATCGTCGGGCGGAGCGCGCGGGTCTTCGGCGACATGCTCGACCTCATCGATGTCGGGCTGCGGGTGGAGGGCGCCTGGCCGCCGCCGGCGCTGCCCGAGGGGCCGGTCGTCATCGTCGCCAACCATCCCTTCGGCATCGGTGACGGCATCGCGGTGCTGGCGCTCGCCGAGCAACTCGGCCGGCCGTTCAGGGTGATGATCCACAACGACCTCCTCAGAGTGCCGGAAATGCTGCCCTATGCGCTGCCGGTCTCCTTCGAGGAGACGAAGGAAGCGCTGGCGCTCAACATGAGGACGCGCGCCGAGGCCGTGCGGCTCCTCAAGGAGGGCACGACGGTGATCGTGTTTCCGGCGGGGGGCGTGGCGACGGCCAAGAAGGTGTTCGGCAGGGCGGAGGACCTGCCGTGGAAGATGTTCCCGGCAAAGCTGATCCAGTCGGCGAGGGCGAATGTCATCCCGGTCTATTTCGAAGGGCAGAACGGCCGGCTCTTCCATCTTGCCAGCAAGGTCTCGCTGACGCTGCGCCTGTCGCTGCTGATCCGCGAGTTCCGCAAGCTCTCGGGCGCGACGATCGCCGCGCGCATCGGCGGCGTGATCCCCTGGGCCGAGCTGGATGCGGGCGACCGCAAGACCATCACGGCGCGGTTATACGAGGCCGTCTTCGCCATGGCGCCGCGGCAGAAGCCGTTTTTGCGGCGGGCCGGGTGAGAGGTTTTAGTCCACCACGTCCTCGGCGGCGGCCTTTTCCTCGTTGGCATTCTCGTCGAGCAGCACCTCGACATCGGTGTTGACGCCGGCCTTCACCGCGAAATCGCGCTGGTAGATCTTGTTCTTGTTGCGGGCGACGGCGATGTAGCTGCCTTCGGCCAGCACCAGCGTCGGGAAGGCGCCGACGCTTTCGCTGACGGTGTCGCCCGAGGAGGTGAGGATCGACCAGGCCGTATCGGCGATCGCCTCGCCGCCGGGCTCGGAGACGAGCTTCAGCGTGAGTTTCGCCGCGCGGTGCTGGATCGTCGCGCGCGTCAGCTTGCCGGCCTCGACCTGGATATCGGCGCGGATCACGGCATTGACCGTGCCGTAGTCGGAGACGACGTGATAGGTGCCGGCATTGAGGCGCACCACGGAATTCGGCTTCACGTCGGCGACGACGAGGTTACGCTCGCCGTCCTCGCGCACGTCGGCGGCGAAGACCGAGAAGGAGAGTTCCTTCGGCGGAATGCGCACGTCCGAGCCGGAGACGGCGTTCAGCATGATGCCGCCGGCATCGAGCACCATGACCTGCTTGTCGACATCGCCGCTATCGGGCACGACGAGCTTCTTGGTGGCGCCGGCGCGGCCGAAGGCGACATTGACGAAATATTCGCCGGGCACCAGCTGGAAGGCGGCCGAGCCGCCCTCGGAAGTGGCCAGCAGCGGCAGCTTGCCGTCGGCGCCGGGGATGGGCGAGAAGACGCGCCAGGTCAGCCCGTGCTGCATGGGGCTGCCGTCCTTGGTCAGCAGCGCCTCGCAGCTCACGTCCCTGAGGTTCACCGGCGTCGCCTCGCCCGTCACGATCGGGTTGAACGAGGTGAGCTTGCCGCCCTTCGTGGGCGTGGCGATCTGCGAAAAACTGTCCAGCGCCTCCTGCGCGCGGGCCGGCGCGAACGACGAGGCGAGGCTGGCCACGGCAAGGCACGCGGCGAGGGCGGGACGGGCGGGCATGCGCATGGGAACGGTTGACTTCCTGACTGTAAGGCTCCACTTGAAGACCCGGCTAATGGCATTTTCAAGGCCGCGTCCGCGCGCCAAGGTATTGGAACTCCCGCCCGATGAAAACCGAAATCAAGCTGATCGATTATCTTTCGACCCGCCGGTCGATCCCCGCCTTCCAGATGAGCGGACCCGGCCCCGTCAAGGGCGAGGTGGAGGAGATGCTGACGCTCGCCTCGCGCGTGCCCGACCACGGCAAGCTCGCCCCCTGGCGGTTCATCGTCTATCGCGGCGAGGAGCGCCGGCGCATCAGCGAGGAACTGGCCGCCATCGCGATCGCCGACAAGCCGGACCTTTCCGACGAGATGGTCAAGGTGGAGAACACGCGGCTTACCCGCGCGCCGGTGGTGGTCGCCGTCGTCAGCCGCGCGGCGCCGCATTTCAAGATCCCGGAATGGGAGCAGGTGATGTCGGCGGGCGCCGTCTGCCTCAACCTCGTCATGGCGGCCAATGCGCACGGCTTCGCTTCGAACTGGCTGACCGAATGGTACGCCTTCGACGAGCGCGCCTATCCGATCCTCGGCGTGAATGCGGGCGAAAAGGTCGCCGGCTTCATCCATATCGGCACGCCCACCGTGCCGCCGACCGAGCGGCCGCGGCCGGAGCTTGGCGAGATCGTCACATGGGTCGGCGATGAGGCCTGACGCGCTGTTCTACGAGACGGCTGAGAACGCCCACGGCCTGAAGCACGATCCCTTCAAGGCGATCGTCGCGCCGCGGCCGATCGGCTGGATCGGCACGAAGGCGGCGGACGGGCGGCGCAACCTTGCGCCCTATTCGTTCTTCAATGCGGTGGGCGACAGGCCGAAGCTGGTGATGTTCTCCTCCGGCGGCCACAAGGACAGCGTGACGAATATCGAGGAGACCGGCGTCTTCACCTGCTCGCTGGCCGGCCGGCATCTCGCCGAGGCGATGAATGCGAGTTCGGCGGTCGTGCCGCGGGGCGTCGACGAGTTCGCGCTTGCCGGCCTGACGCCGGTCGCCGGCCGTCTCGTCGATGCGCCCTATGTCGGCGAGGCCCATGCGGCGCTGGAATGCCGGATGACGCAAGCCTTCCGCCCCCTCGATCTCGACGGGCGGGAAACGGACAACTGGGTGGTGTTCGGCCAGGTGGTCGGCATCCATATCAGCCCGGAGATCCTGCGCGACGGCATGGTCGACATGGGCGTCGCCCGCCCGCTCGGCCGCATGGGCTACATGGACTATTGCGACGGCGGGGCGGACGTCTTCGCCATGATGCGGCCGAAGGCTGGGTGAGGGTGGATCCTCGGGTCAGGCCCGAGGATGACGGGGGAGAGGTGGTGCCCTGTATCCGGGGAGCGCCGCGGGCGGGGTAGCGCATCTATCGATATACCCGACGACGTTGATGCGTCCCCGGCACGACCGTGCTGTTTGCCCGCTGTTCCCACGCAGGCCGTCGTCCTCGCATGACGGCGCTGTTTCGCCGGCCGTTCCCACATGCTCTCCGTCATCCTCGGGCCTGACCCGAGGATCCACGGCCACCTGCGTACACTGTTTGGATGATGGCCATCTGTGCCGGTTCGCTTGCGAGGCGGCCGAAGAAGCCGTCGTCACGCGAGCGTTCGCAATCTGTCGCGAAAAGCTCTCCAAGGAGGTCCGAGGCCGAATCGTAGGCTGGGATGCCGGCGGCTGCGGCGGTGAGCAGGACGGCGGCGCGGGCTGCGGCGAAGGCAGGGGGCCATTCGTCGCTTTCGGTTCGGGTCGGTTCTACGGCGAGGGTTTTTACAAGGCCCCTCTGGTCCCAAACCAGACCGGCTAGCCGTGTGGTTTTGCCGGAGAAGCCTTGCGGCGAGACGGGCGCCGGCAGGATGCCGTCGGTGATCGCGAGAATCGGGGTGCTGCCTTCCACGAGGTTTTCTTCCGCCTCAGCTACGGACAGCAGGACGGCGAGCCGTTGGATGTCGGCGCCCGCGCGGCAGCCGGTGAGGGCGATGCCGGTGGCGCCGCCTGCAAAGGCTTGGCGTAGCATTTCGAGGCTGGCGTCGGGGTTCACGACGACAAAACGACTTTCGATGCCTGAGTCGCCGCCATAAACCAGCGCGCCGCGTCCTGCCGAGGGCGGGATAGTCTCAAACAGGGCGTGGGGCAGCTTTTCCATGGCTTTTCATAGGGCTTTGCGCCCGCTCCTGGCAATGACCATCCGGTTAACGGGTATGGTGAACCAATCTTAAACACTTTGGCGCTAGCGTGTTTTCAGTAGCGTTTTGCAGGCGTTTGGGGCGTCCATTGATCGTTCATGCTTTTCTCCGTTGGGTCGAGACCGCACGGGCTGCCGACCGGGCCAAGGCGGCCAGCGTGCTGGCCCGGGCCTATGCGCGGGCGCGCATTTCGGCGGAAGACCGCCGCGGCGCGGAAATGGCGATGATCTTCCTGCTGGACGATCCGGCGCCGAAGGTGCGGCTGGCGCTCGCCGAAGCCCTTGCCGATTGTCACGACGCGCCGCGCGCCGTCATCCTGCCGCTGGCGGAGGACCAGCCGGAGATCGCCGCCCATGTCATCCTGCGTTCGCCGGTGCTGACGGATGGCGACCTCGTCGACCTCGCCGCCAAGGGCAGCGCGACGACGCGCATGCTGATCGCCCACCGCGCCTTCGTCTCTCGCCCCGTTTCGGCGGCGCTTGCCGAAATCGGCGATGTGCCCGACGTGCTGGCCCTGCTGGAGAATGCGGGCGCCGTGCTTTCCCGCCGCAGCCTGACGCGCATTGCCGACCGGCTCGGCGACGACGCGGAAATCCGCGCCCTGCTGCTCGACCGCGACGACCTGCCGAGTGATGCGCGCCATGCGCTGGTGGAGAAGATCGGCACGGCGCTGGCCGGTTTCGGCCTCATCCAGGCGGCGGTCGGCACGAGCCGCGTCGAGCGCATCACGCGCGAGGCCTGTGACCTTGCGACGATAAGCATGGCGGGCGAGGTTCCGGCCGCCGAAATGCCCGCGCTCGTCGAGCACCTGCGGCTGACGGGCCGGCTGACGCCGGTCTTCCTGATGCATGCGCTGTGCACGGGGCGGGCCGAATTCTTCGCGGCCGCCATCGCCGACCTTTCCGGCCAGGCGGAGCGGCGCGTCCGCTCCATCCTGTCCGACGGGCGCGAGGCGGCGGTGCGCGCGCTCTACGAGACCGCCGGCCTCGGCCGGGACATCGGCGCGCTCTTCGCCGAGGCGACGATGCTCTGGCGGCGCGAGGCGACGGGCGGGGACGGCGGACTGTCGGTGTCCGAGCGCCTGCTTTCGCAGGCGCGGACGGCGGGCGATGCTTCCTGCCGGTCCATGCTGGAGCTTGTCGAGCGGCTGGCCATCGCCGAGCAGCGCCAGACGGCGCGCAGCTACGCGCTCATCGCCGCGCGTGAAGCGGCATAGGCTCGGTGAACGAGCCTATTCGCCGAAGCGCTTGACCACCCAGGAATAGCCGTCCTCGGCATAGCGCACCGGCGTGGTGACGGCGGCCTTCAGGTCGGCCTTGCCGGGAATGGCCTTCTTCACGAAATTCAGCGCGCGGGTCGCAAGGCCCTGGCGGGCCTCGGCGGTCCGGGCAGGGACGGGGACCTCGGCCGCAGTTGCGGCCGGCGTCTCGTCGACGGAGGGCTTGGCGACATCCGCGGTGATGCGGTCGCCGGAGCTTTCGCAGACTGCCACGATGACGGGATAGTTCTTGTCCTGGTGGCGGTTGATAAAGGTTTCGGCCTGCGCGTCGCACAGCGCCACGGTCTGCCAGCTCTTGCCGACCGTATCGATATAGTGGCACTGGGTCGCGCTGTCGTCGCAGCCCATGATCGTCATGACGATGAGCGCAGCTTTCATGGCCGTCCTTTCCGGGCTTGTTTCCGGCGGTTAGAGGCGTGTATTGCCGCGAAAATAAGGCGCGACTGCTTCAGATATCGAGGTTGTCGGCGAAGACGGCGCGTTCGGTGATGAAGCGGAAGCGGGCTTCCGGCTTGGTGCCCATCAGGTCGTCCACGGCGGTGCGCGTGCCCTCGAAATCGACGTCATCGATCGCCACCTTCAAAAGCGTGCGCTTCTTCGGGTCCATCGTGGTCTCCTTGAGCTGCGCCGGCAGCATTTCGCCAAGACCCTTGAAGCGGCCGATCTCCACCTTGCCGCGGCCGTTGAACTCGGTGCGCATCAGCTCCTCGCGATGCGGGTCGTCGCGGGCATAGAGCGTCTTGCCGCCCTGGCTGAGGCGGTAGAGCGGCGGCACGGCGAGATAGAGATGGCCGCCGCGGATGAGGTCCGGCATCTCCTGGTAGAAGAAGGTAATGAGCAGCGAAGCGATATGCGCGCCGTCGACGTCGGCATCGGTCATGACGATGACGCGCTCGTAGCGCAGGTCGTCCTCGCGGTATTTCGAGCGCGTGCCGCAGCCGAGCGCCTGCACGAGATCGGATATCTGCTGGTTGGCGCCGAGTTTTTCGCGGCCGGCGCTGGCGACATTGAGGATCTTGCCGCGCAGGGGGAGGATCGCCTGGTTGGCGCGGTTGCGCGCCTGCTTGGCCGAACCGCCGGCCGAATCGCCCTCCACGATGAAGAGTTCGGCGCCATCGGCGGAATTCTGCGAGCAGTCCGCCAGCTTGCCCGGCAGGCGCAGCTTGCGCACGGCGGTCTTGCGGGAGACCTCCTTCTCCTTGCGGCGGCGAAGGCGCTCCTCCGCCCGCTCGATCACCCAGTCGAGCAGCTTGGCCGCTTCCCCCGGATTGTCGGCGAGATAGTGGTCGAAGGGATCGCGCAGCGCGTTCTCGACGAGGCGCTGGGCCTCGACGGTGGCGAGCTTGTCCTTCGTCTGGCCGACGAATTCCGGCTCGCGGATGAAGACGGAGAGCATGCCGACGGCCGAAATCATCACGTCGTCGGTGGTGATGGCGGTGGCGCGCTTGTTCTGCGTCAGTTCAGCATAGTTTTTGAGGCCCTTGGTGAGCGCGATGCGCAGGCCCGCCTCATGCGTGCCGCCGTCGGCCGTCGGGATGGTGTTGCAGTAGGAGTGGATCAGCGAATCGCCGCCGTACCAGGTGACGGCCCATTCCATGGAGCCGTGGCCGCCCGATTTCTCGCTCTTGCCGGCAAAAATCTCGCGGGTGACGGTATAATCCTTGCCGAGCGTCGCCTGGAGATAGTCCTTGAGGCCGCCGGGGAAGTGGAAGACGGCCTTTTCCGGCGTTTCCGAGCCTTCCGGCAGCAGCGAGGGATCGCAGCTCCAGCGGATCTCGACGCCGCCGAACAGATAGGCCTTGGAACGGGCCATGCGGAAGACGCGGCCCGGATCGAAATGCGCGTGCGCGCCAAAAATCTCCGGATCGGGATGGAAGCGCACCTTCGTGCCGCGCCGGTTGTGCACGTCGCCGAGTTCTTCGAGGCCGCCGACCGGCTTGCCGCGCGAAAAACGCTGGCGGTAGAGCTTCTTGTTGCGGGCGACCTCGACCTCCAGATGATCGGAGAGGGCGTTGACGACCGAGACGCCGACGCCGTGCAGGCCCCCCGAGGTCTCGTAGGCCTTGCCATCGAACTTGCCGCCGGCGTGCAGCACCGTGAGGATGACCTCCAGCGTCGACTTGCCCGGCATCTGCGGGTGGTTTTCCACCGGAATGCCGCGACCGTTGTCGGTGACGGTCAGGTAGCCTTCGGCGTCGAGGCTGACCTCGATGAAATTGGCATGGCCGGCGACGGCCTCGTCCATCGAGTTGTCGATGACCTCGGCGAAGAGGTGGTGCAGCGCCTTCTCGTCCGTGCCGCCGATATACATGCCGGGGCGCATGCGGACCGGTTCGAGGCCTTCCAGCACGCGGATCGCCGAGGCGTCGTAGCCGCCGGTGCCCTCGCTCGGCGGCGCGGGGCGCGCCTCGCGGGCAGGGGCGGCCGCCGCTGCGGGCTTTTCGACCGGCGACGTCGCGGGCTGGGAGGGCATGTTGGCGAAGAGGTCGTTGCTGTCGTCTTGCATGGGCCGTTCAGATTTTGTTCCGTTTGCCGGTTTCCCGCCGGTCCGTGGCGGACCGGGGGCGGGCGCAAAAGATGTCGTTACGCGAATCACTTGCGATCCTGCCAGATTCCGCGGGTTTTCGCGATTCCGGGCCGGCGCGCCGCCGCGCCTGTCGCTGCCTGAGGATTGCGTTGCGGGCGGGCGGATGGCAAGTATCGCAGCCTTCAGGGAGCCACAGTTCATGCGCCAGTCCACAGTTCATTGCCTTTCCCGGCTGTTTCTGGCCGCGGTGCTCGCCTCATCCATGGCCGGCGAGGCGGCGGCGCTGAGCCTGAAGCCCTGGAAGGACGACCTTTTCGGCTACGGCACGGTGGTGGAGACGAGCGACGACGGGGCGCTGCGCGTCGTCGATTACCAGGAGATGCGCGACATCAACGGCCGCGACCAGGTGCCGGAGCGCCGGGTGAAATCGGCCTATGTCTCGACGGCGGTGAAGAAGGCGCAGAAGAACGCGACGATCGACACGCCGGCAGGCCCCATTGCCGTCGCGATGACCGGCAAGGCGGAGGGCGCGGCCTTCACCGTCATCTTCATCCACGGCCGCGGCGGCGACCGGCGGCTCGGCAACAACGACTGGAACTTCGGCGGCAACTTCAACCGGCTGAAGAACCTCGCCGCGCAGAACGGCGGCGTCTACTACGCGCCGAGCGTGCCCTCCTTCGACGACAAGGGCGCCGCGCACGTCTCCGGTCTCATCCTGACGGCCAAGGCGCTGTCGCCGCAGGCGCCGGTCATCCTCGCCTGCGCCTCGATGGGCAGTTTCATCTGCGCCCGCGTGGCGCGCGATCCGGCGGCGGTGAAGAGCCTTGCCGGCATGGTGCTGATGGGCGGGGCGGCGGACGGGGACTATGCGAAGACGGCTGCCTTCAAGGCGAAGCTGCCGGTCTTCTTCACCCATGGCGACAGCGACAGCGTCTATGCCGCCAACGACCAGATCGCGGTGTTCCGCGGGCTGCGCAAGGCCGGCGTGCCGACGCGCTTCGTGCTGTTCCAGACCGGCGGCCACGGCACGCCCGTGCGCATGACCGACTGGCGCGAGACGCTGAACTGGCTGTTTTCGCAGTAGCCCGTCAGGCTGAGCGCAGCAGTACCTTGGTGGAGCCGACGGCGGCGGCGATCTTCCGGTAGTGGGCGGAGCGCTTTTCCGAATTCTCGCCGGCGCGCAGCAATTGCGTCGTCGCTTCATCGATGACGCGGCTTGCCTGCTGCATCGCCTGGTTCAGCTTCTCCCGCTTGATGGCGGTGTAGACCTTGGCCTCGCGCAGCCGCGCGTTGCGCCGCGAGCGCTGTTTCTTCACCCTCGTATCGGCATTGGCGGACTGGATGCTGCCGAGCTGGCTTGCCGCGCGGCCGACGATCTGCCGTGCCTGTGCATAGGCCGCGCCCTGCGGGATGCGGCGGGCGATATCGAGCATGCGCTGGCGCAGGCAGTCGATGCGGTAGACCCGGTCGTAGCTGCCGCATTCGGAGCGGGCGGCGGCGAGATTGGCGATGATGGCGTTGGTGACGAAGTCGCTCGGTGCGGCGGCGCCTTCCATCTGCGAGTTGCCGGACCTCTGGCTGGAGCCGCCGGTGGACTGGCCGTAGCCGTCGGAAACGCCGGTGAGGGCGAGCGCGGCGGTGAGGACCGCGGCGTAAAGGCCTTGCATCCGTCTGGTCGAAAACATGAAAATCCTCCTCGCTATTCCGTCTGGCCGAAGGCGATGCGCATGCTGCGTTGCGTGCCCGTGCCGATATCGCCGTCGATGGCGCCGGCATAGAACCGGTTGCGCCGCAGCTCCGCCTGGAGCGCGCGGCGCGTCGCCGGCTTGAACATGGTCGGGCGGGTGGTGAGCTGCTCCAGCACGTCGTTCACGCCCGAGCGCAGCGCGCTGTAGAGATAAGCGGCGGCATCTTCCGTCGTCTTGCCCGGCACCAGCCCGTCGTCGATCAGCGCGGCGACGTTGAACATGGCCTGCGGGTGGCGCAGGTCCGCCGCGCGGATGAACAGCTCCACCGCCTTTTTCGGATCGCGCGCCAGACCGTCCGCGCCCTGGTAATAGAGGAAGCCCAGATCGTTGATGGCATCGGCGAAGCCGAGATCGGCGGCGCGCCGGTAGAGCTCGATCGCCTGCGGCACGTTCTGCGCCGTGCCGATGCCCTTCTCGTGGAGCTTCGCCAGCTCGAACATCGCCTCCGCATCGCCGGCCGCTGCCGCCTTGCCGAAGAGGGCGAAGGCCTTTTCCGGCTGGAATTTTGCCGTGTCCGGCGTCAGCGCCACGTAGCCGAGGCCGATCATGGCGCGGGTATTGCCTTCGCCGGCAAGCGCTGCGAGCTGCGCCTCCTGGTCCGGCTTCAGCGCCTGCCATTGCGAGGCCTTGTCGGAAAGGTCGGCGACGGCGGCGTCCTTGCCCGCGAGGAAATAGGGCGCGCCCGACAGCGAGCCGTAGAAATGCGGCTGCTGGCGATTGGCGGTGAGCGCCATCACCCGGTCGCGGACCTGGCGGAAGACGAGGCCGATCTCGACATCCGGCCGCGGCAGATTTTCAAGGATCGCGGTGGCGAAGGGGCTGTGCGCGCCGTCGCCGTCGAGTGCCACCTTGCCGCCCTCCGCGGCATAGACGACCATCATGCCCTGGGCGGGATCGGGCGGCGAGAGGCCGGCGCCGCCGAATGTCATGTCGCTGGCCGCCGCCGTGCCGACGAGGGTGGGGAACGGGTTGTTGCGGCAGGAATCGAGGATGACGACGCGCAGTTTTCGCGCGCTTTCCACGCTGGCGAGGATGGAGGCGAGGCTGACGGCCTGCTGCGGGATCGTCGCCGGGTCGTCGACCGAAACGTCGATCGGCACGAGATAGTTTTCGCCCGCCGCCTCCACGCCGTGGCCGGCATAGTAGACGAGCGCGATCTCCGCCGTCTCGGCCTTGCGCGCGAAGGCGACGATGGTGTCCTGCATGCGGGCAAGCGGCGCGTCGACCACGAGATCGACGGAGAAATCGAGCCGTTGCAGCATGTCGGCGACGGCCCCGGCGTCCGCGGCCGTGTTGCGCAGCGGCGCGATGGACGTGTAGGCCGACATGCCGATGACCAGCGCGACGCGCTTTGCCGCGACGGCGGGGGCGGCCTGCGCCGCCTCGGCGGTCGTGCCGGTCTCGACCCGGGTCTTGATGCCCATCAGGCCGCGTGTCTTCTCCTCGGCGGTGGGGGCCTGCGCGAAGACGCTGCCGGCGAGGAAAAATCCCGCCAGCAACATGAGGAAACAGCCTGTCAAGGACCCTGTGCGCGGCATCGTCGCCTTCCCCTCGGCGCCTCCCGCGCCTTGAAAGGGTACGTCCGGGGCGGGCGGCCTATTCGGTCCACCCGGAACTATCCGGCTTTTCTTGCGGCTTTCGATTTGCTAGGCCGCAAGCCACGCGAATTTCAAGGACAGGGAGGTCTCATGACACCGGATGTAACCCCGCTCGTTGCCGGAAACTGGAAGATGAACGGCACGCGCGCATCGCTCGACCAGATCAAGGCGATGGCCGAAGGCGTGAAGGGGCCGCTTTCCGACAAGGTCGAGACGCTGATCTGCCCGCCGGCGACGCTGCTCTATGTCGCCACCGCGCTCTGCGACGACAGCCCGCTGATGATCGGCGCGCAGGACTGCCACGAAAAGGCCTCCGGCGCGCACACTGGCGACGTCTCGGCCGAGATGATCGCCGACTGCTTCGGCACCCATGTCATCGTCGGCCATTCCGAGCGCCGCACGGACCACAAGGAGAGCGACGCGCTGGTGCGCGCCAAGGCGGAAATCGCCCATGCGAACGACCTCGTCGCGATCATCTGCATCGGCGAGACCGGCGAGGAGCGCAAGGCGGGCAGGACGCTCGACGTGCTGAAGGCGCAGCTTGCCGCCTCCGTGCCGGGCGGCGCGACGGCGGAAAACACCGTCATCGCCTACGAGCCCGTCTGGGCGATCGGCACGGGGCTCACGCCGACGGCTGCCGACGTCAAGGAGGCGCACGCCTTCATGCGCGCGGAACTGACGGGCCGCCTGGCCGGCGAGGGCGCGAAGATGCGCATCCTCTACGGCGGATCGGTGAAGCCGGGCAATGCGCAGGAACTGATGGGCGTCGCCAATGTCGACGGCGCGCTGATCGGCGGGGCGAGCTTGAAATCCGACGACTTCCTCGCCATCTACCGCGCATACGAAGCGCTGACCGCCTGACGCCTTGCGCCGGCCCGAAAAGGGCGGGCGGATCGACAGCTAGGGCTTGGAATGGTGCGCGGCTTGGTATATTGAGCCGCAAACCTGACATTTGGGCCATCTGGCCGGGATACCGAAAACATGCAGACCATCTTGCTCGTCATCTATCTCATGGTCGTCGTCGCGCTGATCGGCGTCGTGCTGATCCAGCGTTCCGAAGGCGGCGGCCTCGGCATCGGTGGCGGCTCCGGCTTCATGTCGGCGCGCGGCACGGCCAATGCCCTGACGCGCACCACGGCGATCCTCGCCGCGCTGTTCTTCGTTTTGGCGCTCGGCATGGGCATCCTCGCCCGCTACGAGACCCAGCCGACCGACATCCTCGATCGTATCCCCGGCACGACCGGCACCGGCGGCGTCCTCGACGCGCTCGGCGGCGCATCGCAGGGCGAGGGCACCCAGAACAACAACACGAACCAGACGCCCGCGACGACCGGCACCGACGCCGTTCCGACCGACGGCGGCACGGCGACCGGCACCGGCGACACGCCCGCGACCGGCACCGGCACGGGTGCTGCAACGGGCACGGAGCAGAACTCCGGCGTCCCGAGCGGCCAGTAAGCCGCAGGACCGAAAACGAACCGGCCGGTTGGCGAAATCCAACCGGCCTTCTTCTTGTGTAAAACGCCGATTGCGTCTTCCGAAATCACGCCCAAGGTGATTTTTCGGTGGCGGAATCGATTTTGAAAAGGTATCCGGTGACTCCCATGGCGCGATATGTATTCATCACAGGCGGCGTGGTCTCCTCCCTCGGAAAAGGCATTGCCGCCGCTGCACTCGGAGCTCTCCTTCAGGCCCGCGGCTACCGCGTCCGCCTCAGGAAGCTGGACCCCTATCTCAATGTCGACCCGGGCACGATGAGCCCGACCCAGCACGGCGAGGTGTTCGTCACCGACGACGGCGCGGAAACCGACCTCGACCTCGGCCACTACGAGCGCTTCACCGGCCGCTCGGCCACCAAGACCGACAACATCACCACCGGCCGCATCTACAAGAACATCATCGACAAGGAACGCCGCGGCGACTATCTCGGCGCGACCGTGCAGGTCATTCCGCACGTCACCAACGAGATCAAGAACTTCGTCACCGAGGGCAACGAGGACTACGATTTCGTCATCTGCGAGATCGGCGGCACGGTGGGCGACATCGAGGCCATGCCCTTCATGGAGGCGATCCGCCAGCTCGGCAACGACCTGCCGCGCGGCACCGCCGTCTATGTGCACCTGACGCTGATGCCCTATATCCCGGCGGCGGGCGAACTGAAGACCAAGCCGACGCAGCATTCCGTCAAGGAATTGCAGGCGATGGGCATCCATCCGGACATCCTGCTCGTGCGCGCCGACCGCGAGATCCCCGAGGCCGAGCGCAAGAAACTGTCGCTGTTCTGCAACGTGCGCCCGACGGCGGTCATCCAGGCGCTCGACGTCGCGTCGATCTACGACGTGCCGCTCGCCTATCACAAGGAAGGCCTCGACGACGAGGTGCTGGCCGCCTTCGGCATCGAGCCGGCGCCGAAACCGCGCCTCGAAGCCTGGCAGACCGTTTCCGACCGCATCAAGACGCCGGAAGGCGAGGTGACGATCGCCATCGTCGGCAAGTATACCGGCCTCAAGGACGCCTACAAATCGCTGATCGAGGCGCTCTACCACGGCGGCATCGCCAACCACGTCAAGGTCAAGCTCGAATGGATCGAGTCGGAGGTCTTCGAGAAGGAGGACCCGGCGCCGTATCTTGAAAAGGTGCACGGCATCCTCGTTCCCGGCGGGTTCGGCGAACGCGGCTCCGAGGGCAAGATCAACGCGGCGCGCTTTGCCCGCGAGCGCAAGGTGCCCTATTTCGGCATCTGCTTCGGTATGCAGATGGCGGTGGTGGAAGCGGCGCGCAACCTCGCCGGCCTCGACAAGGCCTCCTCCACCGAATTCGGCAAGACGGCGGAACCCGTCGTCGGCCTGATGACGGAATGGGTGAAGGGCAACGAACTGGAGAAGCGCTCGGCTTCGGGCGACCTCGGCGGCACGATGCGCCTCGGCGCCTATCGCGCGGCGCTGAAGGGCGGCACGAAGATCGCCGACATCTACGGCTCGACGGACATTTCCGAACGCCACCGCCACCGTTACGAGGTGAATGTCGACTACAAGGACCGGCTGGAAGGCTGCGGCCTCGTCTTCTCCGGCATGTCGCCGGACGGCATCCTGCCGGAGACGGTGGAGTATCCCGACCATCCGTGGTTCATCGGCGTGCAGTACCATCCGGAACTGAAGAGCCGTCCGCTCGATCCGCACCCGCTCTTCGCGAGCTTCGTGGAAGCGGCGCTGGAACAGAGCCGCCTCGTCTGAGGAAAGCCGCCTCCGCGTCTGTCGGGCCAGACCCGATCAGCCATGCCGCGGGTGCGGCGGTGGATCCTCGGGTCAAGCCCGAGGATGACGACGGGAGAGGTGGCATTTGCAACAAGAAAGCCCGATGTCTCCACCGGGCCCGGTTCCTTTGACAGACCTCGCTTCCCCTCTGCCGTCATCCTCGGGCTTGACCCGAGGATCCACGCGGCACCCGTGGCCTTGGCAAGAGCAAGAAGCCCGGCATTTCTGCCGGGCTTCTTGCTTTGTCATTCGGCGGCCTGTGCCAGCGGGCATTCTCCACTGCTGCAATCCTCTCCGGCAAGCACCCGCTGGCCGATGCCGATGGTGAGCGCCGCGCCGATACCGGCGGCGACCGAGACCCAGAAGCCGTTCTGGGCGCCGAACGTGTCCACCGCCCAGCCGGCGACGAAGGCGCCCAGCGCCATGCCGATGCCGATGCCGGTCGTGACCCAGGTGACGCCCTCCGTCAGCATGGCGGACGGCACGCGGCGCTCGACGAGGCCGAAGGCGGTGATGAAGGTGGGCGAGATGGCGATGCCGCTGACGAAGACGGCGAAGGCGAGCAGCGGCACCGTGCCGGCGAAGGGCAGCGGCAGGGCGGTGAGCGCCAGCACGGCGACGGCGATCATCAGCTGCTTCTGCAGCGCCATCCTAGGGTTCAGCGCGCCGAGGACAAGGCCGACGACGAAGGAGCCGATGGCATAGACGCCGATGACGAGGCTGGCGGCATTCGGCTGGCCGAGGTCCTTGGTGATCGCGACGGCCGAGACTTCGGCGGTGGCGAAGGTGGCGCCGACGAAGACGAGGGCGAGCGTGATGACCTGGACGGGGCGCAGGCGGATCGCCGATTTCTGCGGCGCGCTGCCGGCGACGTGCTGCACGGCGGGCTCCGTCGCGCGCTGCAGCACGAAGGCGAGCGTGCCGAGGGCGAGGAAGGCGGTGCTGACCAGCATGCCGGCCTCGGGGAAGAGCGCGACGGCAAGGCCGACCGAGAGCGAGGCGCCGGCGATGTAGACCAGCTCGTCGGCGGCCGATTCGAAGGCGAAGGCCGTGTTCAGCTCCGGCCGATCGCGAAAAATCTCCGTCCAGCGGGCGCGCAGCATGGCGGGCATCGAGGGCATGGCGGCGGCGAGGAAGGCAGCGGCGAAGAGCGTCCAGACCGGCCAGCCCCGGTTCGTGGCCGCGATCAGCGCGAGGAAGGCGAGGACGGAGACGATGGTCGCCGGCGTCAGCACCGCCGACTGGCCGAAGCGGTCGACGAGGCGGGAGACCTGCGGCGCGATGAGCGCATTGGTGAGCGCGAAGGTGGCGGAGACGGCGCCGGCGAGCCAGTATTCGCCATGCGCCTGCGAGAGCATGGCGACGATGCCGATCGGCGCCATGGCGATGGGAAGGCGGGCGAGGAAGCCGGCGGCGGAGAACGCCTTCGTTCCCGGCACGCTGAAGATTTCCTTGTAGGGGTTGGACATGGCCTGCTCCTGGAAAGGGACGGGTTCGATAATTACATACGCGGCGTATGTCGAAGAGATAGTTGCATACGTGGCGTATGTCAAATAAAATACGTGGCGTATGTGAATGGAGAGACGCCATGCGCAAGCCGCGTGAGGAAATGATCGCAGAAACCCGGGCCAAGCTGATCGCCGCCGGGCGGCAGGCCTTCGGCACGGTGGGCTATGCCGCCGCCTCGATGGACGATTTTACCGCCGGGGCCGGGCTGACGCGCGGCGCCCTCTACCACCATTTCGGCGACAAGAAGGGACTGCTCCAGGCGGTCATCCAGGAGATCGACGCGGAAATGACCCTGCGGCTCAACCGGATCTCGGCGGCGGCGCCGAACCGCTGGCAGGGTTTCGTCGCGGAATGCGTCGCCTATATCGAGATGGCGCTGGAGCCGGAAATCCAGCGCATCATGTTCCGCGACGGTCCGGCCGTGCTCGGCGACGTCTCGCAATGGCCGACCAACAATGGCTGCATCGCCGCCCTCAGCCGCAGCATCGCGCAGTTGAAGGCCGACGGTGTGATGGCGGAGATCGACACGGAGGCGGCCGCCCGGCTGATCAACGGGGCGAGCAGCCACGCGGCCCTGTGGATCGCCAAGTCCGACGATCCGGAGGAGACCTCGAAGCGCGCCGTGAAGGGGTTCCGGACGCTGCTGGAGGGTCTGCGCGTCAAGGCGTGAGGGGCGCTCACGGCCCCGCCGGCGCCTCTTTCAGCTCGCAGGCATTCGTCCCGATCGTCATCGTGTTGCCGCGCCAGTCGATGGCGCCGCCGATCCAGGCGCGCAGCCAGATGGCGGGCATCATGACGTCCCGCACCATCATCGCCGGCACCGACCAGACGGAAAGCCGCCAGCCCTTGGCAAGCGCGAGGGCGGCCTCCGGCAGGTAGAGGCCGGCGAGGACCAGAAGCATGGCGGGCAGGAGCGGCATATCGCCCGTCAGCACCGCGGCGAGCATGAGAAAGAGCGGCGGGACGGCGCCGAGCAGGATTTCCGGCGTGAAGAAGGCGGGGAAGGTGACGCGGCGCAGGCGCGACCAGCGGCCCTGGCGCGACCAGACCTCCTGCCCGGAGCGTCGGCCGAGCGGCTGCTCGAAGGGCGAGGAGACGAGGTGCACCTTGAGGCCGAGCCGGCTGACGAGCTTGGTGGAGGCGGCGTCCTCGGCGATCTCGGCGTTCAGCGCCTGGATGCCGCCATTGGCATCGAGCATCGGCTTGTACCAGAGCATGCTCTTGCCCTGCGCGAAACCGAGGCCGAGTGCCTCGCCGGCATATTGCCAGCGGGCCTGCTGGGTGTTGAGGAACATGCATTCCACCTCGGCCCAGAAGCCCTCCGGCCGCGAGCCGAGCGGCGTCGAGCAGACGAGGCCCGAATCGCTGCGCCAGCCGCCCATCAGGTGCCGGATATAGTCCGGCGGCATCAGGACGTTCGAATCGGCGAGCACCACCCAGTCGTGCCGCGCCGCCTGCCAGCCCTTGACACAATTGTTGAGCTTCGGATTGGCGCTGATGCGGTCGTCACCGACAAGGATGCGCGCGGCGACATGCGGATGGGCGGCGGCCGTCGCCTCGATCAGCGGCACGATGGGATCGGCGCCATGGGCGACGCAGAACAGAAGCTCGTAGTCCGGCCAGGTGAGGCGGAAGGCGCGCTCCAGCGTCTCGGCCGAAAAGTTCTCGATGCCGCGCACGGGGATGACGATGGAGACGGGCGGCGTTTCCTCGATCCCGGGCGGTGGCGCGCCCGTCGGCTTCAGCCGCCAGCCGGCGATGAGGATGCTGAGGAGGTTGGTGGCGACGAGGGCGCCCGAGGCAAGGGCCAGGGCCTGAGCCGTATCCATTCACGCGTACTCCGCTGGGCGCCGGATCGCGGCTGCCGGGTGCATTCACGCGGGAAGAGACACCATTGTCGCATGACAGGCGAATGACGGCGGGTTCGATGGGTTTTGGCGGGGCATGGTGTGGGAAGGAAACCGTTGCCACATCCCCTTCTCCCCGGCGGGGAGAAGGGAGAAAAGGCGATGTCGAACTCTAGACAAAATCGCCCTGCCGCCGGGGACTATGGCCTTTTGGGGACTACGCCAGGAAGTCGGCGGTGGTGGTGACCTTGCCGTAGCCGAACTCCAGCGCCGACATGATGGTGGCGTGGACCTGGGCGGCGGGGATGCGCGAATCGCCGAAGGCCTTGTCGCGCGTGGCGCAGGCATCGTGCACCACCGTGAGATTGTAGCCGAGGTCGGCGGCGGCGCGCGCCGTCGCGTCGATGCACACGTCGCTCATCGCGCCCACGACCACCACGTCCTTAATGCCGCCCGCCCGCAGCGTCTCGTCGAGCGCCGTCTCGCGGAAGGAATTCGGGTAGTTCTTGACGATGACCGTGTCGTCCTCGCGCGGCGTGACGGCCGGGATCGGCTGGATGCCTTCCGTGCCCGGCGCAAAGAGCGGCGAGGCGGCGTCCTTTGCGATGTGGTGGACATGGACGATCCGGTCGCCCCTGCCGCGACCGGCCTCGACGATGCGCGCGGCATTGGCGGCGGCGGCATCGATGCCGGTCAGCGCGAAGCTGCCGGAGGAAAGGTAGTCCTTCTGGAGGTCGACGATGATGATGGCGCGCTTGCTCATGGCGGCTCCCTTGCGTTCGCGATTGATGCGGGGGGACTTTCCGCTGCCGGACGCGATTTCGCAACGGCGAATTTGCCGCGGCGGCGTCAGGCCGGCCGGCCGCGGAAGGCGAAGAGGTCGGCATCCGCATCGGCATGGCCGGCGATCTCGGCCGCGACGATCTCGGCGGCGATCTGGCTGAAGGTGATGCCGTTGCCGCCGAATCCCATGACGGCGAAGACGTTTTCGAGGCCCGGCACGCGGCCGATCAGCGGCAGGCCGGTGCGGGTGGTGCCGAAGGGGGCGGCCCAGACATGGTCCGGCTCGGGCAGGGCAAGGCCGAGCAGGGTCTCGGCCTTGCGGCGGATGGCCGTCGCCTTCTTCCGCAGCTTCGTCGCGGAGGCGTAGGCCTCGGCGCTGTCCTCGTCCTCGCCGCCGACGATCAGCCGTCCGTCGCGCGTGCGGCGAAGATAGAGGTAAGGGTCGGCGCCCTCCCAGACGATGCAGTCCTTCAGCCAGCGCGGCAGCGAAGTGCCGGGCGGCGTTGCGAGCGCCCAGGTGGAGACGATGGCGTGCTCCCTGTCGGCGACGGCCTCCAGGAATTCGTAGCCCGAGCAGAACGCGGCATGGCCGGCAGACAGGATCCGGCCGTCGGAAGTCGCCAGGAAGACGCGGTCGCCCGTCGCGCGCAGGTCGGTGATTTCGAGCGGGCTGGCAAGCTCCACCCCGCGCGCCATGGCCGCGCGCAGGATGCCGGCCGCCATCTGAGCCGGGTTCGCCGCGGCGGAGATGTCGCTGAGGATGGCGCCGGTGCGCTGGATGGAAAAGCGTTCGGCAAGGGTGGCGGCGTCCAGATAATCGGCCGCGATGCCGGCGGCGCGGCGGGCCTCGACCTCGGCCGCAAGGGCCCTGTGGCCATAGGCGTCGCCGGCGAGGAACAGCGTCTGCTTGCGCTCGAAGCCGCAGGACAGGCCGAGATCGGCGACGGTCTCGCTGAGGCGCTCGACGGCGCGGGCCGAGCGCTGCCAGGCGCGGCGGGCTTTCGGCGCGCCGATCATCTGCGAGAGCCGGAAGAGGGGGATGTCGATCTCGTGCTGGATCATGGCGGTGCTGGCAAGCGTGCTGCCATGCACGGGGACGCGCCGGTCGACGACGAGGATGGAGCGCCGGCCGTCCGCCAGCACATGGGCCATCAGCGCCCCGGAAATGCCGGCGCCGACGATGATGACGTCATGGTCGGTCCGTGACGGCCTTTGCCGCGTGCGCAGCGCAAGGCGCGGCGAGCCGGCCCAGAGAGGACGGGATTCGTGCAGGTCGCGCTGGCGGGTGATGTCGCGGGATCTGGAAATGGGCGGGCTCCGGTGCGGGGACGCGGCGGGAATGGCCGGCGAGCGGAAAAGTTCCCGCGCGGCGCGGCGGGCCGTGCTGGCGCTTGCATTGCGCGCCGAAAGCGGGCAAAGCACGGGGCGCCTGAAACACGCCGGATTTTTCGCCATGACCGTGAGTTCGAGAACGCCCCGCCCGATCGACCATCTGGTGTTGCCGGTGTCCGACCTCGGGTGGGCGCGCGCGCGCCTGACAGAACTCGGCTTCACCGTCGCGAAGGACGCCCGCCACCCGTTCGGCACGGAGAACTGTTGCGTCTTCCTCGCCGACGGTTCCTATCTCGAACCGCTCGGCATCGCCAATCGCGAGGAATGCGAGGAAGCGGCGCGCGGCGGCAACGTTTTCGTGGCGCGCGACCAGGCCTTCCGCTTCCGCCGCGGCCTCGAGGGCTTTTCCGGCATCGCCATGGCGAGCGGCGACGCCTGGGAGGATGACCAGCGCTACACCGATGCCGGCCTTTCCGGCGGCGAGGTGCTGGAATTCTCCCGCGACATGCTGCTGCCCGACGGGACCAGCGCGACGGGCAGCTTCCGCCTTGCGTTTGCCGCCGACCTGCGCAGCCCCGATTTCTTCTTCTTCGCCTCGCAGCGCATCCTGCCGCTGCCGGCCGACCGCAAGTCGCTGGAGGCGCACGAGAACGGCGTCGTCGCGCTGTCCGAGGTCGTGCTGTCGGAACAGAACCCGACGGATTTCCAGTATCTCGTGCAGGAGGCGGCCGACGAGCGCGCGGTCGAGGCCCTGTCCTTCGGTATGTCCGTCGATACGCCGCGCGGGCGCATCACCGTGCTCAACGACGCCGGCCTCGACGGGTTCTACGGCATTGCGCCGGTCGCCGGCACGGACCGCGGTCTGAAAGGGCGCGCGGTCGTCTTCAGGGTTGAAAATAGAGCGGAATGCGAACGCCTGCTGACGAAGCGCGGCGTCGCCTTCCAGAAACGCGACAACCGTCTCCTCGTGCCGCCGGCACCGGGGCAGGGCGTCCACTTTGTCTTCGGAGAATGAGATGAACACCAATTCCACCGTCGTCGTCGGCGAAGGCGCCAAGAAGGTTACCTTCGCCCAGGACAAGCGCTTCTCGCTGATCGCCGGCCCCTGCCAGATGGAGAGCCGCGACCACGCTTACATGATGGCCGAGGCGCTGGTAAAGATGACCGACAAGCTCGGCATCGGCCTCGTCTACAAGTCCTCCTTCGACAAGGCCAACCGCACCTCGCTCTCCGGCAAGCGCGGCATCGGCCTCGACAAGGCGCTGGAAATCTTCGCCGACCTCAAGAAGGATTTCGGCTTCCCGGTCGTCACCGACATCCACACGGAAGAGCAGTGCGCCATCGTCGCCGAGACGGTCGACATCCTGCAGATCCCCGCCTTCCTGTCGCGCCAGACGGACCTGCTCGTCGCCGCCGCCAAGACCGGCCGCGCGATCAACGTCAAGAAGGGCCAGTTCCTGGCGCCCTGGGACATGAAGAACGTGCTGGCGAAGTTCACCGAGAGCGGCAACCCCAACGTCATGCTGTGCGAGCGCGGCGCCTCCTTCGGCTACAACACGCTCGTCTCCGACATGCGCTCGCTGCCGGTCATGGCCTCGCTCGGCGCGCCGGTCGTGTTCGACGCCACGCACTCGGTGCAGCAGCCGGGCGGGCAGGGCGGCTCGACGGGCGGCGACCGCCGGTTTGTCGAGACCCTGGCGCGCGCGGCCATCGCCGTCGGCATTGCCGGCCTCTTCGTGGAGACCCACGAGGACCCGGACAACGCCCCCTCCGACGGCCCGAACATGGTGCACCTGAAGGACATGCCGCGGCTCCTGGAAAAGCTCGTCGCCTTCGACGACATCGCCAAGGCCTGACATTTCAAACGGATGACATGGAGGCATGTCATCCGTTTTTCTGCTGCGGAAACGCCATTGTAATTTCTGCATCGTCGATTAAAAGTGGATTTTAATCGATTTATAAACCCCGGAACAGGACGATATCCATGACTGCAATCATCGACATCATCGGCCGCGAGATTCTCGACAGCCGCGGCAACCCCACCGTCGAAGTGGACGTGCATCTCGAAGATGGCAGCTTCGGCCGTGCGGCCGTTCCCTCGGGCGCTTCCACCGGCGCGCATGAAGCCGTCGAACTGCGCGACGGCGGCAAGCGCTACCTCGGCAAGGGCGTCGAGAACGCCGTCGCCGCCGTCAACGGCGAGATCTTCGAAGCGATCGGCGGCCTCGATGCGGAAGACCAGATCGAGATCGACCAGACGATGATCGAACTCGACGGCACGCCGAACAAGGCGCGCCTGGGCGCCAACGCCATCCTCGGCGTCTCGCTCGCCGTCGCCAAGGCCGCCGCGGAAGCCGCCAACCTGCCGCTCTACCGCTATGTCGGCGGCCCGAACGCCCGCATCCTGCCCGTGCCGATGATGAACATCATCAATGGCGGCGCCCATGCCGACAACCCGATCGACTTCCAGGAATTCATGATCGTCCCGGTCGGCGCCGACAATATCCGCGATGCCGTGCGCATGGGTTCGGAAGTGTTCCACACGCTGAAGAAGCAGCTTGCCGCCGACGGCCACAACACCAATGTCGGCGACGAAGGCGGCTTTGCGCCGGGCCTCGCCTCCGCACCCGCCGCCCTCGACTTCATCATGAAGTCGATCGAGAAGGCCGGCTACCGCCCGGGCGAGGACATGTTCATCGCGCTCGACTGCGCCTCGACGGAGTTCTTCAAGGACGGCAAGTATGTGCTCGAAGGCGAAGGCCGCACGCTGGAGCCGGGCGCCATGGCCGATTACCTTGCCGAGCTTGCCGCCAAGTACCCGATCTTCTCGATCGAGGACGGCATGGCGGAAGACGACTGGGACGGCTGGAAGGCGCTGACCGACAAGATCGGCAAAAAGGTGCAGCTCGTCGGCGACGACCTGTTCGTGACGAACTCGGCGCGCCTTCGCGACGGCATCAAGATGGGCGTCGGCAACTCGATCCTCGTCAAGGTCAACCAGATCGGCTCGCTCTCCGAGACGCTCGACGCCGTGGAGACCGCGCACAAGGCGAGCTACACCGCCGTCATGTCGCACCGCTCGGGCGAGACCGAGGATTCGACGATCGCCGACCTCGCCGTCGCCACCAACTGCGGCCAGATCAAGACCGGCTCGCTCGCCCGCTCCGACCGTACCGCCAAGTACAACCAGCTGATCCGCATCGAGGAACAGCTCGGCGCCCAGGCGAAATACGCCGGCCGCGGCATCCTGCGCGGCTGATCGGTCCCACGGCATTTTTCGGCGGCAGCGTGCAAGCGCTGCCGCCGTTTTTGTTTTTGTGAGGGGCTGGGCTGCCGCCTGCCTATCCTTGTGCAATCGCCCCACGCAAAGGGCGGGGCACCCCGGGCCGCCGGCTCAGTTCGCCAGCGCCACGGCGATTTCCGCCGCCAGCCGCGCATTGTTCTCGACGAGCGCGATATTGGTCTTGAGGCTCCTCCCGTCCGTCAGGCGGAACAGGCTGTCGAGCAGGTAGGGCGTCACGGCCTTGCCGGCGATCTCGTCGCGTTCGGCATTGTCGAGCGCGCGGGCGATGTAGATCTCCATCTCCTCGCGTTCGATCTCGTCGGCCTCAGGCACCGGATTGGCGATCAGCATGCCGCCGTCGACGCCGAGCTGGTCGCGCACCTTCTGGAAATTGGCGATGGCCGCCGGGCTGTTCAGCGTCAGCGGGCTCTTGAGGCCCGAATCGCGCGACCAGAAGGCCGGGAAGACCGGGCTGTCATAGGTGACAACCGGCACGCCGCGCGTTTCCAGCACTTCCAGCGTCTTCGGGATGTCGAGGATCGCCTTGGCGCCCGCGCAGACGACGATGACGCCGGTGCGCGACAGTTCGTCGAGGTCGGCGGAGATGTCGAAGGTCTCCTCCGCCTTGCGGTGCACGCCGCCGATGCCGCCGGTCGCGAACACCTTGATGCCGGCGCGGGCCGCGCCGATCATCGTTGCCGCCACGGTGGTCGCGCCCGTGCGGCGCTCGGCGATGGCGAAGGCGAGGTCGGCGCGCGACAGTTTCATCGCGCCCTCGGTCTGCGCCAGCTTTTCCAGCCGCGCCTCGTCGAGGCCGATATGCAGCACGCCGTCGATGACGGCGATGGTCGCCGGCACGGCGCCTTGCTCGCGGATGATGCGCTCCACGCTGCGGGCCATGTCGAGGTTGCCCGGATAGGGCATGCCGTGGGTGATGATCGTCGATTCGAGCGCGACGATCGGCGCGCCGCGGCTCTTGGCGGCGGCGACTTCGTCCGAATACTGCATCGGCAGGAGGGTGGAAACGGGTCTGGTCATACGGTGTCCTTGCAGGAATTTCGGCAAAAAAGTCTCATGCCATCCCTTCGGCCTCCGGCACAAGGGAAAGTGCGGCCTGAAGCGCCGCCTGCGACATTTCTTCGGCGACGGCAAGCGGCGAGCGCACGGTGATCGCCGCGGCCGCAACCCCGCGGCGCAGCGCCTCGCCGATATCGTGGCCGGCCATCCAGGCATCGAGGAAGCCGGAGGCGAGCGAATCGCCCGCCCCGGTGACGTCGCCCAGCGCGGGCGCCTCCGGCGGCGTGACGAGAACCGCCCTTTGCGCATCGAAGGCGATGACGCCCCGGCCGCCGCGCGTGACGACACCGGCGCAAAGGCCGGCCGCGCGCAGCGCCTTCGGCCAGTCGGCCGGGTCCTCCGGCGCCGCGCCCGCCAGCGTGCGCGCCTCCGCCTCGTTCATGAACAGGAAGGCGAGGGCGGGAAGGCTCTCCTGGAACCGCGGCACCTTGGCCGGCGAAATGGCGATGCCGGCGATATGCACGCCCGCGGCGCCCGCCGCCGCCGTCATCGCCGCCAGCGTCTCGGCCGGCAGGTTGGCGTCGGTGAGGATCAGCCCCGCCGTCGCGATCGCCTCGCGCATCGCCCGCTGCTGCAGGCGGCGCGGCGAGAACAGGCGGTAGAGTTCCATGTCCGCCAGCGCGATGACGAGGTTGCCGTCCCGCTCGATGATCGCCGTATAGCTCGGCGTCGCCCGGTCGAGGAAGGTGAAGGGCGTGTCCTCGACGCCCGCCGCCTCCGCTGCCGCCGCGACGATGGCGCCGTCCGCATCGCCCCCGCGCGGCGAGACGAGCCGCACCGCCCGGCCGAGCCTTGAAAGGTTGCGCGCCGCGTTGAAGGCGCCGCCGCCCGCCTCCACGAACCAGGCGCCGGGATTGCTCGCTCCCGGCGCCGTCTCGCCGGCAATGCGCCCGCGCCTGTCCACATGGGCGCCGCCCATCACCAGTATCGTCTTTCCGGTCATCGTCTTCCTTCATTCCCGCGGGGGGCGCGATTCGCCGGCAAGAGCGACGCGCCCATGCGGGTACATCCTTGTTCCGCAACGGCTTTCAACAGCCATAAACGAAAAGAGAACACACGCTCGATTCACGAAATCATTCAAACGGATGAATGGACCTTGCAAAAAGAGAACAAAATGTGTACATAGCTTTCATCGACGGCTTCGTTGCCTGTCTTGCTTCAATAACCTAAAGGTGGACGAAATGGCACAGAACACTTTGCGGCTCGTAGAGGATAAAGCAGTGGATAAAAGCAAGGCACTCGAAGCGGCACTCTCCCAGATCGAGCGCTCCTTCGGCAAGGGCTCCATCATGAAGCTCGGCGGAAAGGACAGCGTCATCGAGATCGAGACGGTGTCGACGGGCTCGCTCAGCCTCGACGTCGCGCTCGGCATCGGCGGCCTGCCCAAGGGCCGCATCGTCGAGATCTACGGCCCGGAAAGCTCGGGCAAGACGACGCTGGCGCTGCAGACCATCGCCGAATCCCAGAAGAAAGGCGGCATCTGCGCCTTCGTCGACGCCGAACACGCGCTCGACCCGGTCTATGCCCGCAAGCTCGGCGTCGATCTTGAAAATCTCCTCATCTCGCAGCCCGACACCGGCGAGCAGGCGCTCGAAATCACCGACACGCTGGTGCGTTCCGGCGCCGTCGACGTGCTGGTCGTCGATTCGGTCGCCGCGCTGACGCCGCGCGCCGAAATCGAGGGCGAGATGGGCGAGAGCCTGCCGGGCCTCCAGGCGCGCCTGATGAGCCAGGCGCTGCGCAAGCTCACCGCCTCGATCTCCAAGTCGAACACGATGGTGATCTTCATCAACCAGATCCGCATGAAGATCGGCGTCGTCTACGGTTCGCCGGAAGTGACGACGGGCGGCAACGCGCTGAAGTTCTACGCCTCCGTCCGCCTCGACATCCGCCGCATCGGCGCCGTCAAGGAGCGCGACGAGGTGATCGGCAACCAGACGCGCGTCAAGGTCGTCAAGAACAAGATGGCCCCGCCCTTCAAGCAGGTCGAGTTCGACATCATGTACGGCGAGGGCGTCTCCAAGACCGGCGAACTCATCGACCTCGGCGTCAAGGCCGGCATCGTGGAGAAATCCGGCGCCTGGTTCTCCTACAACAGCCAGCGCCTCGGCCAGGGCCGCGAGAACGCCAAGACTTTCCTGCGGGAAAATCCGGATCTCGCCCGCGAGATCGAGACGGCGCTGCGCCAGAATGCCGGCCTGATCGCCGACCGCTTCCTGGAGAACGGCGGGCCGGATCCGAACGACGCGGACGACGCGGCCGGCATGTAATACCCGCTTAGCGGTTTCGCAAAACAGGAAAGACCGGCCTCTTCTTCGCGAAAGGCCGGTTTTTTTGGTGTCTGGACAGGCGTCGAGGCGGGCGATAAAAGCCTTCAGTTCTCGCGCGCGCCAAGGTTTTCGACCTTCCGCATCCTGAAGCGGCAGGCGCGGGCGGTTTCGACGGAATTCGCGAAAGGGCGGCCTTGAAGGGTCTTCCGGGCGGGCACTCCGGCCGGCGAGGCGGTTTTACCGTCGTTGCAGTGACATTGGGTGGGCGATGCGCCGGTCTTCCGGCGCGAAATGGGCACAGATGAAGGACGCGATATGAGCGGCGTGAATGAAATCCGGTCGACTTTCCTCGACTATTTCCGAAAGAACGGCCACGAGATCGTGTCGTCCAGCCCGCTCGTGCCGCGCAACGACCCGACGCTGATGTTCACCAATGCCGGCATGGTGCAGTTCAAGAACGTCTTCACCGGCCTCGAATCGCGCCCCTATTCCACCGCGACGACCGCCCAGAAGGTCGTGCGCGCCGGGGGCAAGCACAACGACCTCGACAATGTCGGCTATACCGCGCGGCACCTGACCTTCTTCGAGATGCTCGGCAACTTCTCGTTCGGCGACTATTTCAAGGAGCGCGCCATCGAGCTTGCCTGGACGCTGGTGACCAAGGGCTTCGACCTGCCGAAGAACCGGCTGCTCGTCACCGTCTATTCCGAGGACGAGGAGGCGGCCGTTCTCTGGAAGAAGATCGCCGGCCTTTCCGACGACCGGATCATCCGCATCCCCACTTCCGACAATTTCTGGCAGATGGGGGATACCGGCCCCTGCGGCCCCTGTTCGGAAATCTTCATCGACCAGGGCGAGCATGTCTGGGGCGGCCCGCCCGGCTCGCCCGAGGAGGACGGCGACCGGTTCCTCGAATTCTGGAACCTCGTCTTCATGCAGTTCGAGCAGACGGCGCCCGGCGAGCGCAGCCTTCTGCCGCGCCCGTCGATCGACACCGGCATGGGCCTGGAGCGCATGGCCTGCATCCTGCAGGGCGTCCAGAGCGTGTTCGAGACCGACCTTTTCCGCACGCTGATCGCGGCCGTCGAGGAGACGGTCGGCATCAAGGCGGAAGGCGAGGCGGCCGCAAGCTGCCGCGTCATCGCCGACCACCTGCGCTCCTCCGCCTTCCTGATCGCCGACGGCGTGCTGCCGTCGAATGAGGGCCGCGGCTACGTGCTGCGCCGCATCATGCGCCGCGCCATGCGCCACATGCAACTGCTCGGCGCCCGCGAACCTTTGATGTGGTCGCTGCTGCCGGCGCTGGTCGGCGAGATGGGCCGGGCCTATCCCGAGCTCGTGCGCGCCGAAGCGCTGATCTCCGAGACGCTGAAGCTCGAGGAAACGCGCTTCCGCAAGACGCTGGAGCGCGGCCTGTCGCTGCTGTCGGACGCGACCGTGACGCTCCACAAGGGCGACATGCTGGACGGCGAGACGGCGTTCAAGCTCTACGACACCTATGGCTTCCCGCTCGACCTGACGCAGGACGCGCTGCGCGCCCGCGATATCCATGTCGACCTTTCCGGCTTCAACGATGCGATGCAGCGCCAGAAGGCGGAAGCGCGCGCCAACTGGTCCGGCTCCGGCGACAAGGCGACGGAAGCGGTCTGGTTCGAATTGAAGGAAAAGCACGGCGCCACCGAATTCCTCGGATACGACACGGAGACGGCCGAAGGTGTCGTCCAGGCGATCGTCCGGGACGGCAAGACGATCGACGGCGCCAATGCCGGCGACAGCGTCCAGATCGTCGTCAACCAGACGCCGTTCTACGGCGAATCGGGCGGCCAGATGGGCGATACGGGCGTGATCGTCAGCGACAATGCGCGCCTTGCCGTGACCGACACGCAGAAGAAGGGCGAGGGCGTCTTCGTCCATAGCGCCGTCGTCGAGAGCGGCAAGCTTGCCGTCGGCGACGCGGTCGCCCTGACGGTGGACCATGCCCGCCGTTCGCGCCTGCGCGCCAACCACTCCGCCACCCACCTCCTGCACGAGGCGCTGCGCGAGGTGCTCGGCACCCATGTCGCCCAGAAGGGCTCGCTGGTCGCGCCCGAGCGCCTGCGCTTCGACGTCTCGCACCCCAAGCCGATGTCGGCGGAGGAGCTGCGCGTCATCGAGGACATGGCGAACGAGATCATCGTGCAGAATGCCCCGGTCACCACCCGCCTGATGACGGTGGACGACGCGATCGCGGAAGGCGCCATGGCGCTCTTCGGCGAGAAGTACGGCGACGAGGTGCGCGTGGTCTCCATGGGCACCGGCCTGCACGGCGCCAAGGCGAACCGGCCCTATTCGGTCGAGCTTTGCGGCGGCACGCATGTGTCGGCGACCGGCGAGATCGGCCTCGTGCGCATCCTCTCGGAAAGCGCCGTCGGCTCCGGCGTTCGCCGTCTTGAAGCGCTGACGGGCGAGGCGGCCCGCGCCTATCTTGCCGAGCAGGACGAGCGCGTGAAGGCACTTGCCACGACGCTGAAGGCGCAGCCGGGCGACGTGCTCGCCCGCGTCGAGGCGCTGGTCGAGGAGCGCCGCAAGCTGGAGCGCGAGCTGACCGAGGCGAAGAAGAAGCTGGCCCTGTCGGGTGGCCCTGCCGGCGACGACGGCGTGCGCGAGGTTGCTGGCGTGAAATATCTCGGCAAGGTCGTCACCGGCGTCGAGCCGAAGGACCTGAAGGGTCTTGCCGACGACGGCAAGAAGAGCCTCGGCTCCGGCGTCGTCGCCTTCGTCGGCGTCTCGGCCGACGGCAAGGCGAGCGCCGTGGTCGCCGTCACCGATGACCTCACCGGCCGGTTCAGCGCCGTCGACCTGGTGCGCCGCGCTTCCGAGGCGCTCGGCGGCAAGGGTGGCGGCGGGCGCCCTGACATGGCGCAGGCCGGCGGCCCGGACGGCGCGAAGGCGGGCGACGCGATCGAAGCGGTCGCCGCCGTCATCGCCGGCTGATCGGCCGGATCGCAATGCAGATGGATCACGGCGGCGGGCTTCGGCCCGCCGCTTTTGTTTGCGAAGTCTTCAAGGTTTCTCCCTAGCATCCTGCGCGTGCGGAGTGCTTGTTTTGATTGAAGATGTCGTCAGCATATCGACCTTGATGGTCTGTACGTTCCTGTCGACCACCATCGTCGGGATCTTCCTCCTGCAGGTTTGGTTGACAGACCGGCGGCACGCGGCGGCCGGCCACTGGTGCCTTGCCATGTGGATCGGCTCGCTCTGCACTCTTCTCTTCGCGCTGCGCCCCGTCGGCCCGCCGTTCCTCACCGTCGGCCTCGGCAACGGGCTCGCCGCCCTCGGCTACGCCTTCATGTGGGCCGGTTTCCGCGTCTTCGATGGCCGCCGCGCCCATCTTGCGGTCATCCTCGCCGGCCCGCTCCTCTGGTGCCTTGCCTATCTCTTCGTGCCGCAGGTGACGGGGGATGTGAATAACCGTATCATCGTCACCTCCGTCATCGTCGCGGCCTATTCGCTGTGGATCGGCGCCGATATCTGGCGCGGGCGCGGCGCGGAACCGCTGCCGACCCGCACCCTCGCCGCCGCCTTCTTCGTCAGCCACGGCGTCATCTACGGCCTGCGCATTCCCATGGCGATCACGGTGCCCGCGGCCTTCGGCCACGGCACGGCCTATTCCGCCTGGTTCGCGCTCTTCTCGCTGGAACTCTTTGCCCACACGATCCTGGCCGCCGTCGCCATGCTGGTGCTGATCAAGGAGCGCGGGGAAGCGCTCTACCGGCAGGCCTCGCGCACCGACGCGCTGACGGGTATCGCCAATCGCGGCTCGTTCCTGGACGACGTGCGCGCGCGGCTCGCCGATCCCGCGCAGGGCACGCTGATGATCTTCGACCTCGACCGGTTCAAGGCGATCAACGATACCTACGGCCATGTCGCCGGCGATCTCGTCCTGAAGCGGTTTTCCGCGCAGGTCGCCGCCCGGCTGGAGGCGAACATGCTGTTCTCTCGCTTCGGCGGCGAGGAATTCGCGCTCTTCGCGCCCGGGCGCGACATGGCCTCGGCCGAACCGTTTGCCGAAACGCTGCGGCGGGAGGTGGCCGCCCTGCCGGTCCGCGCCGGCGAGCGGGAGATCGCCGTCTCGGTCAGCATCGGCCTTGCCGATGTCGCCACCTTCGGGGCGGATTTCGACCGCCTGCATTCGGCCGCCGACGGCGCGCTCTATGCGGCCAAGGAAGCCGGCCGCAACCAGGTCAAGCGCGCGGCGTCCTCGTTCGGCCTTTCCGATATCGCCGAGCGCATGCGAAGCCCGGCCGCCTCGGATGTCGCCCGCGCCGGCTGAGGCGTCCTTCAGCGTGAAGGGCTTGCCGCAATCTCGCCCATCGCAGCGTCCACGCTTGCCGTGAAGGTGACGCGCGGCGCGTGCAGCTCGTGGGCTTCCAGGAGGCGGCGCATGTCGGGCTTCAGGCCGGCGATGAAGACGCGCACGCCCGCCCGCTCGGCCTTGCGCACCAGGCCGTCGATGACGCTGGCGGCGGTCGAATCGAGCAGCGGCACGTCGGCGCAGTCGAGCACGAAGTTGCGCCGCTGGTCGGCGATGCGGTCGAGCACCGAACCGACGCTGGCCGCCGCGCCGAAGAAGAAGACGCCGCTGATGCGGTAGATCACGGTGTCCGGATCGTCGGCGACGACCGGCCGCTCCGGCAGGCCGCTGTCCTCGCCGGCATTCTCGATGGCCCGCACGACGCGCGGCACGGTTTCCTCGCGGATATCGACGGCCTTGCCCATGCGGTCGATGAACAGCACCGCGCCGATGAGGAAGCCGACGACGATACCCTCCGTCAGGTCGCGGAAGACCACCAGCAGGAAGGTGACGGCGAGCACCGCCGCATCGCCGCGCGAGGAGCGGAAGAGGGCGGCGATGGCCGGGCGCTCCACCATGTTGAAGGCGACGACGGCGAGTACGCCGGCAAGCGCGGCAAGCGGGATATAGCTGGCGAGCGGCGCGGCGACGAGCATGAAGAGGAGCAGGAAGAGCGAATGCAGCATGCCCGAGACCGGGCTGGTCGCGCCGGAGCGGACGTTCGTGGCGGTGCGCGCGATGGTGCCCGTCACGCAGATGCCGCCGAACAGCGCCGAGCCGATATTGGCGAAACCCTGGGCGACCAGCTCCATGCTCGAGCGATGCCTGCGCCCCGTCATGCCGTCGGCGACGACGGCCGAGAGCAGCGATTCGATGGCGCCGAGCAGGGCGAAGGCGACGGCATCCGGCAGAACGGCAATGACGAGTTCGGGCGAGAAGGAGGGCAGCGCCGGCAGCGGCAGGCCGCGCGGGATGCCGTCGAAGCGCGTGCCGATCGTATCCGCCGGCAGGGAGAGAAGCGCGGTGGCAAGCGAGGCGACGGTAACGGCGATGAGGAGGTTCGGCCAGCCCGGACGAAAACGGCGCAGGAAGAGGATGACGGCGATGGTGAGGCCCGCGACGCCGAAGGCGGCCGGATTGAATGTCGGCCGGGCGGCCCAGAGCGCTTCCAGCTTCTCGACGATCGGTCCCGGCTCGCGGCCTTCCAGCGTCAGGCCGAGCAATTCGCCGATCTGGCTGGCGAAGATGATGACCGCGATGCCGGCCGTGAAGCCGACCGTTACGGGATAGGGGATGAACTTGATATATTTGCCGAGTCTGAGATAGCCGGCGAGCGCCAGCATGAGGCCGGAAAGCAGCGTGGCGAGCAGCAGGCCCTCGACGCCGTGGCGGGCGGCCGTGGCCGAGACGAGCACGATGAAGGCCCCGGCCGGCCCGCCGACCTGGAAGCGGCTGCCGCCGAGCGCGGAAACGAGGAACCCGCCGATGATGGCGGTGTAGAGGCCGCGATCCGGCGTGACGCCCGAGGCGATGGCGATCGCCATGGACAGCGGCAGCGCAACGATCGCCACCGTCAGCCCGGAGAGCGCATCGGCCTTGAAACGCGCGGGGCCATAGCCCTCCGCGAAAACGCTGGCGAGCTTCGGCGTCAAAGTATCGGTCATGGGTGCCTCGAAAGGCCGGGGATGGAGGAAGGAGGAGCCGGCGCGGGCATCTCACGCCGAGTCGCCCGTTTTTGCAATGACACTAGGCAAGGCTATGCGAAATTTGCAGGGCAAGAAGAAGCGCAGGATTTGTGAAATCGCTCCGTGCTTGATTGAATGCGTTCCGGCGAGGGGAAAGCGGCATGAGCGAGAGCGGGATCTGGACAGCCTATGAGAAGCGCCTGCTCCGGGTTTCCGCCTATATCCACGAGCACCTGGAAGAGGATCTCGACCTCGACCGGCTGTCGGAGATCGCCTGCCTTTCCGCCCATCACTGGCACCGTGTCTACCGCGCCGTGCACGACGAGACGCTGGCGGGCACCGTCCGCCGGTTGCGGCTGCACCGTGCGGCGGGCGATCTGGTGCGCAGCGACCGCTCCGTCCGGGACATCGCCGCGCGATGGGGTTACCCCAACCTCCAGTCCTTCACGCGTGCCTTTGCGGCTGCCTACGGCATGCCGCCGGCCCGCTACCGCAAGGAGGGCTCCCATCGCGCCTATGAGGCCGAAAACGACAAGGAACCCTCGCGCATGTTCGATGTAACCATCCGCACCATTGCCGAGCAGCCGCTGCTCGCCGTTCCCCATTCCGGCGCCTATATGGGCATCGGCAAGGCTTTCGAGGCGCTGCATGGCGTGCTCTTTTCCCGCAACCTCTTCCGGCCGGACATGCGCATGATCGGCGTTTTCCTCGACGATCCCGATCTCGTGGCGGAGGAGGTGCTTCGATCCTTCGCCTGTGTGACGGCGGGGGCGGATATCCCGGCCGAGGCGCCGCTGGTGCGCCGCACGCTGGCGGGCGGCGACTATGCGGTGCTGCGCCACCAGGGGCCTTATGCGGATATGGGGCCGGCCTATCGCTGGCTCTACGGCACATGGCTTCCCGCCTCGGGACGCTCGATCCGTGACGAGGTGATGTTCGAGGCCTATCTCAACAATCCGCGCGAGGTGCCGCCGAACGCGCTTCTGACGGAAATCTGCCTGCCGCTCCAGCCCGCGACCTGAACGGCAGGGCCGACCTAACCCTTTTCCGCCTGGAGCTGGCGGTGCATCTCCTCGTCGTCGAGGGCGGTCGCGCGCTTGCTTGCCGGCCGCTCCTTGAGGCGGTCCCAATAGGCCTTGAATTCCGGGCGCGGCTCCAGCGTGCCGAACTGCAGCCCCCAGCTTATATGGGCGCCGACATAGACGTCGGCGGCGGTGAAGGTGTCGCCGGCAATGTAGGGATGGCGCGTGACGGCGAGCGACAGGGCGTCCATGACCGTGTCGTAGCGGCCGCAGCCGATGCTGCGCTCGCGCTCCCTCGGGACTTCCAGGCCGAAGGCCTTCAGCGACACGGCCATTTCAAGGGGACCGGCGGCGAAGAAGAGCCAGCGGTAGTAGTCGCCGCGCTTTTCGAGCGGCGGGGCGAGGCCGGCATCGGGAAAGGCATCGGCGAGATAGGCGCAGATCGCCGCCGCCTCCGTCACCACGGTGTCGCCGTGGCGGATGGTCGGGACCTTGCCCATGGGGTTGACCGCCAGGAAGTCCGGCGCCTTCATCGAGCCGTCGAAGGTCAGCCACTCGATGCGGTAGGGCGCGCCCACTTCCTCCAGCATCCAGCGGGCGATGCGCCCGCGCGACATCGGGTTGCTGTAGAAAACCAGTTCCTCGGCCATGCTACCCCTCCTCTTGCAAGCGTCGGCGGGAGGATAGGGCAGATGGCGCCTGCCGCAAGGGGAGGCAACGAAAAAGCCCGGCGCAAAGGCCGGGCTTTCCGTGGTCTTTTCGATCAGGCCGCCATGGCCTTCCTGAGGTTCTCGTCGATCTTGTCGAGGAAGCCGGTGGTGGAGAGCCACGGCTGGTCGGGACCGATGAGGAGCGCGAGGTCCTTGGTCATGAAGCCCGCTTCGACGGTCTCGACGCAGACGCGCTCGAGCGTTTCGGAGAATTTTGCCAGCTCCGCATTGCCGTCCAGCTTGGCGCGGTGGGCAAGGCCACGCGTCCAGGCGAAGATCGAGGCGATCGAGTTGGTCGAGGTTTCCTCGCCCTTCTGGTGCTGGCGGTAGTGACGCGTCACCGTGCCGTGCGCAGCTTCCGCTTCCACGGTCTTGCCGTCCGGCGTCATCAGGACCGAGGTCATCAGGCCGAGCGAGCCGAAACCCTGCGCCACGATGTCGGACTGCACGTCGCCGTCATAGTTCTTGCAGGCCCAGACATAACCGCCGGACCACTTCAGCGCCGAGGCGACCATGTCGTCGATCAGGCGGTGTTCGTACCAGATCTTGGCTTCCTTGAATTTTTCAGCGAATTCGGCGTCGAAGACCTGCTGGAAGATGTCCTTGAAGCGGCCGTCATAGACTTTCAGGATGGTGTTCTTGGTCGACAGATACACCGGCACCTTGCGCTGCAGGCCGTAGTTGAACGAGGCTCTAGCGAATTCGGTGATCGAATCGTCGAGGTTGTACATGCCCATGGCGACACCGGCGGAGGGGGCGTCGAACACGTCGTATTCGATTTCCTTGCCGTCCTCGCCGACGAACTTCATCGTCAGCTTGCCCTTGCCGGGGAACTTGAAGTCGGTGGCGCGGTACTGGTCGCCGAAGGCGTGGCGGCCGACGATGATCGGCTTGGTCCAGCCGGGCACGAGGCGCGGCACGTTCTTGGCGATGATCGGCTCGCGGAAGATGACGCCGCCGAGGATGTTGCGGATCGTACCGTTCGGCGACTTCCACATCTTCTTCAGCTTGAATTCCTCGACCCGGGCCTCGTCCGGCGTGATGGTGGCGCACTTGACGCCGACGCCGTGCTTCTTGATGGCGTTGGCCGCGTCGATCGTCACCTGGTCGTCGGTGGCGTCGCGGTTCTCCATGCCGAGGTCGTAATATTCGAGGTCGATATCCAGGTACGGATGGATCAGCTTGTCCTTGATGAACTGCCAGATGATGCGCGTCATCTCGTCGCCGTCGAGTTCGACGACGGGGTTGGCGACCTTGATCTTTGCCATGGAGAGCCTCGTATTTTGTCGGGGCCTAGCGCCCCGGATCGTGGACTTGAAAGGAACGTCTGGCCCTATAGCACTCGGCGCCCGGAAGGCAAAGCCAACCAATTGCCGAGACGGTTTATTTTCGTTCGGCTTGAGAATAAGTTTCGCCAAAATTCCGTTTCAGGAAAGCCATCCGGCGGCCCGTCCGGCCCGCCGTCATCCAGTGGAGAATATGATGTCGCGTTTCGGTCTCATGGCGCTCGCCCTTCTCGTTCCCGTCTGCGCGCAGGCTGCCGATTTCAAGGCGCCTGTTGCCGAGGTCATGGCCGCCGCCACCACCAACTGGCAGGACCTGGGCACCGACGTGGACACGCCGCCGCCCTATACGGATTACTTTTCCGAGGATTTCCTGAAGCGCCTCTACAGCCGTGACTTCGCCGAAAAATACAGCAAGGCGGCGAAATTCCCCGCCTATGACGACGGCGGCTCGCCTTTCGACTACGACCCGATCATCGGCGGCCAGGACGGCTGCGCGCTGAAGGACGTGACGACGGCCGAAGGCCAGCCGGCAAACGGCGCGGAAGACGTGACCGTGACCTTCGACAACAGCCATTGCTTCGGCGAGCGGGCCGCAGACTGGCAGCCGGAAAAGCTGGTCTTCAAGATGGTCGAGGAGGACGGGCGGGCGGTCATCGACGATATCGAGCGGCCGAGCTTCGAGGAGGGCGCGTCGCTGAAGAAGGAAATGGTGGAGATCGCCGAGGCCGGCGCCAATGGCGGCAGCGGCAGCGCCGCCGAATCCCCCGAATAGCGGCTTCCCGCTTTTCATTTGCCGCCGATTGTGCCAGTGAAGCCCGAACTTTCCAGGGATATTTGGGTATGGCAGGCACGAACAGCGAACGCACGCTGATCGCCGAAGGACCGGCGATCATCCTCGTTCATCCGCAACTCGGCGAGAATATCGGCATGGTGGCGCGCGCCATGGCGAATTTCGGCCTGGCCGAACTGCGCCTCGTCAATCCGCGTGACGGCTGGCCGAGCGAGAAGGCGATCTCCGCCGCCAGCAAGGCCGACCATGTCATCGAGGCGGCCAAGGTCTATCCGTCCCTCGAAGCAGCCGTCGCCGATCTCGAATTCGTCTATGCGACGACGGCGCGCGACCGCTACGGCTACAAGGAGGTCCGCTCGCCGGTCGTCGCCGCCGACGACCTGCGCACGCGCTTTCGCGCCGGGGAGAAGACCGGCATCCTCTTCGGCCGCGAGCGCACGGGCCTCACCAACGAGGAGATCGCGCTCGCCGACGAACTGGTGACCTTCCCGGTCAACCCCGCCTTCGCCTCGCTGAACCTCGCCCAGGCCGTGCTCCTCATGAGCTACGAATGGATGAAGAGCGGCCTTGCTTCCGTCGAGGAGACGCCCTTCGACGCGCTGCCGCAGCGCCCGGCGAAGAAGGAGGAACTGCAGGGCCTCTTCGACCATGTGGAGGAGACGCTGGATGCGCGCGGCTATTTCCGGCCCGCCGAAAAAAAGCCAAAACTGGTGGAGAACCTGCGCGCCATCCTGACGCGGCCTTCCTTCACCGGCACGGAGATCCAGGTCATGCGCGGCATCATTTCCTGCCTCGATCGCTTCACGCGCGAATCGCCGCGCGGCGCGGCCAACCCGAACCGCACCCGCAACCGCCGGCCCAAGGTGCCCCGTGGCGACGACTAGCCCGAAACCCATCCTGATGTTCGACAGCGGCATCGGCGGCCTGACGGTGCTGCGCGAGGCGCGCGTGCTGATGCCCGAGCGGCACTTCACCTATGTCGCCGACGATGCCGGCTTTCCCTATGGCGGCTGGGAAGAGCCGGCGCTGAAGGCGCATATCATCGACCTCTTCGCAAGATTGCTCGCCGAGCACGATCCGGAAATCTGCGTCATCGCCTGCAACACCGCCTTCACGCTGGTGGGCAGCGACCTGCGCGCCGCATTCCCCGGCATGCCCTTCGTCGGCACGGTGCCCGCCATCAAGCCCGCCGCCGAGCGCACGCGCTCCGGCCTCGTCTCGGTGCTGGCGACCCCCGGCACGGTGAAGCGCGCCTATACGCGCGACCTCATCCAGTCCTTCGCCAGCCAGTGCGACGTACGCCTCGTCGGCTCGGAAAACCTTGCCCGCATGGCGGAAGCCTATATCCGGGGCGAGACTTTCTCCGACGCGGCCGTGCGCGCCGAGATCACGCCGTGCTTCGTCGACGAGGACGGCCGCAAGACGGATATCGTCGTGCTCGCCTGCACGCATTATCCCTTCATGGCCAACCTCTTCCGCAAGCTCGCGCCCTGGCCGGTCGACTGGCTCGACCCCGCCGAGGCCATCGCCCGCCAGGCCCGCCGCCTGGTGCCCCCGCTGGAAACGCTCGCCCCCGGCGAGGACATCGCCGTCTTCACCTCCGGCAAGCCGGACTTTTCGACGCGGCGGCTGATGCAGGGTTTCGGGCTCCGAGTCGCCTGAACCTTGTATCGCGTATCGATACGCGATACATTGCGCCATGATCGTCAGTTTCCGGCACAAAGGCCTGGAACTCTTCTATATGTCGGGTTCGACGAAGGGGATCCAGGCATCGCATGCCGCCAAGCTGGGGCGTATCCTCGGCTTGCTGGATGTTGCGAGCGCGCCGGCCGACGTCAACCTGCCGGGCTTCAGGCTTCATCCCCTCAAGGGGACGATGAAGGGACATTGGTCGGTCTGGATGAATGGCAACTGGCGGGTGACGTTCCGCTTCGTCGGGGCGGATGTCGAACTGGTCGATTACCAAGACTATCATTGAAAGGATCGCGGCGATGATGAAATTTCCTCCCCATCCCGGCGCATTGCTGCGTGAGGACGTGCTTCAGCCGCTCGGCCTCTCGGTGACGGATGCGGCTGGCCGGCTCGGCATGTCCCGGGTCGCTCTTTCGCGCGTGCTCCATGGCCGTGCCGCCGTCAGCCCCGACCTTGCCCTGCGCCTTGAGCGGGCAGGGGCCAGCACTGCGCGCGCCTGGCTTGCCATGCAAGCCAATTTCGACCTGGCGCAGGCGATGCAGCGCGGCCAGCCGGACGTGCAGCCGCTGGACGACAAGGCTGCCTGAACGGCGCCATGGTGAGAACCTTGTGGATTTTTTCACAAAGCCGGGCGTGGTGGCCGCCCGTTTCGTGTTAGGGCTTGCCGGTTGTCCGGTGGCGGCCGGCGAATCAGGAATTTTTGAACGAGGAACGGGATGAAGGTCGGCATCGACATGGGAACGGTGCAGGGCGGCGCACCGGCCAGGCTCGATATCGAGGAACTGCTGGCGACGCGCCTGCTCGTGCAGGGCAATTCGGGTTCGGGAAAGTCGCATCTCCTGCGGCGTCTGCTGGAACAGTCCGCGCAATGGGTGCAGCAGGTCATCATCGATCCCGAAGGGGATTTCGTCACGCTCTCCGACCGATTCGGCCATGTCGTGGTCGATGGCGAGCGCACCGAGGCCGAACTGGTCGGCATTGCCAACCGCATCCGCCAGCATCGCGTCTCCTGCGTGCTCTCACTGGAGGGGCTGGAAGCCGACGAGCAGATGCGCGCGGCCGGTATCTTTTTGAATGCGCTGTTCGATGCGGACCGGGATTTCTGGTATCCGGTGCTCGTCGTCGTCGACGAGGCGCAGCTTTTCGCACCCGCGGTCAGCGGTGAAGTCTCGGAAGAAGCGCGAAAACTCTCGCTCGGCGCGATGACCAACCTGATGTGCCGCGGCCGCAAGCGCGGCCTTGCCGGCGTCATCGCCACGCAGCGCCTCGCCAAGCTGGCCAAGAACGTCGCGGCCGAAGCCTCCAACTTCCTGATGGGCCGCACCTTCCTCGACATCGACATGGCGCGCGCCGCCGACCTTCTGGGCCTCGACCGCCGGCAGGCGGAAATGTTCCGCGACCTGCCGCGCGGCTCCTTCGTGGCGCTCGGCCCGGCACTGTCGCGCCGTCCGCTGCCGGTGGAGATCGGCGCAGTGGAAACCTCGGCGCGCTCGACCAGCCCCAAGCTGATGCCGCTGCCGGATGCCTTGCCGGACGTGGAGGACCTGATCTTCACGCCTGACCCGGAGGAGTTTTCCCGCCCGCTCGTTCGCCGCGCGCCGCCGGCGCCGCGGCCGACGACGGATATCCTCGCCGAATTGTCGCGCGCGCGGCCGGAGCCGGTGCAGGCGGAGGCGAAGGCACCCGCGCCGGAAATCTCCGCGGAGGAGCGGGAAGGCCTGCTCGACCAGGCGCTCGCCGAAATCCTCGGCAATCCTGATGCGGCCTTCCGGGCCGATGCGGAACTGTTCCAGGATTTCCTCGTGCGCTGCCGCATCCGCCGCGTGCCGGGCGCGCCGCTGTCGCTGCCGGCCTTCCGCCGCAAGATGGCGGTCGCGCGCTCCGGCGTCGATGCCGAGACGGCGGCGACGGACGTCTGGGGCAGGGCGCTCGATCTTTCCCGCAGCGTTACGGAGGATTTGCAGGGCGTGTTCCTGCTCGTGGCGCAGGCCGCGGTGCGGGGGCTCTCCTGCCCCTCGGATGCCCGGATCGCGCGGGCCTACGGCACGCATTCGGCCCGCCGGGCGCGGCGCCTGCTCGGCTATTTCGAGGAGCAGGGGCTGGTGGTCGTGCACAGCGACCTTGCCGGCCACCGCATCGTCGCCTTCCCGGATCTTGGGTGCGAGACGCTGCCCGGCGACGCCAACGGGCCGGACCTTGCCGATTCCCACCGCGATGCGGCGGAATAGGCGGATTTTCCGGGCTTTCTTCGTTGACAGTTTTGTAAAACTCCCCTAATGACCCCGCCAGCGCCGGGCAGCAATGTCCGGTGTTTCATTTGACATGTCCCGTGGATTCTCCGGTCGCGATCGTGAGAAGCCTGTCGGAACCTCGACAAGGTTCAGAGGAGGGCGTGTTTCCTTCAGCCGGTCCGGCAACGGGCAGGCGATAACAAGACCAAGAGGAAATGCGATGAGCAAGCGCGCTGCATCCAAGTACAAAATCGACCGCCGCATGGGCGAAAACATCTGGGGCCGTCCGAAGTCTCCGGTCAACCGCCGCGAATACGGCCCGGGCCAGCACGGCCAGCGCCGCAAGTCCAAGCTTTCGGACTTCGGTGTCCAGCTCCGCGCCAAGCAGAAGCTGAAGGGCTACTACGGCGATATCCGCGAGAAGCAGTTCCGCGCGATCTTCGCCGAAGCCGAGCGCCGCAAGGGCGACACCCCGGAAAACCTGATCGGCCTGCTCGAATCGCGCCTCGACGCGATCGTCTACCGCGCCAAGTTCGTTCCGACGGTCTTCGCTGCCCGTCAGTTCGTCAACCACGGCCACGTCAAGGTCAACGGCGTCCGCGTCAACATCGGTTCCTACCGTTGCAAGCCGGGCGACGTCATCGAAGTCAAGGAAAAGTCCAAGCAGCTCGTCACGGTTCTCGAATCCGTTGGTCTCGCTGAACGCGACGTTCCGGACTATATCGAAGCCGACCACAACAAGATGACCGCGACCTTCGTTCGCGTTCCGGTTCTCTCCGACGTGCCCTACGCCGTCGTCATGGAACCGCACCTGGTCGTCGAATTCTACTCGCGTTAATTCGCGGGCGACACCTTGCGCAATCTGGAAAAGCCGCCAAGAGATTGGCGGCTCAGGTTGCCGGCAAGCCTTGCCACCCACCGCCGTCATCCTCGGCCTTGAGCCGAGGATCCAACCTTCTCAACGGTTTATGGATGCTCTGGTCAAGCCCGAGCATGACGGAGGAGAGGGGTTCGGGACTTTGCCAGCCAGTCTGAGCCGCCAAGATATTGGCGGCTTTTTCGTTTCGGGGCAGCGGCATGACGGACTTGCAGGGCATCGTCGAGGAGATCCACGCGGCGCTGTCGCCACGGCGCGGCGAGGGCAAGGTGGCGGACTACATTCCCCAGCTTGCCCATGTGGATCCCAGGAAACTCGGCATCGCCGTCGTGACGGTCGACGGCGCGGTGCATCTGGCCGGCGATGCGGAGGAGGCCTTCTCCATCCAGAGCATTTCCAAGGTCTTCACGCTGACGCTGGCGCTCGGCAAGCACGGCGAGGGTATCTGGAAGCGCGTCGGGCGCGAACCTTCCGGTTCGGCCTTCAATTCCATCGTCCAGCTCGAGCACGAGGGCGGCATTCCGCGCAATCCCTTCATCAATGCCGGCGCCATCGCCATCACCGACCTCGTGCTCGCCGGGCATACGCCGAAGGAGGCGATCGGCGAAATCGTGCGGTTCCTGCGCTATCTGGCGGACGAGGACGACATCATCATCGACCAGGACGTCGCGCGCTCGGAGCAGGCGACGGGTTTTCGCAATTTCGCGCTCGCCAATTTCATGCGCTCCTTCGGCAAGCTCGACCATGCGGCCGAACTGGTGCTCGGCGTCTATTTCCATCAATGCGCGCTGGCGATGAGCTGCCGGCAGCTCGCCAAGGCGGGGCTGTTCCTTGCCAACAGCGGCACCAACCCTTTGACCGGCCACCGCGTCGTCCCGCATCTTCGGGCGCGGCGTATCAACGCGTTGATGCTGACCTGCGGCCACTATGACGGTTCGGGCGATTTCGCCTATCGCGTGGGCCTGCCGGGAAAGAGCGGCGTCGGCGGCGGGATTCTCGCCGTCGCGCCCGGAAAGGCCGCGGTCGCCGTCTGGTCGCCGGGGCTCAACGAGAACGGCAATTCGCTGCTCGGCTCGCTGGCGCTGGAAATGCTGGCGGCGCGCACCGGCTGGTCCGTCTTCGGGGCTTGATTGTGCGGCCGGTTCGGGGCATTGCAGGCCCATGACGGCAACTACGACCCTGGCCTTTGCTGATACCGACGACGACGCGCCGGAGACCGGCCGCCATCCGCTCTTTGCGGATGCGCCCTCCAGCGTCTCCTTCAACAAGCTGCGCAAGCGCCTGCTCCGGCAGGTGCGGCAGGCAATGGACGATTTTTCAATGCTGAAGGGCCAAAAGCGCTGGCTCGTCGGTCTTTCGGGCGGCAAGGACAGCTATGGCCTGCTCGCGCTGCTGATGGATCTGCAATGGCGCGGCCTGTTGCCTGTGGAACTCGTCGCCTGCAATCTCGACCAGGGCCAGCCGAATTTCCCGAAGCATATATTGCCGGATTACCTGAAATCGATCGGCGTCAGGCACCGGATCGAATACCGCGACACCTATTCCATCGTGAAGGAGAAGGTGCCGTCGGGGGCGACCTATTGCTCGCTCTGCTCGCGGCTGAGGCGCGGCAACCTCTATCGCATTGCCCGGGAGGAGGGCTGCGACGCGCTGGTGCTCGGCCACCATCGCGAGGACATCCTCGAGACCTTCTTCATGAACTTCTTCCACGGCGGGCGGCTTGCCGCCATGCCGCCAAAACTTTTGAACGACGAGGGCGACGTCATGCTGCTGCGTCCGCTGGCCTATGCGGCCGAGGACGACCTTGCGAAATTCGCCGCCGCCATGCAGTTCCCGATCATTCCCTGCGACCTCTGCGGCTCGCAGGACGGCCTGCAGCGCAATGCGATGAAGGCGATGCTGGCGGATATCGAGACGCGCATGCCGGGCCGCAAGGACGCCATGCTGCGCGCGCTCGGCCACACCAACCCGTCCCATCTTCTCGACCCGAAGCTTTTCGATTTCTCCTCCCTCGAAACGGTAAGGCCCCATGACGACGATTGACATCAATGCCCTCGCGCTCGTGCTTGCACAGGCGGCGGAGGCGGAAATCCGCCCACGCTTCCGCGCGCTCGCCAAGGGCGACATCCGCACCAAGGCGGACGCCAACGACCTGGTGACGGAAGCCGACGAGGCGGCCGAACGCTTCATCAGCCGCGAAGTGGCGGCGCAGTTTCCGGGCGTTCTCTTCGTTGGCGAAGAATCGGTCGCGGCCGATCCGGCGCTCCTGCCGAAGCTCAAGGATGCGGACCTTGCCATCGTCGTAGACCCGATCGACGGCACGTTCAACTTCGCGGCCGGCGTGCCGCTCTTCGGCGTCATGGCGGCGATCGTCTCCGGCGGCGAGACGGTCGGCGGCATCATCTACGACCCGATGGGCGACGATTTCGTCATGGCGGAGAAGGGTAGCGGCGCCTGGCAGACGGGCGACCACCGCCCGGCCGTGCGGCTGCAGGCGCGCGGTGGCGCGCCGCTCGAAGCCATGACCGGCATGGCCTCCACGAGCTTCCTTGACCGGGAGCGCCGCGCGCGCGTCCTGTCGAACCTCGCCAAGGTGGCCTTCGTCTCGAACTATCGCTGCGCGGCGCACGAATACCGCACCTTCGCCGGCGGCAACCTGCATTACCTGATGTACAACAAGCTGATGCCATGGGATCACCTTGCCGGCACGCTGATCTCCCAGGAGGCCGGTGCCTATGCCGCCCGCTTCGACGGTTCGCCCTACGAGCCGCACCATGTCGAGGGCGGCCTGCTGGTCGCACCCGACAAGGAGAGCTGGGAGATGCTGCGCCGCGAAGTCTTCGTCGACTGAGCGGATTTTGCTCAGGGAAAAGGCCCGGCTGCATCCGCAACCGGGCCTTTCTTGATTCTCCGCTTTCTCCTTTCGTCTTCCTCGGGCTTGACCCGAGAATCCACGGCCGCGGGTGTGGCGTGGATGGTCGGGTCAAGCCCGACCATGACGGAAGAGGGGTGCGGCGTTCCTCTCGCGCGGCTTCGCCAAAGGAGAAGTAGACCCTCCTCAAACCGGCTGGTGGTGCGGCTGGAACAGCTTTCCGCGCTCGGCGATCAGCACGAAGGCGAGGCCGATGATCGACAGCACGAAGAAGCCCATGACCAGCGGCAGGGCTGTGCCGTTGAAGGACTGGCCGATGATCGCGCCCAAAATCGTGCCGCCGGCAGTGCCCATGAAGCCGAGCACCGAGGAGGCCGTGCCGGCGACATGGCCGAGCGGCTCCATGGCGAGCGAATTGAAGTTCGAGCCGATCCAGCCGAACTGGAACATCGACAGCGCGAAGAGCACGATGAAGATGGGGAAGGGCAGGTGCGGCGTCCAAACGAGCGTCAGAAGCAGCCACAGCGTGTTGACGCCGAGGAAGCCCATCAGCGCGCCGTGCGACAGGCGCCGCATGCCGAACTTGCCGACGAGCCGCGCATTGACGAAGGACGACAGCGCCATGAAGGCGGCGACGCCCGCAAAGGCGACCGGGAACCAGACGCCGAGCCCGTAGATGCCGACATAGATCTGCTGCGCCGAATTGATGAAGCCGAAGAGCGCGCCGAAGATGAAGGTGCTTGCCAGCGTGTAACAGAGCGCGACGCGGTTCGTCAGGACGATGCGGAAGCCGCCGAGGACCGAGCGCACCGTGAAGGGGCGCACATCCTCGGGATGCAGGGTTTCCGGCAGGCGCAGATACATCCAGGCCCAGACGGCGGCGGCCATGACCGCCATGAAGACGAAGATGAGATGCCAGTCGCCGAACAGCATGACGACCTGGCCCGTGCCCGGCGCCAGCACCGGAACGACCATGAAGACCATCATGATGAGGGACATGACCTCGGCCATCGCGCGCCCGCCGAACACGTCCCGGACGATCGAGATGGTGATGACGCGCATGGCGGACGAGCCGATGCCCTGGATGAAGCGCAGCGCCAGAAGCGCGGCGAAGCTCGGCACGAGGATCGCGGCGAGCGAGGAGACGATATAGATGGCAAGGCCGACGAACATGGGGATGCGTCGCCCGAACCGGTCGGAGATCGGCCCGTAGACGAGCTGCGCGAAGGCGAAGCCGATCAGGTAGGCGGAGATGACATATTGCCGGTGGTTCTCGTTCTCGACGCCGAGGCTGGCGCCGATCTCCTGGAGGCCGGGCAGCATGATGTCGATGGCGAGCGCGTTGAGCGCCATCAAAAGCGCCATGAGCGCAATGAATTCCATCTTGCCCATGCCTTTGAGGCGCTGGGCCGATTCGGGGGAAAGTCCGGACATAATCAATTATTCCATGAAAGAGATAAGGCGCCGCAGGGATGCGGCGCCTTTGAAAAGCTTGGGGCCTTCGTAAAGACCGTTAAGCGTCAGGCAGCGCCCTTGATCGAAATACCCTGTTCCTGGAGGTGCGACTGCAGCTCGCCCGACTGGAACATCTCGCGCACGATGTCGCAACCGCCGAGGAACTCACCCTTCACGTAAAGCTGCGGGATGGTCGGCCAGTTGGAATAGTCCTTGATGCCCTGTCGGATATCGGCGTCGGCCAGCACGTTGATGCCCTTGTAGCCCACGCCCACATAGTCGAGGATCTGCACGACCTGACCGGAGAACCCACACTGCGGGAATTCCGGCGTGCCCTTCATGAACAGGACGACGTCGTTCGTCTTCACTTCGTTTTCGATGAAATCGTGGATGCCACTCATAGCCGTATTCCCTAGCAAATCGGCTTCAAGGGCCGATGCGATGAACCATTCGCCCTAGATAACAACCTCGGGTGCCAAATGCCAGAAGTCCATCAGAAAAAATGCGCAGCTGCACTTCAGCCGACAGCGCCACCCCGTCGATATGCAATTAGTCTGTAGGCCAGGCCACCAGCCAGACCGCCAGCGATAACCGTGAGAACAAAGTCATCACTCGGTCCCAGTCCCGGTCGGTCCAAAATCCACAAAGCCGCAATACCGTCAAGGCCGCCAGCGATGGTGAAGAAGAGCCATGCCCGCAAACGGAAATAGCGGGCAATCACGACGGTAGCGATGAATCCGGGAAGTGCATAGGAAAACGTATATGCGCAGCCCATAAAGAAAACTGAGAAAAATATCGAATTGACGCCTCCCGCCACCATGTCAAGCGCCGCAACCACGACCGCGGAGGCGACTGTGACAGCGACGATATACCCACCGACAACAAGGAAGAAATCCGGCTGACCGCCGGATGCGGAAGCGGTGACTGGAGGCACTCTGCAATCCGCCCTATTCTTGACTTGGTTGAATTTTTCCGATCAGCGGCTGCGCTGGCGTGAGCGGCTTGCCGCCGTGCGACGGCGGCTCACCTGTTTTCTCGGGCGCTTGGCCGGCTTCTTTTCCGGTTTCAGCGCGGCCTCGATGATATCGCCAAGGAGCCCGCCGGACGCCTTCTTGCGCGTCGTCGTCTTGCGGCGCGTGCGCCGGGTCGAAGCCTTGCGCACGCCGGTCTTCTTCAGCACCTCCTTGAGGGCTGCATCGACCACGCCGCTGACGAGTTCCTTGAGGAGATCGGCCATGGTCGGATTTCTACTCCGGGATCGAGGTCTGCAGGGCGAGGGCGTGCAGGATGCCGCCCATATTGCCCTTCAGCGCATCGTAGACCATCTGGTGCTGCTGCACGCGGGTCTTGCCGCGGAAGGCTTCCGCGACGACTTCGGCGGCGTAGTGATCGCCGTCGCCGGCAAGATCGCGGATGACCACCTTCGCTCCGGGAATGCCGGATTTGATCATGTCTTCGATATCGCCGGGTGACATAGGCATGTGAACTGCTCCCTTATCGTTATTCCGCGGCGGCAGCGGCGGTGCCGTTGCCATCCATGAAGTCAGGGAACCACGATTCATGGGTGTCGCGCAATTGCTCAATGGGCAGCGACAGGAGGCCGTCCACCACGAGCGCATCGCCGCCGACCGTGCCGAGGCGGCGGAACGGCACGCCCGCGCCTTCCGCATTGGCGCACAGGAAATTCGCAAGATCGGCCGGGACGGCGAGGACATAGCGGGCCTGGTCCTCACCGAAGAGCAGCGCATGGGCCGGGCCGTTCGCCGTGGAAAGATCGACCCTGGCGCCCTTGCCGGAGGCCATCGCCATTTCCGCGAGCGCGACGGCAAGGCCGCCCGACGAGATGTCGTGGCAGGCGGTGACCTGGCCGTTGCGGATGGCCGAGCGCACGAAATCGCCGTTGCGGCGTTCGGCGTGCAGGTCCACTTCCGGCGCCGGGCCGTCGATGAGGCCGGCTACGTCGCGCAGATAGACGGACTGGCCGAGATGGCTGCCGTCGACGCCGATCAGCACGAGCTGGTCGCCGTCCTTCGCGCCGCCGATCTTCGCCATGACCGACCAGTCGGGCAGGAGGCCAACGCCGGCGATGGTCGGGGTCGGCAGGATGGCGATGCCGTTCGTCTCGTTGTAGAGCGACACGTTGCCCGAGACGATCGGGAAATCGAGCGCGCGGCAGGCTTCGCCGATACCCTGGATGGCCTTGACGAACTGGCCCATGATCTCCGGCTTTTCGGGATTGCCGAAATTGAGGTTGTCGGTGGAGGCCAGAGGCTCGGCGCCGGTCGCCGTGATGTTGCGCCAGCATTCGGCGACGGCCTGCTTGCCGCCCTCGAACGGATCGGCCTCGACATAGCGCGGGGTGACGTCGGAGGAGAAGGCGAGCGCCTTGCTGGCATGGCCTTCGACGCGCACGACGCCGGCGTCGCCGCCGGGGATCTGCAGCGAATTGCCCTGAATCAGCGTGTCGTACTGCTCGTAGACCCAGCGGCGGCTCGACTGGTTCGGCGAACCGACGAGTTTCAGCACGGCCTCGGCATAGTCCGCCGGTTCGGCGACGAGGTTTGCCGGCAGCGGCGCGGGCTTGCCCGGCTCGCGCCAGGGGCGGTCGTATTCCGGCGCCTGGTCGCCCAGTTCCTTGATCGGCAGGTCGGCGACTTCCTCGCCCTGGTGCAGGATGCGGAAGCGCAGGTCGTCCGTCGTCTTGCCGACGATGGCGAAGTCGAGGCCCCACTTGACGAAGATCGCCTTGGCGGCCTCTTCCTTGGCGGGTTCCAGAACCATGAGCATGCGCTCCTGGCTTTCCGACAGCATCATCTCGTAGGCGGTCATCTGCTCTTCGCGCACCGGCACGAGATCCAGATTGAGTTCGATGCCGAGGTCGCCCTTGGCGCCCATTTCGACGGCCGAGCAGGTGAGGCCGGCCGCGCCCATGTCCTGGATGGCGATGACGGCGCCGGTCTGCATCAACTCGAGGCAGGCTTCCAGCAGGCACTTTTCCGTGAAGGGGTCGCCGACCTGCACGGTGGGGCGCTTCTCTTCGATGCTCTCGTCGAATTCGGCCGAGGCCATGGTGGCGCCGCCGACGCCGTCACGGCCGGTCTTGGCGCCGAGATAGACGACGGGCAGGCCGACGCCCTTGGCTTCGGACAGGAAGATGGCGTTGGACTTGGCAAGGCCGGCCGCAAAGGCGTTGACGAGGATGTTGCCGTTGTAGCGCGGGTCGAACTCGACCTCGCCGCCGACAGTCGGCACGCCGAAGGAATTGCCGTAGCCGCCGACGCCGGCGACGACGCCCGAGACGAGGTGGCGGGTCTTCGGATGGTCCGGCGCGCCGAAGCGCAGCGCGTTCATCGCCGCGACCGGGCGCGCGCCCATGGTGAAGACGTCGCGCAGGATGCCGCCGACGCCCGTCGCCGCACCCTGGTAGGGCTCGATATAGGACGGGTGGTTGTGGCTCTCCATCTTGAAGACGACGCAGTCGCCGTCATCGATATCGACCACGCCGGCATTCTCGCCCGGCCCCTGGATGACGCGCGGCCCCTTGGTCGGCAGCGTGCGCAGCCAGCGCTTGGAGGACTTGTACGAGCAGTGCTCGTTCCACATGGCCGAGAAGATGCCGAGTTCCGTGAAGGTCGGCTCGCGGCCGATCAGCGAGAGGATGCGGTCGTATTCATCCGGCTTCAGCCCATGGGCGGCAATCAGCTCCGGGGTGATCGGGCGGGTGTTCGAAATGGTCATCGTCGCTCGTCTTGTCGTGGAGGGCAGGATTGCGGTCTCTTTAACCTATGCCGCCCGGCAGCGCGACAGGAAAATGACCCCGATCACAGGCGAAACCGCGCGGTTTCAGGCCGGGCTGTCATAGCCCGTCGGGCCATGGGCGATGAGGCGGCGCAGCCGCGTCAGGCCGGTGACGACGTCCGCGCGGCTTTCCGGCGAGGAAAGGCCGATGCGCACCCGGTAGAACGTCCTCTCCGAGCGGCCGGCCTTGAACTCGTCCTCGTCGTCGATGAGGATATCCTCGGCGAAGGCCGCCTGGCGGAACGTGCCGGACAGCCACGGGTCCGGCAGCTTCAGCCAGAGGAAAGGCACGCGCGGATGGGAATTGAAATCCAGTCCTGCGAAGATGTCGCGCGCATGCGCCTCGCGCGCCTCGACCTCCGCGGAGACCTTGGCGCGGATGGCGTCCGCCGTGCCCGACAGCACCAGCCGGGCACCGAGTTCGGCGAGCAGATAGGGCAGGCCGCCGCTCACCATCTTGTGGGCGATGCGCACGCGCTGGGCAAGGTGCGGCGGGCAGGCGATCCAGCCGCCGCGCACGCCGGCCGCCACGCTCTTCGACAGGCCTCCGACGAGGAAGGTGCGGTCGGGCGCGATCTCGGCGAGAAGCGGAATGCCGGCGTCGATCGTGCCGCCGTAGAGATTGTCCTCGATGAGGAAGACATTGTGCCGCCGGGCGATGGCGGCGATGGCGCGGCGCCGCTCCTCCGGCATGATGGAGAGCGTCGGGTTCTGGCCGGATGTCATGAGGAAGGCGAGCTTCGGGTGCTGCTGCACGCAGACACGCTCGAAGTCCTCCGGGATCACGCCCTCGGCGTCCGATTCGACCAGCACCGTCTGGCGGCCGATGAGGGCGGTGCCGCGGCTCACCTGCGAATAGGTGACGTGCTCGAAGACGATGCGGTCGCCCGGTGCGGTGATGACCGAGACGGCGGCGATGACGGCGGCATGGGCGCCGAGCGTCGGCACGATGCTCTCGATCGCCGGCTGCCAGTCGTCCCGCCTCAGCCAGCGCCGCCCGGCCTCCAGCCATTGCGGCGGGAAATTCCGGGTATAGCTGGCGATCTCGTTCGCCTGCTCGCGGCAGATGTCGGCGAGGATGTCGGTGACCGCGCCCGACTGGCCGACATCGGTTGCCGCCGTCGTGTCGAAGCGCAACTTGCCGGGCGGCGCATTGGCCGCGCGGGTGCCGACCAGCCTTGCGCTGACCGGATCCAGCGCCGCGGCATCGTCTCCCTCCGACGAGCCGAGCACATAGGTGCCGCGGCCGACCTCGCCGCTGACGAGGCCGCGTTCGCGGACCATCGTATAAGCGCGGCTGACAGTGCCGATGGTCACGCCGATATCGTAGGCGAGGTTGCGCTGCGGCGGCAGCTTGCTGCCCGAGGCGAGCGCGCCGGTGCTGATCGCCTGCTCGATCTGGTCGGCAATGCGCACATAGAGGGGACCGTCGGAGGCCTGCAGATCGGGAAGCCAATTTGTCATGGTGCCAATTCCTAGATTGCACCGCGGGGGAAGTCAATTATTTCCTGAATGCACCGCCCAGGGTGCGGCCTAAAAATGCTTCAGGAGAGACGATCATGGCAATCGATACAATGTCGGCGGCGGAGGTATGCAATCGGCCCGGCGGCCTGCGCGCAATGCTGCATCGCGCCTGGCGCGCATGTCACGCCTGGAGCGTCACGCGGCGCACGCGCCATGCGCTGCTGGAAATGACGGACGAGCAGCTTTGCGATATCGGCCTCAGCCGTGCCGAGGCGACGCGGGAGATCCGCAAGTCGGTCTATTGGGATTGAGGGCGTTAGAGTCTGTCAGGTTCATTCTGAATCTGACAGACTCTGGATTTCTTTGTTTTCGTTTGTCTCTTCGGGAAAACCGGTTCCCACTTTTCCCTGACAAACTCTAGGTCAGCAGCCCTTGCCGCCGCCGGCCCAGCGCTTGACGTCGGTGGCGATGCGCGCACCGGCGGCCTCGGCCATCAGCGGGCCGAAGGCATCGAGCTTTGCCGGATTGCCTTCCGCCTGCACGACGAGCAGCGGACGCGATTCCGGTGAATTGCGGTGGACGACGAGGATGCGCGGGCGGCCGGAGAAGGAATTCAGCTCCGGCGCGAGGCGGTAGGCCTTGAAGGCCGGATCGCCCGACTTGAACCAGCAGCCATTGGCGCCGAGCGCAATCCGCTCCATGGTCGGCAGGGCGCCGCCATCGGCCTTCGGTGCGGGCGGTGTCGCCTGGCAGGCCGCCAGGGCCGCGACGGACAGCAGCGGCAGGAGAAGCTTGGCGGCGGGGCGAGAGCGCATGGAGGGCCTTTCTGGGATGAACAGGCGCTCTTGATAGCAGCCGGGCGTTAAGAGAGCCTGACGAAGCGGTGCGCGGCCGGCGACGAGCCGCGCTCATCCCCGGCGGAACGGCTTTCGAGCGCTTGTCAGGCCGCGATGACGTCGAGCACGGAGGCGAAGAGGCCGCGGCCGTCCGAACCGCCATGGGCGGCCTCGATGAGGTTTTCCGGGTGCGGCATCAGGCCGAGCACGTTGCCCTTGGCGTTCATCACGCCGGCAATGTCGTTGATCGAGCCGTTCGGGTTGGTGCCTTCCGCATAGCGGAACACGACCTGGCCATTGCCTTCGACGGCAGCAAGCGTCTCGGCGTCGGCGAAATAGTTGCCGTCGTGATGGGCGACCGGGCAGCGGATGATCTGGCCCTTGTCGTAGGCGCGGGTGAAGTCGGTCTCGGCGTTCACCACTTCGAGCTTCACTTCGCGGCAGACGAATTTCAGTGAGGCATTGCGCATCAGCGCGCCGGGCAGGAGGCCGGATTCGAGCAGGATCTGGAAGCCGTTGCACACGCCCAGCACCTTCACGCCGGCCTCGGCCTTCGCCTTGATCGCCTGCATGACGGGCATGCGGGCGGCAATCGCCCCGCAGCGCAGGTAATCGCCGTAGGAGAAGCCGCCGGGGATGACGATCAGGTCGACATCCGGCAGTTCCGTTTCCGTCTGCCAGACGGTGACCGGCGCGGTGCCGGAGATCTTGGTCAGGGCCGCGATCATGTCGCGGTCACGGTTGAGGCCGGGAAGTTGGACGACGGCGGACTTCATGGGTGTGGTTCAAACCTTGCCTGGGCCTCGGCGAGTTCACGCAGTTCGAGGCGGTTTTCGATACGGTCGAGACGCTGGTCCATTTGGGCGAAGGCCCCACGGAGGCTGTTGATGTCGCCCTGCATGCTGTGAATCTGGTTGCGTATGGAGAGATTGTCCTGACGAAGGTCGCGTTGGCCTTCCTTCAAGAGGGCAATGTCCATTTGAATACGCTTCAGTATTTCATAGACAAGATCAGCATCAACCGTAGCCATCGCCGCCTCCTCAACCATTAAGAGAGAGCGATAGTATAGTTCTCGATTACCGTGTTGGCCAGCAGCTTGTCGCACATGGCCTTGAGGTCGGCTTCGGCCTTGGCGCGGTCGGCGGTCGCGAGTTCCAGGTCGAAGACCTTGCCCTGGCGGACCTGGCCGACGCCGTCGAAGCCGAGGCTGCCGAGGGCGCCCTCGATCGCCTTGCCCTGCGGGTCCAAAACACCGTTCTTGAGCGTAACCGTTACGCGTGCCTTGATCATGTCTGTCTGTCCATCCTTGGAAGGCGTGTTATTTCACCAGAACCGGGCCGGTGCCGCGCACGGGCTCGTTCTCGTTGATGATGCCGAGGCGGCGGGCCACTTCCTGATAGGCCTCGACCAGACCGCCCATGTCGCGGCGGAAACGGTCCTTGTCCATCTTCTCCTGGGTGGCGATATCCCAGAGGCGGCAGCTGTCCGGCGAGATCTCGTCGGCAATGATGATGCGCATCATGTCGCCTTCGTAGAGCCGGCCGCACTCGATCTTGAAATCGACGAGCTGGATGCCGACGCCGAGGAAGAGGCCGGAGAGGAAGTCGTTGACGCGGATGGCGAGCGCCATGATGTCGTCGAGTTCCTGCGGGCTCGCCCAGCCGAAAGCGGTGATGTGCTCTTCGGAGACCATGGGGTCTTCCAGCGCATCGGCCTTGAAATAGAATTCGATGATCGAGCGCGGCAGCACGGTGCCTTCCTCGATGCCGAGGCGCTTGGAGAGCGAGCCGGCGGCGACGTTGCGCACGACCACTTCGAGCGGGATGATCTCGACTTCCTTGATCAGCTGCTCGCGCATGTTGAGGCGGCGGATGAAGTGGGTCGGGATGCCCATCTTGTTGAGCTGGGTGAAGAGGTATTCGGAAATACGGTTGTTGAGAACACCCTTTCCGTCGATGACATCGTGCTTCTTCTTGTTGAAGGCGGTAGCGTCATCCTTGAAGAACTGGATCAGCGTGCCCGGCTCGGGACCCTCGTACAGGATCTTGGCCTTGCCCTCGTAGATACGGCGGCGACGGTTCATGGATTTTGTCTCTGTTGTTGGCGCGCTTGGGCCGCGCAGGTGTCGTTCGTTTGCGCTCCCATAAACGAAATGCCGCAGTTTAACAATCACTGTCGCGGCCGATCCCCCGATTTCCGGCCTTTGCGCGAAGCTGGCGAGGTCACGAAAGTTCGCATTGCACTTTTGCCGTCGTTTTGATTTATGAGCGGGGAGCCTAACGGGGCAAAGAATCTACGGGAGTCATAGATGACGAACATGCAGGATCGGGAAAAGGCCTTCGAGGCCAAGTTCGCGCTGGACGAGGAGCTGCGCTTCAAGGCCGAAGCACGCCGCAACAAGCTGGTCGGCCTGTGGGCTGCCGGCCTGCTCGGCAAGACCGACGGCGAGGCAGAAGCCTATGCCAAGGAAGTCGTCGCCGCCGATTTCGAGGAAGTCGGCCATGAGGACGTCGTGCGCAAGGTCAAGGCCGATTTCGACGCGGCCGGCGTTGCCCGCAGCGAAGACGAGATCCGCGTCCAGATGATCGAACTCCTGGCCGTCGCCATCGCGCAGCTCGAAGTGGGCTGAGCGGCGTTCCAGCGCCCAATGTGCCTTCTGAAGCCGTCCGGGAAACCGGGCGGCTTTTGCGTTTCTAGAGTCTGCCGGTCCGGCGGGCCCCGTTCTGGAGATCGCGCACATTGCCGTCCTGATGGCGCCATTCCTCGCCGCGCACGAAATCCGGAATAGCGTGCGCCGGCATCGGCCGGGCGAGCGCGTAGCCCTGCAGGATATCGCAGCCGAGTTCGCGCATGATGGCGACATGGGCCGGCGTCTCGACGCCTTCTGCCACGACCTCGATGTTCAGCGAGCGGCCGATCTCGATGATGGTGCCGACGAGCTTGCGCTGGCCGGGCGACCGGCTCACCGGCTTGACGAGCTGCCGGTCGATCTTCAGCCGGCGCGGCGAGAGCTTCATAAGGCTGATGATCGAGGCATGGCCGGTGCCGAAATCGTCGATCTCGATATCGATGCCGAGCTTGCGCATCTCCGCAAGGTTCTCCAGCACGGTGCGGTCGCAATCGTCGAGGAAGATCGATTCCAGGAGTTCGAAGGAAAGCGACTTCGGGCGGATGCCCAGCGTGTGCAGGGAGCGCGCCAGCTCCGGATCGTGCAGGCGCTTGGAGGAGACATTGGCCGAGATCTTCTCGATGCCGAGGCCGAGCGCCTGCCATTCGGCATAGTCGGCGAGCGACTTTTCCAGCACGATGCGGTCGATCATCGCCACGCAGTCGAGATCCTCGGCGATCTTCAGGAACGCGTCGGGCGCGAGGATCCCGCGGGTCGGATGGTCCCAGCGCGCCAGCGTCTCGACACCGACGACGTCGAGCGTGCGGGCGCAGAACTGCGGCTGGTAGTAGGGCAGGAAACGCTGCTGCTCGATGCCGGTGAGGATATCGTCGGCCGTCTTCTTGTTGACGATGATCTGTGCCTGGAAGTCGCTGGTGAAGAATTCGTGCCGGCTGCGCCCGCGGTTCTTGGCGCGATAGAGCGCGAGGTCCGCATTGACGAGGAGCTGCTTGGCATCGATGGCGCTGCCCGACTGGCTGGCGATGCCGACGCTGGCGCCGAAGCGGCACAGATGGCCGTTGAAGGTGACGGGCTTGCGCATCGCCTCCACGATGGCCTCGGCGAGCGAGGAGAGGTTGCGACCGGCAGAGCCGGTCGACAGGAAGACGAACTCGTCCCCGCCGATGCGCGCGACGAAATCGTCGGGGCCTTTGAGCTCGTTGAGCACGCCGGCGGCGTGGACGAGCATGCGGTCTCCGGCCAGGTGTCCGAGCGTGTCGTTGATCTCCTTGAAGCGGTCGAGATCGATATGCAGCACGGCGAGACGGCTGCCGGACTGCTGCGCCGCCTGCGCGGCGGCCTCGATGGTGGCGTCGAGATAGCGGCGGTTCGGCAGGCCGGTCAGGTGGTCGTGCAGGGCGGTGTATTCGATGCGCGCCCGGGCGGTCTCCAGCTCCAGGTTGCGCGCCTCGGCCAGCTCCTTGGCATGTTCCAGCTCCTCGCGAAGGCGCATGTCGTCGGTGACGTCCCAGTTGGCGCCGATGAGGCGCGGCACGCCGGTCATGTCGACATAGGGCGCCGAGCGGCCGCGGATATGGCGGATTTCCCCGTCGCCGCGGATGATGCGGAACTCGTTGGCGAAGTCCTGGCTGCCGAAGAGGCCGTCCTCGACCGTGGCCGTCGCCTTGCGCCGGTCCTGCGGATGGAGCGCGCGTTCCCAGCTGTTGGCGTCCGGCTCTCCGGCAAGGCCGTATATCTCGATCATGCGATCGTCCCAGCGCACCTCGCCGGTGCGCAGGTTCACCTCGAAGACGCCGATGCGCGAGACGCCGAACGCCAGCTCCAGGCGGCGGGACATCTGGGCGAGGCGCTCTTCCGCCTCCTTGCGTTCCGTTATGTCCGTGTCGGTGCCGGCGATGCGGCTCGGCTTGCCGTCCGGCCCGTAGTCGACGACGGCGCCGCGGCTCTCGATCCAGACCCAGTGGCCGTCCTTGTGGCGCTCGCGGTAGGAGAACACGTTGAACGGCGTCTGCCCGGTTTCCTGCTTGTCGATCTCTTTCAGGACATGCGCCCGGTCGTCGGGATGGACGTTCTGCAGCCAGTCCGAAAGGGAGCTTTCGATGGGGTCGTCCGGCCGCAGGCCGCGGATCGCCCGCCACTGGCGGGAATAGAACAGGTCGCCGCGCGCGAAATCGTGATCCCACACGCCCTGGCCGGCGGATTCGAGCGCATGGTTCCAGCGGCTTTCCCGCTCGGCCAGTTCGAACGCGTTGCGCTTGCGCTCGTCTATGTCGGTGATCTGGACGATGAGGGCGGGTGCGAGCGGTTCGCCCGGCAGGGGCGGCGGCTCGAGGAAGGAGGCGAGCACCCAGACCTCCGCGCCGTCCGGCCGCTGCAGGCGGATTTCCCACGGGGCCTGCTCGGCAAGGCTCGGGCGCATGGCGAAGGCCATGACGGCGCGGTCCTTGGGCGAGACGCATTCGGCAAAGGGGGGCAGGGCGGCGCGGTCGGAGGCTCCGAGGGTGCGCAGGAACGTCCCGTTCGCATCGACGATGCGTCCGTCGGCGTCGAGCGCGGCAAAGCCGAAGCCGGACCGCGCGAAAAGCCGGCGATAAAACGGCTCGCGCTCCGTTTCATGCACGGCAATGGAGGTCGAACCGGAGGGTTTGGCCATGAAACGCGGCGCCTGCTTGGAACTCAACAGGAACAGCGTGCAGGATTTCTATGAAATTCCCCTTAATGGCTGGAGCGCCTGCTATTCGGGCGCCTTGAGCCGGCTCAGGAACTGGGCGAACACCATCGTGCCCTCCGGCCAGGGGCCGTGGCCGGACTCCGTGTTGATATGCCCGGCCTCGCCGGCGTCGAGCAGCAGCGCGCCCCAGGCAGCGGCGATGTCGTCGGCATGCTCGTAGGTGCCGAAGGGATCGTTGCGGCTCGCCACGACAAGCGAGGGGAAGGTGAGCGGCTCGCGCGGATAGGGGCCGAAGGTCATCAGGTGTTTCGGCCGGATGGCCTCGTTGGCGACGTCGGGCGGCGCCACGAGGAAGGCGCCGGCGACCTTGCCGCCGAGATGCGGGGCGGCATGGATCGCCGCCGCAACGCCCAGCGAATGGGCGACGAGCACGACGGGCTTCGTCGCGACTGCTACCTCTTCGATCACGCGCTGCACCCAGTCCTCGCGCACGGGCTTGGACCACTCGGCCTGTTCCACGCGCCGCGCCGAGCCGAGCCTGGACTGCCAGCGGCTCTGCCAGTGCTCGGGTCCGGAATTGGTGTAGCCGGGGACGATGAGGATTTCTGCTTCTGAGGCTTTCATGCGCCGGCATGTGCGTTCACGAAGTGCTGAAGTCAAGGGGGCGGGACAAATCATCGCCCGGGGTGTATGCTTCGCCCTCTTCAATGCCAATCACGGCCCGCCGTGCTGGCGGACGATTGCCCTCCACACGCGCGCGCCGAGACGGTCTCGAACCGGCAAGGAGGATTTGTCATGACGACATTTCATGTGATGGCGGGCCACGGCGAGATGGCCGCACGCCCGGCGATCCGGCGGATCGGTCTTTCCGACGTGATGGACGCGCTTCGCCTCGGCTTTGCGGATTTTCGCGCCAAGCCGTCCCACTACGTCTTTCTCGGCCTCATCTATCCGATCGCGGGCGTGGTGCTCGTCACCTGGAGTTCCGGCGCCAACATGCTGCCGCTGATCTTTCCGCTGGTGGCCGGTTTCGCACTGCTCGGGCCGTTCTTCGCCATCGGTCTCTACGAGATCAGCCGGCGGCGCGAACGCGGCATGGATGCCTCCTGGCGCCATGCGCTGGAGGTACGAAACTCGCCGGCCCTGCCGTCCATCCTTGCCGTCGGCGCCATGCTGATGGCGCTGTTCGTGGCCTGGCTGGTCTTCGCGCAGTTGCTCTATACAAGCCTGTTCGGGCCGGAGCCGCCGCAGTCGCTCGCCCTGTTCCTCGCCTCGATCTTCGGCTCGGAGAACGGCCTTCTGCTGATGCTGGCCGGCAATGCCATCGGCTTCTGCTTCGCGCTCGTCGTGCTGGCGACGACCGTGATCGCCTTTCCGATGCTGCTCGACCGCGATGTCGGCGCCGTGGCGGCCATCGAGACCTCGCTGCGCGCCACACTCATCAACCCGGTGCCCATCGCCTGCTGGGGCCTGATCGTCGCCGTGCTCTTGATCGCCGGCTCCATCCCGGTCTTCGTCGGGCTTGCCGTGATCATGCCGATCCTCGGCCATGCCACCTGGCATCTCTACCGCAAGATCGTCGTCGACGATCGGCGATAGCGTCGTTTACGGGCGGCACGCGCCGGGAGGAGAGTGCAAGGCCGCCCGTCAGAGGGGAGCGATGGCGCCATTGGCGCCATCGCTGTTTCCGGTCCGGTTTTACGGATCGCGCTTATACTGCGCCGAACACACGACGGAAGATCGTGTCGACATGCTTGGTGTGGTAGCCGAGGTCGAACTTTTCGCGGATCTGCTCCTCGGAGAGCGCGGCGCGCACCTCCGCGTCGGCCAGCAGCTCCTCCAGGAAGTCCTTGCCCTGTTCCCAGACCTTCATGGCGTTGCGCTGCACGAGGCGATAGGAATCCTCGCGCGAGACGCCGGCTTGCGTAAGGGCAAGCAGGACGCGCTGCGAATGAACAAGCCCGCGGAACTTGTTGAGATTCTTCATCATGTTGTCGGGATAGATCACCAGCTTCTCGATGACGCCGGCAAGCCGGTTCAGCGCGAAGTCGAGGGTGATCGTCGTGTCCGGGCCGATGCCGCGCTCGACGCTGGAATGGGAGATGTCGCGCTCGTGCCAGAGCGCCACGTTCTCCATGGCCGGGGTGACGGCCATGCGCACGAGGCGGGCGAGGCCCGTCAGGTTTTCCGTCAGCACCGGGTTGCGCTTGTGCGGCATGGCGGACGAGCCCTTCTGGCCCGGCGAGAAGAACTCTTCCGCCTCCAGCACTTCCGTGCGCTGCATGTGGCGGATCTCGATCGCGACGTTCTCGATGGACGAGGCGATGACGCCGAGGGTGGCGAAGAACATGGCGTGGCGGTCGCGGGGGATGACCTGCGTGGAGACCGGCTCCGGCACGAGGCCGAGCTTGGCGCAGACATGTTCCTCGACGCGCGGATCGATATTGGCGAAGGTGCCGACGGCGCCGGAGATCGCACCGGTGGCGATTTCCGCGCGGGCGGCAACGAGGCGGGCGCGATTGCGATCCATCTCGGCATAGAAGCGGGCGAGCGTCAGGCCCATCGTCGTCGGCTCGGCATGGATGCCGTGGCTGCGGCCGATGCGGATCGTATCCTTGTGCTCGAAGGCGCGGGTCTTCAGCGCCGCGAGCACGCGGTCCATGCCGGAAAGCAGGATATCGGCGGCGCGCACGAGCTGGATGTTGAAGGTCGTGTCGAGCACGTCGGAGGAGGTCATGCCCTGGTGGACGAAGCGGCTGTCCGGGCCGACGAATTCGGCAAGGTGCGTCAGGAAGGCGATGACGTCATGTTTGGTGACGGCCTCGATCTCGTCGATGCGGGCGACGTCGAATTCGGCCTTGCCGCCCTTTTCCCAGATCGTCTCGGCGGCCGATTTCGGGATGACGCCGAGCTCGGCGAGCGCATCGCAGGCATAGGCTTCGATTTCGAACCAGATGCGGAACTTCGTTTCGGGCGACCAGATGGCGACCATGTCCGGTCGGGAATAGCGAGGGATCATCGGCTCTTGGCTTTCCTTGGCAGTGTGGGAGTTGCCGCCGCTTTAGCAAAGATGGCCGGCAAGCTCAACGTATGGATCGGGAGAGCCACAGGCTGGTGCCTGCAACGACGGGCAATCCGACCGGCAGATACAGGCTGAGGCCCATGACGAGGAACTGGTAGCCGGCCCCGGCAATGGTGAAGACGAGCTGGTAGAGCCAGATGCGCGTACCGGGCGGGTGATGCCATTGCGCATAGAACAGCCGGTAGTCGAGGGCGAAGAAGACGGCCGTCACGGCGATGGTGCCGAGGCTGAGCAGCGCGAAATGGGCGGCGAAACGGGTTTCGAACGGCCGGCGGCGGGTGAAGGCCCGCGCCAGCGGCAGGGCGATGGGCCAGGCGGCGAGGCCGCCGGCGAAATAGATCATGAGGATCCGCGCGAGCTGGAAGTTTTCCGCGCGCCCCTGCAGCGTCAACGACAGGAAGGCGCCGGCGGCCATCAGCACGCCCCAGCCGAGAGCGCCGCCGAGATAGACCGGCAACGAGGGGAAGACCGGCGTCGACGGCCGGAGCCTTGCAGCTTCGGGTTCGCCTCGTCCTGCCGCGACAAGCTCCATGGTCAGGGCCGGAAGGGCAGGGCGATCCAGCGTCCGTCGCTGCCCTCGAAGCCGAAGCTGCGCACCAGGACGAGCGCGACATGGACCGGATCGCCCTCGCGCGGATGGAAGGTCAGCGCGCCGGAAAGCTGGTAGGAGAGCGGACAGGCGCGGCTTTCGGGCACGCGCGTATCCTCATGCACGACGGTATCGACTGCCGCGCCGTCGCGCCTGACGAGTTTCAGGCGAAACCCCTTGCCGCCCTCCGGCGTGATGTCGCGGCATGTGTCGGAGACCGGAAGCGGGATTTCCTCGAGCGCCAGGGCGAAGCTGTCGCCCGGCACCGGCTCGACGGCATGTTGCAGGTATTCGATGCGGCCCCTGTCGGCGCCGACCTCGCCCATCGGGTTGAAGGCGGCAAGGATGCCGGGATGGGAGAGTACCCTGTGCGTCTCGATGAGCGCCTTGGCCTTGTCGCGGCTTTGCGCGCGGGCTTTCGCGATGTCCGCCGCCTCGTCGTCGATGCGCACGCGGATCGGCGTGCCGGGGAGATAGGCGTCCTTCTGCGTGTCGATGAAATAGACGGTGGAATAGGGAAAGCCCGAACCGTCCTGGACGCCGAATTCCTCGAAGGCATAGACCTTGCCGTCGGGCGAGAAGCCGAGCGACTGGAAGGCGGAGAAATCGCCGGCCTTCGCCCCCACTGTTGCCAGCAGGACGGCCGCCAGCGTGCTCGCCGCTTTCCGGAAAATCCTCACCCCCGCGCGCCCTCCGCATTGCTGCGCAGAGTGTCGATGGTTTTGCGATAGGCGTCAACATGGCCGCCGCCGAAGATGGCCGAGCCGGCGACGAAGACATTGGCGCCGGCCGCCGCGGGCATGGCGATCGTGTCGACCGCGATGCCGCCGTCGACCTGAATGTCGATCGGCCGGTCGCCGACCATCTTGCGCACGCGGCGCAGCTTCTCCTGCATGGCGGGAATGAATTTCTGGCCGCCGAAGCCGGGATTGACCGTCATGACGAGGATGAGGTCGATCTTGTCGAGCAGGTAGTCGAGGACGCTTTCCGAGGTGGCCGGGTTGATCGAAACGCCGGCGCGCTTGCCGAGCGCGCGGATCGCCTGCAGCGAGCGGTCGAGATGGGGGCCGGCCTCGGCATGGACGGTGATGCCGTCGCAGCCGGCCTTGGCGAAGGCTTCCAGATAGGGATCGGCGGGCGCGATCATCAGATGGCAGTCGAAGAAGGCGTCGGTATGCGGGCGCAGCGCCTTGATGACGTCGGGGCCGAAGGAGATGTTCGGCACGAAATGGCCGTCCATGATGTCGAGATGGACCCAGTCCGCCCCGGCCGAGACGACGTCGCGCACTTCCTGGCCGAGTTTCGCATAATCGGCGGCGAGGATGGAGGGCGCGATCCGGATGGGAAGGGTCATGTCAGGCTCCGTGAGGAAGGGATTTGGCGTCGCCATACCATTCCCCGCAGGGGTGGACAACGGCCGAATCAGCGCAGCGCCCATGCCGGCAGGACATCGCCGGGCATCGGCGCCGCATCGTGCACGCCGCGGGCGATGGCGCGGGCCATGGTGGCGGCCGCCGCGGCGCAGAGCGTGATGAAGTCTTCCGCCGCCGGCCGGCGGCCGCTCCGGCCGGTTGCCAATGCGAAGACGAGGTCACCGTCGAGCGGCGTATGGGCCGGCCAGAGGGCGCGGGCGAAACCGTCATGGGAGGCGATCGCCAGCCGCTTGGCCTCGGCCTTGGTGAGGACGGCGTCGGTGGCGACGACGGCGATCGTCGTGTTCTCCGTGCCGCTCGGCCGGAGCGACAGTTTCGTGCGCGGCGTGCGGGCCTCGGGCGGGAACGGGAAGGGCAGGCCGAGCCCGCCGAATTCGTCCCCCTCCTCGAAGGGCGCCGCCCAGAAATGCCGGGTGTCGCCGACGGTGGCGGAGCCGAGCGCATTGACCGCGACGAGCGCGCCGACGATGAAGCCGCCCTCGACCGCGCTGGAGGCGGTGCCGAGCCCGCCCTTGACGGTCGCCGTCAGCGCGCCGGTGCCGGCGCCGGCGCTGCCGGTGGAAAAATCCGCGGCCGCCGCGGCAAGCGCCGCATGGCCGAGTTCGCGATAGGGCGGATAGCGGTCCCAGTCCTTGTCGCCCCCGTTCATCAGGTCGAAGAGGATGGCGGCCGGCACGATCGGCACGCGGTGCGGGCCGACGGCAAAGCCGCGCCCCCTTTCGCGAAGCCCGGCCTGCACGCCCGACGCCGCATCGAGCCCGAAGGCCGAGCCGCCGGACAGGACCAGCGCATCGACGGCCTCGACCGTGTTGTGCGGCTCCAGGAGATCGGTCTCGCGCGTGCCCGGCGCGCCGCCGAGCACCTGCACGGCGGCCGTCGCCGGCTCCTCGCACAGGACGACGGTGACGCCGGAACGAAGCCGGTGATCCGTGGCGTTGCCGACCAGAAGCCCGGCGACGTCCGTCAGGCGGTTGCTCGGGCCGGGCCGCATCATTCTGTCTCCGCCGGCACGAAGGCGCCGGCGCGCCAGACGAGCAGGCGATAGGGATTTTCGGCAAGTTCGTGGTCGGTCCCGAAGGCGATGGTGCCGATCACGGTTGCGAAGGGCGTGCCGGAAAGCGCAGCGGCAAGATCGCCGCCCCGGCCGGCCGCCGTCGCAAGGACGGTGACGGCCGCATGGGCGGGCAGCACGTAGCCTTCCGCGAAAATATCCTGCTCCTTCATCGCCGCCGCGACGGCCTCGCCCTCCGGCAAGGCCTGGTAGTCCGGCAGCGCGATCGCCGCGACGCCGTCGGTCATCGGCACCACAGGGTCGGCGCCCATCAGGGCCTCGCCGCCGAGAAACGCCAGCGCCAGCTTTTCCGCCTTCGCATCGCGGGCGATCACCGCGATATCCGTCCGGTCGCCGCCGACGAAGACGCGGGTGACGCCCGTCTGGGCGAGGCGGCGCACGAGGGTGAGCTGCTGTTCCTGCGCCGGGCGATAGGTATCGACGAAGGCGGCCTTCATGCCGACCTCCTCCAGCCGCAGCCGGATCGTCTCGACCAGTTCGCGGGCATGGATCGTGCCGTCGTCGATGAGCGCGAAGGGCTCTGCCTTCCAGTCCCGGACGATGACCTCGACCGCCTTGTCGGCCTCCGCCTTCGGGCCGGGGGCGAGGCGGAAGAGCGGCCAGTTCTTCTTCAGCGCATCCTCCATGAGGATGCCCGAGCGCACGGAGAGCGTGACCGCCGGCACCTTCGCCCCCGCAAGGGCGGGCAGGGCGCCCGCAAGCCCCTCCGTGCAGAGGAAACCGACCGCCGCGACGGCGTCCGCCGCCAGGATCGCCTTGCCTACCGCCGCGCCGTCGCTCTCCTCGCAGGCCTCCGGTATCTCCACCACCGTGTCGCCGTTCGCCTGCGCGGCAAAGCGCGCGCCGTCGCGCACCTGCTGGCCGAGAATGGCAAGCGGCCCTTCGGTCGGCGCGACCACGGCAAAGGTGAGGCCTGCCGCGCCCGCGGGAGAGGCGGCGAACAGGGAGGCGCCGAGCAGGCTGGCAAGGAAAGCGGTTCTCATTCTCAATCCATCGGTCGCGATGACGCTCTTTGTAAGGATCGGGCCCGATCCTTACAACTGGCAGCGTCAAAGAGAAATATGGCCGCCCCGTCTCCGGCAGGACAGGAAAATTCGGGAACGGGGGTTACATTTCGCGTCATTTTCGCCATGTATCTCCTGTGTGAAGGAGAATGCCGTGTTGGACAGATTGATGCTGGATCCGTCGCTCTATCGGGATGCGATGAGCCGCTATGCCGGCCATGTGCAGATCGTGACGACAGCGCATGCGGGCGAGAGACGCGGCGTGACGATCACCGCCGCCTGCTCGCTGTCGGACAACCCGGCCATGGTGCTCGCCTGCGTCAATGCCTCCAACCCGAAGAACGCGATCTTCTCGAAGAGCGGCAATTTCGCGCTCAACACGCTCTCGGCCGACCAGGTCGACCTTGCCAACGCCTTTTCGGGCCGCGATCCGTCGCTGACCTCCGAGCAGCGCTTCGCCCTGGGCGACTGGCAGGAACTGGTGACGGGTGCGCCAGTCCTGAAGACGGCGATGGCCGCCTTCGATTGCCGGCTCGTCGAACTCAAGGTCATGGCGACGCACATGCTGCTGATCGGCGAGGTGATGGGCGTCTCCTTCGGCGAGCACGGTCAGGCCCTTCTCTATATGGACCGGGGCTATCGCACGCTATAAGTTCGCTCTTCGAGACGGAGGAACGGCGTGGCCCATCAACCCGGAAACATCCCGCAATCCATCGACGAGACCGTGGACATGCTGGCGACGGGCAACTACCTCGCCGGACGGTCGCTGGCGACCGTGCTGTTCCTCGCGCTGCGCATGAAGCGGCCGCTGTTCCTGGAGGGCGAGGCCGGCGTCGGCAAGACGGAGATCGCCAAGGTGCTGGCCGCCGCGCTCGACCGCCCGCTGATCCGCCTGCAATGTTACGAGGGCCTCGACATTTCCTCGGCGGTCTACGAGTGGAACTATCCGGCGCAGATGCTGGAGATCCGCCTTGCCGAAGCCGCCGGCACCACGGATCGCGGCCGTATCGAGGCCGACATCTTCTCCGAGCGCTATCTCATCCGCCGCCCCGTGCTGCAGGCGCTCTCCGCGCCGGACGGCCGGGCGCCGGTCTTCCTGATCGACGAGCTGGACCGCACGGACGAAGCCTTCGAGGCGTTCCTGCTCGAAGTGCTGTCCGATTTCCAGGTGACGGTGCCCGAACTCGGCACCATCCGCGCAGCGGAGCCGCCCATCGTCATCATCACGACGAACCGCACCCGCGAGGTGCACGACGCGCTGAAGCGCCGCTGTCTCTATCACTGGGTCGACTACCCCGCCGCCGCGCAGGAGTTGGAGATCATCCGCCGCAAGGCGCCCGGCTGCAACGCGGCGCTCTCGCGGGAGGTCGTCGCCTATGTGCAGAAGCTGCGCGGGCTCGATCTCTTCAAGAACCCGGGCGTTTCCGAAACCATCGACTGGGCGAGCGCGCTCACCGAGCTCGACCGCGTCGCGCTCGATCCGGAAACCGTATCCGACACGCTGGGCACGCTGCTCAAATACCAGGACGACATCGCCCGCATCGAGGGTGCGGAAGGGCGCAGGCTGCTGGACGGCGTGAAGGCCGATCTTGCGGCGGCGGGCTGAGCGATGACGGCGGCGGAAAGCGGCCTGGCAGGCACGGCCCTCGACGGGCGGCTTGCCGACAATATCGTGTTCTTCGCCCGCGTGCTGCGCAAGGCGGGCCTGCGCATCGGGCCGGCGGCGGTGACGGACGCCATCGAGGCGGTGCGGGCGATCGGCATCGGCGAGCGCGAAGAGTTCTATACCGCGCTGCATGCGACGCTGGTCAAGCGGCATGAGGACGACGCGGTCTTCGACGAGGCATTCCGGCTGTTCTGGCGCTCGCGCGATCTCGTCGGCAAGATGATCGCGATGATGTCGCCGGTGGTGCGGCGCGAGGAGGAGCGCGAAAAGCGCAAGGCGGGGGAGACGCGCGTCTCCGACGCGCTGTTCGGCGGCCGGCAGGACGAGCGCCCGCCGCGCGACGAGCCGGATATCGAGATCGACGCCCGCTTCACCGCCTCCGGCAGCGAGATGCTGCGCAAGACGGATTTCGCGCAGATGTCGGCGGCCGAGCTTGCCGCCGCAAAGCGCGCCATTTCCGGCCTCGTTCTGCCGCTCGACGAAGTGCGCACGCGCCGCTTCCGCCGCTCCATCCGGCCGGTGGCGATCGATGCGCGCGCCACCATGCGCCATGCCATGCGCACCGGCGGCGCGCTGATCCTGCCGCGCCACAGGGAACCGAAGACGGTGCATCCGCCGCTCGTGGTGCTGGCCGACATTTCCGGCTCGATGAGCCAGTACACGCGCATCTTCCTGCATTTCCTGCATGCGCTCGGCGAGCATCGCCGCCGCCTGCATGCCTTCCTGTTCGGCACGCGGCTCAGCAATGTCACGCGCCAGATGCGTCACCGCGATCCCGATATGGCGGTGGAAGCGTGCAGCCGGTCGGTCAGCGACTGGTCCGGCGGCACGCGCATCGGCGAGACGCTGAAGGAGTTCAACCGGCTGTGGTCGCGCCGCGTGCTGGGGCAGGGCGCGGTCGTGCTGCTCATCACCGACGGGCTGGAGCGTGAGGGCATCGACCTCCTGGAGACGGAGATGGACCGGCTGCACCGCTCTTGCCGGCGGCTCGTCTGGCTCAATCCGCTCTTGCGCTTCGAAGGGTTCGAGGCGCGGGCGCGCGGGGTGCGGGCGATGCTGCCGCATGTCGACGAATTGCGGCCGGTGCACAATCTGGAGGCCATGGCCGACCTGGTGGCGGCGCTTTCCGGCGAGGCGCCGCGCGGCGCCGGCGACCCGCGGCGTTTCCTGCCGGCGGCATGAGGAGGGGAGAATGGAGATCAACGACGTGCTCGATCCGCTGGCCATCGCGGAGCGCTGGATGGACGACGGGCGCAGCGTGGCGCTCGCCACGGTCGTCGAGACCTGGGGCTCGGCGCCGCGCCCGGTCGGCAGCCATCTGGTGATCGACGGCGAGGGAAATTTCCACGGCTCGGTCTCCGGCGGCTGTGTCGAGGGGGCGGTGATCGGCGAGGCGATGGAGGTGATTTCGGGCGGCGCGCCGCGGCTCCTGGAATTCGGCGTCGCCGACGAGACGGCCTGGCGCGTCGGGCTCTCCTGCGGCGGACGCATCCGGGTCTATGTGGAGCGCGTCGGCTGATGGATCTTTCTCTCCTGCGCGAACTGAACAGGGAGCGCGCCGCCCGCCGCGCCGTCATCCACCTCACCGATCTTGGCGAGGGGCGCGACCGGGTGATCCGCGAGGGCGAACCGGTGGACGGTCCGCTCGGCGAGGCGATCGCGCGCGCCTTCCGCTCCGGCCGGTCCGGCCTTGTGGAGGTCGAGGATCGAACATTCTTCCTCAACGTCCACCTGCCGCCCGCCCGCATCGTCGTCATCGGCGCGGTCCATATCAGCCAGGCGCTGGCGCAGATGGCGAAGATCGCCGGCTTCGACATCACCGTCGTCGACCCGCGCACGGCCTTTGCGACGGAGGAGCGCTTTGCCGGCATCGACCTCGTCGCCGACTGGCCGGAGGATGTGCTGAAGGCGCGGCCGCTCGATGCCTATACCGCCCTCGTCGCCGTCACGCACGATCCGAAGATCGACGACTTTCCCCTGTCGCAGGCGCTTGCCACCGGCTGTTTCTATATCGGCGCGCTCGGCAGCCGGAAGACCCATGCCAGGCGCGTCGAGCGCCTGGCGGCGCTTGGCCACGGGGAGGCGGAGATCGACCGCATCTCGGCGCCCATCGGCCTGGATATCGGCGCCGCCAGCCCCGCGGAAATCGCCGTCGCCATCCTCGCCGATATCGTGGCGCATCTGCGCCGCCGGCCGCTGATCGGGGCCGGGCCATGATCTTCGGGGAGGTTTCGGTTCTGGAGGCTTGCGGCGCGCGGCTGGCGCATGGCGTGCGCGCGGAGGGCCTGTCGCTGCGCAAGGGCCATGTGATAACGCAGGCGGACTGCGACGGGCTGCTTACCGCCGGTGTCGCGACCGTCGTCGCCGTGCGTCTGGAGGCCGGCGATCTCGACGAGGACGCGGCGGCGGCGCTGATCGCCGGGGCGATCCCGCCGGACCACCTGACCTTCACCCCGCCCGTCACCGGCCGCATCAACCTGCATGCCGCCGCCAACGGCCTCTTCGTCGCCGACCGGGCGGCCATCGACCGGTTCAACCGGATCGACCCGGCCATCACCATCGCCACCCTGCCGGACCACGCCGGCGTGACGGCCGGCGATATGGTGGCGACGATCAAGATCATTCCGCTGGCCGTCGCCGGCGATCTCGCGCGCAAGGCGGCGGCGGTGATGGCCTCCGGCCGGTCGCTGGAGGTCAAGCCGTTCGTGCCCCGCCGCGTCGGGCTGGTGGCGACGGTACTGCCGACGCTGAAACCCTCCGTGATGGACAAGACGCGCCGGCTCGTCGAGCAGCGGCTTCAGCCTTCCGGCAGCCGCCTGACCGGGGAGGTGCGGGTGCCGCACCAGGCCTCCGGCGTCGCCGAGGCGATCCGCGCGGCAGCGGCCGGCAACGACCTCGTGCTCGTCTTCGGCGCCTCCGCCGTCACCGACGGCAATGACGTGATCCCCGCGGCCATAAGGGCGGCCGGCGGCGTGGTCGAGCATGTCGGCATGCCGGTCGATCCGGGCAACCTCCTGGTCCTCGGCCGCCTCGGCGCGGTGCCGGTCATCGGCGCACCCGGCTGCGCGCGCAGCCCCAAGGAGAACGGCTTCGACTGGATCCTCGCCCGCATCCTTGCCGGCGAGACGCCCGGCCCCGCCGAGATCACCGGCATGGGCGTCGGCGGCCTTCTCGCCGAAATCCCGAGCCGGCCGCAGCCGCGCGACGTCCGCGCGGCGGAGCGGCCGCTTTCCGTCACCGCGCTGGTGCTCGCCGCCGGCCGCGCCAGCCGCATGAACGGCAGCCACAAGCTGCTCGCCGCCTTCGACGGCAAGGCGCTCGTGCGCCGCTCGACGGAGGCGGCGCTCGCGGCACGGCCGGCGCGCGTGCTGGTGGTGACGGGACATCGGGCGGAGGAGGTAGAGGCGGAGCTTTCCGGCCTCAAGGTCGACCTCGTGCGCAATCCCGACCATGCACAGGGCATGTCGACCTCGCTTCGGGCGGGCGTCTCAACGCTCGGCCCGGGCTGCGATGGCGTCGTCGTCATGCTGGCCGACATGCCGCATGTCACGGGCGAGGATGTGCGCCGGCTGCTCGACGCCTTCGCCGCGGCGGGCGGCCATGCCATCGTGCGGGCGGTCTCCGGCGGCAAGCGCGGCAATCCCGTCGTGCTGCCGCGCAGCACCTTTGCCGCGATCCTGCAGCTTGAAGGCGATGTCGGCGCGCGCCATATCGTCGAGGGCGCCGGGCTCGACATCATCGACGTGGAGATCGGCGCGGCGGCGCATGTCGATGTCGACACGCCGGAAGCGGTGCTGGCCGCCGGCGGGGTTCTGAAAGGATAGGGCATGGATCGGGATGCGATCGAGGAGATGTTCCAGGCGCTGGGACCGGTGACGATCAAGCGCATGTTCGGCGGCAAGGGCATCTACCACCAGGGCCGCATCCTGGCGCTGGAGCTCCATGACGAGATCCTCTTCAAGGCCGATGCGGTCAGCGCGCCGGATTTTTCGGCCGCCGGCTGCCGGCAATGGACCTATGAGGGCAGGAGCGGCAAGCCGGTGAAGATGCCCTACTGGTCCGTTCCCGACGAGGCCTTCGACGATCCCGACCTCATGGCGCTCTGGGTGCGCCGGGCCTATGAGGCGGCGCTGCGGGCAAAATGACGATGCCCGGAAAGCGCCGTATTTAAACTTGACTTGCTTTGTCATGTTGTCCATTACCGGACGGTTCGCGCTTCAGATCGTGCGGGGCAGTGTGCGGTGAGGTCTCCATGAAAAACGTTCGTTTCCACGCGTTTACGCTTCTTGCGGGCACGGCCATGGCGCTTGCGCTGATGGCAACGGCCGGCCCCGCGATTGCACAGGATGCGACGGTGACGGACCTCCAGCAGATCAATGTGGAAGGCGGCGGCAACGGCGAGGGCGTCGCCGATGTTCCGGCCGGTGTCTCGACCGCCGACCGCGAGAAGATCCAGGACCGCTATGCCGGCGACGTGATGCAGGTGCTGCGCTCGGCGCCGGGCACGTTCACGCGCGAGCCGGCGGACCAGCCGGGCATCACCGTCAACATCCGCGGCATGCAGGGCATGGGCCGCGTCAACAGCATGATCGACGGCGTGCCGCAGACCTTCAGCAACCTTTCCGGCCATGGCGGCACCTTCGACAGCCTGCTCTATGTCGAGCAGAACATGCTCGTCGGCGTCGACGTGACGCGCGGCGCGGTCTCCGGCGCCGAGGGCATGGGCACGCTGGCCGGCGCGGCGAATTTCCGCACGCTCGACGTCGACGACGTGCTGCTGCCCGGCAAGGATTACGGCGTGATGACCTCGGTGCGCGCCGGCACCAACGGCTTCGACTATTCGCGCCTCGTCAGCGGGGCGGTGCGCACGCAGATGGGCGATGGCGAGATCGGCGTCGTCGGCGCGCTCAGCGACACGAAGAAAAGCGCCTATGAGAACGGCGACGGCGTCCTCTACCCGAATGCCGGCGACCAGCATCCGAAATCGGGCCTCTTCAAGGTCAACCTGTCGCCGAATTCCGATCACACGCTGTCGCTCGGCGGCATCTGGTACAGCAACGAGTTCCTGCCCGGCAGTTCCGGCTACAACTGGATCGTCGAGAACCAGACCTATACGGCAAAATACCGCTACCAGCCCGGCAGCGACCTGATCGACCTGTCGATCAACGCCTATCTCAACATCACCGATCTCGAATTCGACGGCACCAACGGCAATGTCGGCACGTTCGACGGCCGCAAGGGCACCAACACGACGACCGGCTTCGACATTTCCAACCGCATGCGCTTCGACCTCGGCGAGGGGACGGAACTGAAGCTCACCTATGGCGGCGCCTACAGCCGTGACCGCTACGAGGGCAACGCCAAGCGCGGCGCCAATCCGGACGGGACGCTGGTGAAGGCCGGCGTCTTCAGCGAGGCGACGCTCTCGCACGGCATCTTCGACCTCACCGGGGGCCTGCGCTACGACTACTGGTCGCTCGAAGGCGTCAGCGGCTACGACGCGCCGGGTACGAACGGCTGCGCTGCCGGCGGCGATCCGTGCTCGATGGACACGCTGTCGCGCGACGGCGGCGACCTCAACCCGAAGGTTACCCTCTCGGCGCGCCCGCTCGAATGGCTGCAGCCCTATGTGACCTATGCCCATACCGCGCGCCCGCCGACGGCGGCGGAGATGTTCTATCCCGGCGGCCATAGCTTCGACGGCTCCTCCGACCCGGTCAACAACAACCCGAACCTCGTGCCGGAAAAGAGCCGCGGCTGGGAATTCGGCGTCAACATGACGGCGGACGACCTCCTGACGCCGGGCGATTCCGCCTGGCTGAAGGTCGGCTACTTCCACAACCGCATCCGCGACTACATTACCTACGACATCGACACGGACGGCGCGGCGCGCTGGGTCAACGTGGACGGCACGACGGTGATGAAGGGGCTGGAAGTGGAGGGCGGCTACGATGCCGGTCGCTACTATGCCGGCTTCTCGCTGACGCTCGCCGACACGAAGCAGCCCGAGGGCTCCGCCGCAGGCGTCGGCAACGACACGGGGGAACTGCCGGACGATTTCCTGACGATCGACGCCGGCATGCGTTTCCTCGACGAGACGCTGACGGTCGGCGGCCGGATGCGCTATGTCGGCAAGAGCAGCCAGGCCTATATCAACCAGGACATGGCCTTCGACGTCGACGCCTATACGCTGTTCGACGCGCACGCCTCCTGGCAGATCAACGAGAACGCAAAAGTCTTCCTCAATGTCGAGAACGTCTTCGACAAGAGCTACATGAAGGCGAATTCCGGCCTGATGGACAATTACGGCGGCGTCAAGAACGGCCGCGGCCGCACCTTCATCATCGGCGCGACGGCCCGGTTCTGATCATTTCAGCAGGGCTTTCACCGCGTCGCTGGCAAAACGCGAGAGCGGCGCGGGCAGGGCGTCGAGGGGGAACCAGCCGAATTCCGGCAGCTTCTCCGGCTCCATGACGCGCGGTTCGCCGGAGAAATCCTCCGTCACATAGATGAGCGACAGCCAGTGCTGGCGCTCCTCGGCGATGATCTGCTCGGAAACGCAGAGGAAATCGACGGCGCCGATCGTCAGGCCGGATTCCTCCTCGGCCTCCCGGCGGGCGGAATCGAGCGCGCGCTCCATATGATCGACCTTGCCGCCGACAATGTTCCATGCGCCGGCTTCCGGCGCGCGCAGGCGCCGGTAGAGCAGGAGCTTGCCCTCACGCAAAATCGCCAAGCCGCAACCGAGGCCTGGCAGATCGATGCCTGGAATGGACATGAATGGGATCAGGCCTTGCCGGCGATCAGCATGAAGGCCGGAACCTCGTCGCCGAAGCCGAGCGGCGTCGGGCCGTCGTCCTCGTCGCGGCGGTAACGGCTGCGGCGATCGCGGCTGTCGTCATTGGCCGGACGCGGTGCGGCATGGTTTGCGGCACGCGGATTGCGAGCGGGATTCTGCGGCCGCCCTTCCGCCTTGCGTTCAGCTTTCACGGCTTCCACCTTCTCTTCGCTCTCGCTGGTCTCGACCGAACGGGTTTCCCCCTTGCGGCCACGGGAGCGGTCGCGATCACGACCGCCGCGTTCACGGCCGCTGCGAGGACGTTCCTCGCTCTCGACCTGCTGCGGCAGCTCTTCGAGATTGCCGCTCAGCCACTCGACCTTCTGGTCGATCAGCTTTTCGATGGCGTCGACGAACTTGGTGTCGCGCCGGGAGACCAGGGTGAAGGCGGCGCCCGAGCGGCCGGCACGGCCGGTGCGGCCGATACGGTGGACATAGTCCTCGGCATGGATCGGGACGTCGAAGTTGAAGACGTGGCTCACGTCCGGGATGTCGAGGCCGCGCGCGGCGACGTCGGAGGCGACGAGCAGCTTGATGTTGCCGTCCTTGAAGTTCGCAAGCATGGTCATGCGCGAGCGCTGGTCCATGTCGCCGTGCAGCGCGCCGACGGAGAAGCCGTGGCGATCGAGCGAGCGGAAGAGATCCGCCACGTCGACCTTGCGGTTGCAGAAGATGATCGCGTTCTTGAGTTCTTCCTGGGCACGGATGAGATCGCGCAGCGTGGCGCGCTTCTCGTAGTCCTTGCCGTGGGTGGCGACGAGGCGCTGCGTCACGGTCTTGGCGGTGGAGGACGGCGGGGCCACCTCGACGCGCTCCGGGTTCTGCAGGAAGCGGTCGGCCAGCTTCTGGATTTCCGGCGGCATGGTGGCCGAGAAGAACAGCGTCTGGCGCGTGAAGGGGATGAGCTTGGCGATACGCTCGATATCGGGGATGAAGCCCATGTCGAGCATGCGGTCGGCTTCGTCGATGACGAGGATTTCGACGCCGGTCATCAGGAGCTTGCCGCGCTCGCAATGGTCGAGCAGGCGGCCGGGGGTGCAGATCAGGACGTCCGCGCCGCGCTCCAGCTTGCGGTCCTGCTCGTCGAACGAGACGCCGCCGATGAGGAGAGCGACGTTCAGCTTGTGGTTCTTGCCGTATTTCTCGAAGTTTTCCGCAACCTGGGCGGCAAGCTCACGCGTCGGCTCCAGAATGAGCGTGCGCGGCATGCGGGCGCGGGCACGGCCCTTTTCAAGCAGCGTCAGCATCGGCAGCACGAAGGAGGCGGTCTTGCCGGTGCCCGTCTGGGCGATGCCGAGGATGTCGCGCCGCGCGAGCGCCGGCGGAATGGCGCCGGCCTGGATCGGGGTCGGGATCGTGTACCCCGCGTCGGTGACGGCGGACAGGACTTTCGGGCTCAAGCCAAGATCAGCAAAAGTGGTCAAAGGGAAAACAGTTTCCGTTCCGGTTCTTGCGAACGCAATGGGTTTCAGCGGCCGATCGCCGCGAGGATGCAGCGCAGATATGCCGAAAGTGCCGGAAAGTCAAGGAAATCAGCGAATTTGGTGAATCGACCAGCGATTTGAAGCCGATGGCCGATATTTTTGCCGCGGGAAGGCGCCTCGTCTTGCGTTACGTCAATCCATATAGGTCGTCAGCTTCATGCCGGCGGTGAGGAACCGCATGGGGTCGAGTGCCTTGCCGTTGCGGCGTACTTCGTAGTGGAGATGGGGGCCGGTGGAGCGGCCGGTCGTGCCGGAAAGCCCGATCGGGGTGGCGGCTTCCACATGCTCGCCGACCTTGACGAGGACGCGGGAAAGGTGGGCGTAGCGCGTCGTCAGGCCGTTGCCATGGTCGATTTCCACCATGTTGCCGTAGCCGCCGTTGCGCCCGGCGACGACGACCGTGCCCGCGCCGGTTGCGCCGATCCGCGTGCCCGTGCGGGCGCGGAAGTCGATGCCGGCATGCAGCGCGAGGCGGCCGAGGAACGGGTCGGTGCGGTTGCCGAAGCGGCTGGTGATGCTGCTGGCGGGCGAGGGGTTGCCGAAGGGCAGTTTTCGCGCGGTGCGGCGTGCCGTGTCGAGGCGGTCCAGCGCCGTGTCGAGATCGTTGATCGAGGCCTCGAACGGATCGGTGATGTCGACCGGCTCGACGAACGGGCCGCCGATCGCCGTTTCCGAATCATCGCCCGCAGCCTCCTCGGTGACGTCGAAGCCGGTTCGGCGCAGGATCGTGCGGATGGCGTCGGCGGTTTCCGAGGCGCCCGCCGTCAGCGACTGGATGCGGTCGATCTGGTCGTGTTCGAGATCCTTCAGCGAGAGCGTGACCTTGGAGAAGAGCCGGTCGGCGCGGTCGGCGACCGATTCGCCGGTGGCGGCATAGGCAAGCTGCGCCGTCTTCTGCGGCGTGCCGCCGGCCTTGCCCAGGATGGTGTCGATGGCGCCGGCCGCATCGGCCCGGCGTCCGTCCACGACAGGCGTCTCGTCGGTGAGGGCGGCGGCGCCGGCATTTTCCGCGCGGTTCAGCAGCGCGTCGAGCTTGCCGTGGCGGGCCGAGAGGGCAAGCTGCTGCTGCATCAGCTTCTCGACCTTCTCCTCCACGACCTGCTGGTCGAGCAACTGGCGGCTGGTGACGCGGTCGACCTGCGCGCGCAGCGCGGAGATGCGGTCCTCGTAGTCGTGCTGCATGCGGGCCTGGCGCGCCATGGTGGCGCCGATCAGGTCATCGCGCAGCACGAGATAGGAGGTGGCGGCGAGGTAGCCGACGGTAAACATGCCGGCAAAGCAGAAGGTGACGGCGACCATCCACGGGCGGACGGTCATGTGGCGGATCCGGTCGCCGCTCGCGAGAATCACGACATGCTGCTGCGCACGCTTTCCGAAGACGCGGTTTTCAGGACGCTCCGCCACGATCTGCTCCCCGGCCGATTCTCAAGGTCTCATGCCGGGAATTACACATCGTTAGGGTTAATAAAGCCTTTCCCGGAAGGGTTGCGGGCGGCGAATATCAACTCTGGCTGACGGAGACGAGGGAGCGGTAGAAGGAGGGCGTGAGGCCGGCCTCGGCGCGCGCCACGTCGTTGAACGGCGGCTTCAGCGGCCCGCGGAAATTCGTGCGCACCAGGTCCTTGAAGGTGGCCGACGGGTCCTTCTTTTCGCGGGCGCACAGGAAGCGGAACCATTTCGCCCCCACCGCCACATGCCCCTTCTCGTCGTTGTAGATGATGTCGAGGATGTCGGCGCTGGCATCGTCCCCGGTCTCGCGCATCTTGGCCTGCAGGGTCGGCGTCACGTCGAGCCCGCGCGCCTCCAGGATGAGCGGCACGACGGCAAGGCGGGCGGTCAGGTCGTTGCGCGTGTCATGGGCGGCCTGCCACAGCCCGTCATGGGCCGGCAGGTCGCCGTAGTCGGCGCCGAGATCGCGCAGGCGATCGCGGATGAGCCGGAAATGCTTGGCCTCCTCGAAGGCCACCTGCATCCAGCCGTCGAAGAAGGAATGCGGCACGCGCTCCGTGGTGAAGCGCGCGACGATGTCGAGCGCCAGATCGACGGCGTTGAGCTCGATGTGGGCGAGCGCGTGGAGAAGCGCGATGCGGCCCTTCAGCGTGTGCAGCGAGCGCTTCTCCATGTGCTTCGGCGGAATGAGCTCCGGCCTTTCCGGCCGGCCGGGCCGCGCCGGCAGGGCGGGGTCGCGCGGCGAGCGCATCGAGAGCGTGCGGGCGAACCAGCGGCGCGCCGTCTCCTGCGCCAGCGCCGTCTTCAGGTCGAGATCGGCGGCGGCGATGGCCGCCGTGGTGCCGCCGCGAAGGCTTTCGATGTGCGCTAATTCCGTCATTCCAATATTTTGCCTTCAGTTCTTAAAGCTTTTTCGCCGCTTCAAGCACGGCGGCGACATGACCCTTGACCTTCACCTTCGGCCAGATCCCGGCGATCCTGCCTTCGGCATCGAGGAGCATGGTCGTGCGCTCGACGCCCATATAGGTGCGGCCGTACATGCTCTTTTCCTTCCAGACGCCATAGGCTTCCAGCGTCTGAAGGCTCTCGTCGGAGGCGAGCGGCACGTCGAGCGCGTGCTTTGCGACGAAGCGGTCGTGCTTCTTCACGGGATCGGGCGAAAGGCCGACGAGGGCGATGCCGGCCGCCTCGAAATCCGCCCTGGCAGCGGTGAAATCCTTCGCTTCCGTCGTGCAGCCTTCCGTGTCATCCTTCGGATAGAAGAAGAGGACGACGGGCCGGCCGCGCAGGGCGGAGAGCGAAATGGTGCCCCCGCCGTCACGCGGGAGGGTGAAGTCCGGGGCGACGGCGCCCGGGGCCAGTTCTGCCATGGGATTTCCTTTCTTTGGCCGGCTTTTTGAGTCAAGGAGCCGGCCTCCCGCATATATAGTGGCAGGCAGAATCGTCCAGCGGCGAGCGGACGGCAGGCAGCGATTCCATGGGATAACGCTGCGAAATGGGGCAAAGGAAACCAGCGCGCGATGGCAGAACTCCGCGACGAGAAGGTCGTGTTCCGCAGAAAGGACATCGTTCCGCTGCACGAACTGCCGTCCGCGCAGGCGCATGAGCCCATCGTCCTGCACGCCGGCAGCGCGAGCCGCACCGGCATCGCCTGCCGCATCGTCGCCGCCACCGTCGCGCTCGTCCTGTTCCTCGGCGCCGTGCTCATCGGCCTCGTGGAAACCGGCCTCTTCGACAGCACGCTGAATGCGCGCGCTGTCACCGCCCTCAACCAGGCGCTCGGCACGCGCTACCGCGCCTCCGTCGACCATACCGTGCTGCGGCTCGCCGGCTTCAACGGATTTGCGCTGAAGGCGGAGAACGTCCGCATCGTCGAGGTCGAATCCGGCAAGGAGTTGGCGACGACCGATTCGATCGGTATCGTGCTCGATCCGCTGGGGCTTGCCGCCGGCCGCATCGCCGTCTCGCGGCTCGACGTGGACGGGGCGATGTTCAATGCCGCGCTGCTGCCCAGGAGCAAGCCGCTCGACCTTACGGCCCTGCGCATTTCCGACGTGCCGGACTATCTGGAAACCACCTTCGAGCGGCTCGACGGCGTCAGCCACCTGATCGATACGAACGGCATGCAGACCGTCAAGGTGTCCGACCTCGGCGCGACCTTCCAGGGGCCGGGCGGCAAGCCGCTGACGCTGGCCATCGCCAGCCTTCAGTTCACCCGCGACGACGACGGCACCATGTCGATCGACGGGCATTTCACCATGGACGGCGCCGAGGGCGAGATCGACCTGACGGCCTCCGGCGCGAACGGGGCGGTGCGCGGGCTGGAGGGCTCGATCCGCAACGTGGCGCTCGGAAAATTCCTGCTCGGCAACGACGTCTACGGCAACGTGCATGCCGGCATCGACACGACGGCGGACGTCTCCGTCCGGGCCGTTCGCGAGATCGACGGCACGCGGCCGGTGCTCGGCCTCGACGTCGCGCTTGCCGCAGGTTCGATCTACGGCGACGGCGTCGCGGCCGACCTGCGCCCGTCCACCCTGAAGGTCGGCTACAACTTCGACAAGGGTTCGATCGAACTCGCCTCGCAGGACGTGAGCGTCGGCCAGTCGCGTTTTCCCTTCACCGGCGGCCTCATCGACCTCGACCGGGTCTCCGACCGGCCGGACAAGGGGTTCGCCATCGATCTCGTCTTCAGCGATGCGGTGAGCCGCCCCCTCGATTCCAACGAGGCGCCGATCCGCTTCGACGCCAAGGTGAACGGCTACTATCTGCCGAAAACGAAGAACCTCCTGTTCGAGGAGATGACCGTCTCCAGCGAGAAGGGCAATGCCGCCGGCTCGCTTGCCGTGCGCTTTAGCGACCGGGAGCCGGAGGTCAGCTTCGTAATGATCGCGAGCGAGCTGGAATCGGTCGCCGTCAAGCAGCTTTGGCCTTTCTGGATGGCCAAGACGGCGCGTAGCTGGGTGATCAAGAACATCTTCGGGGGCACCGTCACCAACGGCCGCATCGAATTCTACGTTGCCGAGGGTCGCGAGCGCCTGCCGGGCGTACCGATGCATCTCGGCCCGGAAGAGCTGAAGATCGACTTCGACATCGAGGGCGCGCGCATGAACGTCGCCGGTGAGATTCCGCCGCTGCGCGACACGTCCGGACAATTCCGCCTGCGCGGGCCGCGCACCGAGATCACGATCAACGGCGGCACCGCCTATTTCCCCTCCGGCCGCTCCGTCGCGCTGACGGGCGGCACCTTCGTGCTGCCCGACAACTACACCAAGCCGCTGATGGCGGACATGGATATCGACGTTGCGGGCGATGCCGATGCGATCGCGGAACTGGCGACCTACCGGCCGATCCGTGCCCTGCCGGCGACCGGTTTTGCGCCGGGCGATTTCGCCGGCCATGTGACGGCGAAGGTGAAGGCGCATTTCGGCGTCATCTCCGCCCACAACCCGCCGCCGCCGCAATGGACGGCCGCCCTCACGCTCGATGACGTCGATCTCGGCAAGCCGGTTGCCGGGCGCACCGTGACGGGCCTGCGCGGCCTTCTTTCCATCGACCCTGAGCGAGCCGACCTCAAGGCGAAGGGCGATATCGACGGGGTGACGCTCGACCTCGAACTGGCCGAGCCCGTCGGCAAGGAAGCCGGCTTCAAGCGCAAGACGGTGCTGTCCGGCACGCTTAACGACAAGGACCGCCGCAAGCTGCTGCCAGGCCTTGAGGAGGTGGTGGAGGGGCCTGTCGGGCTGCGGCTGGAGCAGGAGGGCGACGGGCCGCGCCTGGTGGAGGTGGATATCGGGGCGGCCGCGGTCTCCATTCCATGGATCGGCTGGACCAAGGGCGCGGGCATCGGCGGCAAGATCACGCTGACGGCGGACACGAAGGAGGGCGTCACCCGCGTTTCCGACTTCCGTTTTTCCGGCGAGGGGTTCAACGTGGCGGGCAATCTCGCCTTCCGCGGCGCGCGGCTCGATGCGGCGACTTTCTCCACCGTCCGGCTTTCGGCCGACGACCGCTTCCGCCTGAAGGTGGAGCGTGGAAAGTCCGGCTATGTCGTGGTGGCGGACGGCGAGGCGGCGGACGTGCGCGCCGTGCTGGCGCGCCTCAAGAACGCGACCGGCGGCGGTGACGGCGACAAGCAGGGCGTCACCGTGCGGGCCGATCTTGCCCGCGCCGTCGGCTTCAACGGCGAGACGCTCTCCAATGTCTCCTTCCGCTACAGCACGGCGGGCGGCCGCATTTCCGGCCTGGACCTTTCGGCGGTGACGAAGGGCGGGGCGCCGGTGGTGGCGCAGCTTGCCAACAGCGGCGGCTCGGATGCCATCCAGCTGACCAGCGGCGATGCCGGCGCCGTCGCCCGGTTCGCCGATATCTACGGCCACATGCGCGGCGGCCTTCTGAATGTCCGCCTGCGCGAGACGGCCGGCAGCGGCTGGCGCGGCTCCGTCGATGTGCGCAACTTCTCGCTCGTCGGGGAGGAGCGGCTGCGCTCGCTCGTCTCGACACCGGCCGGCGAGAGCGGGCGCAGCCTCAACGAGGCGGTGCGCCGCGAGATCGACGTCAGCGCCGTGAAATTCTCCCGCGGCTTTGCCCAGGTGCGCACCGGCGGCGGCGCGCTCAGCCTCGAAAACGGCGTGGTGCGCGGCGAAACCGTCGGCGCAACCTTCCAGGGTACGGTGCGCGACGCCAACGGCCACACGGACATGACCGGCACCTTCATGCCGGCCTACGGCCTCAACCGGCTGTTCGCCGAACTGCCGCTGATCGGCATCATCCTCGGCAACGGCAACGATCGCGGCCTGATCGGCATCACCTTCAAGCTCTCCGGCCCCTTCGACAAGCCGAAGCTGACGATCAACCCGCTGTCGATCATCGCACCCGGCGTCTTCCGCAACATCTTCGAATTCCAGTAAGGCTGGCGGCCCGCAGGTGGACGTCGAGCTGTTGGCAAAGCCCTCAAACTTCTCCTGTGTCATGGTCGGGCTTGACCCGACCATCCACAACCCGCTGAAAAGAATGGATCCTCGGGGCAGGCCCGAGGATGACGGAGTGCTTGCAGCGACGTCTGTCATCAAACTGAAGGCCGCCTCTGGAGGGGCCTTCAGTTTCGTTTGCCCGGTCAGGCCGGGCGCACCAGGATGTGCTTCTTCTTGCCCAGCGACAGCTTGACGACGCCGTCGGCGGAGACGTCGGCGGTGCCGACGAGGCGGCGCTCGTCGGAGACGGCGACGTCGTTGATGCGCACTGCGCCGCCCTGCACATGGCGGCGCGCTTCGCCGTTGGAGGCGGCAAGGCCGGCCTTGACGACAAGGCTGAGAAGGCCGATGCCGGTCTCAAGTTCAGCCGTGGCGACGTCGATCGACGGCAGGTTCTCGGCGATCGCGCCCTCCTCGAAGGTCTTGCGCGCGGTTTCGGCCGCTTGCTCGGCGGCTTCGCGGCCGTGCAGCATCGCAGTCACTTCGGTCGCAAGAATCTTCTTCACCTCGTTGATCTCGGCGCCGCCAAGCGCGGAAAGCCGGGCGATCTCGTCCATCGGCAGCGTCGTGTAGAGCTTGAGGAAGCGCGAGACGTCGGCGTCCTCCGTGTTGCGCCAGTACTGCCAGAAATCATAGGCCGACAGCATGTCCGGGTTGAGCCAGACGGCGCCGGAGAGCGACTTGCCCATCTTGGCGCCCGATGCGGTGGTCAGCAGCGGCGAGGTCATCGCGTAGAGCTGCGGCGTGCCCATGCGGTGGCCGAGGTCGATGCCGTTGATGATGTTACCCCACTGGTCCGAGCCGCCCATCTGCAGGCGCACGTCGTAGCGCTTGTTCAGTTCGACGAAGTCGTAGGCCTGCAGGATCATGTAGTTGAATTCGAGGAAGGACAGCGACTGCTCGCGCTCGAGCCGCATCTTCACGCTGTCGAAGGACAGCATGCGGTTGACCGAGAAGTGGCGGCCGACATCGCGCAGGAATTCGAGGTAGTTGATGCCGAGCAGCCAGTCGGCATTGTTGATCATCAATGCGTCCTTCGGGCCTTCGCCATAGGTGAGGTAGCTCGAAAAGACCTTCTTGATGCTGGCGATGTTGCTGTCGATCGTCTCCGGCGTCATCAGCTGGCGCGCCTCGTCCTTGAAGGACGGATCGCCGACCATGCCGGTGCCGCCGCCCATCAGCGAGATCGGCCGATGGCCGGTCTTCTGGAACCAGTGCAGCAGCATGATCTGGATGAGGCCGCCGGCATGCAGGCTGGGCGCGGTCGGATCGAAGCCGATATAGGCCGTCACGGTTTCCTTGGCGAGAAGGTCGTCGAGGCCGGTTTCATCGGAGATCTGGTGGATGAAGCCGCGCTCTTTCAGCGTGCGAAGGAAATCGGATTTGAATTCGGACATGGCCTGTCTCTCTTGCCGGGATGCTTTGGGCGGAATGTTTGCGGCCGGACATAATTTTCCGGCGGACCGCCGGGCGTTTAGCACTGTTTCACCGCATAATCACTTCAAAAGTGATTCTGGAGCGGACGGCATGACGGGACTGCGAACGGCGATCGGTCTGATGAGCGGCACGAGCCTGGACGGCATCGACGTGGCGCTGCTGCGCACGGACGGCAAGGCCGTCGTGGAGCGCGGCCCCTCGATGGGCCGGCCCTATGACGCCGCCTTCCGCCGGCGCCTGCAAGGCGCGCTGGAAACGGCCAGGGCCATCGGCGAGCGGACGGAGCGTCCCGGTGACCTGGCCGATATCGAGCGCGACCTGACGCTGCGCCACGGCGAGGCCGTGCGCGCCTTCCTTGCGGAAAACGGCTTGAAGCCGGCCGATATCGACGTCGTCGGCTTCCACGGCCAGACCGTGCTGCACCGGCCGGATGCCGGCCTGACGGTGCAGCTCGGCGACGGCGGGCTGCTGGCGCGCGAGACCGGCATCGACGTGGTCCACGACATGCGGGCGAACGACATGGCGCATGGCGGGCAGGGCGCGCCGCTCATTCCCGCCTATCACGCCGCGCTCGCCGCCGGTCTTTCGGACGCTGCCGGCAGGGCGGTCGTCTTCGTCAATATCGGCGGCATCTCCAACATCACCTTCATCGGCGCCGAGGGCACGATCGTCGCCTATGACAGCGGCCCCGGCAACACGCTGATCGACCAGTGGGTCGAGGCCCATGCGGGCATTCCCTACGACCAGGGCGGCATGATCGCCTCGGAGGGCCGCATCGATCCCGACCTTGCCGAACGCTATCTCGGCCATGCCTTCTTCACCGATCCGGTGCGCCGCTCGCTCGACCGTAACGATTTTTCCCCGCCGTCGGGCGCGGAGGCGAGCCTGGAGGACGGCGCGCGCACGCTGGCCCATGTCACGGCCGCCGCCGTCATCCGCTCCGCCCGTCACCTGCCGGAGCGGCCGAAGCTCTATGTCGTGTGCGGCGGCGGCCGGCTCAACCGGGTGATCATGGACGACCTTGCGGCGCTCGCCGAGACGGAGGGGGCGGACGTGGTGGCGGCCGAGGCGGTCGGCCTTGACGGCGACAGCATGGAGGCGGAGGCCTGGGCCTATCTCGCCGTCCGCTCGCTCGGCGGCCTGCCGCTCACCTTCCCGGGCACGACCGGCGTCAAGGCACCCGTGACCGGCGGCCTGCTGTGCAAACACGATGCCCGCGATTAACGGTTTCTTCGCGGGCGTCTTCTAGGGTTGATCGGGATCGTTCCGGGCGCTTTTGAACGGAACGGCCTTTTGTTTTGCTTGGGATGACCAATGAGTGGCGCGGGCTTCCTGCTGGCGGTGAACTTCCTCATCGCGCAGTGTTTCTGCATGTTCTTCCTGGCGGTGTCCGCCCGGAGCCGCAACCGCGTCGCCGCGCGCTGGTTTGCCGCCACCTATGCCGTCGCCTCGCTTTCCGCCATCTTCGAATTCCTCGTCGCCTATGTGCCGCCGATGAAACTGTGGGCGATCCTCGCCTTCGCCGCCATGCTCGGCGGCATGCTGATGCTGCGCGTCGGTGTCGGCCATCTCTATGGCCTTCGCACGAACCGCTGGGTCCTGGCGGGGATCTTCCTCGCCTTCGTCGCGTTCGACTACATCATCTACGACCTGCCGCGCGGCACGATCGCCCACGCATTTTCCTACCAGATGCCTTTCGCGGTGGCGCTCGGCATGAGCGCCTTCGCCGTCTGGCGCGCGCGCCCGGCAAGCTTCGTCGACAGGGCGCTCATCGTCCTCCTCGTGCTGACCAGCGCGCATTTCCTGGCAAAGGCGCTCGCGGCCGTGCTCGCCGGCGCGGGCAACACGGCGAAGGACTATCTCGCCAGCCAGTTCGCACTCGTCTCGCAGAGCATGGGCGCCGTGCTGATCGTCACGGTCGGCCTGATGCTGCTCTGCGTCCTCGTGCTGGAGATCGTCGCGGAGGAGAAGGGCAATGCGGAGGTCGATCCGCTGTCCGGCCTCCTCAACCGTCGCGGCTTCGACAACCGCATCGATGCGCTGCTGGCGGGCGCAGGCCCGCATGGCCTCATCCTGTGCGACATCGATCATTTCAAGTCGGTCAACGACACTCATGGCCACCAGGGCGGCGACAATGCGATCCGCGCCTTCGGCGAGGCACTGCGTGTCGCGGCACCGGCGGGCGCGCTGGTCGCGCGCATCGGCGGCGAGGAATTCGCACTCTTCCTGCCGAACACCGGCAAGGAAGCGACCCTGCTCTTCGCCCAGACCCTGCGCGCCACCCGCGCCGTCGCGCCCATTCCCGGCCTGCCGCCGGCCGTGCGCATCACCGCCAGCTTCGGCGTTGCCGAGGTGACGCGCGGCGAGCCGCTGCGGTTTGCCATGCGCCGGGCGGACGATGCGCTCTACGCCGCCAAGAATGCCGGGCGCGACTGCGTGCGGGAGGCGGAACCGCCCGCGGTGGTGCTCGAGGTCGTCAAGCGCGCGAACTGAGACACGAACACAGCCCAAAGAAAAAGCCCGGCGGGATGTCGCCGGGCTTTTTCCTTTGTCTTTCTCGGCCGGTCAGCGGATGCGCTTGGCGGCCGGTTCCGGCGTCAGTTCGCCGGCAAGGCGGCGGTCGAGATAATCCTCGCATTCGGCCATCAGCGTTTCCGTCTGGCCGTTGAAGAAATGGTTGGCGCCCGGCACCATGCGGTGCGTGATCAGGATGCCCTTCTGCGTCTTCAGCTTCTCGACGAGGCCGTTGACGTCCTTCTCCGGCGCCACCTTGTCGGAATCGCCGTTGATGATGAGACCCGACGACGGGCAGGGGGCGAGGAACGAGAAGTCGTAGATGTTCGGCTGCGGCGCGATCGACATGAAGCCTTCGATTTCCGGGCGGCGCATCAGGAGCTGCATGCCGATCCAGGCGCCGAAGGAATAGCCGGCGACCCAGCAGCTCTTCGAATCGGGATGCAGGCTCTGCACCCAGTCGAGCGCGGAGGCCGCATCCGACAGTTCGCCCGCGCCGTGGTCGAATTCGCCCTGGCTGCGGCCGATGCCGCGGAAATTGAAGCGCAGCGTGGTGAAGCCGCGTTTCTGGAACATGTAGAAGAGCTGGTAGACGATCTGGTTGTTCATCGTGCCGCCGAACTGCGGGTGCGGATGCAGCACGATGGCGATGGGGGCGTTCTTCTGCTTGGACGGCTGGTAACGGCCCTCAAGGCGACCGGCGGGTCCGTTGAAGATGATTTCGGGCATTCTTACTCCGGCACGTTCGCGTTCGGACAGGATTCTTGTCAACTCAAGTCTTGACGAAAGCAGTCAGCTTTTCTAAAACCTAGTTTAGAACCATTCGAAACTGTAGGGGCGTCCACGGGACGCCGTGAGTTTGGTGTCATAAGGCAAGCCCGACGGAAAATTCAAGGAAAATGCACGCCGTACCGAATGTATCGTGCGTGCATGGATGGGAAATGACGAAGACGGAGCGCACATATCTGGACTGGAACGCCACGGCGCCGCTGCTGCCGGCGGCGCGTGAGGCCGTTCTTGCCGCGCTCGACACCGTCGGCAACCCGTCTTCCGTGCACGGCGAGGGCCGGGCGCTGCGCATGCTGGTCGAGGCTGCACGCCGCGACGTCGCCGCGCTGGCCAATACGGCACCAGCCCATGTGATCTTCACGAGCGGCGCGACCGAAGCGGCGAACCTCGCCCTGACGCCCGATTACCGCATGGGCCGCACGCCGCTTTCCATCGGCCATCTCTATGTGTCCGAGATCGAGCACCCGGCGATCCGCGAGGGCGGGCGTTTTGCGCGCGAGGCCGTGACGACGATCCCCGTCACCCGCGCCGGTATCGTCGACCTCGATGCGCTCTCGGCGCTTCTCGACGGCCATGACAAGGCGAAGGGCCTGCCGATGGTGGCGGTCATGCTCGCCAACAACGAGACGGGCATCGTCCAGCCCGTGAAGGCCGTCGCCGAGATCGTGCGCCGCCACGGAGGCCTCCTCGTCGTCGATGCCGTTCAGGCCGCCGGCCGGGTGCCGGTCGACATTGCGGCGCTCGATGCCGATTTCCTCATCGTCTCCTCACACAAGCTGGGCGGGCCGAAGGGCGCCGGGGCGCTGATTTCGCGCGGCGAGGTGCTGATGCCCGCACCGCTGATCCGCGGCGGCGGACAGGAGAAGGGCCATCGCTCCGGCACGGAGAACCCGGCGGCGCTTGCCGGTTTTGCCGCGGCCGCGCGTGCGGCGGCGGCGGACCTTACCGGGCGCAATGCACGGATCGGCGCGCTGCGCGACGCGCTGGAGAGCGGCATGCGGGCGGCGACGAACGACGTCGTCATCCACGGCGCGGATGTCGAGCGCATCGCCAACACCTCGTTCTTCAGCCTGCCCGGCCTGAAGTCGGAGACGGGGCAGATCGCCTTCGACCTGGAGGGCATCGCGCTTTCGGCGGGCTCGGCCTGCTCCTCCGGCAAGGTCGGGCAGAGCCATGTGCTCGTCGCCATGGGCTTCGACGCGGCGCTCGGCGGGCTTCGCGTCTCGCTCGGCCCGGCCTCGAGCGAGGCGGATATCGAGCGTTTCCTGGTCGCCTTCTCGCGCGTCGTGGCGCGGCGGCGGGCGGCCTGACGGGAATCTTGCGGGAACGCAAGTTTTCGCTTGCCAAAAGGTGGGAAAGTCCGCCTTTGGCGCTTACATAAGCGGCGGGAGGCCCCGCCAGACGTTGACAAACTGCCGGACCTTGGATCCGGCGAGATTGGAGAACGATATGCCTGCGGTGCAGGAAACGATCGATCAGGTCCGTCAGATTGACGTCGACCAGTACAAATACGGTTTCGAAACGACGATCGAAATGGACAAGGCCCCGAAGGGTCTTTCCGAGGACATCATCCGTTTCATCTCCGCCAAGAAGAGCGAGCCCGACTGGATGCTCGAATGGCGCCTTGAGGCCTATCGCCGCTGGCTGACGCTCGAGGAGCCGACCTGGGCGCGCGTCGACTATCCGAAGATCGACTTCAACGACCTTCACTATTATGCCGCGCCGAAGAACCAGAGCGGTCCGAAGTCCATCGACGAGGTCGATCCCGAGCTTCTGAAGACCTACGAGAAGCTCGGCATCCCGCTGCGCGAGCAGGAAATCCTCGCTGGCGTGCAGACCTCGAAGATCGCCGTCGATGCCGTGTTCGATTCGGTCTCGGTCGTCACCACGTTCAAGGAAGAGCTGAAGAAGGCCGGCGTGATCTTCATGTCGATCTCGGAAGCCATCCGCGAGCATCCCGAGCTTGTGAAGAAGTATCTCGGCTCCGTCGTGCCGACGACCGACAATTTCTATGCGACGCTGAATTCCGCGGTCTTCACCGACGGCTCCTTCGTCTTCGTGCCGAAGGGCGTTCGCTGCCCGATGGAACTGTCGACCTACTTCCGCATCAACGAGAAGAACACCGGCCAGTTCGAGCGCACGCTGATCATCGCGGAGGAGGGCGCCTACGTCTCCTACCTCGAAGGCTGCACTGCGCCGCAGCGCGACGAGAACCAGCTTCATGCTGCCGTGGTCGAGCTCGTTGCACTGGACGATGCCGAGATCAAGTATTCCACCGTCCAGAACTGGTATCCGGGCGACAAGGAAGGCAAGGGCGGCATCTACAACTTCGTCACCAAGCGCGGCGATTGCCGGGGCAAGAATTCCAAGATTTCGTGGACGCAGGTCGAGACCGGCTCCGCCATCACCTGGAAGTATCCGTCCTGCATCCTGCGCGGCGACGGTTCGCGCGGCGAGTTCTACTCGATCGCCGTCTCGAATGGCCACCAGCAGATCGACTCAGGCACCAAGATGATCCATCTCGGCAAGAACACGTCGAGCCGCATCGTCTCCAAGGGCATTTCCGCCGGCTTCTCCAACAACACCTATCGCGGCCAGGTCTCGGCCCACCGCAGGGCGGAGAATGCGCGCAACTTCACCCAGTGCGACTCGCTCCTGATCGGCGACAAGTGCGGCGCGCATACCGTGCCCTATATCGAGGCGAAGAACGCGACGGCCCATTTCGAGCACGAGGCGACCACCTCGAAGATCTCGGAAGACCAGCTGTTCTACTGCCTGCAGCGCGGCATCCCGACCGAAGCGGCGATCGCGCTGATCGTCAACGGCTTCGTAAAGGAAGTCATCCAGGAACTGCCGATGGAATTCGCCGTCGAGGCGCAGAAGCTCATCGGCATCTCGCTGGAAGGCTCGGTCGGCTGACCGGGTGATGGAATGTCCCGGCGGTTTCCGCCGGGGGGCCGGACGGGCCTTTCGATGAAATTGCCGCGTGATCCGTTATATGAGCGGGATGTGGTTCTCATCGGGAGAGACGACATGGATCCGGTCAATCTGACATACTATGCCGTGGTTTGCGGTGGACTGGCAGCGTATGCGCCCAGCGTTCGGAACGTGGCGATACGCACGGTGGTGGGGCTCAGCCTCGGCGGATTTTCCGCCATGATGCTTCCGGTGGTCCATTTCTTCCTCGGCTTCTGAAACCAAGACGGGAGCGTTTGACCGCTCCGAACGCAGGACCGAGAAACCATGCTTGAAATCAAGAATCTGCACGCCCGCATCGCCGACGACGGCACCGAGATCATCCGCGGCCTGAACCTCACCGTGAAGGCCGGGGAAGTGGCCGCCATCATGGGCCCGAACGGCTCGGGCAAGTCGACGCTGTCCTACATCCTTTCCGGCCGCGAGGACTACGAAGTCACCGACGGCGACATCCTCTACAACGGCGAGAGCATCCTGGAACTGGACCCGGCCGAGCGCGCCGCCAAGGGCATCTTCCTCGCCTTCCAGTACCCGGTCGAGATCCCCGGCGTCGCCACCATGCAGTTCCTGAAGGTCGCGATGAACGAGCAGCGCAAGGCGCGCGGCGAAGCCGAACTGACGACGCCGGACTTCATGCGCCGCGTCAAGGAGGCCTCGGCCGAACTGAAGATCGCGCCGGAAATGCTGCGCCGCCCGCTGAACGTCGGCTTCTCCGGCGGTGAGAAGAAGCGCGCCGAGATCCTGCAGATGTCGCTGCTCGAGCCGAAGCTCTGCGTGCTCGACGAGACCGACTCGGGCCTCGACATCGATGCGCTGAAGATCGTCGCCGACGGCGTCAATGCGCTGCGCTCGCCCGACCGCGCCGTCATCGTCATCACCCACTACCAGCGCCTGCTCGACTATATCGTGCCTGACACGGTGCACGTCCTCTACAAGGGCCAGGTCATCAAGTCCGGCGACAAGACGCTGGCGCACGAGCTGGAAGCGAACGGCTACGCCGACATCATCGGCGCCGCCGCCTGACGGCCTGGCGAAGGAGTGATCCCATGAACATGCAGACAGGCATGAAGCTTTCCGTCGCCGAGACGGCGCTTTGCGAGGCCTACGACCACGCGCTCGGCGAATTGCCGGGCGACGGCGCCGTGCTCGCCGCCCGCGACGTCCTCATCAGCGACTTCAAGGATGCCGGCCTTCCGACGCGCCGCGTCGAGGCCTGGCACTATACCGACCTCAAGGCGCTGCTGCGCGCCGTCCCGGCCTTCGATCCGGCGGCCTCCGCCGCGCGGCTCGGCCCGCTGGTCGAGGGCTCGACGGTGCTGTCCGTCGTCAACGGCATAGCGGACGCCCGCGCGACCGTCGCGGGCGTGACGGTCCGCGCCTTCAAGGATGCGCTGGCCGACGGCACCGCCGCGGCCGGCCTCGTCGCCCGCGACAGCGACGACACGATCGGCCGCATCAACGGCGCCTTCGTGCGCGACGGCTTCGTGCTCGACATCCCGGCCGGCGCCGAGCTTGCGACCCCGCTGGAGATCCAGACGGTGCAGAATGCGGGCCAGGCGCATACGCGCTTTCCCGTGACCTTCGGCGCCAATGCCAGGGCAACCGTCATCGAGCGCCATGCCGCAAGCGGCGACACCGCCGCCTTCGTCACGACGGTCAGCGACATCTCGCTTGCCGAGGGCGCCGATATTACCTGGGTCATCTTCCAGGGCCAGGGCGTGGCCGATACCCATCTCGGCCAGATCCGCATCACGCTCGGCACGGATGCGAAGCTGCGCCTCTACGTGGTCAATGCCGGCGGCAAGCTCGTGCGGCAGGAAATCCATGTCGTGGTGGCGGGCGAGGGCTCCGACCTCATCCTGCGCGGCATCAACCTGCTCGGCGGCGAGACGCATACCGACGTGACCTTCACCGTCGGCCACGACGTGCCGAACACGACCTCGACGGAAGTGATCCGCAACGTGATCTTCGACCGCGCCCGCGGCGTCTTCCAGGGCCAGATCCGCGTTGCGCCGGATGCCCAGAAGACCGATGCGAAAATGTCGTGCAACACGCTGCTGCTCTCCGACGAAGCCGATTTCTCGGCCAAGCCGGAGCTGGAGATCTTCGCCGACGACGTGCAGTGCGGCCACGGCGCGACCGTGATCGACATCGACCATGTCCAGCTCTTCTACCTGATGGCCCGCGGCATTCCGGAGAACAAGGCGCGCGCCATGCTGGTCAACGCCTTCGTCGCCGAGATCGTCGAGGAGCTGGAAGATGAGCCGCTGGTCGAGGCGCTTGAAGGCGTCATCGCCGACTGGCTCGACAAGCGCGCGTAACAGGAGCAATCCCAGCAAAAGTGTTGAGCGGTTTTGCGTCCGGGATTGCGTAAACAAGGACGAACGAGATGGAACACGCGTTGCCCACAGCAGGCTATGACGTCGAGGCGATCCGCAAGGATTTCCCGATCCTGTCGAAAACGGTCTACGGCAAGCCGCTGGTCTATCTCGACAACGGCGCCTCGGCGCAGAAGCCGCAGGCCGTGATCGACGCGATTTCGCACGCCTATTCGAACGAATATGCCAATGTGCATCGCGGCCTGCACTTCCTGTCGAATGCGGCGACGGACGCCTATGAGGCGGCGCGCGAGAAGGTGCGCCGCTTCCTGAATGCCTCTTCGGTGGATGAAATCATCTTCACGAAGTCCTCGACCGAGGCGATCAACACGGTCGCCTACGGCTACGGCATGCCGAAGATCGGCGCGGGCGACGAGATCGTGCTGTCGATCATGGAGCACCATTCCAACATCGTGCCGTGGCATTTCATCCGCGAGCGGCAAGGCGCCAAGCTCGTCTGGGCGCCGGTGGACGATGCGGGTGCATTCCATATCGAAGAGTTCGAAAAATGCCTGACGGAGCGCACCAAGCTCATCGCCATCACGCATATGTCGAATGCGCTCGGCACCATCGTTCCGGTCAAGGAGATCTGCCGCATCGCCCGTGAACGCGGCATTCCCGTGCTGGTCGACGGCTCGCAGGGCGCCGTGCACATGCCGGTCGACGTCCGCGACATCGATTGCGACTGGTACGTAATGACCGGCCACAAGCTCTACGGCCCCTCCGGCATCGGCGTGCTCTACGGCAAGATGGACCGGCTGAAGGAAATGCGTCCCTTCCAGGGCGGCGGCGAGATGATCGTCGACGTGACCGAGGACATCGTCACCTACAACGACCCGCCGCACCGTTTCGAGGCCGGCACGCCGCCCATCGTGCAGGCGATCGGCCTCGGCCATGCGCTCGACTACATGGAGAAGGTCGGCCGTGCGGCGATCGCCGCGCATGAAGCCGATCTGCGCGACTATGCCCACGAGCGGCTGTCGGCGATCAATTCGCTGAAAATCTTCGGCACGGCGCCGGGCAAGGGCTCGATCTTCTCCTTCGAGCTGGAAGGCATCCACGCGCACGACGTCTCGATGGTCATCGACCGGGCAGGGGTGGCGGTGCGTGCCGGCACCCATTGTGCCCAGCCGCTCTTGAAACGCTTCGGCGTCACCTCCACATGCCGGGCATCGTTCGGCCTGTACAATACGCGCGCCGAAGTCGATGCCCTGGCCGACGCGCTCGACCATGCCCGCAAATTCTTCGCCTGAAGGAGAGCCCCATGTCCCTCGACGCAACGGAAGACAAGATCGACGTCCGCGACGGCATCGTCCATTCGGCGATCCCGGCCGATGAACTGGCGCGCCTTTCCGACGATATCATCTCGGCGTTGAAGACGGTCTACGACCCGGAAATCCCGGCCGACATCTTTGAGCTCGGCCTGATCTACAAGATCGACATCGAAGACGACCGCATGGTCAAGATCGACATGACGCTGACGGCTCCCGGCTGCCCCGTCGCCGGCGAGATGCCGGGCTGGGTGGAGAACGCGGTCAGCGCGGTCGAGGGCGTGTCCGGCGTCGAGGTCAAGATGACCTTCGACCCGCCGTGGACGCCGGACCGCATGTCGGAAGAAGCGCAGGTCGCCGTCGGCTGGTATTGACGCGAGGGGCGAGCTCTCGACGCCGTGACTTGATCCGTTAACCCGCCGACACTAGATTCAGACGTGCAGACCGCCGGGCCTTGAACCCGGCCGGCGAAGGAGAAGCGGCCCATGGCCTTTGCAGTGATGACACTCACCGATGCGGCGGCGGACCGCGTCAAGGCGATCGTCGACAATGCCGGCGGCGATGCCAAGGGCATCCGCGTCGGCATCAAGAAGGGCGGTTGCGCGGGCATGGAATATGCCATCGACCTCGTGACCGCGCCGAACGCCAAGGACGACCTGATCGAGCGCAATGGCGCCAGCGTCTGGGTCGCGCCGGAGGCGGTGCTCTACCTTCTCGGCACTGAGATGGATTTCGAGGTGACGACGCTGCGCTCCGGCTTCACCTTCCACAACCCGAACCAGACCTCGGCCTGCGGCTGCGGCGAATCGGTCGAGCTGAAGCCGGCCGACCTTGCGGCCCTTGCCGCCTCCGGCCAGCCGGTGGTGCGCGCCGGCTGAGCCCGGAATACCGGGAAACGGCGAGGGCCAATCCTTGCGGCTTTCCTTCCCCGGCGGTTTTGCCTAGTCTCCCCGCGCGGCCCGATGATCCGGCGCCGAGACGATTGCCGGCGGGAGGGGCGCGCGATGGACGGCTTGGCCGCGACACTGTACCAGAACCTGCCCTTTCCCGTGGTCGTCGTCGATGCCGAGGCGTGCCTCGTTTCCCATAACGACGCGGCGGCCCGCACCTTCGGCTGGAACCGCGACGACCGTGACCCTGCGGGTACGCTCGTGCTCGAGGGTGCGGCGGCCGGGGCGCTCCTTGCCCGCCAGGCCGCGGGCGGACGCGAAAACACCCATGCGCTCTGCTTCCGCCACGACAACGGCACCACCTTCGACGCGACGGCCCATGTGATCGACATGCCGGATGCGGGCGGCCGCCCCGCCTACGCGCTTCTCCTGCGCAGCCTGCTCAGCGGCGGCAGCCACGGCGAACAGATCCTGCTCGGCCAGCGCATCGCCGCCGCGCTCGACACGATGACCGAGGGATTTGCGATCTTCGACGGCGCGGAGCGCCTCGTCATGTTCAACCGCTCCTACAAGGAGCGCTGCGGGCCGGCCCGCGACGCGGTACGCGTCGGCGTGACGCTCGAAAGCATCACGCGCGCCAATATCCGCGCCGGCATGTTTCCCGGCGTTCGGGAGGGCACGCCGGAGGCCGAGGCGACGGTGCGCTCACGGCTGGAAAGCCACCGCAACACCGATAGCGGCGGAACGGTCTTCGAGTTCGGCAAGGACCGGTGGATCCGCGGCGAGAGCCATGTGGCGGAGACCGGCGACATCGTCGCGCTGCGCGTCGACGTGTCGGAACTGAAGCGCGCCGAAGCAGCGCTGGAGGAGAGGCGCCGCGAATACCTCTCGCTGCTGCAGATCCTGCCCGACATGATCCTGCGCTTCGACCGGGACCTGACGGTCCGCTTCGCCAACGACAAATATGCCGGCTTCGTCGGATCGACGACCGACGAGCTGATCGGACGCTACCTGCCGGACGTTTCCTGCGCGCCGGAGCACACGGCGGTGCTGATGGACATCGACAGCTACACGCGCGCCGAGCCGATGAAGACGCTGGAAGTCTGCATGGAAGGGAGCAATGGCCAGGAGACCTGGCTCCTGTGGACCACTGTCGCGATCTTCGACGCGGGGGGCGTTTGCGAGATCGTCAGCGTCGGCCGCGATATCACGGAAGCCAAGCGCCAGCAGCAGCAGGTGGAGGCCCAGACGAAGGAACTGCGCCGCAAGAACGAGGCGCTGGACCAGTTCACCGCCACCGTCTCGCATGACCTGAAGGCGCCGCTGCGTCATCTGTCCATGTTCGCCGAGATGATCTCGGAGGACCTTCACCGCGGCGACATCGCCGAACTGCCGCACTATGCCGACCATGTGCGCAAGAGCGCCGCGCGCATGCGGCGGATCATCGACAGCCTGCTGGAATTCTCGCAGATCGCCTACCGGATCGCCGCGCCGAAGCCCGTTTCCCTTTCCGACGTGGTGCGCGATGCGCTGGTGCTGCTGGAAAGCCATGTGCGCGAAGCCGGGGGGCGCGTCGAGACGGCGCCGATGCCGGAGGTCATGGGCGATCCCGAACTCCTGAAACGGCTGGCGCAAAACCTCATCGGCAACGCGCTGAAATACCGCCGGCCCGACACGTCACCGGTCGTGCGCGTCTATTGCCGCGAGAGCGCGGCGGGCATCCAGTTCATCGTCGAAGACGACGGCATCGGCATCGACCCGCAGCATGTCGGGCGGATTTTCGAGGTGTTTCAACGCCTTCACCGCGACGAGACGGTATATCAGGGCACCGGCGTCGGGCTGGCGCTGGCGCGCCGGATCGTCGAGAGCCACAATGGCGTGATAGCGCTTGACACGCGGTACGGTCCGGGGGCACGCTTCGTCGTGACGTTTCCGCAACCCGTGAAATCAAGGGGGAACGATCGTGGGAGGCTCGGCTAGGAAGTTGATCGTCGTAGACGACGATCCGGTGGATGTGCGCTTCGTGATGCGCGCCTTCAGCGATGCCGGCAGCGCGATCGAGATCACCCATGTCGCCGACGCGGAACTGGCCAGCGACCGGCTCGACCGCGAGGCCTTCGACTATATCCTGCTCGACATCAACATGCCCGGCACCAGCGGCATGGACCTGCTCAAGCGGCTGCGCGGACGCGCCCGCACGGCGGTGACGCCCGTCATCATGCTGTCCTCCTCCTCCAGCACCGCCGACGTCAACCGCGCCTACGAGAACGGCGCCAACGCCTATGCCGTAAAGCCCTCGACACGGAGCGGCTACCGCGATTTCGCCGAAGGGTTCACCCGGTTCTGGGTGGACGTCGCCGTCTCGCCGTGAACTTTCCCTGCCCGCAATGAGAAAACCCCGGCCGATGGCATCCCAGCCACTTACTAAAATGTGGAATCGTTAGGACCATCTTTAGCAATACTCCTTATAACGTCGGTTATTGGGGGTATTGCGTATGCCGGAGATTTTTTCGGAGACCCAAAAACGCTTGCGACTGCCTCTCCCCTTCCGGGGAGTGAACATCAACTTTTGCAAAAATCCGCATTGCCCGAACTTCGGCGTTGAAGCCGAGTTGGAGGATGGCCGAGGACGATCACGGTCAGACAACAATCGATCCTCGTACATAGTTTCGGCGCGACACGAGAACGCCGTCCTCAGGTGCACGACCTGCGGAGTTTCCTCCGTCGTCAAAAGCAACAAGGCCGTTTGGGAGGAGTTCGACCGACACCTGCAGGCACTTGCGCTGCCCCACGGTCATCGATGCACGAAAGAGACGTGCTCTAACCACACGAAGCCGCTTGATTCGCACCCTGGAGAATACTATCGCCACGGCACCAATGCGAGTGGCGATCCACGATATCGGTGCAGGAAATGCCGGACGACGTTTTCGGCGTCCAAGGGACACGCCAGACAGCAGACCTCCCATGAGAACAAGACCGTCTTCCAGCTACTCGTTGCAAAGGTCGCTCTCACCCGGATCGCGCAGGTCACGGGCCTGAACATCAAGACGGTCTATGACAAGATCGACTTCATCCATGGCCAGTGCGTCAAGTTCGTAGCGGATAGAGAACGACACCTCCCCTCGATGGACCTCGGAGACATGCGAATCTGCACCGACATGCAGGACTATATGGTCAACTGGCCGACCAAGAAAATGCGTAAGACAATCCAATTTAGGGGAATCGCGACAAGCTGCCTGGACACGGGCTATGTCCTCGCTTGCCATCCGCAACTTGATCTCCGGTTCAGCACCGTCGAGGTTCAGAAGCTTGTTGATGAGTGCGACGATCTCCTGAAGCGTCCAGCGTTCCGCGAATACGCGCGGCTCTGGAACTTCGAGGATTACGCCAGCGCCCTTCAGCTTCCCGAGGGAACGTTTCGACCTGTTCGCGAGGACCAGGAATCCCCGGAGCACATGACAGATGACCGCCAACTCCCGAAGCAAGGTGCGATGGTACACATCGATTATCTGGCGATAGGCCACTTCCGCTATCTGCGCCATCTTCTCGGGCGGGCAGATCGCGTCACATTTTCACTCGACGCGGACCCCGGCCTGCCTACGGCAGTTTTGGCGAGCTGGGTAGACAAGGCCATCGCAAAAAAGCTCGACGTCGCGGTTATGACCTTCGACAAGAGCGCGACCATCGACGAGAAGAACGACAGCGTGTTGAAGTCGCACAAGCTGAAGGCGCAGGCGGAGGAAGCTTATCCGTTCATCCACCCATTTCTGGCGTGGCTGACATATTTCCTGACGATCAGCGGGCTGGACAAGATAGGGGGCTCCGAGCGGAGCAACTTCCTCAGAACTGAGGGAATAACCTATCCTTACGTCAACATGTCAGAACCAGGCAAACATGTCTGGTTCTACACGGACGATGGGTCGCGGATGGCCCTGCAGATCGCGAGGGTGCTGCACGGCATCTCGCTTCACCAGGTCGATAGGTATTTCATGCAAATCCGCCGGAGCATCGCAGGGCTGGAGCGGGCACCGTCGTACCCGAGGCGGGCATCGCGAAAATGGTACCTCTACGGGTTCTATTCCCCAGACATGGTCGAGAAGACGCTCGTTATCTTCCGGACGTATTTCAACTTCATCGCCAAGGGGAAGGACGGCAAGACGCCCGCCATGCGCATCGGGCTCGCGAAAGGCCCCGTTCGCTTCGAAGACATCCTATATTTCGAGTGAAAACTCGATAGTGACTGCACTGGCCGATAACAAGCTTTATCGGTCGCAGAAGATTTGTCGGGTGTACGGCAAAATGCCGTCGGGCCTGTCGATGTCTTTCATTTTCGGGCCTCTACGAGATCGACCGCGACGACCCCTTTCCAAGCCAAGGAATATCGACCACGCTTGGGGTCTTAATGTCGTCATACCCACGCAAGGAGCTGCCAGTGAAAATCATCGAAACCATCAAGACGCGCGTCGAATCCACGTCCATCACTTATGCGGAAGTGATAGCCGGTATCGCGGCCTTCGTGTTATTCGGCGAGGCCTTCCTTGCGGGAGCGCTTATTAAATCGAAGAAGGTGGCGACGGTCGGCTTCTGCCTTGTTGCGGCAATCTCGGTCGGTTTCGTTTACACGGTACAGCAGGAGGTCGGTACTGAACTCGTGGATTCTATGGGTGGAGGTTTCCTCTTTGGGTCGTCGTTGGTGGGAACGTCCGCTGCGATGGCCATTGGATATACCCTGAAGTTCGCTGCCGGATTTTTGGCCGGTCTTGCCTGGCGGGCACCTTCGAAAAGCACGGTGTCTACTCTGCTTGCGGCAGCGTCTGCGGTCGTGCTCCTCGCAGGGAATACACCTATCAGCAACGCTCATCTCCAACTCACAGAAAACAAAGGTCGCGCCGAGGCCAAAATGGAGTTCTACGGGGCGATCACCGCTGCTCTCCGTGATATGCGGAAAAACAATCCCGATGTAGATTTCAAGCCTTTGAATAATGTTTTGAAACAGCAGGTCGAGAGCGTGACCTTCACCGTGCGGGCGCAGTAGGCCGTCAGCCGTAGCGTTTCATCGCGATGTCAAAGAGGCGATATTCCGGTTTCGAAGCCCGCTCGATTCCCTCGTGTATCTTCGGTCCAAGGGCTGGCCTCATGGATGCGACATGCATCAGGTCATGGAGAACGCGCATCGCCACATCCAGGATGCAACGGGGCAGATTTTCGCGGATCGCTGCGCGGCGATGGGATACAACGGTCCTTGCCCAGTTCCCCGCGTGGTGTCCATTTCCGGATCGGAACATGTGGTAGTTCAGGTGGATGAACTGATACCGGAGTGTTGCTTGCTGGCGGTTCCCGCAACGGATGGACAGCTCCTGCGTGACAAGGATGGAATTCTACATCCTACGAAAGAATCTTGGCTTCAGATCGATGCCGTGCTTCGTCCGTTCGACGATGAAGACAGCATCGAGGCAATCAAACAAGACTTCATAAAATACTGGCGGAAAACAGACTTTGGGGAAGGTCCGTACTACCGTGAATACCTGATCTACAAGATGCGTGAGATCGGGATGTGATTGCCACCAACCCATGGCCCATAAGCAGCTTTGCCAACAAATGTGGAATCGACGCGAAAGTCGATTCCACATTTAAGTAAGTGGCTGGCGATGGCATCGGCCGGGGTTCATCAAGCTGAGGGAAAATCTCGCTCCACCCACTGCCGTCATCCTCGGGCTTGACCCGAGGATCCAAGCCCCACGGTGTAACCCTGAACTCGTGACGTGGATCCTCGGGTCAAGCCCGAGGATGACGGAGGAGAGGTTGGGGGGATACTTCGGTGGAACAGACCCGGCCGATGGGATCGGCCGGGTTCAAGCCTTTTTACTCGGCGGCTTCCGCATAGTCCTCCAGCGGCGGGCAGGAGCAGACGAGGTTGCGGTCGCCGTAGACATTGTCGACGCGGTTGACCGGCGACCAGTACTTGTCGACCCGGAAGGCGCCCGGCGGGTAGCAGGCCTGCTCGCGCGAATAGGGGCGATCCCATTCGCCGACGAGGTCTTCCACCGTATGCGGCGCGTTCTTCAAGGGGTTGTTGTCCTTGTCCATCGTACCGTCCTCGATGGCGCGGGCTTCCTCGCGGATCGCCAGCATCGCCTCGCAGAAACGGTCGATCTCGGCCTTGGTCTCCGATTCGGTCGGCTCGATCATCAGCGTGCCGGCGACCGGCCAGCTCATGGTCGGCGCGTGGAAGCCGCAGTCGATCAGCCGCTTGGCGACGTCGTCGACGGTGACGCCCGCGCTTGCCGCGAGCGGGCGCGTGTCGATGATGCATTCATGCGCGACGCGCCCCTTGGCGGAGGCGTAGAGCACATCATAGGCGCCCTTGAGGCGGGCGGCGATGTAGTTGGCGTTGAGGATCGCCACCTTCGTCGCCTGCGTCAGGCCCGCGCCGCCCATCATCAGGCAGTAGCTCCAGGAGATCGGCAGGATGGAGGCCGAGCCGAAGGGGGCGGCGGAGACCGCACCCGCCTCGCCGGTGGTCGGGCTGTCCGGCAGGAAGGGGGCAAGGTGCGCCTTGACGCCGATCGGGCCCATGCCGGGGCCGCCGCCGCCATGCGGGATGCAGAAGGTCTTGTGCAGGTTGAGGTGCGAAACGTCCCCGCCGATATCGCCGGGGCGGGCAAGACCCACCATGGCGTTCATGTTCGCACCGTCGATATAGACCTGGCCGCCATGCTTGTGGACGAGTTCGCAGATCTCCCGCACATTCTCTTCAAAGACGCCGTGCGTGGAGGGATAGGTGATCATGCAGCACGAGAGGTTTTCCGCATACTGCTCTGCTTTTGCACGGAAATCATCCATGTCGATGTCACCGTTGTCGGACACTTTCACGACGACCACCTTCATGCCGACCATCTGCGCGGAGGCCGGATTGGTGCCGTGCGCGGACGTCGGGATGAGGCAGACATCGCGATGCGCGTCGCCATTGGCGAGATGGTAGGCGCGGATCGTCAGGAGGCCGGCATATTCGCCCTGCGCGCCGGAATTCGGCTGCATGGAGACGGCGTCGTAGCCTGTGATGTCGCAGAGCTTCTGCGACAGGTCCTCGATGAGATAGCGATAGCCTTGTGCCTGGTCGGCGGGCACGAAGGGGTGGATCTCCGCAAATTCCGGCCAGGTGATCGGCAGCATTTCCGCGGTCGCGTTGAGCTTCATGGTGCAGGAGCCGAGCGGGATCATCGCCCGGTCGAGCGCCAGGTCCCGGTCGGAGAGGCGGCGGATGTAGCGCACCATCTCGCTTTCCGCGCGGTTCATGTGGAAGATCGGATGCGTCAGGTATTCGCTGGTGCGCAGCAGATCTTCCGGCAGGCGGTAGTCCGGCTCGAATTCCGACGCCTCGAAATCCCCCCCGAAGGCGCGCCAGACGGCCTCCAGCGTGACGGGGCGCGAGCGCTCGTCGAGGCTGATGCCGATGCGGTCGTCGCCGATCTTGCGGAGGTTGACCTCTTCCGCGATGGCGGTCTTCAGGATGATGCCCTGCAGCTTGCCGACATGCACGGTGATCGTGTCGAAGAACACGTCGGGCTCGACCGTGTAGCCGAGCTTTTCGAGACCCTCGGCGAGGCGCACGGTCTTCTGGTGCACGCTCTGGGCGATGGCCTTGAGGCCCTGCGGGCCGTGGAAGACGGCATACATCGAGGCCATGACGGCGAGCAGCACCTGCGCGGTGCAGATGTTCGACGTCGCCTTCTCGCGGCGGATGTGCTGTTCGCGGGTCTGCAGCGACAGGCGATAGGCGCGGTTGCCGCGCGCATCGATCGAGACGCCGACGAGGCGGCCGGGCATGGAGCGCTTGTAGGCGTCCTTGACGGCCATATAGGCCGCGTGCGGCCCGCCGTAGCCGACCGGCACGCCGAAGCGCTGGGTGCAGCCGATGGCAATGTCCGCATCCATGTCGCCGGGCGATTTCAGGAGGGCGAGGGCCAGCGGATCGGCCGCCATGACGGCGATGGCGCCGGTCTGGTGCAGGCGGGCGATGAGGCCCGAGAAATCACGCACATGGCCGTAGGTGCCGGGATACTGGAAGATCGCGCCGAAAACGTCGACGGGGTCGAGATCGGTGAAGGGATCGCCGACGACGATCTGCCAACCGAGCGGTTCGGAACGGGTCTTCAAAAGCGCGATGGTCTGCGGATGGCAGCTCTCGTCGACGAAGAAGGCCTTCGCCTTCGACTTGGAGACGCGCTCGGCCATGGCCATGGCTTCGGCGGCCGCCGTCGCCTCGTCGAGCAGCGAGGCGTTAGCGACGTCGAGACCGGTCAGGTCGCAGACCATGGTCTGGTAGTTGAGCAGCGCTTCCAGGCGCCCCTGGCTGATCTCCGGCTGGTAGGGCGTATAGGCCGTGTACCAGGCGGGGTTCTCCAGGATGTTGCGCTGGACGACCGGCGGCGTGATCGTGCCGTAATAGCCCTGGCCGATCAGCGAGACGAGTTTCTTGTTGCGGTTGGCGGTCTCGCGCAGCTTGTCGAGCGCCTCGCGCTCGGTCATCGGCGCGCCCCATTCGAGCGGCTTTTCCTGCCGGATCGATTTCGGCACGGTGTCGTCGATCAGCGCATCCAGGCTGTCATAGCCGATCACCTTCAGCATCGCCTCCATCTCCTTCGGCGAGGGGCCGATATGGCGACGGTTGGCGAAATCGTAGGGCTGGTAGTCGGTAAAGGCGAAATCCTTGGGGAGAGACATCAGCCGACAAGCTCCTTGTAGGCGGCCTCGTCCATCAGGGCATCCGCATCGGCGGGGTTGGCGAGCTTCAGCTTGAAGAACCAGCCGGCGCCCTGCGGGTCGCTGTTGACGAGGGAGGGATCGGCGGTGATCGCCTCGTTGATCTCGACGATCTCGCCGTCGAGCGGGCAATAGACGTCGGAAGCCGCCTTGACGCTCTCGACGGTGGCCGCATCGCCGCCCTTGTCGAAGGTCGCGCCGACTTCGGGAAGTTCCACGAAGACGAGGTCGCCGAGCTGTTCGGCCGCGTGCACCGTGATGCCGACGGTCGCGACGCCGCCCTCGATCTTCAGCCACTCGTGTTCTTCGGTGAATTTCAGCATGGTCGTTCCTCTCTGAATAAAAGTTCGGTGTCTGCTTCGCCCCTCATCCGCCTGCCGGCACCTTCTCCCCGCAAGCGGGGCGAAGGGGACTTGCCGCGGCGCCTCCACTCCCTCTCCCCGCTTGCGGGGAGAGGGTTGGGGTGAGGGGCGACAGCGCGGCAGGCGTCATCATGGGTCAGCGCTTGAAGGTGTTCTTGACGAAGGGCATGGCCGCGACGGTGACGGGCAGGAATTTGCCGCGCACGCCGGCATAGAGCTGGGTGCCGGGCGCCATCGCCGACTTGGCGACGTAGCCCATGGCGACGGGGCCATCGGCATTGGGGCCGAAGCCGCCGGAGGTGACGGTCCCGACGACGTCCTCGCCCTCGGCATCGATGGCGAGCACCGCGCCGCCGCGCACCGGCGCCCGGCCTTCCGCCTTCAGGCCGACGCGGCGGCGGGATGCGCCGTTGTCGAGTTGATCGAGGATGACGGAAGCGCCCGGAAAGCCGCCGGCGCGCTCGCCGCCCGTGCGGCGCACCTTCTGGATCGCCCATTCGAGGCCGGCTTCCACCGGCGTCGTCGTCGTGTCGATATCGTTGCCGTAGAGGCAGAGGCCGGCTTCAAGGCGCAGCGAATCGCGCGCGCCAAGGCCGATCGGCAGCACATCCGGATGGTCGAGCAGGCGGCGACAGACCGCTTCGGCAAGGCTGGCGGGAATGGAGATCTCGAACCCGTCCTCGCCCGTATAGCCCGAACGCGAGACGATGCAGTCGGCATCGTGCAGGTCGCAGGCACGCACATCCATGAAGCGCATGGACGAGACATCCGCCCACAGTTCCGCGAGCACGGCCTCGGCATGCGGGCCCTGGAGGGCGATGAGGGCACGGTCGTCGTGCAGCGTCAGTTCGCAGGTCTCGCCGATCTTCGCCTGCATATGGGCGAAATCCGCCTCCTTGCAGGCCGCGTTGACGACGACGTAGAAATGGTCGCCGCGATTGGCGATCATCAGGTCGTCGAGGATGCCGCCGTCCTCATTGGTGAAGAGGGCGTAGCGCTGGCGGCCCTCGCCAAGGCCGATGACATCGACCGGCACGAGCGTTTCGAGCGCCCGGGCGGCGTCCGCATTGTCGCCGGAGCGGGCGCGCACGGTGACCTGGCCCATATGGGACACGTCGAAAAGGCCGGCCGCGGCTCGGGTGTGCAGGTGTTCCTTCATGACGCCGGCCGCATATTGCACCGGCATCTCATAGCCGGCGAACGGCACCATGCGGGCGCCGAGCGACAGGTTCAGCGCGTGAAGCGGGGTTTTCTTGAGTTCAGACGATCCGTCCAAAAGGCGCCCTCCAGTCTTGTGGCGCCCACGATCCAGCGGGCACCGGCTCATAATACCGGCGCTTTCGCGCCGCTCTCCTGAGCCCCCTCTGTCCCTTCGCCTGAGATTGTTATCCCTTCGGCGAGCGCTCGAAAAACGCTTCTCTCCAGAGTTCCGACGGCACCTTGCTGGTCCTTTTGCCTGAGAGTTTCCGGGGCGGTTGCTCCTTCGGCACCGGCCATGCCCGTGTTCGGACGGCCGGCTTCTCCCAGCGAGGTTGCATCCAGATAACGGCCTTGCCGGCGCTTTGGCAAGAGCGTTGCGTCGCTGCCAAGCGAATTTTTGTCGTAGCGGGAAAGGCCGGGGAAAACGTGTTCCAAAAGAAAAGCCCCCGAAGGGGCTGCAGGTTGGAGGACGGCTGTTTCTCGGGGAGGATCAGGCCGGGTCCGGCAGGGCGGGCAGTTCGTTCTCGTCATAGAGGCGTTGCGCCTCGGCGACCGTCACCTGCGGCGTGCTCCCGGGCGCGGTGATCAGCGCCAGCGCGAGCGCCGGTGGATGGATGACGTTGAGGGCGGCGATCGCACGGGTATCGCCGCGCACCTTGGCCTCTTTGCTCCAGGCGTGGATACGCTCCTCGAAAAGGGTGTCGGGGCGCGTCTGCGACCGCATCCCCAGCGATGCATAGGCGGCCGTTGCCGGCGAGACTGTCACGATCTGTGTCATGGCGTTCAACGGAGTTGGTTGTGTTGTCACAATCTAACAGTTGCGCCTTTCGCAGATATGAAGCGCTACAGTTGCATTTTCATCGAATTTTAACGGATTGCGCGGCTTTCGGCCGGCCTTGCCTTTGCCGGCGGAATTCCGCCATAAGTGGTGTCGAACCCCGCCGGAATCGGGCGGGAACAAGCATGCCGCCGATGGCGCGGGAGGACCGATGAAGCCGATTTTCGTGCAATTGCAGTGCGCTCCGGGCAAAACCTATGAAGTGGCCGACGCGCTTTACGCTACGGAACTCATTTCGGAGCTCTATTCGACGAGCGGCGACTACGACCTTCTCCTGAAGATCTATGTCGACAGCGAGGAGGATATCGGCAAGTTCATCAACGACCACGTCGCCTCCATTCCCGGCATCGTGCGCTCGCTGACCACGCTGACCTTCCGCGCCTTCTGACGCGCCGTTTCCAATATTCCCCTTCGCCCGTTCTTGCGCTAAAGCACGGCGCAACGAAAGAAGGCGAAGATGGCAGGCATCGAACACAAGCAGGTGGAGAACGACGAGGCGGGCATGCGGCTCGACCGGTGGTTCAAGATCCACTATCCGGGCCTCGGCTTCGGCCAGCTGCAGAAATTGCTGCGCTCCGGCCAGGTGCGCGTCGACGGCGGCAGGGCCAAGAGCGACACCCGCGTGCAGCCGGGCCAGATGGTCCGCATCCCGCCGATGGATGTGGATGCAAAGGCGCAGAAGGCCGGCCCCATCGCCGGCCGCGACCTGAAACATTCCCCCGACGGCGAATTGCTTTCCCGCATGCTGCTGCATGAGGACGACAAGGTCTTCGTGCTCAACAAGCCGGCCGGCATCGCGGTGCAGGGCGGTTCGGGCGTCACCCGGCACATCGACAAGATGCTGGAGGCCTGGACGAGCCAGAAGGGCGAGAAGCCGCGCCTCGTGCACCGGCTCGACCGCGACACGTCGGGCGTGCTCGTCATCGCCCGCACGCGCGGCGCCGCGCAGAAGCTGACCGCCGCCTTCCGCGAGCGCGACACCAAGAAGACCTACTGGTCGCTGGTCAAGGGCGTGCCGAAGAAGCGCGAGGACAAGATCTCCACCTGGCTGGTCAAGGAACAGACGCCCGACGGCGACCGCATGCGCATCGCCAAGCACGGCGAGGACGGCGCGGACCACGCCGTCTCCTTCTACCGCGTCGTCGAGCAGGCTGGGCAGAACTTCGCCTGGCTGGAGATGGAGCCCTATACGGGCCGCACGCACCAGTTGCGCGTCCATGCCCTCCATATCGGCCATCCGATCCTCGGCGATCCGAAATATTTCGAGGCGGACATCAACTGGCCGTTTCCGGGGGGCGTGCAGAACCGCCTGCATCTCCACGCCCGCCATATCGACATCCCGCACCCGTCCGGCGGGCGCCTGCGCGTCACCGCGCCGCTGCCGCCGCACATGGTGCAGACCTGGAACCTCTTCGGCTTCGACCAGAACGCCGCGGACGAGGAAGACTGATGCGGCTCGTTCTGTTCGATTGCGACGGCACGCTGGTCGACAGCGCCGGGCTGATCCACGAGGTCATGGCGCGCACCTTCGTCGATTTCGGCCATGCGCGGCCGGATATTTCCGAGACCAAGGCGATCATCGGCCTGACGCTCGACATCGCCATCGCCCGCATGCAGGGCAAGCCCCATGTCGACGAGGAGGCGCTGGCGATGACCGCGCACTACAAGGCGAGCTATTCCGGCGTGCGCGCCGAGCCCGGCTTCCAGGAGCCGCTCTTTCCCGGCATATCCGCCATGATGGCGCGCCTGGAACGGCAGGACGATCTGATCCTCGGCGCGGTGACGGGAAAATCCCGCCGCGGCCTCGATCTCATCCGCGCCGCGCACGGTTTCGACAGGACCTTCTTCGTCTCGCGCACGGCGGACGACTGCCCCTCCAAGCCGCATCCGGCCATGGTGACGGAATGCTGCAGCGAGGCGGGCATCGATGCGGCCCGCACGGTCGTCATCGGCGATGCGATCTACGACATGCAGATGGCGAAGGCGGCCGGCGCTTCGGCGATCGGCGTTTCCTGGGGCTATGCCACCGTCCCCGAACTGGTCGAGGCCGGGGCGGACCACATCCTGCGCACGCCCGCCGACCTTCTCGAATGGCTGGAGATTTCCGATGCGTGACATCCTGAGCGACCTTTCCGACGCGATGAGCGACCCCGATCCGGTGCGCCGCGCGCAGATCCAGATGAAGCGCCCGCTGCCAAAGCGCTTCTACAAGGCCGTGTCGACGGACGCGGTTGAGGAGGGGCATCGTATCCTCCTCGACGGCCGCCCGGTGAGGACGCCCGGCAAGAAGCTGCTCGCCGTGCCGACCAGGCCGATCGCCGACCGGCTCGTCGCCGAATGGGAAGGGCAGGGCGAGGAGATCGACCCGGCGAAGATGCCGGTGACGCGCCTCGTCAACACGGCCGTCGACGGCGTGGCGGAGAATTTCGACGCGGTCTTCGACGAGATCGTGCGGTTTGCCGGCACGGACATGCTCTGCTACCGGGCGGATTCGCCGGAAGGGCTGGTCGAGAGGCAGCGCGAGGGCTGGGACCCGATCCTCCGCTGGGCGGGCGAGGCGAGGGGCGCGCGCTTCATCCTCGTCGAGGGTGTGATGCACCAGGAACAGCCGGTTCCAGCGATCGAGGCCTTTTCCACGGCGCTTGCCGCCTTCCGCGATCCGCTGGCGCTCGCGTGCCTCCATACGGTGACGACGCTGACCGGTTCGGCGCTGCTGGCGCTGGCGCTTGCCGAGGGTGTCATCGATGCCGACCGGGCCTGGGCGCTCGCCCATGTCGACGAGGACTGGCAGATCGAGCATTGGGGCACGGACGAGGAAGCCTTCCGTCGCCGTGAACTGCGCCGGGCGGAAATGGATGTCGCCGCCGCGGTGCTAGCCGACATTCCGCGCTGAAAGACTTTTTTAAGCGGTCCGCACCATTTTGGCGCGGCCGCATCCGACATCGCATACCGGTATTTTCATGCAGTTCCTTGTTCGCACGCTTCTTTCCGCCAGCCTTCTGTTCTCCACCCCCCTTGCCGCCGGCGCCGACGAGGCCTTTCCGGTCCGCGACATCCGCAAGATCGTCGTCAGCGGCGACGACAGCGCATCCGCCACGGTGCTGAAGCGCACCGGCGAGCACCTGAAGCGCTCCGCCAGGGCGACGCGCCGGGCGGTGGCGATCGACCGTGCGACGATGGACGTGCGGGTTGCCGGCGTCAGGGAAGGCCGCGACGGCCAGAGCACCGCGCGGGTGACGGTCACGCTGAGCGGCCCCGGCGCGTCCTCGAGCCGGACGCTGACGATCAACAGCTTCATGCCGCCCAGGCAGAAGGGCCGCGAAGCCGCGCTCGGCGACGCCATCGCCAAGCGCGTGGCGCTCGCCTATCATCTCGCACCGGTCGCGGCCGGCAAGGTTTTTCATGGCAAGCGCCCCGGCAAGGGCCGCAAATATGCCGGCGGCAAGCGCCGCCCGGCGACCACGGCAACCATCGAGGCCCATTCGGGCGGGCAGAAACGCCCGCTGGTCATTCCCACCGAGGCGGCGCTGAACGTGCGCTCGCGCGCGCTGCCGGAAGGCTCGACGAAGAAGATCGCGCCCTGCGTCGTCACGCAGGCGATCAGCTGCGACTGATGGCTTGGCGAATCCGCGCGGAAGCGTGATACCATTCCCCTCCCGCTGAAGAGGAGAGGAGTGAACGGCATGTTCGAAGGACTATCCGCCTACCGGCCGCAGGCGCTCGCCGCGCTGCGCATCATGACGGCGCTGCTCTTCATCGAGCACGGCACGCAGAAATTCTTCGATTTCCCGCCGGCGGAACAGCCTTTCGGCGACCTGATGAACCTGATCGGGGTGGCCGGCGCGCTGGAGATCGTCGGCGGCGTTCTCATTCTTCTCGGCCTCTTCACCCGGCCTGCGGCCCTGGTGCTCTGCGGCTTCATGGCGGCCGCCTATTTCATGGCCCATGCGCCGCAGAGTTTCTTCCCGGTCAACAATCGCGGCGATGCCGCGATCCTGTTCTGCTTCGTCTTCCTGTACCTGACGGCCGCAGGCCCCGGGGCCCTTGCGCTCGACAATCGCCGTTAGAGCCGTCCGCGATCTTCCGATCGCGAACGCGCTCCAACCTTTTGTCCTGCCGCAATTCCAGCAAAACCGCTTCGCACTTTTGCTGGAATTGCTTTAAGCGGCGAATTTCAGGCCGAGGATGCCGGTGACGATGAGGGCGATGCAGCCCATGCGCATGGCGGTCACCGGCTCGGCGAAGAGGAAGATGCCGAGCATAACCGTGCCGACCGTGCCGATGCCGGTCCAGATCGCATAGGCCGTGCCGATCGGCAGCGTCTTCACGGCAAGGCCGAGGAGCACGATGGAAACGATCATCGAGCCGGCGGTGAGCACCGTCGGCAGGGGCTTCGTGAAGCCGTCGGTATATTTGAGGCCGATCGCCCAGCCGATTTCGAACAGGCCGGCGAGGGTGAGGTAGATCCAGGGCATTGCCCACTCCATGAGAAAGGAGCGAGGCCGTCCCCGCGGTCGTGACCGGATGCGCTCCGGCGGTAGCCGTCTACCGCGGCGGATTATAGGGCGGGAGCGGCAAAGGGCAAGGACGGGGGCGGCATGCCAGCCATGCGCCCCCGCCATGGCACGGACTCAGCCGAGGCGTTCGGCATGCCATTTCAGGTGATCGTCCATGAAGGTGGAGATGAAGTAGTAGGAATGGTCGTAGCGCTCGTGCATGCGCAGCGTCAGCTTCATGTCCGTGTCCTTCACCGCCTCCTCGAAGAGCCAGGGGCGCAGGCCGTTTTCCAGGAAACCGTCGGCCTTGCCCTGGTCGATGAGGAATTCCGGGAAGCGGGCACCATCGGCGACGAGCGCGCAGGCATCGTATTCCCGCCAGGCCGCCTTGTCCGCGCCGAGATACTTTTCGAAGGCCGGGGCCGACCAGTCGGCGGTGGAGGGCTCGACGATCGGCGCGAAGGCCGAGCAGCTCCGGAAACGGTCCGGATCCTTCAGCGCGATCGTCATGGCGCCGTGGCCGCCCATCGAATGGCCGAAAATGCCCTGGCGCGTCATGTCCATGCGGAAATGCTGACTGACGAAGTTCGGCAGCTCCTCCGTCACGTAGCTGTACATCTGGTAGTGTTCCGCCCAGGGCGCCTCGGTGGCGTCGAGATAGAAGCCGGCGCCCTTGCCCATCTGCCAGTTGGTGATCTCGTCCGGCACGTCATTGCCGCGCGGGCTGGTGTCCGGGCACACGACGATGAGGCCGAGCTCGGCAGCCATGCGGCGGTATTCGCCCTTCTCCATGACATTGGCGTGGCTGCAGGTGAGGCCGGAAAGATACCAGAGCACCGGCCGCGGCTCCTGGATCGCCTGCGGCGGCACGAAGACGGCGAAGGTCATCTCGCACTTGCAGGCCTCGGAATCATGGGCGAACACGCCCTGCATGCCGCCGAAGGCCGTGTTCTGGGAAAGCACTTTCATCTGGAAACTCCGTGTGTTTCGGAAAGCCGGCGATGCCGCCGCATTCTAGGAGAAGGAAACGGTCGCGCTGGAGGCCGGCCGAACGGCTTCCCGGCGCGGTTCTCATGGAGGCGGGCCTGCCTGCGCGTTCTTCGCCCGGCGGCAGAGCCGGTCCAGCATTTCGAGGAAGGCGGAACGGTCTCGCGGGGAGAAGGCGGCGTTGTAGCCCTTGCTCTCGCCGGTTTCGCGCAGATGCGCGCCGAGGTCGCGCATGGCGCTCGCCATGCCGATATTCGTCCGGTCGAAAAGCCGCCCGGTCGGGCCGGTGACATGCGCGCCCTTCTCGACGCAGCGCACGGCAAGCGGCACGTCGGCTGTCACGACGATATCGTCGGCGCCGACATTGTCGGCGATCCAGTTGTCCGCCGCATCGAAGGCGCCCGAGACGATGACGTTCCGCACCATCGGATCGCGCGAGGGGCGCAGGCCCGAATTGGCGACGAAGGTCACCGCCATCGCGTGCCGCTCTGCGACCTTCAGGATCTCGGCCTTGACGGGGCAGGCATCCGCGTCGACATAGATCATCCTGTTGCACTCAACGGGCTGACGGGGCGCTCCATGTCGATATGCGCGATGCCGTCCTCGACATATTCCTCCGATGTCGGCGAGAAGCCCAGGCCGGCATAAAAGCGTTCCAGGTGGCTTTGTGCCGAAAGAGCGACGGGCTCGCCGGGAAAATGCGCCTCGCAGGCCCGGATCGCCTCGTGCATCAGGGCCTCGCCGAGATGTTTTCCCCTGTGGTCGGGCGAAACCAGCACCCTGCCGATACGCGGCGGCGCACCGGCCGGCTGCCAAAGCCGCGCATAGGCGGCCGTCCTGCCGTCGATCAGCAGCCTGAGATGCAGCGCTTCGCCATCCTTGCCGTCGAGTTCCGGATAGGCGCAGGCCTGCTCGACCACGAAGACATCGACCCGCAGTTTCAGCAGCGCGTAAAGCTCGACGGCGGAGAAGGCCTCCAGTCTCCGCACATCGACGCTGTAACGAGGCGTCGTGGTCAATAGACCACCACGCCGCGGATCGACTCACCCTTGTGCATGAGTTCGAAGCCGTTGTTGATGTCTTCGAGCGGCATCGTGTGCGTGATCATCGGGTCGATCTGGATCTTGCCTTCCATGTACCAGTCGACGATCTTCGGCACGTCCGTGCGGCCGCGCGCGCCGCCGAAGGCGGTGCCCATCCAGTTGCGGCCGGTGACGAGCTGGAACGGGCGCGTCGAGATCTCCTGGCCGGCGCCGGCAACGCCGATGATGACCGACTTGCCCCAGCCGCGATGCGAGGCTTCGAGCGCCTGACGCATCACCTTGGTGTTGCCCGTGCAGTCGAACGTGTAGTCGGCACCGCCGATCAGGTCGCCGTTCCGCTTCGTCATATTGACGAGATACGGCACGATGTCCTCGCCGACCTCCTTCGGGTTGACGAAATGCGTCATGCCGAACTTTTCGCCCCATTCCTTGCGGTCGGGGTTGATGTCGACGCCGATGATCATGTCCGCGCCGGCAAGGCGCAGGCCCTGCAGCACGTTGAGGCCGATGCCGCCGAGGCCGAAGACGATGGCCGTCGAGCCGATCTCAACCTTGGCCGTGTTGATGACCGCGCCGATGCCGGTCGTCACGCCGCAGCCGATGTAGCAGATCTTGTCGAAGGGCGCGTCGGGATTGACCTTGGCGAGCGCGATCTCCGGCAGGACCGTGAAGTTCGAGAAGGTCGAGCAGCCCATATAATGGTGGATCTTGTCCTTGCCGATCGAAAAGCGCGAGGTGCCGTCGGGCATCAGGCCCTGGCCCTGGGTGGCGCGGATCGAGGTGCAGAGATTGGTCTTGCGCGACAGGCACGAGTAACATTCACGGCATTCGGGCGTGTAGAGCGGAATGACGTGATCGCCCTTCTTCACCGAGGTAACGCCCGGGCCGACGTCGACGACGATGCCGGCGCCTTCATGGCCGAGGATCGCCGGGAAGAGGCCTTCCGGATCGGCGCCCGACAGGGTGAAATCGTCGGTGTGGCAGATGCCCGTCGCCTTCACCTCGACCAGCACTTCGCCGGCGCGCGGGCCTTCGAGCTGTACGGTCATGATTTCAAGCGGTTTTCCGGCCTGAACGGCAACGGCGGCGCGTACGTCCATGTTCGTCTCCCTATGCGGATTCTGTGTCGGGCCGACCATTGCAGAGCGGGTCCGGCCCCTCAAGTGCGGTCGGTGGAAAAAAGTCAGCCCTGATCTTTTTTGATCAATTTTGCAACCTCGATCTCGAGTGCGGCGATGGCCTTGCCCGTCTCTTCGTGCAACTGGTGGATTTCGCTCAGCCGGCAGAGCAGCGGATGCAGGGGCTCTTCGCCCGAAGGGTCGGCCGGCGCCTCGCCGATGCCGGCGATCAGCCAGGAGGGCGAGACGGACAATACGCCCGCCAGCATGAACAGCGCCTTCGTCTCCGGCTCCGCATGATCCCGCTCCCAGCCGCTCACGGTGCCTTCCGGCAGACCGAGGCGGGACGCGAGGTCCTCCAGGCCGAGCCCCAGCGCATCGCGCGCCCGCCAGATGCGCCCGCCGAGCGTGTCGCCGTCGACGCGGCCCGAGGGGAAGGGGATCGTGTTGCTCTCGCCGGGAAAGGTCATCGCGGCCTCCATTGTCTCTGCCGCAAGTCTACAGGCAAGGCGCGCCGGGGGGCTACCTCAAATGCGCCGCCGTCATGACGCGATTTCCGGCATTGCCAGCGGGCGGAAAAGGAATATGCAAGGGGCGAACACAAGGAGTCGCAGCATGAACACCGGGGCCAACACCACCGACCAGCCGGGCGCCGGCGCGATGCAGGGCGTGGCGCTGATGGCGGTCGCCATGCTGGTCCTGCCCGGCATGGACGCCATCGCCAAATACATGGCGACCTTCGCAGACATGTCGCCGGGCCAGGTGACGTTCTACCGCTTCTTCTTCCAGGTGATCTGCACGGTGCCGCTGATCTTCACGGCAGCCGGCAGCGCCACGCTGCGGCCGAAGCGGCCGTGGCTCAACCTCCTGCGCGGCGCGATCCACGGCGCGGCGAGCCTGCTCTTCTTCGCGGCGGTGAAGTACATGCCGCTCGCCGACGTGTTTGCGATCTATTTCGTCGAGCCCTTCATCCTGACCGCCATGTCCGCGGCCTTCCTCGGCGACAAGGTTGGCTGGCGGCGGTGGCTTGCCATCGTCGTCGGCTTCGGCGGCGCGCTGATCGTCATCCAGCCGAGCTTCGTGCTGTTCGGCTGGACGGCGCTGCTGCCGGTCGCCTGCGCCTTCCTCTATTCCATCTATCTCTTCATGAACCGCGCACTCGGCGATGCCGATTCGCCGCTGACCATGCAGACCATCGCCGGCTTCGGCGGCACCCTCTTCATGGGCGCCGCGCTCTTCCTCGGCGCCTCGGCCGGCATCGCCGATTTCGAGCCCTCGCTGCCGGGCTCGCTATTCGCCCTGTTCCTGCTCCTCATCCTCGGCACGCTCTCCGGCTATGCCCATATGCTGGTCGTGCGGGCCTTCCGCCTCGCGCCGCTCTCGCTGCTTGCCCCGTTCCAGTATTTCGAGATCATCTCGGCGACGGTGCTGGGCTATGCCATCTTCGGCGACTTCCCGACGCCCTCCAAATGGCTCGGCATCGCGATCATCGTCGCCTCCGGCCTGTTCATCATCTGGCGCGAGCACAGGAACCGCAAGCCGAGGGCCGACATCGCCTTCGACTGACGATCGTCCCGTGGCAAAACCTTAACATTTGTTAGGAGATTGCCGTTAGCCTGAATGCCGCCCGCCATGACGGCGAGGGAGAACGGCATGTCGACATCGGTTTCGGTGATCCTGCTTCTGGCGATCAATCTCGGCCTGATCTGGCTGCTGATCGCCGCGCCGGTCGGCCGCCGGACCCTCTATCTCACCCGCACGTTCAAGGTCCCGCCGCCGCGCCTTGCGGCCCTCGTCAGCCCGCTGGGCGCGGAGGCGGACTGGCATCCCTCGGTCGTCGCCAGCGAAAGACTGGCCGCCGGCCGGGTGCGGCAGACCCTGCGCCAGCCCGACCGGCGGGGGGACCCGATGACCCGGACGCTGGCGGTGAGCGAGACGGCGGACGCGGAGAGCATCGCCTGCGAAACGCGGGTGGTCGAGGACAGCACGCTCGATGCCGCCTTCTGGAAAAACTATGTGGAGCGGCGCACGCTGCACCCGGTGCCGGGCGGCACGGCGCTGACCGTCGCGCAGACCGACCGCTATCGCGGCGTCGCCTTCCTGCTCTTCCGCTACATCCAGCTTCGCCGGGAGATGAAGGCGCTGGAACAATGGCTGGAGACCGGCAGCGGCGAGGTGCGCGGCGTGCTGGAGCGCCCGGCGATGCAGGTCGCCCTTGCGGTGCTCTCCACGCTGCTGCTCTGGCCGTTCTTCGGGCTGACGGCGCGCGGCCTCCTGCTGTCGAGCCTCTTGACGGTGGTGATCGTCCTGCACGAATTCGGCCACATGGCCGCCTACCGAACCTTCGGGCACCAGCGGGTGCGCATGATCTTCGTGCCGCTGCTGGGCGGCATCGCCGTCGGCGGGCGGCCGTACAATTCACGCTTCGAGGTGGCGGTCTGCGCGCTGATGGGCGCCGGCATGTCGGCCTTCCTGGTGCCGCCGCTCATCGCGCTGCACGATCTGGCGGGGCGGCGGTCGGGCGTCGTGCTGCTCGTCCTGCTGCTTATTCTCGGCGCCTTCAACCTTTTGAACCTCCTGCCCATGCAGCGGTTCGACGGCGGACAGGTGCTGCGCCAGGTCTTCTCGAGCCGGCTCGGCCTTCTGACGGCCAGTTTCCTCGTGACGCTGGCCATTCTCTGGGTCGGCTGGCGGATCGGCCTGCCGGTCGGGCTGCTGATCGCAGGCCTTGCGGTCTTCACGGTGCTGAGCCTGCTCGGCGCGGGCGGCGTGAAGCCGAAGGCGGCGCTGGACCCGATGACGGCGCCGCAGCGGCTCCTGGCCGGCGTCGGCCTCTACGCCGCCATCGCGCTGCACGGTCATGCCATCGTCTATGCCTGCGACAGGCTGCTCGGCTGACAGTCCGCGTCAGCGGCGGTGGGGCCGAAGACCCGCTCGAACGAATCGCGGATGCGCATGTCCACATCGCTCATCATGACGGGCAGGCCGAGATCGACGAGGCTCGTCACCCCGTAGCCGCGAATGCCGCAGGGTACGATGCCGGAAAAGTGGTCGAGGTCGGGATCGACATTGAGCGAGAAGCCGTGGAAGCTCACCCAGCGGCGCAGGCGGATGCCAATGGCCGCGATCTTGTCCTCGGCCGGCGAACCGTCCGGCAGCGGCGGGCGCTCCGGCCGGCGCACCCAGACGCCGACCCGGTCCTCGCGCCGCTCGCCGCGCACATTCATCGAGGACAGCGCGTCGATGACGACCTCCTCCAGCGCCGCCACGAAGGCACGCACGTCCTGCCGGCGCCGCTTGAGGTCCAGCATGATATAGACGACCCGCTGGCCGGGACCGTGATAGGTGTATTCGCCGCCGCGGCCGGTGGCGAATACGGGGAAGCGATCCGGCGCCACGAGGTCGGCCGCATCCGCGCTGGTGCCGGCCGTATAGAGAGGGGGGTGCTCGACCAGCCAGACGAGTTCGTCGGCCTCGCCGCTGGCGATCGCCGCGGCCTCCTTCTCCATGGTTTCGACCGCGTCGTCATAGCCGACGAGGCCCTGCGCGATACGCCAGCGCACCGGCGGCGAGCCCGGGATGGCGAGAAGGGAAGTGGAGATGTCCTGGCGCTGCATGATGGCCGTCCTTTTCGTTCCGTTGTGCCAGATATAGGCGCGATCCTGCAAGGATTTCAGGGGTTTCAGGGTGTTTGCACAGGCTCTGTTGAAATTGTTCGCTTTTCGTCATTTTTCTTTCGCAACGGCCTTGTGCACCCCAAATGCTTTTGCTACATGCACCCCCGTCGCCGCAAGACGACACCTACCACGATGCGGTCGTGGCGGAATTGGTAGACGCGCAGCGTTGAGGTCGCTGTGGGGCAACCCGTGGAAGTTCGAGTCTTCTCGACCGCACCAAAAAAACCCGGCTGAAAAGCCGGGTTTTTTGTTTTCCGCCTTTGCTATGCGTCCAGCTTGCGGAACTTCTTCACGATGCGCTCGCGCTTCAGCCGCGACAGGCGGTCGATCCAGAAGATGCCGTCGAGCTGGTCGATCTCGTGCTGCAGGCAGACCGAGAGCAGGCCGTCGGCTTCTTCCGTGTGCGCGGCGCCGGAAAGGTCCCGGTAGGCAAGGCGGATGCGGGCAGGGCGCTCCACCTCGTCGGTGATGCCCGGCATGGAGACGCTGCCCTCCGCGTGATGCTGCCTTTCCGGCGAGAACCATTCGACATGCGGGTTCACATAGACCCTGAGCGAGGCCGGCCCCTCGAGTTCGATCACCGTCAGCCGTTCGGGGATGCCGACATGGGCGGCGGTGATGCCGATCCCGGGGGCGGCCCGCATCGTGGCGGCGAGGTCGTCGGCAAGCTGCGCCAGTCGCGCATCGAAGGTCTCGACCGCCCGGCAGGGCTGGCGCAGGCGCGGATCGGGGTATCTGAGGATGGGAAGGATCGCCATGGGGCCTCCGGGGGGCGGTTGCGTGCCCTTCCTAGCCTGTTTCCGGCAGGGGGAAAACGCCGGGACCAGGCAGGGGGCTGCGATTCGTGCGATTATCGTGAAATTGCAACAGGTTGCGAAAATCTCGCATCCGGCCGGCTTTTGCCGCTTTCGGCGATGGACCGGCCGCGTTCTTTGCTTTAGCAGGGGGATAGGGCAGCGCATCCGCCAGACGGCGCGCTGCGCCGGAACCCCGCATGCAATCCCCGTCGTCCCAGCGCCGCCGACATGCCGGCCGGGACGCGCCCGATACAAGGAGCGGCCCGATGGACGACACCGGCGACGACGACCGTATCCATCAGGGGCAGGCGGAACACAGTACCTTCGACGGCGAGGACATCTATGCCGAGGACGGTTCGATCCGCTCGGACTTCCTCATGCATGTCGGCGCGGCGATCGCCGACCGGGACCTCCTGTTCCTGCGCCGGCACGTCGCGCGGCTGCACGAATCGGAAATGGGCGACCTTCTGGAGGCGATCCAGCCGGAGCAGCGCCGCCAGCTCGTCTCCCTGCTCGGCGAGGATTTCGACCTTGCAGCGCTGACCGAGGTCGACGAGGCGATCCGCCTCGACATCGTCGAGCACATGCCGAACGAGCAGATCGCCGCCGCGCTCGGCGAGATGGATTCGGACGACGCCGTCTACATCCTGGAAGACCTCGACCAGGAAGACCAGGAAGAGATTCTCTCCAAGCTGCCGTTCACCGAGCGCATCCGTCTGCGCCGCTCGCTGGACTATCCCGAAAGCACGGCCGGGCGCCGCATGCAGACCGAGTTCGTCGCCGTGCCGCCCTTCTGGACGATCGGCCAGACGATCGACTACCTGCGCGAGGACGCCGACCTGCCGGAAAGCTTTTCGCAGATTTTCGTCATCGACCCGACCTTCCGCCTGCTCGGCGCCATCGACCTCGACCGCGTGCTGCGCACCAAGCGCGGCACGAAGATCGAGGCGGTCATGCGCGAGACGAATCATCCGATCCCGGCCGAGATGGACCAGGAGGAGGCCGCCCAACTCTTCGAGCAGTACGACCTTCTCTCCGCCGCCGTCGTCGACGAGAACGGCCGGCTGGTCGGCGTCCTGACCATCGACGACGTGGTCGACGTCATCCAGGAAGAGGCCGAGGAGGACCTGATGCGCCTCGGCGGCGTCGGCGACGAGGAACTGTCGGACACCACGATCGAGACCGTGCGCTCGCGCGCGCCATGGCTGCTCGTCAACCTCCTGACGGCCTTCATCGCCGCCTCGGTGATCTCGCTCTTCGAGGCGACGATCGAGGAGATCGTGGCGCTCGCCGTGCTGATGCCCATCGTCGCCGGCATGGGCGGCAATGCAGGCTCGCAGACGATGACCGTCACCGTGCGGGCGCTGGCGACCCGCAACCTCGACATCCACAATGCCTGGCGCGTCGTGCGGCGCGAGGCGGGCGTCGGCCTGTTGCACGGCGTCGCCTTCGGCCTGATGATCGGCCTCGTCGCCGGCATCTGGTTCCATGATGCCGATATCGGCGGCGTCATCGCCGCGGCCATGCTGATCAACATGAGCGCGGCGGCGCTGGCCGGCATCGCCATTCCGCTCTTCCTCGACAAGGCCGGCGCGGACCCCGCCGTCTCCTCGGCGGTCTTCGTGACCGCGGTCACCGATATCGTCGGCTTCTTCGCCTTCCTCGGGCTTGCGACCTGGTGGTTCGCCATCCGCTAGGGCCGATTTTCCGGCCGGATCGGCGCACGGGAAAGCGGGAAAATTGACTTACACGTAAAAGTCAATAGAATGCCGGCCCACAGAGGATCGGAGCAGGCGTGGACAAGCTTTATACCATAACCGAACTGACGCGCGAATTCGGGGTCTCCACCCGCACGCTGCGCTTCTACGAGGACGAGGGGCTGATCAACCCCGAGCGCCGCGGCCGCACGCGCCTCTTCCGCCCGGCCGACCGCCGCCTCATCCAGGAAATCCTGCGCGGCCGGCGCATCGGCTTCAGCATCGCCGAGATCCGCGACATCATCCGCGTCTACAAGGACCCGCCGGGCGAGGTGGGGCAGCTGGAGCTGCTGATGGCAAAGGTCAGCGAGAAGCGCGACGAACTGCGCCAGAAGCGGCGCGATATCGAGGAGACGCTGGCCGAGCTCGACAATGTCGAGGAAGCCTGCCTGACGCGCCTTGCCGAAATAGGCGTCGGCACCTGACGGCGCGCCGTCAGATCCAGCGCGTCGTCCCGTTGCAATAGCGTTCGAAATCCACGCCGAAGCGCGAGAGCAGGTGCAGCTCCTCGCGCTTGACGGCGACGATGCTCGTCAGCGCGGCAGCGAGCATGGCGGTCACCAGGCACCAGGGATTGAGCACCGCAAGGCCGATGCCGGCGGTCGCCAGCGTATAGCCGAGATAGATCGGGTTGCGGGTGAAACGATAGGGGCCCGACGTCACGAGATAGGTCGAGCAGCGGTTCGGCAGGATCGTCGTGCGGCAGTCGAGCAGCGTGCGCATCGCCCAGACATCCAGCACGACGGCCGTCAGGATGAGGACGCCGCCGGCCGTGCGGGCGATCCAGACATTCGTCTCGGCCGCCGCGAGCGGAAAATGCGCCTGGAGCAGGAAGGCCGCCGCGAGCGCCGCGCCGTAGATCAGCGGCGGCCAGGGAAAGGCGAGCGGCTTCATGCGATAGGCATTCATGATCCTACTCCTTCGGGTCGGTCTTCGTTTCCGCATCCATCGTGCATTGCGACGAGATCGCGGCGATGCGCTCGTCCTTCGTGACATCGATCGCACCGCGCATGAGGTCGGTGAACAGGTTCTCCTGCCTCAGCCCGTCCAGTGTGCAGCCGCAGAAGCTCCGGCAGAACCCGTCGCCGCGCTCGCCCTCGCAGGCGCGCATGCAGCTCTTCGTATAGCCGACGGCGGGATCGGCCGCGGGTGCGGGGACGACGAGGGAGAAGCCGTAGACCAGCGCGATCAGCACGGGCTGGTGGATAAGGTAGATGGCGAGACTGTGGCGGCCCGCCGTTTCCAGGAGGCTTTTCCACCGGTCGTTCGCCTGCTCCCCGAAGCCGGCGAGCCGTTCGGGCAGCGGGCTTGCGACGAAGAACCGGCCGGCCGCGATGCCGAGCAGCACCGGCGCCAGCCAGGGCAGGAGCGGCACATAGTCGTTCGAGCGCGGGATATCGACCGAAAGCCCGACCCACCAGAGCGCAGGGTGATCGAAGAGCGGCGCGCGCAGATAGAGCGGCGCGACGGCGGCAGCGGCAGCGGCCAGCAGCGTGACGACGGGCGGCAGGCGCAGGAAGAGGAGGCCGACGAGGCTCGCCGCGGCAATGGCATGCAGGATGCCGAAGAAGATGAAGGTTTCCCGGAAGGCGAACCAGGTGGCGATCGTGATCACCGCCGCCGCAAGGCCGATCTTGCCGAGGCGGACGAGGAACGGCCTTGCGCGAAATCCGCGGACGTGGCCGAGCACCAGGCTGAAGCCGGCAAGGAACAGGAAGGAGCCGGCGATCACCCGGGCGAAGATCTTCCAGCCGCCGGTCGTCGCCGTCTCCGGTTCGATATAGCCGAAGAAGCCGAGATCCCAGGTGAAATGGTAGATCGCCATGGCGATCAGGGCGAGGGCGCGGAGCTGGTCGATCAGCGGGATGCGCGGAAGGCGGCGCGGTGCCGCGCCATCTCCTGCCACATTGCCGTCAATCACCGTCGTCGTCATGGGTCGGGGTCGCCGCATTGCTTTGGTCCATGGGAGAATGTCACGCCAAGCTTGCGCCGGGCGGATGGCCGAAAGGTGGCCGCAGGAAGGGGAGGTCAGTCGATCCGTTCGAGCACGGCGAGGCGCGCCTGCGAATAGAACTGCCGGCGCACGAGCACGGTGATGATGCCGGCGGTCGTGGCGATGAAGAGATAGGGACTGACGAACCAGCCGAGATAGCCGATCGACAGGAAGATGGCGCGCAGCCCCATGTTGAAATGCTTTGCCGCGAGGATGTTCATGCGGATGACCTTGTCGGCGGCAAGGTCGGCGCCGGCCGGGTCCTTGTGGATGTCGCCGGTCATCGGCATCGCACCGAGCAGGATGGTGCAGTAGTTGAAGAGCCGGTAGGACCAGCCGAACTTGAAGAAGGCATAGCCGAAGATGCAGGCAAGGCCGCCGACCTTCATCTCGAAGCCGGCGCGGCTGCCCTGGAAGACCAGCGGCAGGTCGCTGAAAATCGCAAAAACCTGCTCCGTGGCGCCGAGCAGCGCGAAACAGCCGCCGAGCGCCAGGATCGAGGTGGAGGCGAAGAAGGCCGTGCCGTTCTGCAGGCCGGCCATGATCTGCGTGTCGATCATGCGCAGGTCGCGGTGCATCGCGTTGCGGATCCACACGGCGCGCTGCGAACTCATCGCCCGCGTGAGGCTGACGCGGTCGAGGAACTTCGCCCGCTCCGTGATCCAGGAATATCCCGTCCACAGCAGGAGGAAGAGGACGAGGGCGACGAAATCCGGTGTGCTCATGGCAAGCGTTGTGCCACGGATTCGGCATTTTGCAAGCGGCGCCGGAAGGTCCCGGAAGCGCTGTTCACAGCTGGGGCGGAAAGACGGCGGCCCGCCTTCGCGGCCATGCTGTCCAACTGTCTGATTTTGCGACATGTCATGCGCCCCGCGCGGGGCTCCTATGATGGGGACGCCTTGGTTTCGCCATTTTTGACGATTGCGGTTTCATGAATTCTTCATTAAACAGAGCGCCGTGCAGCGCCTTTTCGGCTGCTGCGACGACATCTTCCATTCGGGGAAATCATGGAAAGTACCGTTCAGAAATCCTGCTGGGGCGTCACCGCCCGTGCAGTCCTCGGCTTTGGCGCCGTCCTGGTCATCGCCTATCTCTTCGGCGGCATCTGAAAACACCGGCCCGGCATCCTTACATGAACAGCGTGCTTCCTCGCGAAGCGCGCTGTTTTTGTTTCAGGGCCTGTTGGAAGGGACATGTCGCGCAGGTAAAACCCGATGTCGGGAGATCGCCTTACGCGCGTCGCACGATGACGTAGCTTCAGGGTTCAATGCGCCTGCCGAGGCAAGGGAGAAGTTCGGGACATGTTTCTTTCGGTATTCGATGTTTTCAAGATCGGGATCGGGCCGTCGAGCTCCCACACGATGGGGCCCATGTCGGCGGCGAACCGGTTTCTCGACCTGATCCTGTCCGCCGACTGGCCGCGCCCGTCCGGCGCGCAGGTAACGACGATCCGCATGAGCCTGCACGGCTCGCTCGCCTATACCGGCGTCGGCCACGGCTCCGACCGCGCCGTCATCCTCGGCCTGATGGGCGAGCGGCCCGACACGGTCGATCCGGACCGCATGGACGCCATCGTCGCCGAGGTGGAGCGCACCGGCCGCATCACGCCGCCGGGACATCCCGGCTATGCCTTCCGGCCGAAGGACGACCTGATCTTCGACAAGAAGAACCCGCTGCCCGGCCATGCCAACGGCATGACCTTCTCCGCCTATGACCGCGACGACCGGCTGCTGCTCAAGCGCATCTACTATTCCGTCGGCGGCGGCTTCGTCGTCACGGATACGGAACTGGAGCAGATGCGCGCCAGCAAGGCCAAGGCGGGCGACAAGAAGGTGCCGTTTCCCTTCGCCTCTGCCAAGCAGATGCTGGAGATGGCCGAGCGCTCCGGCATGACCATCGCCCAGATGAAGCGCGCCAACGAGGAAGCCACCATGTCGCGCGACGACCTCGATGCCGGCCTCGACCGCATCTGGGGCGCGATGAAGAGCTGCATCGACCGGGGCCTCAAGAACGAGGGCATCATGCCGGGCGGCCTGAAGGTGCGCCGCCGCGCCCGCTCGATCCACGACAAGCTGCAGGAGGAGTGGCGCTCCAACAAGGCGAACCCGCTGCTGGCCAACGACTGGCTCTCGGTCTACGCCATGGCCGTCAACGAGGAGAACGCGGCGGGCGGGCGCGTCGTCACCTCGCCGACCAACGGGGCGGCCGGCGTCGTGCCTGCGACGATCCGCTACTACCTGCATTTCCACGAGGATGCCGACCAGGACGGTATCCGCGACTACCTGCTGACGGCTGCCGCCGTCGGCGGCATCATCAAGCACAATGCCTCGATCTCGGGCGCCGAAGTCGGCTGTCAGGGGGAGGTGGGCTCCGCCTCCGCCATGGCTGCCGCCGGCCTTGCCGCCGTGATGGGCGGCACGCCGGAACAGGTGGAGAATGCCGCGGAGATCGCGCTGGAGCACCATCTCGGCATGACCTGCGATCCCATTGCCGGCCTCGTGCAGGTGCCCTGCATCGAGCGCAACGCGCTCGGCGCGGTGAAGGCCGTGACGGCCGCCTCGCTCGCCATCAAGGGCGACGGCACGCATTTCGTGCCCCTCGACGCCTGCATCGAGACGATGCGCCAGACGGGCGTCGACATGAACGAGAAATACAAGGAAACCTCCACCGGCGGCCTCGCCGTCAACGTGGTGGAGTGCTGAGGCTTTCGCGCGAACGCTGTGGAGTGCGACACGGCGGCCCCTTGACCGGGCCGCCGCAAGAGCGTTCAAAGGGCCATGGCCCTCCATCTCATCAAACTCTGCGTCGGCGCGGAATCGATCGACGATCTGCGTGAATGGGTGTCCGAGCGTTCGCTGATCGCGATCGCGGCGGGCATGGAACCGCATTCGAGCCACATCACCCGCATGGTCCCCAAGCGCGATCGCGAACTGCTCGAAGGCGGCTCGCTCTACTGGGTGATCAAGGGCCAGGTGCAGGCGCGCCAGCCGCTCCTCGACATCAAGACCTTCACGGATACCGACGGCATATCGCGCTGCGAGCTGGTGCTTGGGCCGGAGGTCGTGGAGACCGCGTTGCAGCCGCGCCGCGCCTTCCAGGGCTGGCGCTACCTGACGGACGACGACGCGCCGCGCGACCTGAAGAACATGGGGGAGGGAGCGGCCGACCTGCCGCTGGAGCTGCGGCGGGAACTCGCCGAACTCGGCCTGCTCTAGCTTCTTGTCTTGCGCAATGCCGGGCGCAAAACCGCTTCACACTTTTGCTGGAATTGCTTATCGCAGGCGCAGGCGAACCGGGTGGCGGCGCTCGCTGGCGCCGACATGGAGATGGATCCCGGCGACCGGCTGGCCCGAGCGCCAGGCCCTCGCGCCATGGGCGAGCAGCATGCCGACGAGATCCTTCGTCCTGTTGCGCGAACGGCCGAGCCCGATATCCGCAATCCGCATCGCCGCCTCGTGCAGCGGGTGGAGCGTGCCCTTGAGCGACCGGCGCTTTTCCGCTCCGGCTGCGGGGGGGACATCGAACAGGTTCTCGTTCATCGCCATGATCTGCCTCGTACGCATTACCCAATCGAGGATGGCAGAGCCGCTTTCGCGGCAGTCCGCCTGCCTTGCTCCGCAGTCCCGGGACGCACTACCTGTCCGGTGACGTTGCTGGGGCAAGGCGGTAGTTCAGGGAGCGCCGAGGTTCGGCGCATCCGGTCGTCCTTACTGCTGGCTGGCCCAGCAGGCGAAACCCTTGCGCTTCAGCGCCTTGCAGGCGGCCGTCGCGCGGTCCTGGTTGTCGAAGCCGCCGAAACGGGCGCGATAGAGCTGCTGGCTGCCGCTGTTGACGGCAACGGTGAAGGGCTGTGCGCTGGACAGCGCCTTGCCGCCCTGGTCCTTCGCCTTGGAGAGCAGGTCCTGCGCCTGGCCCTTGTCCGGGGTCGCGCCGATCTGGATGACCCAGCCCGAGGGCATCGTTTCCGATGCGGCGGAGGCGACGGTGGAGGAGGTCGTAAGCTCGTCGAGCGAGCCGCTCGTGTCACCCTGTTCCGTGAGCTCCTCCGGCGGTACGGCGGCGTCACGCTGGATTTTCAGCGTCGCGGCGAGTGCCCGCTTGCCGACGACTTCCGAGGCGGAAGCCGACGTCGCGGCATAGGCCGTCTCGATACGGGATTCGTTGTAGCGATAGGTCGGGACCGGGCCGTTCTCAGGCAGGTCGAGGCTGCCGGTCACGGAAGCGGTCGCCGCCTTGCCGGCGGTTTCGGCGGTCAGCGTCGGCGCATCCTTCGTTTCGGCGATCAGATCGCCGCTGCCGCGGCGCGAGGCCTTCGGCATGTAGGTGGCGATGAGCTTGCGCATCTGCTGGTCGCGGCTGGCGCCCGAGCGGCCGCCGATGACGACGCCGACGACGCTGCGCCCGTCGGCGACGGCCGAGGTCACGAGATTGTAGCCGGACGCCCGGGTGTAGCCGGTCTTGATGCCGTCGACGCCGCGCACGGAGCCGAGCAGGCGATTATGCCCGCGGATGACCTGCTTGCCGAAGCGGAAGCTCTGGACGGAGAAGTAATCGTAATATTGCGGAAAATGCTGGCGCAGCGCGATGCCGAGGCGGGCCTGGTCGCGGGCGGTGGTCACCTGCGCCGTGTTGGGAAGGCCGTTGGCATTGCGATAGACGGTCCGCGTCATGCCGAGGGCGCGCGCCTTCTGCGTCATCATGCGGGCGAAACGCTCTTCCGAGCCGCCGAGGAACTCCGCGAGCGCCGTGGAGGCGTCGTTCGCCGAGCGGGTGATGAGGCCGAGCATCGCCTGCTCGACCGTGATGGACTTGCCGACGCCGACGCCGAGCTTGGTCGGCGGTTCGCTGGACGCGTTCTTGGAGAAGGGCACGCGGGTGTCGAGCCGGATCTTGCCGGCCTCGAGCGCCTCGAAGGTGAGGTAGAGCGTCATCATCTTGGTGAGCGAGGCGGGATATCGCAGCGCGTCCGCATCCTCGCTGTAGAGCACCTTGCCCGTCTTGGCATCGATGACGATGCCGGAATATTTCGGATTGGCCTCCGCGGGGGTGGCAACGGCAACGGTGGCGACCATTCCGATCATCACCAAGCCTTTCGCCACTGTGGCAACCGCCTGACAGGAGCGGGGGAGGAAATCGAGGAATACGGAACGGGACACTACGTTACTCTTCATTCTCGGATTGCACATGTTGCCCGGGCGCGACCGCCCGATCGACCAATTCCGGCACAGTAGCGGGATAGCGTTACCAATCGGTTTATGATGAATCATAGGTTTCTGAGATCAGCGGTGTTTTATCGGCCGGAGCCGATGGGCGAAGGGCGGCCGTTGCGGATGAGCGAGCGGCCGAGATAGTCGCGGACGCGCGCCTCCATGGCCTGCCACTGCGGCAAAAGTCTGCTCGAAAAACGGTAAAGCACGGAAAGGTCCTCGCCGATGTGGATATCGCGCTGGCAGTCGGCGCTGGTCGAACGCGCCTCATCGGCCGGCATCATGCAGCGCACCGCATAGTCGGAGCCATCGGGCAGGCGGCCGGTGAAGAACACCTCGTCGCCATAGCCGGAATTCTCCTTCAGCCGGCGCAGGACGAGGCCGGCCGGGCCGGGCTCGAACGTCGCGCCGAAAAGGTGGCTGTAGATCGGTTCCAGCCGGCCGGACATGTCCTTCGACATGGTGCTTTGCGACAGATTGAGGAAGAGCAGGTTTTCCGGATGGCCGGCATCGTTGAACCGGCTGCGCTGCGCATGGGAATAGCCCTGCATTTCCGGCCAGGTGAGATAGAGGTCGACCCGCTCGGCGCGACCCGTCCGGCGCTGCTCCTCGAAGCGGATCGTGTTGGAGGGCAGGCGGATCTGGTCCTGGCCGATGACGATGTCGACGGGCGCGGCATTCTCCGTATGCCCCGCCAGAGCGATGCGCTCGCCGAGGACACGGCCGGCAACGCTGATCGCCACTGTCAGGCCGGCCAGCACCGCGACGCCGATCGTCAGGCGCGTCAGCAGGCGATGGGAGATGAGGGGGGCGTGTTCGTCATTGCCGGTTGCTGCCGCTGTCATCTCGTCCACCTGTGGCCGGCCGGAATCGGCTTTCTGCGCCGTCTCGACCCTGGGTGAACAGGGTTAATTTTCGGTTGAGATCGGCTTTGCGGCGGGCGCGGAACCGGGGTTGGCCCCTTGCAAGATTTCCCGACTTGTTGCTGACGCATTCCACTCCTAGAATCGTGGCCGCACCCGACAGCAATTTTGCCGGCCGGATGCGGAACAGGGGAGGCAGCCATGGACGTGCTTCGAGACCCCACGCATATCGGCATGTTCGAGCCTTCGGACCTCATCGTCCTGCAAGGCGTCTTCACCCGCCTGACAGCGGCAAACACCCCCAGCCTCGACGAGGCGCGTGCGCGCTCGCTCGCCCGGTCCATCATCACGCTCTACAGGCACGGCGTGCGCGACCCCGAGCAGCTTTTCGACGTGCTGCAGGCCCAGCCGTCGTAAGACGGATGGGCGGCGGGGCTTAACCATGCATAAACCATAATTCATGGAAGCTGGCGGCGGGGTTTCCATCCATTCGCAATTTTGCCATCTTATTGGCATGATTAACGGACTGTTATTTACTGAGTGGCAATGACGGCCGGCTTGCAGGGGCAAGGCAGTTGGCTGGTGCACCGTCGGGGACAATAGCGGCGTGGGACATAAAAAATCGAAGATCGATGCGACCCGGTTCGGCAAGAGCTTGCGGTTGCTGACTATTCCGCTGATCTGCGCGGGCCTTGCGGCCTGTGCGACGACGACGCCCGCGCCCAAGAAAAAGGTGCGCAGCAAGGAATATTTTTCCGAATCCGAATATGGCGTGAAGGCGAGCCCGCGCATCGTGGAAGAGGGCCAGTCCGTGCCCAAGGGCGGCGGCCGCTACCAGCTCGGCAAGGCCTACCAGGTCCGCGGCAAGTGGTACAAGCCGAAGGAAGAGCCCGGCTACAACAAGACCGGCCTTGCCTCCTGGTACGGCTCGGCCTTCCATGGCCGCAAGACGGCCAATGGCGAAGTCTACGACAAGTATCATCTCTCCGCCGCGCATCCGACCTTCCCGCTGCCGAGCTATGCCCGCGTGACGAACATGGAAAACGGCACCTCCGTCGTCGTGCGCGTCAACGACCGCGGCCCGTTCCACGAGGGCCGCGTGATCGACGTTTCCTCCAAGACAGCCGATCTCCTCGACATGAAGCGCACCGGTACGGCCAAGGTGCGCGTGCAATATGTCGGCAAGGCTCCGCTCGAGGGCAACGACATGCCCTATCTCATGGCCTCCTACGTCACCAAGGGCTCGCGCGTGCCCGCGGTCGATCCGGGCGGCCAGATCGCCACGGGCGTCATGGTGGCCTCGGCCGACAACAGCACGCTGCCGGGCGTCGGCCAAGGGGAGGGCGTGCTGACCGTGCCGACCGAAAGCACCATGACGGCGCTCGCCAAGACGGCGCCCGCGTCCGAAGCCTTCCAGGTGATGGAACAATTCGTCATGCTGCCGGAAATCGGTCCGCTGCCGCTCGACCGGCCCAATTTCGTGCCGCAGCTTTCCGCCGATCCGAGCTATGCCGCAGCCTATGCGGACGAGCGCGTGCGCGATGCCGCCGGCGCTTTCGACGCGATCCTGACGATCGACGGCAGGTTGACGCCGCTCTCGGCGCTTGCCGGCAACGCGGGCTGACCGCCCGCTTTCGCCAAGCCGTTTGCGCAATGCGAACGGCTGTGGGAGTGTGACGACATCCGGAGTCGCCATGCATCGCCGCCTTTTCACCGCCCTCGTTCTTCTCCTCTCGTTAGCGGGTCTCGCGTTCGCCCAGTCGGCCGCCCCGCAGGCCGGCTTCGACGTCAAGGCCCGGCAGGTCTACCTCATCGAGGCGGAGACCGGGACGGTGCTCTTCGCGCGTGCCGAAGACGAGGCCGTGCCCGCCGCCTCGCTCGCCAAGCTGATGACCATGGCGAGCGTCTTCAAGGCGCTTTCGGGCGGCGAGACGACGCTGGAGACGACCTATCCCGTCACCGAACATGCCTGGCGCACGGGCGGCGCGCCGTCGCGCACCTCCACCATGTTCGCCGCGCTGAAATCCACTCCGCGCGTCGAGGACCTGATCCGCGGCGTCACGGTGCAGTTCGCCAACGATGCCTGCATCATCCTCGCCGAGGGCCTTGCCGGCTCGGAAACGGCCTTTGCCGAACGGATGACGGCGGAGGCGAGGGCGCTCGGCCTCGTGAAATCGACCTTCGTCAACGCGACCGGCCTGCCGAACCCCGGCAACACCGTGACGATGCGCGAGATGGTCATGCTCGCCCGGCACCTCCAGACCACCTATCCGCAGCACATGCGCTATTATGCCGAGCCGGAATTCGAGTGGAACAAGATCAAGCAGCGCAACCGCAATCCGTTGCTGGCGCTCGACATCGGCGTGACGGGCTTCGTCACCGGCTTTTCGGAGGAGGGCGGCTATTCCATCGTCGCGGCGGTCAACCGGGACGGCAAGCATCTCGTGCTCGCCATGGGCGGCCTGGAGAACGACAAGGCGCGCATCGAGGAATCCCGCCGCATCATCGAATGGGCGCTGTCCTCCTTCGAGCGCCGCACGCTGTTCAAGGAAGGCGAGGCGATCGCCGATGCAAGCGTCTATGGCGGCGATGTCTCGACCGTGCCGCTCGTCGCCGGCGAGCAGGTCGACGTCTTCCTGCCGAAGGACAATTCGCAGCGCCTCGTTGCGCGCGTCGTCTACGACTGGCCGGTGCGCGCGCCGGTCACGCCGGGGCAGGCGGTGGGCACGCTGAAGATCTGGAACGACAAGCAGCTTCTGCGCGAGGTGCCGGTGGAGACGGCGGGCACCGTCGGCGTCGGCACGCTGCGGGCGCGGGCGCTCGACGCGCTGATCGAACTGTTCTTCTTCTGGATCTGACGGGGCGAAAAGCGTTTCGCCGGCCGGAAACATGGGGTAGTAGTGTCCCGAGTCATTCCGGCCCTGCCGGATATCGCGCGTAAAGACGGAAACAGGATTTGGCGGCCGCACCGGGTTTGTTTGTCACGTTCGAGGGCGGCGAGGGCGCCGGAAAGTCGACGCAGATCCGGCTTCTGGCGGCAGCCCTGCGTGCGCGCGGCCTCACCGTGCTGATGACACGCGAGCCGGGCGGCTCCAAGGGGGCCGAAGCGGTGCGCCACGTCCTTCTCTCCGGCGCCGCCGAGCCCTATGGCATCCGCATGGAGGCGGTACTCTTCGCCGCCGCGCGCAGCGACCATGTCGAGGAGATCATCCGACCGGCGCTTGCCGCCGGCACAGTCGTTTTGTGCGACCGGTTCATGGATTCCTCCCGCGTCTATCAGGGCATCACCGGCAATCTGGAACAATCCTTCATCGAGGCGCTGGAGCGCGTCGCGGTCAACGGCGTCGTGCCCGACTGCACGATCATCTTCGACCTGCCCGCCGCCATCGGCCTGGAGCGCGCCCGCAAGCGCGGCGCCGGCGAGAGCGAGACGCCCGACCGTTTCGAGAAGGAGGAACTGGAGACCCACGAGAAGCGCCGCGAGGCCTTTCTCGACATCGCCGAGCGCGAACCGCTGCGGTGCCGCGTCGTGGATGCGACGCTGTCGCAGGACGCCATCGCCGCCAAGGTGCTTGCGCTGGTCGAGCCGCTGCTGCCCATCACCGCCCACGGCCGGCAGGATCCGGAGCGCGTCTCGTGAGCGATGAGCGGCCCGGCATTCTCGACGGCGCGGTGCATCCCGCCGAGCAGACGAAACTCTTCGGCCATGCCGAGGCGGAAAATTTTCTCGCGCGCTCCTATCGTTCCGGCAAGGGGCATCATGCCATCCTGATCGAGGGGCCGAACGGCATCGGCAAGGCGACGCTCGCCTTCCGCTTCGCCAACCACGTTCTCCATCACCCTGAACCCGCCGAGGCGCCGGAGGCCATCGCCGACCCGTCGCCCGCCTCGCCGATCACCCGGCAGCTGGCCGCCGGCGCCTCGCACAATCTCCTGCATCTCACCCGCCCGGTCGACGAGAAGACCGGCAAGGTGAAGGCCTTCATCACGGTCGACGAGGTGCGCAAGGCGGGAAAGTTCCTGGCGCAGACATCGGGCACGGGCAACTGGCGCATCGTCATCATCGATCCCGCCGACGACCTCAACCGCAATGCCGCCAACGCCATCCTGAAGATCCTGGAGGAGCCGCCGAAGCGCTCGCTCTTCCTCGTCCTGACGCACGCGCCGGGAAAACTCCTGCCGACCATCCGCTCGCGCTGCCTGCCGCTCCCCCTGTCGCCGTTGTCGCGGGACGACCTTGCGGCCGCCCTCGACAGCCTCGGCGCCGCACCGGGCGGTCCGCGGGCAGGGGAGGTTCTCTCCGCCGCCCGCGGCAGCGTCTCCGAAGCGCTGAAGCTCACCAATTACGGCGGCTTCGATATCGTCGAGGCCTTCCGCGGCATCGTGGAAGCGCCGGGCGAGCCGCCGCGCCGCGACGTGCACAAGCTCGCCGACGTTCTTTCGGCGAAGGACAGCGACACGGTCTTCTCCTTCTTCTGCCAGCACGCCAGCGATTTCGTGACGGATGCCGCGCGCGCGGCAGCCCTTGCCGGCGACCTTTCCCGTGCCGACCGCCTCGCCCAGCTCTCCTCGCTGCTCGGCGAGCGCATCGCCATCGCGCAGGGCTACAATCTCGATCGCAAGCAGACGATCATCACGGTGCTCGACGACATCCGCGCCGCGCTTTAAGTGAACTTGCTGTTTCCCTTGCCGCCCGCATGGTCTAATACCTTGCGGCATTGCACAACCGAAGACAGAACGCACCCGCCATGACCGACACGAACCGCTTCTACATCACGACCGCCATTTCCTATCCGAACGGCAAGCCGCATATCGGCCATGCCTACGAGCTGATCGCGACGGATGCCATGGCGCGCTACCAGCGGCTCGACGGGCGGGACGTGTTCTTCCTGACCGGTACGGACGAGCATGGCCAGAAGATGCAGCAGACGGCGCGCAAGGACGGCATTTCGCCGCGCGAACTTGCCGATCGGAATTCGAAAGAATTCAGGGATATGGCCGTTCTTCTTAATGCATCGAACGATGATTTTATCCGCACGACGGAAGAGCGCCACTACGAGGCCTGCGCCGAGATCTGGCGCCGCATGGCCGCAAACGGCGATATCTACAAGGGCGGCTATGCCGGCTGGTATTCCGTGCGCGACGAGGCCTATTACCAGGAGAACGAGACGGAGAAGCGCGACGACGGCGTGCGCTACGGCCCGCAGGGCACGCCTGTCGAATGGGTGGAGGAGGAGAGCTATTTCTTCCGCCTCTCCGCCTACCAGGACAGGCTGCTGAAGCATTACGAGGACAATCCGGATTTCATCGGCCCGGCCGAGCGCCGCAACGAGGTGATCTCCTTCGTCAAGTCGGGCCTCAAGGACCTGTCGGTCTCGCGCACGACGTTCGACTGGGGTATCCCGGTTCCGGACGATCCGGCGCATGTCATGTATGTCTGGGTCGACGCACTGACCAACTACATCACCGCGACCGGCTACCTCACCGATCCGGACGGCCCGCGTGCAAAATACTGGCCGGCGAACATCCACATCATCGGCAAGGACATCATCCGTTTCCACGCCGTCTACTGGCCGGCCTTCCTCATGTCGGCGGGCCTGCCGCTGCCGGGCCGCGTCTTCGCCCACGGCTTCCTGCTCAACAAGGGCGAGAAGATGTCGAAGTCGCTCGGCAACGTGGTCGACCCGGTCAACCTCGTCAATCATTTCGGCCTCGATCCGATCCGCTACTTCTTCCTGCGCGAGGTCTCCTTCGGCCAGGACGGCAGCTATAGCGAGGAGGGCATCGCGACCCGCATCAACTCGGACCTCGCCAACGGCATCGGCAACCTCGCCAGCCGCTCGCTGTCGATGATCGTCAAGAACTGCGACGGCAAGGTGCCGGAGTGCGGCGCGCTCTCCGACGCCGACAGCGCCATGCTCGCCTCCGTCGATGCGCTGCATGCGCTGACGCGCGAGGAGATGGGCAGGCAGCAGATCCACAAGGCGCTCGCCGCGATCATCGCCGTCGTCTCCGAGGCCGACCGCTATTTCGCCGGCGAGGCGCCCTGGGCGCTGAAGAAGACCGATCCCGTGCGCATGGGCACCGTGCTCTACGTGACGGCGGAGGTCGTGCGGCAGATCGCGATCCTGCTCCAGCCCTTCATGCCTAAATCCGGCCGCAAGCTGCTCGATCTCGTCGCCGCGCCCGTCGAAAAGCGCGATTTCGCGGCGCTCGGCGAAGCCGGCCGCCTCGTCAGCGGCACGCCGCTGGAAGCGCCGAGCCCGGTCTTCCCGCGCTATGTCGCACCCGAGGCGTAAATGCTGATCGACACGCACTGCCATCTGGATTTCCCCGACTTCGAAGCGGAGCGCGACGCCATCGTCGCGCGGGCGCACGCCGCCGGGGTGAAACAGATGATCACCATCTCGACCCGGGTGAAAAAGTTCCCGACGATCCTGGCGATCGCGGAGAAATATCCGTCCGTCTTCTGCTCGGTCGGCACGCATCCGCACAATGCGGACGAGGAACTCGACATCCCGGTCTCGGAACTGGTCGAGCTTTCCAAGCACCCGCGCGTCGTGGCAATCGGCGAGGCGGGGCTCGATTATTTCTACGACAATGCGCCGCGCGAGGCGCAAGCCATCGGCCTTCGCAACCACATCGCCGCCGCGCGGGAAACCGGTCTGCCGCTCGTCATTCACAGCCGCTCGGCGGACGAGGACATGGCGGCGATCCTGACCGAGGAAACGGGGAAGGGGGCCTTCCCCTTCCTGCTGCACTGCTTTTCCTCCGGCCCGGAGCTTGCCCGCACCGGCGTGGCGCTCGGCGGATACGTCTCCTTCTCCGGCATCCTGACCTTCCCGAAATCGGAAGAGCTGCGCGAGATCGCCAAAACCGTGCCGCTGGAGCGTATGCTGGTCGAGACCGACGCTCCCTACCTTGCGCCGAAACCCTACCGGGGCAAGCGCAACGAACCGGCCTATGTGGCGCACACCGCCGCGGTGCTGGCCGAGACCGTCGGCGTCAGCGTGGAAGAAATCGCCCGCATCACCACCGAAAACGCCTTCCGTATCTTCTCGAAGATGCCGCGGGTGTAGCCGTGGCCTGCACGCGGCGCTTCACCATTCTCGGCTGCGGCTCGTCGCCCGGCGTGCCGCGCATCACCGGCGACTGGGGCGCCTGCGATCCCGCCAACCCGAAGAACCGCCGCACCCGCGCCGCCTTCCTCGTCGAGCAGATCGGGCCGGAGGGCACGACGACCGTCGTCATCGATACGGGGCCGGATTTCCGCACGCAGATGATCGCCGCGGGCGTCGAGGCCATCGATGCGGTGCTCTATACCCACGCCCATGCCGACCATATCCACGGCATCGACGATATCCGCGGCTTCGTGCTGCAGAACCACCGGCAGGTGCCGATCTGGGCCGATCCGGCAACGATGGAGCGCATCCGCGAGGGGTTCGGCTACTGCCTGAAGACGCCGCCGGGCAGCATGTATCCGCCTATCGTGACGGAGAACCTGATCGAGCCGATGGACGCGCCGGTGACGATCGACGGGCGAGGGGGCGCGATCACCTTCCAGCCCCTCCTCCAGGTGCACGGCTCCATCCATTCGCTCGGCTTCCGCATCGGCAACGTCGCCTATTGCAGCGATATCAGCGATTTTCCGGAGGAAACCGTCGCGCGGCTCGAGGGTCTCGACATGCTGATCGTCGACGCCCTGCAATACCGTTTCCATTCCAGCCACCTGTCGCTCAGCCAGGCACTCGAATGGATCGAGCGGCTGAAGCCGGCGCGCGCCATCCTCACCCATATGCATGTGCCGCTCGACTACGAGACGGTGCAAAAGGAAACGCCGGCCCATGTGGAGCCGGCGCATGATGGCCTCAGCTTCGAGATCGTCCTTGCGGACGATCAGGCGAAATAGGGTTTCAGATTTTCGCGGATGCGGTCCAGCACCGTCGCACCCGAGAGATCGGGCACGAAAGTCTTGCCGGTGATCTGCTCATAGGCCTGGATATAGACTTTCGAGGTCTGCTCGACGAGGTCGCGCGGGATTTCCGGGATCGGGTCCTTGTAGGGATCGCAGCGCTCGGTGACCCAGGCGCGCACGAAATCCTTGTCGAAGCTCACCGGGCGGCCGCCGGCGGCAAAACTCTGCTCGTAGCTGTCGGCGATCCAGTAGCGGCTCGAATCCGGCGTGTGGATCTCGTCGGCCAGCACGATGCGGCCGTCCTTGTCCGTGCCGAATTCGTATTTGGTGTCGACGAGGATCAGCCCGCGCTCGGCCGCGCGGGCCTGTCCGCGCGCAAACAGCGCCAGCGCATAGCGCGACACCGTTTCCCATTGCTCGGCCGTCAGCAGGCCTTGCTGAAGGATTTCGGCGCCCGAAAGCGGTTCGTCATGGCCGCCGTCGAAGGCCTTGCTGGTCGGCGTGATGATCGGCTCGGGCAGCTTCTCGTTGTCCTTCAGGCCGTCCGGCAGCGTGATGCCGTACATCTGGCGCTCGCCCTTGCGGTATTTCGTCAGGATCGAAGTGCTGGTCGTGCCGGCGAGATAGCCGCGCACGACGATCTCGACCGGCAGGATATCGAGCCGCGTGCCGATGACGACATTCGGGTCCGGATAGGAAATGACATGGTTCGGGCAGATATCGGCCGTCTCCTCGAACCAGTAGCGCGCCGTCTGGGTCAGTACCTGACCCTTGAAGGGAATGGCGGTGAGAATGACGTCGAAGGCGCTGAGCCTGTCCGTCGCGATGATGACGCGGCTGCCGTCGGCAAGGTCGTAGTTCTCGCGGACCTTGCCGTTGTAGCGGTTCGGCAGTTCCGGGATATGGGCGTCGGAGAGAATGCGCAACTCGCTCATCGGGACAGGCTTTCGCTGTTGGTTTCATCTGCCGTTCCGCTTAAGGCCAGGGATGGTGAAGGGTCAAGGCGCAAACCGGACTTTTGGAGGGTTCGGGGCCTGTTGCAGTCATCATTGGTTCCATAATCTACCTTATGCGACTTGACTATGTGGCCAAGGTACGCGCTATACCGAACTGCGACTTTTTGTTGGAATTCATATGAAATGTCCGGCGGTCAAAAAGTGTCCTTAGTATTTTATAGGCGAGAAATCCTATAGATAGTATATTTCAGTCGGATTGAAACGCTATGGATAACGCATGAGGTTGATTAATAGAATATCAGAACAACATGAAGTATATTATACGTATGGTCAATCGTAACGTGATTATTCTATCGTATTTTTGTCCGAAAAATATCACAGTATTTGAAATTACTATCGCGTCTTGGCTTGTTGTTTGTGATCGAGCGGCCGATTGCTGGGTCGCTTTGCTCTAAGATTTTGACCAGACGCTTGTCGATACGTCTCCCGTGGAATCGTCGGGAGCCAAGCGCGACTGGAAGCGGCTGGTGTGTATCCAGACATTAACGAGCCACTCGCCGACCTCAGTGCCAGGGGCACAGACTGGCCTTTGCAACCAAGTGCCCCGATATGGTCGCCAAGTGGTTCATCGCCAAGAATGATTGGCCGACGGAATTCTGAAGAAGCCTATGGTCCTCGGGATTTCTCCGGTGATGCCGGCTTTCATGCGCTTCACCATTTCCTTATCTCCCGCAGCTCTAAAGGCCTTCTCGGCGGCTTTGAGTGCGGCCTTCATGCGCTCATTCTCAATTTTCAGCGCGTGGTGCGCTTCGCTTGCGCACGTCAACTCGTCGTTCAGCTGTAAGCGGGACCGTGGTCTCACCTTCCTGAATGGCTTCTCACCCAAACTGGATCGTAGTTTCACCTTTCGACATTGAGGGCTATTTCCCCGGCCCTCTCTGGTGATCCGCGGGCTGCAGTTCGCGAGTTAACCGCCACCGGAGCCAGCGGCTCCTCCCCTGTGTGCACGGTCCTTTCCCCGACGGAGCTTCTCGATCGCCAGGAGTGCCGCTTCGCGTTGAAAACCGGAAAGACAGTCGAGGGGGTGGTATCGACATCTACGAGTTCACCTGTGTTGGTTTCCACGCAGAACTGAGCCGGTTAGGCGCATAATTTCCATTGAGAATTGAGCCATGTGAACCTTCCCCCAACGCGAAGAGCGACGGGGGCAACGGAGTGATCCACATGGGACTTTTAAACATCATCCGCCGGA
>QFCS01002366.1_pt1 | contig 183522 bp, 159 predicted proteins | sample 3576561 | NCBI WGS metagenome assembly QFCS01 | reverse complement strand
GGCGGTGATCCTGTCCGGCTTCGCGACGCCCATCGCCAACATGCCGACGGTCGTGCAGACGATCACGCTGATCGACCCGCTGCGTTATTTTCTGGTGATCCTGCGCAAGGTGTTCCTGGAGGGCGCAGGCTTCGACGTGCTGACCGGCCAGCTATGGCCCATGGCGGTGATTGGCCTGGTGTCGCTGAGCCTCGCGAGTTGGCTGTTCCGGCACCGCCTGTACTAGGTCCGCATCCCGGAATCAACCCGCGATCTGATGCTGCGCCTGCGCAAAGCCCCGCGCATGCCGGCCCAGCAGGGTGGTGGCTTCATGGCTGGACATGGCGGCACTGTAGTAATACCCCTGCACTTCGTGGCATTGCATCTGCTGCAGGCTGGCACGCTGGGCCTCGGTTTCGACCCCCTCGGCGACGACGTTCAGATTCATGCCGCGCCCCATGGCGATCATGGCGTTCACGATGGACATGTTCTCTTCCCGCTCGAGGTCCTGCACGAAGGACTGGTCGATCTTCAGTGTGTGGATCGGGAAGCGCGAAAGATATTTGAACGAACTGTAGCCGGTGCCGAAGTCGTCGATGGCCAGCCGGATGCCCGAAGCGGAGAGCCGGCCGAGTTTGATCGCGTTGGCCTCGAAGTCGCGCATCAGCAGGCTCTCGGTGATTTCCAGCTCCATCTGGTGGCCGTCCAGCGAATACACCTGGATGGCACGCATGACGCTGTCGACGAAATCGGGGTTCTCGAGCTGGCGCGCCGAGATGTTCACCGACAGGCGCACCGGCGGCAACCCGGCCTTGCGCCAGTCGGCCATCTGCGCGCTGGCCTGGCGCAGCACCCAGTCGCCGATCGGCACGATGACGCCGGACTCCTCGGCCACCGGGATGAAGTCGGCGGGCGTCAGCAGGCCGCGCTGCGGATGCCACCAGCGCAGCAGGGCTTCGAACCCGCGCACCTCGCCGGTCGTGGTGTCGACCTGCGGCTGATAGAACAGCACGAATTCGTTGCGCGCCAGTGCACGGCGCAGGTCGGCCTCGATCTGCATGCGCTCGGAGTAGGGCGCCTGCATGCCGGATTCCCAGAACTGGAGGCGACTGCGGCCCTGCGATTTGGCCTGGTACATGGCGATTTCCGCCTGGCGAATCAGGCTGTCGATCATGTCGCCATCTTCCGGCGCGACGCAGGCGCCGATGCTGACCGAGATATAGATCTCATGGCCCTTGACGTACACCGGCTTGGACAGCACCTGGATGATCTTGCGGCAGATGTGCTCGACGTCGCTGCGCGACACCAGGGTGGGCAACAGCACGGCGAATTCGTCGCCGCCCAGACGCGCCAGCGTGTCGCCCTCGCGCAGACACTGGCGCAGGCGCGCACCGACTGCAAGCAGCAGTTCGTCGCCGATGGTGTGGCCGAGCGAATCGTTGATCACCTTGAAATGGTCGAGGTCGAGGCTCAGCACCGCCAGCGGTTTCTGGTTGCGCTTGGCCTGCGCCAGCATGAGCCCGAGATGGTCGCGGAACAGCGCGCGGTTGGGCAGGCCGGTGAGCAGGTCGTGATAGGCCTGGTAGTGCACGGTTTCCTCGGCCTGCTTGCGCTCGGTGACGTCCTTGGCGACGCCGTAGCTGCCGATGAAGCGTTTCTCGAACGGACTCGCCTCTTCGTCGTACATGCCGGTCGCGGTGAGCTCGACCGACTTGCAGCGGCCGTTCATCAGGCGCGGGCGGCGCAATCCGGGATTGCACTTGAGGCGGATTTCGGTGTTGCGCGCGCTGCGGTCGCCAGCCCGGCGCTCGTTGAACACGTGTTCGGCTCGTGCGATGTCGTCCTCGTGGATGACCAGGCTGTAATGCTGGCCCAGCAGTTCCTCGCTGCGATAGCCAAGCAGGCTTTCGACGCGGTCGTTGACGAAGGTGAAACGGCCGTCGCAATCCAGCGTGTAGATGAAGTCGGGCGAACTGTTGACCAGGAAGCGATGCCACTTCTCCGACTGCTGCAGGCGCTGCAGGATGTGGTTGTTTTCCTTTTCCAGCCGTCGTCGCGTCAGCGTATTGTCGATGCGCCGCAGCAGTTCCTCGGGTTCGTAGGGCTTGCGCACGAAATCGGCGGCGCCACCGCGCAGCGCGCGGATCGCCGCGTCGATGGTGCTGTCGCCCGACACCACGATCACCGGCGTATCGGCGCTGCGGTCGGCGACGAAGCGCAGTACCTCGTTGCCGTTGAGATCCGGCATGCCGAGGTCGAGCAGGATGGCGTCGAACTGCTGCTTGCCGATGGCGATCAGCGCGTCGCAACCGCCGTTGGCGGTCACCACGTCGTAATCACGGGTGGCCAGCAAGCGCGTCAACCCCTCCAGAATCAGCGGCTCGTCGTCCACCACCAGAAGGCGTGGGCGCACCGGAAACGTGCTGACCGTACTGCGTGGCGGGGAGGATTCGATGGGATCGTCTGACACGTGTGTTCTCCTTGAGCGCGGGTTACATAGACCCGTAGCGTGTTGTTGTGAGCGGGGCCTGGCCGTTTTGCAAAGTCGGCAGGCGGATCAGGAAACGGGTTCCCTGCGGTGTACTGGTGCAGCTGAGTTGGCCGTTCAGACGCTCGACCAGGCTGCGGCTGATGGTCAGTCCGAGGCCGGCATGGTCGCCGCCCTTTTCGCTGATCACCGGTTCGAACAAATGCGACGCGACGGCGGCCGGCAGGCCGGGGCCGGTATCGGCTACTTCGATTTCGATCTGACGCTGGCCGTCGGCCGCAACCAGTCGCGTGATGAATTTGAGATGGCCGCCCGTATGCATGGCCTCGACTGCGTTCTTGGCGAGGTTGAACAACACCTGCTTCAGCAGGTCCTTTTGCAGCGGCATCGGCGGCACGTCAGGGTTGAGGTCGATCTGCACGTTGACCTTGTTCGGCGCGAACAGGGTGCCGAGGGCCATGCGCACCAGTTCGGAGACCACGCTGTTGACCGACACCAGTTCGAGCGACGCGGCAGGCACCGCGATTTCTTCGGCCAGCGTAATGCCGCGCACGATACGCGCCACCCGTTCGATTTCGTCGCTGATGATGCCCAGGTCGCGCTGCACGGCCGAATCCGCACCCAGGCGCTCGGACAACAGGTTGACGTAATTGCGCATGATGGTGAGCGGGTTGGCCACCTCATGAACGGCCCGCCGCACCCGGTCGCGCGGAATATCGTCGCTCTGTGCGGCGGGCACAACGGACGGCGGGGCGGCGGGCGGGGCGGCAGCCGGCACGACGGCCGGTCGCAACACTTCGCTGCATTCAGTCAGGGTAAACCGCCACAGCGGCGACAGTCCCAGACCGGGCAGGGCATCGCCTGCCACCAGCACACCCATCTGACCATCGTGCAATGCCAGCGGTTGGCACAGAAAGCGCGCCACGCCCAGCAAACGAGCGATCTGTTCGTCGACCAGCGCGGCATCTGCCTCGCCGCGTTCGAACTGCTGGGGCGCGCTGCGTGCCAGCGCGCGAGGCAGCGCGGAGTGGCCGTCATCCGGAGGGATCGCCAGCGCCCGCAAACCGGCTCCCGCCGGAATCAACGTGGTCAATCGCAGAGTGCCGTCGACCCCGGGGGCGAAGAGACAGGTATGTTCGATTCCGAACAGAGCGCGCAGGCTGTCCTGCAACAGCCCGAAAGTCTGGCTGGACGACCCGTCCGACTGGCGGAAGTGCCCATGCAGCGCGGACTGGGCCGCCTGGGCGGCATACAGGCGGGCGAGGCGCTCGAATCCGCCGCTGACCGACTGCGCCACGGCATCGACCAGCCCGAAGCGCTGCGCCAGCTGGCGTACCTGAACCTGGCTGTCGGCCAGCAGTTGAGCGGCTTCGCCCGCGCCCATCTGCAAGGCGGCGAGCGCGGCCCGCACATCCACGCTGTCCACCGCATCGGCACGCGTCGCCAGCTGATAGGCCAGTTGAACGATGCGCACCAGCGGATGGGCGGCGCGCCCGCGCGCCAGCGGTTCGGCGTGATAGCGCACCGCATCGGCCAGCCAGCCGTCGGTGTCGAGCGCCTCCAGCCAGTCGGCCGCATGGGCCGGCGGCATGATGTCCGTGTCGAGATAGTCCGCCAGATTGTGAGCGAGGCCGGCCGTCCAGGCGGCCTCGGCATCTACCGCGCCCGACCGCACGCCCAGGGCCTGCGCCAGATGCGCCACCCCGATCGACTGCCGCCAGCGGCCCACATAGCTCACCTGCGCCGCGCCCGTCGCAACTGGCGCGGCCAATAGCAGTGCGCGCAGCAGGTCCGGCTGCGCGCAGAAATCGACCGGCAGCAATAGCAATCGCAGCGCCAATACGGGATCACAGCGCACGCAGGCGGCGAACTCCGCCTGCGCGGCCTCGCCTCGCATCAGGAGCTCCAGCGCCTCGGCCACCACGCCGGGGGCGCACTGACATGCTGTTAGCCCCGATTTCTTTAGTAAATTATTCGGAAGTTCTCCCATGTCATTGCTATATATAATAAATTTTGTTACACCGTCAATCTAGGGCTTAAAATATTTGGGCGGATGCCATGAACTGTTGTTTTCAAGTTTTGGTCAGCATGTCCGTATTCGACATAGCTGTTATATTTTCGTCACCCTCTTTGGAAGCAGAATGCACATGAAAGCTGTTCTGACCGGATTGATTTTGCTGTGCGTACATACCGGCGCTGCCGCGCTCGACGGCAACACCGCGCTTGAAGTGGACAAGCCGGTCGCCGCCCCGCAATCGCAGCCCGAACCTGCGTCCATGCCCGAGCTGAATGCGCAGTCCGTACTGGTGTACGACCAGGCCAGTGGACGGCCGCTGCTGGCCAAGAACGCCACCATGCAGACGCCGATCGCGTCGATCACCAAGCTGATGACGGCGATGCTGGTGATCAACGCCGGCCAGCCTCTGGACGAGCACATCACCATCACGTCCGATGACCGCGACACCATCAAGGGCACCGGCTCGCGTCTGGCGATCGGCGCCCACTACACCCGCGAACAGCTGCTGCATCTTGCCCTGATCGCTTCCGACAACCGCGCGGCGCACGCGCTGGCCCGCTCCTACCCAGGCGGCCTCGACCGCTTCATCGCCACCATGAACCGCACGGCGCGCGTGCTGGGCATGCACGACACCGTGTACGTCGAACCCACCGGCCTGTCGAGCAGCAACCGCTCGACTGCGCTCGATCTCGCCAAGCTTGCAGATTACGCCTATCAGAACTATCCCGAAATCCGCCAGATCACCGCGACCGGCCAGTACACGCTGGGGACCCAGCGCGTGGTGCTGAAGAAGAAGCACCACCAGCAGGCAAAGGTGTACTACCGCACCGTTGCCTTCAACAACACCAACCGCCTGACACGCATGGACGACTGGCATATCGGCCTGTCGAAAACCGGCTTCATCAATGAAGCCGGGCACTGCCTGGTGATGCAGGCCGAGGTGGCGCAGCGCGACGTCATCATCGTGCTGCTCGACTCCAGCGGCAACAACAGCCGCGCCAAAGACGCCGCACGCATCAAGGCCTGGCTGGAAGAAACCAATCTTCCGCGCAACACCGGAACCCACTATACCGCCGCGTCCCGTACCTGACGCCTCCCGGCACCGGCCCAACGGGCTTTCACGGGCTCATCGTCCCGTGAAAGCCCGTTTCATTTGACGGCCACCTTAGCCGGATCGGATCCCGCCGGAACCCGGGCGACACGCGTTATGATGGCCGCCCCGTCCGCCCGACATCTCGTTTCATGTCTGCCGATCTCGCCCAGCAACTGCTGCTGAAAACGCTGCTGCCCCTGTCCCTGCTGATCGCCGCGGGCGGCATCTGGCCACGCTGGCAAAGCGGCATTTCCATCGTCGGCCTGCGCGGCGAGATCAACCGGCTGGTGCTGAATTTCTTCGCGCCCGTGCTGTTCTTTTCGGCCGGTGCCGCGGCCACGGTCGACCTGAACCTGTTGCAGGTGCCCTTGATTCTCGGCGTCGCCACGCTGGCCGGCCTGGGGCTCGCCGCACTGGCGCTGTTCGCCACCCCGCTCGGCCACGGTCTGTCGCGGCCGCAACGCGGCGCGGTCATGCTGGCCGCCGGGTTCGGCAACGTCCTGTTCTTCGGCTACCCCTTCCTCACCACGGTCTTCGGCGAACGCGGCGCGCGCTATCCCTTCTTCGCCGACATGCTCGCGACCACGCCGCTGGTGTGGTCGCTCGGCGTATGGATCGCCTTCCGTTGCGGCAAGCACACCGAACACGCCTCGTTTCTGCGGATGTGGCTGAACCTGCCGCCGGTATGGGGATTCGCCGCGGGCATCGCGGTCAACCTGTCCGGCGCGCACCTCGACCCGCTGGTGGAGGCCGCGCGCTGGGCCGGCAGCCCGACCATTCCGCTGATGCTGTTCGTACTCGGCCTGACCATACCCTGGCACGACCTGCGCCCGCAAAAAGCCGTCTCCGTAGCCTTGCTCATCAAGCTGGCGCTGATGCCCTTGCTCGCGCTCGGCGTCGCGCTGGCATGGCCGGGTCCCCTCACCGAACCCGGCGAAGCCGGTGTCCTGGAGGCCGCCATGCCGACCATGGTGATGGTCATCGCACTGGCCGACCGCTTCGGGCTCGACACCCGCCTTGCCGGCCTCATCATGGGCTGGTCAACGCTGACGGGATTGGTTACGCTGCCATTCTGGTTATGGCTGCTGAAGGAACTTGCATCATGAAAATCGGATTTATCGGCAGCGGCATCATGGGCCGCCCCATGGCGGAAAATCTCCTGCGCGCCGGGCACCAACTCTACGTCTACGGCCGCCGTTTCGACCGTATCGAACCCATGCTGGTCGCCGGCGCCCTCGGCAAGGGCACGCCTGCCGAAGTGGCCGCCGAGGCCGACATCAGCTTTACCGTCGTCTCCGACACTACCGACGTCGAGCAGATCATCCTCGGCGACCGCGGCCTGGTGCACGGCGCCAAGCCCGGCCACACCATCGTCGACATGAGCACCGTGTCGCCTGCCGCCACCCGCCGCATCGCCGCCGCGCTGGCCGAACGCGGCGTCCACATGCTCGACGCCCCGGTGTCGGGCGGCGAGACCGGCGCCAAGGAAGGCACGCTATCCATCATGGTCGGCGGCGAAGCACCCATCTTCGAGAAGGTGCGCCCGCTGTTCGAGGTGCTCGGCAAGAACGTCGTCCACGTCGGCGGCCACGGTGCCGGTCAGGTCGTCAAATGCTGCAACCAGATCGTCGTCGGCCTCACCTTCGAGGGTGTCGCCGAGGCCATCCTGCTCGCGCGCCGCAACGGCGTCGACCCGGTGAAGATGCGCGAGGCGCTGATGGGCGGCTTCGCCGGCAGCCGCATCCTCGAAGTCCACGGCCAGCGCATGCTCGACTCCAACTACAAGCCCGGCTTCAAGGTCAAACTGCACCACAAGGACATGGCCATCGTCATGGACAACGCGCAGGAAACCGCCACCCCGCTGCCCGGCGCCGCGCTCATCGCGCAGCAGATGAATGCGCTCATGGGAGCCGGCGACAGCGAACTCGATTCCTCGGCGCTCATGCGCGCGCTGGAGCGGCTGACCGGCGAAAACCACGGCAACGGCAAGTGAGCGGCAAGGAGCGCGTCGTCTACCTCGATCGCGCCGCCTTTACCGCGGACGAACTGCCGATCCCGAGCTTCGAGCATAACTGGAGCGAGTACCCGGACACCGAGGCGGCCGACATCGTGCCGCGGCTGTTCTGGGCGACGACCGCAATCACTCATGCATGCCCGATCGATGCGGGGGCCATCGGGCAGCTGCATAAGCTGAAGCGCATCGTCGTCACCGGACCTGCCCGGGTCGATGCCGAAGCGTGCGAAGCGCGCGGAATCGTGCTGCAGCCACTGGCGGCAAGCGATGGTTCGGGACGGGCGCTGGTCGGTCTGCTCGAAGCAATGGTTGAGGCCGCGTCCCGCAGCGCGCAATCCTGAATTCACAGGCGATCTGCACACGCTCACGGGATGATGCTCGGCGATTCCACACTGTTCAGGCAACAGGCACTGATCGACGGCGAATGGCAAAACGCCGCTAACGGCGCCCGCTTCGCCGTTCATGACCCGGCCACTGCGGAGCTCGTCGGCCACGTGCCGAGTTGCAGCACTGCCGACACCGAACGCGCCATCAAAGCCGCTCATGCCGCCTTTTCCGGCTGGCGCGATCAGACCGCCAAGACGCGCTCACAGCTGCTACGCCGCTGGTTCGACCTCATCCTCGCCCACCGCGACGATCTCGCCGCCATCATGGTGTCCGAGCAGGGCAAGCCCCTGGATGAAGCGCGCGGCGAGATCGACTATGCGGCGAGCTTCATCGAGTGGTTCGCCGAGGAGGCGCGGCGCGTCTACGGCGACGTGGTGCCGTCGCCGTGGCCTGACCGGCGCATGTTCACGCTGAAGCAACCGGTAGGCGTGGCGGCGCTGATCACGCCGTGGAATTTTCCCGCCGCGATGCTCACCCGCAAGGCCGGCGCGGCGCTCGCCGCCGGCTGCACGGTGGTGGCGAAGCCGGCGTCGCAGACGCCGTTCACCGCGCTGGCGCTCGCCGAACTGGCGCAGCGCGCAGGGTTGCCGCCGGGGGTGCTGAACGTGGTCACCGGCGACGCGGAAATCATCGGCGGCGTGCTGACGTCGCATCCGCTGGTCAGAAAGGTCTCGTTCACCGGCTCGACAGCGGTGGGCAAGCAACTGCTGGCGCAGAGCGCCGGCACACTCAAGCACGTGTCGCTCGAACTTGGCGGCAACGCGCCTTTCATCGTGTTCGACGACGCCGACCTCGACGCCGCGGTGGCGGGCGCGCTCGCCAGCAAGTACCGCAACAGCGGGCAGACCTGCGTGTGCGCGAACCGGGTGTTCGTGCAGGACCGAATCTTCGATGCCTTCGCCGGAAAATTCGCCGCCGCGGTGGCGCAGCTGAAAGTGGGCGAGGGCTTCACGCCGGACGTGGAAACCGGCCCGCTGATCAGCGCCGCCGCACTGCAGAAAGTCGAAGCCCATATCGCCGACGCCCTCGCCCACGGCGCGTCGCTTCTCACCGGCGGCCATCGCCACGCGCTCGGCGGACTGTTCTTCCAGCCGACGGTGCTGAGCCCGTGTACGCCCGACATGCAGATCTGCCGCGACGAGACCTTCGGCCCGGTGGCGCCGTTGATCCGCTTCGCCGACGAAGCCGAGGTGATCGGCATGGCCAACGATACCGAGTACGGCCTCGCTGCCTACGCCTACACACGCGACCTCGGGCGCGCCTGGCGGCTCGCGGAGCAACTCGACTACGGCATGGTCGGCATCAACGCCGGGCTGATTTCCACTGCCGAGGTGGCGTTCGGCGGCGTCAAGCAATCGGGACTGGGACGCGAAGGCGGACGTTCCGGTATCGACGAATATCTGGAAAGCAAGTACGTGAACCTGGGCGGGCTGGGATAAGTCGTTGCACCTGCTAGGCTGACGGCATGAACCCGGCCTCCGTTTTTTCCTCACGCAAGATCATCGTCATCGGCGCCGCCAGCGGCGCCGGCGCGCCCGATGCGGCCACTGCCGAAGGGCCGGACGCGCTGCGCCATTACCGCGTCTTTCACGACACGCCGCTGCAGCATGTGGAATGGGATGCGATCCTGCACATGCCGCGCGAAGCACAAGACACGCCGCTACACGCGGTGAGGGCGCTCGGCGAACGGCTGGCTGCCGAAGTGGAAAGGATACTGCAGACAGGAAATTTTCCGCTGGTGGTCGGCGGCGACCATTCCTGCGCGATCGGCACCTGGAGCGGCGTGCATCGTGTGCTGGCCGACCGGGGGCCGCTCGGCCTGATCTGGATCGACGCCCACATGGACAGCCACACCTTCGCCACCACGCCGAGCGGACAGATCCACGGCATGCCGCTGGCCGTCCTGCTCGGCCACGGCGAGGCGGCGCTCACGTCGATCGACGGCGCGGAAGCCAAGCTACTGCCCGAGCACGTGTGCCTGATCGGCGTGCGCAGCTACGAGGCGGGCGAGGCGGCGCTGCTGCATCGGCTGGGCGTGCGCGTGTTCGAGATGGACGAAGTGCGCCGACGCGGGCTCGCCACGGTATTCGACGAGGCGCTCGCCATCGTGCGGCAGGGCACCGCCGGTTTCGGCGTGAGCGTGGATCTGGATGCGCTCGATCCCGAGGAGGAACCGGGCGTGGGCACGCCGGTACCCGGCGGCCTGCGCCGCGCCGAGCTTGCCGCCGTGCTCTCTCGTCTGCGCGGCGACCCGGGCTTTATGGCGATGGAGATCGTCGAGTACAACCCGCGCCGTGACCGCGGGCATGCCACGGCCGACGCCGCCGGCGCGCTGGCCGGTGCCATCACGCCGCTTTGAACCTCGTCCCGCGCGGTTGGGCTACTCGATCGGCAGGCCGGCGCGCCTCCAGTTGACGAAGCCGTCGCGGTAGTTCTTCACGTTCGTGTAGCCAAGCTTGATCAGCGTGTCGGCCGCAAGCGGGCTGCGCTGGCTGACGCCGCAATAGACGACGATGGGCGTGGCCTTGTCCGGTACCGCCGCTTCGATCCTGAATTCCAGCAGACCGCGCGTGATATTGAAAAAATGCGCTGCCGCGATGTGGCCCGAGTAGTCGACTTCGGCCGGAGTGCGCACGTCGAGCACCACCGTTTCCGGCTGTGTCTTCAGCTGCGTCAGCAGGCCCGTCGTGTCGAGCTGCGGCACGCGCGCATTGGCAGCGTCGACCAGGGCTTGCGCGGTCTGCGTGAGCGCGGGCGCTTCGGGCGGCGGAACGACGATGACGGAGAGGTCCTGCGCCTGCGCAGCGACCGCCAGCAGCAGCGCGGCCGGGAACAGGGCACACGACAATCGGGAAGGGTTCATCTCGGTCTCCTTTCGCTGATGAGAAGCTGCGACACGGGGATCAATCCGCTGACTGGCCGACAAAGGGATTTTCAAGGCGCTCGTGGCCGAACGTGGACATTGCCCCGTGTCCCGGCACAAAGCGCACATCGTCGCCAAGCGGGAACAGCTTTTCGCGGATGACGGCGATCAGGACTGCATGGTCGCCGCGCGGAAAATCGGTACGGCCGATCGAGCCCTTGAACAGCACGTCGCCAACGAAGGCGAGCCGCGCATCCGGCTGATAGAACACGATATGGCCGGGCGTATGGCCGGGACAATGCAGCACGTCGAAACGGATAGACCCCACGTCCACCCGATCGCCGTCGCTCAACCATTGGTCGGGCGTGAACGCCGCCGCAGGTGGAAACCCGAACAGCTCGGCCTGCCGCGGCAGCAGGTCGAGCCAGAACTGCTCCTCGCGCTGCGGGCCGACGATGGGGATGCCAAGGGTTTCGCGCAGTTCGACTGCTGCGCCGACGTGGTCGAGGTGGCCGTGGGTGAGTAGGATTTTTTCCAGCGCGAGGCCGCGCGATTGCACCTCGCCCAGCAGGCGTGCGGCCTCGCCGCCCGGATCGATCAAGGCCGCACGGCCATCGGCGTCCCATACCAGCGAGCAGTTTTGTTGATACGGGGTGACAGGGAGGATGGTAAATTCCATCCTGCCATTATCTGCCGATTCCACCGTACCGGATTCACGCTGCCATGTCCGCTCCCGACGCCCTGCTGCTCATTTCCACCCAATGCCCGTACTGTTCGGCCATGTTGTCGGCGCTTGCCGACCTGGTGAAGCGGGGCGCGATCGGACGCCTCGAAGCCGTGAACCTGAACGTTCACCCCGAAGCGGGGCAGGCACTCGGCGTCTGGACTGTGCCGTGGCTGCGGCTCGGCCGCATCGAACTCGCCGGCATGCGCAGCCCGGCTGAACTCGCCGAATGGGCGGCCAAGGCGGACAGCGAGGCCGGCCTGGCCGACTGGTTTCACATGCTGCTGAAGGAAGGCCAGCTGCCGCATGCGCAGGCGCTGATCGAAGCCGACTCCTCGCTGCTTGCGGCGGTACTGCCCATCGTCGGCAATGTCGAGGCCAGCCTCAATGTGCGGCTAGGCGCCGGCGTGCTGCTGGAAAACTTTGCCGGCAGCGACACGTTGCGCGGGTTGCTGCCGCGTCTGGGCGAACTATCGCAACACGCCGACGCACGGGTGCGTGCCGATGCCTGCCATTACCTGGGGCTGACCGGGGATGCCGCCGCACGCACCTGGCTGGACGCGCGGCTGACGGACGAAGACGCGGACGTACGCGAGATCGCCGCAGAGAGCCTCGAGACCCTGCCGCCTGCCGCCTAGTTGCAGGCTGGTCCGGTTTCCCCTTCGGTGCTATAGTTTTGCGCATATACCGCCCGGGCTTCGGCCCGGGCGGTTTTCATTTTTCAGACTTGTTCCAGGAGACCGCCATGGAAATCACGACCCGTCCCGCCATCACCGTATCCGAACTCGACCTGGAGCGCCTCGAAACCATGCTCGCCGGCTTGCCGGGCGACCAGCCCGGGGTGGAAGCGCTGCGAGAGGAACTCGATCGCGCGCAGATCGCCTGCCCCGAAGCGATGCCGCCCAACGTCGTGACGATGAATTCGCGCATCCGTTTCGTGCTCGAACCGGCGGACCGGGAAGTCGAGATGACCCTGGTGTATCCGCGCGACTTCACCGGCCGCCCGGATCAGCTGTCGGTGGCCGCACCGGCAGGCATCGCCGTACTGGGCCTGGCGGTCGGCCAGCACATCGAATGGTGCGTGCCGGGCGGGCAGACCGTGCGCGCGCGCATCATCGACATTCCCTATCAGCCCGAACGCGCGGGCGACTACATGCTCTGAGCCGGGCGCCCGATGTCCGTTCCTGCCGCCTATCTCGGCGTCATCCTCATCTGGTCGACCACGCCGCTCGCCATCCAGTGGAGCGCGCAGGGCGCCGGCTTCAGCTTCGCAGTGATGGCGCGCATGCTGATCGGCCTGGCGGTCTGCCTGGTACTGCTGCTCGCCACCCGCACCGCGTTTCCCTTCACCCCGGCCGCGCGCCGGCTGTATGCGATCAGCGGGCTGTCGCTGTTCGCGTCGATGCTGCTCACCTACTGGGGCGCGCTGCATATTCCATCGGGGCTGATTTCGGTCATCTTCGGATTGTCGCCGCTGGTCACCGGCGTGTTTGCCGCGTTGTGGCTCGCCGAACGCACGCTCACGCCGCTGCGCATCGGCGGGCTGGGGCTGGCGCTGGCCGGCCTGTGGCTGATCTTCGGCCAGCCGTGGCCAGGTGACAGCCATGCCACGCTCGGCACGCTCGCCGTGGTGGCCGGCATGGCGCTGCAGGCGCTGGGGCTGGTGTGGATCAAGCGCCTGAATCTGCGGGCCTCGTCGCTCGCCATCACCACCGGCTCGCTCGGGGTGGCCGTGCCCTGCTTCGTGCTGGCCTGGATGATTACCGACGCCGCGCAACTGCCGACGACGACCACGCTACGCGCCGGGACCGCCATCGTCTACCTCGGCATCCTCGGTTCGGTGGTGGGGTTCACGCTGTACTACTACATGATCAAGCATCTCGACGCCGGCCGCATTGCACTGATCATGCTGGTCACGCCGGTGTCGGCGCTGCTGCTCGGCCAGACGCTCAACCACGAACGCATCCCGGGCATCGGCTGGGCCGGCATCGCGCTGATCGGCGCGGGCCTGTTGCTGTACGAGTGGCAGGCGCTACGGCAGCTGCGGCAGCCGCTTATTTCCTGAACAGGTCGTCGAGCGAAGCCGGGGGAACCGGCTTGTCGGGTTCGCCGTCGGCCGGCTGGTTCGTGCCGGATGCGTTCGAGAACAGCGCATCGAGCGCGCTACGGCCGGGCTGTGCCATCACTGCACCGCCACCCCGATAGGCTTCCGGCCGCGGCACGAACCAGCCGCAATCGTTGACGCGCGTCTTGTCGGCGACCCGGTCGGCCGCCAGCTCGCGGCACTGGCCGGCGCGGTGCGCATCGTAGTGGCGGCACAGCTTGCAGACGTGCAGGTCGACGCGGCAGCTCGGGCAGGTATCGCGGCGCGCCAGCGGCAACGGCATGCCGGCCAGGCTGGCGCCGCATTTCCAGCAGACCAGGCTCATGATTCGGGGGACAACTGGCCGGGGTAATCGGGATAGCGCAGGGCGTGATACTTGAGGTCCGCCAAGGCGACCGTCTGCAGGGTGTGCTCATGGGTCGCATCCAACACCACCGGCGGCGCCATGCCATCCTCGGCGGCTTCGAGCCAGCGCGCGGCACACACGCACCAGCGGTCGCCGGCCTTTAGGCCTGGAAAGCCATATTCCGGAATCGGCGTGACGAGGTCATTGCCGCGGCTTTGCGCATATTGCAGGAAGGCATCGGTCATCTGCGCGCAGACGGTATGGCTGCCGAGATCCTGCGGGCCGGTATGGCAGACGCCATCGCGAACGAAACCGGTCATCGGCGATACGCTGCACACCTGCAGCAGGCCTCCCAATACATTGCGCGCGTCACTCACCCTTCGTCTCCTGGATTGAACGGCTAAAAAATATCACAGTTGCCGTATGGATGCGTCAGGGCAGGCCGCTGGACTCGGCAAAGGTCGGCGCGGGTGCCAGCGTGAGTTTGCCTGCCACGGCGGCGGCGGCATGGGCCTGCTCGACATGCGCCAGCACGCTCGGTGCAGGATAGCCGTCGACCGGCAGCTGGTGCAGGGCCTGATATACGCGGATCGCGGTTTGCGTGCGCGGCCCGAGCAGACCGTCCGGCGTGCCGGCGTCGAAGCCCATTTCGTTGAGCGCCTGCTGCATCGCTTTCAACTGTTCGACGCTGAGCGCCCCGGCTTCGCCTTCACGCGCGGCCAGTGCATGGCCTCCCGCCAACTGGTGCGACAGCAGCGCCACTGCCAGCGCGTAGTTCTGCGAGCGGTTCCATTTCATCACCACGTCGAAATTGTCGAACACCATGAAGGCCGGCCCCTGCCAGCCCTGCGGCAGGACGACGGCGGCGCGTCCGGCCACCTCGGGCAGGGCGTCCGCATCCGCCGCCTGGACGCCCAGCGCCTTCCAGTCCGCTACCGGCAAGCGGTGCGCCACCCTGGCCTGACGCCAGTCGAATCCCTCCGGCAGCCGCACCTCGATCGCCACCGGCTCGTTCGCGTGCCAGCCTGCCTGCTGCAGGTAATTGGCGGCGGAGTATAGGGCATCAGGCAGCGACTGCCACACGTCGATGCGGCCGTCGCCGTCGCCATCCACCGCATAGGCGCGGAAAGTCGATGGCATGAACTGCATATTGCCCATCGCGCCCGCCCAGGAACCGTTCATGTCGGTCGCGCTGACATGTCCTGCGTCGATGATGCGCAGCGCGTCGAGCAGCTGGTTGCGGAAGAACCCGCTGCGCCGCCCGTCCCAGGCCAGCGTGGCCAGGCTCGTCGGCACGTTGAGGCTGCCCTGGACCTCGCCGTAGCGGGTTTCCAGTCCCCAGAACGCCACCAGCACGGTCTTTGGAATGCCGTATTTCTGCTCGACCGCATCCAGCAGCGCCGCGTGCTGCTCCAGCTGGGCCTGACCGCGCGCCACCTGGGCCGGCGTGACGCGCCGTTCCAGGTAATTGGAAAAGGTCTGCAGGAATTCAGGCTGGCGGCGATCGAGTTCGATCACGCGGGCGTCCGGCACGACGCCTGACAGTGCGGCGTCGAGCGTAGCCGGGGAAATGCCCTGCGCCCTGGCATCCTGGCGGAAGGCGCCGAGCCAGCTGTCGAAGTCGTCCTGCGCCTGAACCGGGCCTGCCGCCAGCAGAGCCAGGAACAAGAACGTTCTACGCATGTTTCTGTAGCCAGTATTCGAGCAGCGCCAGGTGCCATAGCTTGCTGCCCTGGATGCGGGTGTGGTGCTTCTCCGGCGCATCCAGCAGCCTGTTCACGTAACTGCGCTGGTACAGGCCGCGCTCGCGGCAGGCCTGGGAATTCAATATGTCCTGCATGAAGTACAAAAAATCTCCTCGCACGAACTTGAGCGCCGGCATGGGAAAGTAGCCCTTCTTGCGATCGATCACCGCGTCCGGGATCAAGCCGCGCGCAATGCTCTTCAGCACGTGCTTGCCCTCGGATGCCAGCTTCAGTTCGGCGGGCATCGCCGCGGCAAGTTCCACCAGATGATGGTCGAGAAAGGGCACGCGCGCCTCCAGCCCCCAGGCCATGGTCATGTTGTCGACCCGCTTCACCGGGTCGTCGGTGATGAGCATGGTCGTGTCCATGCGCAATACCTGATCGATGAAGTCATCGGCGAAAGGTTCCGTCAAATGCGCCGCGATGGTTTCTGCCGTGTAATCCGGGCCGTGATAGGCCGGCATCGCCATATCCAGGAACTCGTCGTGGTCGCGGTCGAAGTAGTGGCGGCGGAAGCGCTCCAGGGGGGTCCCGTCCGTTTCCGCCGCCATGCGCGGATACCAGAAATAGCCGCCGAACACCTCGTCGGCGCCCTGTCCGCTCTGCACCACCTTGACCGTCCTGCTGACCTGTTCGGACAGAAGATAGAAGGCCACCGCATCCTGCGCGAACATCGGTTCGGACATTTGATCGACGGCCTCGGGCAGGCGACGCAGCACCTCCGAATTGGGGATCAGGTACTTGTGGTGGCGGGTGCCGTACATGGCTGCCACCGGGTCGGAATATTCGAACTCATTGCCGCGCTCTTCCGGCTGGTCCTCGAAGCCGACCGAGAAGGTCATCAGGTCGGGCACGCCTTGTTCGGCCAGCAGGGCTACCAGCAGGCTCGAATCGAGTCCGCCGGAGAGCAAGACCCCGACCTTGACGTCGGCGATCTCGATGCGCTTCTTCACCGCCTGGCGCAGGCTGTCATGGATGGCCTCGGTCCACTCGGCTTCGGTTTTCGGCTGGGCCGGACGTTGCGCCTTCAGCGACCAGTATTTCCGGTGGCAGAGTTCGCCGCGCACATTCACCGTCAGCGTGGTGCCGGGGGCGAGCTTGCGGATACCATTGAGGATCGTACGGGGCGCCGGCACCACCGCATGCAGGGTGAACAGGTGGTGCAGCGCCACCGCGTCGATGCTGGTGTCGACGCCGCCTGCGGCGATCAAGGCCTGGGGCGTCGAAGCGAAGCGGAAGCGGCCGAGGTTTTCGCTGTAGTACAGCGGCTTGATGCCAAGGCGGTCGCGCGCCAGGAACAGTTCCTCGCGATTCCAGATGGCGAACGCGAACATGCCGTGCAGGCGCTCGACGCAGGCCTCGCCCCACTCCAGGTAGGCGCGCAGGATGACTTCGGTATCGCCGTCGGAATGAAAAACATGGCCGAGATCGATCAGCTCGGCACGTAGTTCCGGGTAGTTGTAGATAGTGCCGTTGAACACCAGCGCGGTGCCGCTGGCGGCGTCGACCATCGGCTGGCGCGAGCGCGGCGACAGGTCGATGATCGCCAGCCGCCGGTGGCCCAGGCGGACGGGTCCATCGGTGTGCTGGCCTTCGGCATCGGGCCCGCGCCGCGCCAACCTGGCCAGCATCCGCGCCATCGCTGCCGCATCGGGTGCCGTGTTGTCGAAGCGAAATTCACCTGCTATGCCGCACATGCCTTTGTCCTCATCAAGCCGCCAACGGCGGCTCGTCCATCAGCGCGATCTGCTCGCGTAATTCGAGGATGCGCGCCTGCCAATACTGTTGCGTATTGAACCACGGAAACGCAGCAGGGAAAGCGGGGTCGTCCCAGCGCCGGGCCAGCCAGGCCGCATAGTGGATCAGCCGCAAGGTTCTGAGCGCTTCGACCAGATGGAGTTCGCGCGGATCGAATTCCATGAAGTCCTCGTAGCCCGTCAGGATCGCGTTCATCTGCGCCTGTTGCTCCTCGCGTTCCCCGGACAACAGCATCCACAGGTCCTGCACCGCCGGCCCCATGCGGCTGTCATCGAAGTCGACGAAATGCGGTCCGGCCTCGGTCCACAGCACGTTGCCGGCATGGCAGTCGCCGTGCAGGCGGATGGCATGCACCCGGCCGGCGCGTTCGTAACAGTACGCCACACTGGCAAGCGCATGCTCGACCACGCTGTCCCATGCGGCGATCAGGTCGGCCGGCAGCCAGCGGCCCTGACGCAGGAAATCGCGCGACGCGTAACCGAAGGTCTCCAGATCGAGCGCCGGCCGGTGCGCGAAAGCGGCCGTCGACCCGACCGCATGGATGCGTCCGAGGAAGCGGCCCATCCATTCAAGGGCATCGGCACGGTCGAACTCGGGCATGCGACCACCCTGTTTAGGATAGACCGCAAAGCGGAAACCGGCGTGGCGATGGAGCGTGGCGCCGTTCAAAGTCAGCGGCGCCACCACCGGGATTTCACGCTCGGCCAGGCCCTGCGTGTAGACATGTTCCTCCAGGATCGCTTCGTCGCGCCAGCGTTCGGGACGATAGAACTTGACGACGACCGGCTGCGCGTCTTCGACGCCCATCTGGTAGACGCGGTTCTCGTAGCTGTTCAAGGCCAGCAGGCGGCCGTCGGCCTTGAGGCCTGTGCTGTCGAGCGCGTCGAGGGCACAGTCCGGCGTCAGGGCGGAATACGGGTGGGTCGAGTCCATCATGGTCAGGAACAAAGCAGCTATATCCCAAGGACCGCTGCCCAGAAAACGTCAGGAGGCAGATAATGCCTCAAACGCCGCCTGACATCGTATCCGCATGAAGACGAACGACCCATTCAGCATGGACATCTCCCGCCATATCTGGGAAACCCGCTACCGTGCGGCGGGCGAGCCCGATATCCGCGCCACTTGGCGACGCGTGGCGCAGGCGATCGCGCAGGCCGAAACGGACGAGCGTGGACAATGGGCCGAGCGTTTCGCCACGCTGCTGGACGATTTCCGCTTCCTGCCCGGGGGGCGCATTCTTGCCGGTGCCGGCACCGGCCGCCGGGTGACGCTGTTCAACTGCTTCGTCATGGGCGAGATCGCCGACGACCTCGAGCACATTTTCGAGGCGCTGAAGGAAGGCGCGCTCACCATGCAGCACGGCGGCGGCGTGGGCTATGACTTTTCCACCCTGCGCCCGGCCGGCATGGTGGCCCAGGCGACTGGCAGCATCGCGTCCGGCCCGGTGTCGTTCATGCACATCTGGGACGCGATGTGCGCGACCCTGTTGTCGACCGGCGCGCGGCGCGGCGCCATGATGGCGACGCTGCGCTGCGACCATCCCGATATCGAGACCTTCGTCGACGCCAAGCGCGATCCCGCCGTGCTGCGGCACTTCAACCTGTCGGTACTGGTGAGCGACGCCTTCATGGCGGCGGTAGCCGGGGACCGCGACTGGCCGCTGGTGTTTCCCGGCTTCGCCAGCACGCGCACGGTGAAGGCACGCGACCTGTGGCAGCGCATCCTGCGCGCCGCCTACGACACCGCCGAGCCTGGCGTGTTGTTCGCCGACACCATCAACCGCGACAACACGCTGGCGGGCCGCGAGACCTTGACCGCCACCAATCCGTGCGGCGAGATCCCGCTGCCGCCCTATGGCGCCTGCGACCTCGGTTCGCTCAATCTGACCGCCTTCGTGACATCGCCTTTTACCGCCGACGCGCGTCTCGATCTCGCCGCTCTGGCCGACGCGGCAGCGCACGCGGTGCGTTTTCTCGACAATGTCATCGACGTCTCGCGCTACCCACTGCCGGCGCAGGCCCAGGAAGCGCGCCTGAAACGCCGCATCGGCCTCGGCATCACCGGACTGGCTGACGCGCTGGTGCTGCTGGGCCTGCGCTACGACAGCGCAGCTGCGCAACGCCTGGCCGCGCAGGCGATGCAGGCGGTGCGCGACCATGCTTACCAGGCGTCGGTCGAGCTCGCGCACGAGAAAGGCGCGTTTCCTGCCTTCGAGCGCGACGCCTTCCTGGCGAGCGGTTTCGCCGCCCGCCTGCCGGCCGGCATTCGCGACGCCATTGCCGCACACGGCATCCGCAACAGCCATGTATTGGCCATCGCGCCGGCCGGCACCATCAGCCTGCTCGCCAACAATCTTTCCAGCGGCATCGAGCCGATTTTCTCCGCCGAAGCGGAGCGCCGCGTGCTAGAAGCGGACGGCCAGTATCACACCCACCGCGTGGTCGACCACGCCGCCCACCTGTGGCAGCAGCAAGGCCATACAGGCCTGCCGCCTGCATTGATCGAAGCGCAGCAGATCGACCCAATCGCCCATCTGCACATGCAGGCAGCGCTCCAGCCCTTCGTCGACAACGCCATTTCGAAAACCATCAATGTCGCCGCCGACATCCCGTTCGAGCGTTTCGAGGATCTCTACCGGCAGGCGCATGCGCTGGGCCTCAAAGGCTGCACCGTGTTCCGCCCCAACCCGGTCACCGGCGTCATCCTGAGCGAGCCGGCCGGCGAACGGGTCCAATGCTGCGGCATCGAACGCGAGGCGGATTGACCCCATCGTGAGCCAACCTCCCCTCATCGGTCTGGCGCTCGGCGGCGGCTCGGCGCGCGGCTGGGCACATATCGGCGTCATACGCGCACTGGCGGAAGCCGGCATCGAACCCGACCTGGTCTGCGGCACCTCCATCGGTGCACTGGTGGGTGCCGCCTATGTCGGCGGCGAACTCGACCGACTGGAGACCTGGGTGCGCGGCCTGCGCCTGCAGACCGTGGTGGGCTTCCTGGATTTTTCGCTCGGCAGCGGGCTGATCAAGGGCGACCGGCTGATCGAGTTCTTCCGCAGCCATTTCGTCGATCGCGACATTCGCGAACTGGCCCGCCCGTTCGGCGCCGTCGCCACCGACCTGCAACGCGGCCGCGAAATCTGGCTGCGCGAGGGCCGGGTGACGGACGCAGTGCGCGCTTCGATCGCGCTGCCCGGGCTGTTCACACCTGCGCTGCACGACGGCAACTGGCTGGTCGATGGCGGCCTGGTCAACCCGGTTCCGGTGTCGCTGTGCCGGGCGATGAGCGCCGACCTCGTGATCGCAGTCGATCTGAACGCCGATCTGCTCGGCCGCCACCTCAAACCCAGGGCGGCCAAGAGCAGGCCGCGTCAGCGCGTCGCGGCAGAACCTGAAACGCTGACCGACAGCGTGATGGCACGCATCCAGGATGGCATGTCGCAACTGGGCCTCAACCACGACAGCGGACCCAAACCGCCGGCCATGCTCGACGTGCTGGCAAGCAGCATCAACATCATGCAGGTACTGATCACGCGCAGCCGGCTGGCCGGCGAGCCGGCAGACGTGATGGTGACGCCGCTGCTCGCGGACCTGGGGTTGATGGAGTTTCATCGGGGCGATGCCGCGATCGATGCCGGACGGCGTGCCGTCGAAGGGGCCATGCCGGAGTTGCAGCGGCGTCTGAAAGGCTGAGTGGGTGGGGGCTATCGGCCGGATGCGCACAACGCCAGCTTGTGTACGCGGTCCAGGCGCTTGATCGCCGCTTCGCGCCGCGCCGCCTCGGCGCGATCGGTTGCGGCTTCGGCGTACACCAGTTGCACCGGACGCCGGCTGCGGGTGTACCGTGCACCCAGGCCGCCTTCGCCGTTATGCTCGGCGCCGCGGCGGGCGATGTCGGTGGTGATGCCAGTGTAGAGCGTGCCGTCGGCGCAGCGCAGCATGTAGACACACCATGCGGCGTCCGGAGCAGTCGACATGTCAGATCATACGTCGCCGGACAGCTGCTGCGCCCACAACAGCGCATCCATGTGCACGCCGTTGATGTCGGCCACGTCGCGTCCGATCTGCTTGGCCAGAGCTTCGATGCTGCTCTGGTCGTCCCGTTCGCAGGCAATGGCCAGCGCCAGATAGGGTGCATAGGGCCCGCGCTGCGATACGATGGCCTCGGTGATCTCGGCCGGCAGGCTGATCTGCTTCAATACCTGCTCCATCGGCATGTGCATCACGACATCCAGCAAGGAAAACAGCCCGGCGACGAAAATTTCGTCGCGCGCCTTGGCAAACAGGGCGCGACCGGCCAGTTGTTCGGCCACCCGCCCGCGCACCAGGGCATTTTCCAGAACGGCCTGGTCGAGTTCCTGGGTCTGGCCGCCGGTAAACAGGATCAGCGTCAGCCAGCGATAGAGCTTGTCCTGCCCCATCACCATCAGTGCCTGTTCGATGCCGCCGATCTTGTTCATCAGGCCCATGCCGGGCGAGTTGACGTAGCGCAGCAGACGTACCGACAACGCCGGGTCGTGACGGAACTGGGCAGCCAGTTCCGGCTGCTCGGCACCGGTACGCACCCGGTTCATCAAGTCCAGCACCTTGGCGCGCGACGGCCCCATGACCGGGTTGCCGAGATTTTCGCGACGGGTGATGAACGGCCCCATGAACAGCGCGAACTGCAGCTTGTGGCACATGTGGAACGCTTCCAGTGTCTGCACGTCGGTCGCGACCAGCCGCTTGCCCGCAGCCAGTTTGGACACGGCGGCGATTTGCGCGGTGATGGCGGGAATGTCCTCGCTGCTGACGTCCATCACCACATAATCCATATGCGGCATAAGTGCATGGTGCTCGGGGCGGATGGCCGCATCCGCCTGCACCGCAAAACTGAACCCACGCGTTTTCAGTTCAGCCAGCCGGGCCAGCAGAGGCGTGTCTGCCGTGGCCCGGGCGTCGATGTTCAGGAGCCAGACCGTGCCGGTAGCGGGCCATTCCTCGATGAGCGGGTGGTCCAGGGTCGCCGGCGAAATCGGCACGAAGGCCAGGCGTTGCCCCAGCAGGCGCGCGATATCCATGCGCTGCAGGTTGCCCAGCAGGGTTTCGTCGTAGAGGCGCTGCACATCGGGCAGGTTCGGATCGGGGTGTTCGTCGGCCGTGCGGCGCAACATGAAAGTATAGCCCGCGACACGCTGGTCGCGTCCCAGCATGGCCTCGCGACGCATGACCGACGGCGCCTTGCCGGCCGGCCTGGCCGCCGGCTCGGGCTCGATGGCCTCGACGCGCGGCGGTGACGGCGCAACTGTATTTTCCCGATTACCCGACCACATTCCGACAAGACGATTCAGCACGCTACATTCCCCCACAACAGACTTGGACGCATCACGTGAATAATCGGCAACGCCACCCGGGACTGAAGCCTCGTCGCACAAATATTTTGCGGGGCTGCGGGCCGGTCGTATCAACGCGCATTTCGACCGGCCGGTCCTCCTCCCATGGCTCGTACGCCCGTCGCTGCTATGCTAACGGGACAGGATGAAATGATGGCTGCCGCCACCCGGCCCCGACACCGATGAAACGCATCTCCCAGTATTTTTTCCGCGGACTGCTCACTGCGCTGCCGCTCGGCCTGACGGTCTATCTGCTGTACGTCTTTCTGCTCTGGAGCGAAACGCTGGCCATGCAGCTGACGCGTCCCCTGATCGGCGAATACTACGTACCCGGGATGGGGCTGGTGCTGGGTGTAGTCTGCATTTTCCTGCTCGGCATCCTCGTGTCGCAACCGGGTGTGGGCAAGCTGCTGTCGCTGGTGGAACTGCCCTTCACCAATCTGCCTGTCGTGAAGAGCATTTATTCGTCGCTCAAGGATTTTGCCGATTATTTTTCGCCCCGCCGCGATACGGCCGCGCAGCAAATGGTCGTCGTCCTGAAGATTCCAGGGCAGGCACTCGAGGTCGTGGGTCTGGTCACGCGCCAGAGCGTCGACACCTTGCCCGCCGGTTTCCTGCAGGGCGACCGCGTGGCGGTCTATCTGCCGATGGGCTACATGATCGGCGGATATACCGTCTTTGTGCCACGCGCCTGGGTGCAGCAGATCGACATGCCGGTGGAGGAGGCCATGCGCGCCTCGCTGTTCGCCTGGATGAGCACGGCAACCCACGACACGTCGACGGCACGCCCGCCATCGCCTAATTGATCGCCAATCGCCGAGGAGAGCCCCCGCCCATGCAGATCGAATGCTACGCCCAGCGCCTGCTCAACCCGTTTCGCGGGGTGGTGCACACGATCCGATACCAGTCGGCCGAGGCGGTGACGACCGACGGCGTCGAGTGGGACATCTATGTGGCCAACGACGCCCTGCTCGACGGCCTGGGGCGCGCAGGACGGCGCGCACAGATTTCCGACATCCGCTATGGCCACTGGTCGACGGAAAAAGGCCTGAAACGCGGCCCGCTCTTTCCCTCGGACGATTTCAGGCGGTTGGAAAACATGGGCGCCGTGGTCTACGAGCACCTGCTCAAGGTGCATCGCGAGGTGCCCTTCGCCTTTCGCGACCAGTTCGAGCTCTGGCTACTCGACCGGCACGACCGGCCGCTCGCCCTGCTGCACAGTGTGCGCACCGACATCGAGACCGACACCAAGCCCCCGCTCGACTGGCGCGCCGGCATGGCGGCACAGGAACATTTCGGGAGCGCGGCGGTGGCCGATCTCGACGAGCCCGCCGGCGTGTACCTGACGCGCCATGTAAACAGCCTCGCCAGCGGCGTGGTGCAATGGTTCCGCCGCTCGGACGACGGCGCCGGGCTGGGACTGCATACGCTCAAGGGCGGCGATCACCTGCGCGGCCGCGTGCTCGAGGCCGACGCCTTTCCGCAACTGTTCATCTCCACTGTCGGCATGGACGAGGCGCACACCCGGCTGGTGCATGATTACCACGCGTGGCAGGCACCGTGGATGCTGTTGCTGCCGCATCTCGACATGGCCGTCCGCAGCCGGCTCGAGTCCTGCGCATTCCAGCAGGCCGAACTGATCGAGAAGCACTACCGGCTCTATCCCCTCGTGCTCGACCGCACGGCGCTGCAGGCCGCGCGTGTCGAGGCCGCGCTGATACGCAGCCAGCCGCGCAAGAAACCGGAGGCCGAGGTCATGCCGATGTATTACATCGAGCTCGGCGTCAGCGCCGACGAATAATCCGGCGCCCTTCCTTTCGCAGATACAGGACTGAACCGGAACCAGGCCGGACTATCGCTGTGGCGCGAGGGCCTGCTCGATTTTCCGGTTGTCGATGTATTGCTCGAGTTCCGCCAGGCCCTGGGCCACGTTCGGGTCAGCGAACAATTCTCGGGCGGCGACCTGACCCAGTATCTGGAAGCCGGTCTGCAATGCGGTGGCGCCTTCGTATTTCACGGCCTGTTGCGCCTGTGCGCGACACGATTCGGTCAGCAGCTTCACAAACAACTCCGCCGTGGACCGGGTTGACTGGGCGCGCTCTGCATCGGTGACCGCCGCGATCGATTTGACCGCAGGATGCAGGGCCGCGGTGGCGAACATCCATTTGACCAGCGCATTCTTGTCGGCCGCCGTCGTCGATTCGACCAGGCATTTGGCCAGATCGTCGGAATACGGCCCCGCCTGCGCGGCCCCGGCATGCAACACCAGCGCCAGCAGAATGGTCTGACCGACTCGCCTTGCGTGGTTCCGTCGCCCCATCGTAATCGTCCTCACATCCGTACCGGTTCAAATGTCGCGTCGAGATTCTGGTCGTCGCAATAGTCGAGAAAATCGCCGCGCAGCGTGGCGATATGGGTGTCAGCGGGAATACCGAGCGTCATGTGGACGGCAAACATCGGTGCGCCGGTATGCGGGGCCGGATAGGTTTCGGTGTCGAGCGCCTCGATGTTGATATGCAGGCGTGCAAAGAAATTGGCCAGGCTGTTGACGATGCCGGGCTGGTCGAGCGCGGCAACTTCTACGGTGTAGGGAATCAGCGGCTTGTCGGCGCGTGTCGGGCGGGTGCGCTGCTGGGTCAGCGAGAGGCCGAGCTCCTCGGCGACGCCAGGAAGGCGCGCCTCCAGTTTGGCCAGGGCATCCCAGTTTCCCGACACCCGCATCAGCAGCGCAAAGCGCCCGCCGAGCGCGGCCATGCGCGACTCCTCGATATTGCAGCCGCTATCCGAAATGCGGCGCGTGAATCCTTCCACCAGGCCGATTTTGTCCTCGCCGCTGGCAGTGATGACGAGTGATTCGGTGTCGTTGGACATGCTTAAATTAACTCCCTGTCGGACAGTTCTTTTTTGATATAGGCGTAAATGATCGGCGCGGCGATGACGCCCTGCACGCCGAACGCGGCATCCATCACCAGCATGGCGATCAACAATTCCCACGCCCGCGCCTGGATCTGCCCGCCGATGATACGGGCATTCACGAAATATTCGAGCTTGTGGATGAGGATCAGAAACGCCAGGGATGCAGCCGCCACATGCAGCGAATGGGAAAGCGAGATGATGACGATGATCGTGTTGGACACGAGGTTGCCCAGTACCGGCAGCAGGCCAACGAGGAAAGTGACGACGATCATGGTCTTGGTGAACGGCAGATGCACGCCGAAGGCAGGCAGCACCAGCATCAGGTAAATCCCGGTCAGCAGCGCGTTCAAGGCCGAGATGCGCATCTGCGCGAAGACCACGCGGCGGAACGCCTCGCCCAGGCGGGAAACACGTTCGCACATGGCTTGCGCCAGTGGCGCAAGCTTCAGGGACGGGCGCGCTTCGCGCAGGGCGATAAAGCTGCCGATGATGAGACCGATGATGAAATGCAGCAGGACGCGTCCGGCATCGCCGCTGAATTTGCGGATATCCATTGCATGAGTGCGCAGCCATTCGACTAGCCCCGCCCGGGTGACCGATCCATCCCCCTGTGGCAACCAGGCGGCCGCCCACAGCGGCAGCAGCTGGCGGGAGTTCTCGATGATTTCGGCCATTTTTGTCAGCAGCCCGGCCAACCCGCCTTCGGTACGCAAATAGAGAATCACGGCGGCGGTGAATCCCCCCAACACGCCAAGCACCGTCAGCGTGATCAGGGAGACCACCAGCACCTTGGCCCAGGCATGATCGAGACGGCCGATCACAAAACGCGGCGCCAGCATGTGTACCAGTTGTACCACCAGCAACCCTGCCAACAGCGACGGGAGCAGGTGAAACATCAGGGCAAACAGCAATCCGACCGCCATCAGCAGCCAGGCGGCGATCTGGTAGCGGGTTGTCGCTGCAAAAATGGGGATGTCGGTCATGGCCGCACAGTGCCAAGAAACGGGTTAACGGGCAAGTGTTACCTCATACCAGCATGTCGCCGGGGTATTTGCCGGGCCGGGAACTTTCTGCCAAACATATTGTTCAGAAAACAGTCTGCATTGAGTCAGGCACAGAAGTATTCAAGCATGGACAAGCTGAACCAATGCGTCGATAACGATAAACCGGAGTCAGGAATTTGACTTTTTTGCCGTCATTCTCGCGCTTTTATGCGCCCGCATTTTCCCGAACAGTCACCATTTACAAGCAGGCCATGGGATTCGCATGTGTCGCCGGTGCCCTGCTTGGCTTCCTCTCCACGTCTGCCTCGGCATTCGATTTTGAGGATATCGCGCAACGTGCCCGTCGCTTGGCGGACGATCCATACAAAAAGCCCGATGTGGTCCTGCCGCCGGAATTGCGCAACCTTAACTATGAAAGCTATCACCAGATCCGCTACAAGCCCGAGCGGATGCCGTGGCGCAACGCCAAACTCCCTTTCGAAGTGGATTTCTTTCCTCCGGGCTGGCACTTCGACCAGCCGGTCAAAATCAACGAAGTCACGGCCCAAGGTGTACGCGAGGTCCGCTTCGATCAGGACGCCTTCGACTTCGGGGCCACCAAGGTCGACCCCGGCAAACTGCACGGCCTGGGCTTCGCTGGTTTCCGGGTGCGCTATCCGGTCAATTCGGCCGCGCACAAGGATGAGGTGCTGACGTTTCTCGGCGCCAGCTACTTTCGCGCGCTCGGCAAAGGGCAACATTATGGCCTGTCGGCGCGCGGATTGGCGATCGACACCGCACTGGCCACAGGCGAGGAGTTTCCGCGCTTCGTGGAATTCTGGATATTGCGGCCGCAGGCGTCGGATAAACAGTTGGTCATCTACGGCCTGCTCGATTCGCCGCGCGCTGCCGGCGCCTACCGTTTCGTGCTGACGCCCGGCGTCGACACGGTGATGGACGTCACGGCGCGCCTGTATCTGCGCAGCACGGTGGGCAAGCTGGGGCTGGCACCGCTGACCAGCATGTTTTATTTTGGTCGGGGCCAACACCCGGTCGAAGACGATTTCCGTCCGGCGGTGCACGACTCGGACGGACTGTCGGTCCATATGGGCAACGACGAATGGGTCTGGCGACCTTTGAGCGACCCCAAGCGCCTGCTGGTCACCTCGTTTTCCACCACCAATCCGATCGGTTTCGGTCTGATGCAGCGCCAGCGAGACTTCTCCGATTATGAAGATCCGGTTTTGCGTTACGAGCTGCGGCCCAGCGCGTGGGTCGAGCCAAAAGCCCAGTGGGGCGCCGGGCGAGTCGAACTGGTGCAGATTCCGTCACCCGACGAGACCAACGACAACATCGTTGCGTACTGGGTGCCCGACCGGCAGCCTGCTCCCAAGACCGCCTATGACTACGCTTACCGGGTGTGGTGGCAGAAGGACAAGGAGACGCAGCCGCCCGGACTGCGCGTGGCGCAGACGCTGTATGGGCGCGGCTACACGCATGCGCCCGACGGCAGCGTCTCGCTGGCGGTCGACTTCGAAGGGCCGCCTGACATGGAATCGCCCGAGCTCAAGCCCGAGGCGCAGGTATCGGTCGATGCGAACGGCAAGCTCCTCGAACAGCAAATGATCCACAACGACGCAACCGGTGGCTGGCGGCTCTCGTTACGTCTGCAACGGCTCGACGCAGGTAAACCGGTGGAAATACGCGCGTCCTTGCGCAGCGGAAACAAGGGGATATCCGAGACATGGAGCTACATCTTGCCACCCGATTAAATTGCAGCTTTCCCGGACGGGACAGCTGCGAGCGTTATCTCGACCGCCTGCCGCTGGCGCAGGCACAGCGTGACGCGCTGCTGGCCCAGCTGGCCGAACTGGACGTATCCAGTCCGCGCGAAGCGATGGCGGCATTGCACATTGCGCTCGCCGGCCCCGGACGCAAAGCCGATCCGGATAATCCAGCCGTCGCCTCCATTTGCAGCCGACTGGCCATCGGCAAAAGCGGATTGCCCTCGGCGACCGGAGCCGGCGATGCGGCGCCCGCGCAATCGTGTCTGCCTACCGGTCCGGCAGTCAACCGCAGCTCCATGGCGCCGCTGCGCTGGCCGCCCAAGCCCAGTTTTCGCCTGTTCAAGTCGCGCCAGCCCCGGCATGGCCCCAGCTGTCCCCTGTCGGGCAAAGAGGAGGCGGATCCCGGCGCTACCCGCGGCAGCTGGCAAACCGCCGCCAATCTGCGCCGCCTGGCATTGCTGGTATTGGTCGTCGGCCAGGTCTATTTCTTCACCAGCGCCATGGCTGCGGTGTTGCCTTATCACGGCCGCCGGATGCTGGAGATTGCGATCCTGATCGTGTTCGCGATTTTGACCGCATGGGTCTCGCTCGGCTTCTGGACCGCGATCATGGGCTTTGTGGTGAAAGTCACGGGCGGCGACCGCTTTGCAATTTCCGCGAGCGCGGCCGCCGATGCGCCTATCGACGAGCATGCGCGCACTGCGGTGATCATGCCGATCTGCAACGAAAACGTCGCACGCGTGTTCGCCGGGCTGCGCGCCACTTACGAATCACTGGCGCGCACCAGCGAATTGCGGCACTTCGATTTCTTCATCCTCAGCGACAGCAGCGATGCCGATAATCGCGTCGCCGAGGTCGATGCCTGGCTCGCGCTATGCCGCGCCGTGGGGGGGTTCGGACAGGTGTTCTACCGCTGGCGTCAGCACCGGCTCAAGCGCAAGAGCGGCAACGTCGCCGATTTCTGCCGCCGCTGGGGTGCCAACTACCGTTACATGATTGTGCTCGATGCCGACAGCGTGATGAGTGGGGAGTGTCTCGCCAGCCTCGTGCGCCTGATGGAAGCCAATCCCGGCGCCGGCATCATCCAGTCCGCGCCGCTGATCGCGGGACGCGACACCCTCTATGCCCGCATGCAGCAGTTCGCCAACCGCGTATATGGGCCGCTTTTCGTCGCTGGTCTGCATTTCTGGCAACTGGGCGAATCCCACTACTGGGGACACAACGCCATCCTCCGCGTGGCGCCTTTCATGCGCCACTGCGCGCTTGGCCGGCTGTCCGGCGGCGGGCCCTTGTCGGGGGAAATCCTCTCGCACGACTTCGTGGAGGCCGCGCTGATGCGGCGCGCGGGCTGGACGGTATGGATTGCGTATGACCTTCCGGGAAGCTACGAGGAAGTGCCGCCCAATCTGGTCGATGAACTCAAGCGCGACCGACGCTGGTGCCAGGGCAACCTGATGAACGTTCGTCTGTTCCTGGCCAACGGCGTGCATCCGGCGCATCGGGCAGTATTCCTGACCGGGGTGGCGGCCTATGCGTCCGCCCCGCTGTGGTTCCTGTTCCTGCTCCTGTCCACTGCCCAGCTGGCAGAACACGCACTTGCGACGCCGCAATACTTCGTGCAGCCGTTTCAGTTGTTTCCGGTGTGGCCGGAATGGAACCCGCAACGCGCCATTGCGCTCTTCTCGTTCACCGCGGCGCTGTTGTTCCTGCCCAAGATACTGAGCGTACTGCTGGTCTGGATCCAGGGCGCGAAAGACTTCGGGGGAAGGCTGCGCCTCGTTCTAAGCATGGTGATGGAATCACTCTTTTCGGCTTTGCTGGCGCCGATCCGCATGCTGTTCCATACCACGTTCGTGCTGGCTCCGCTGCTGGGTCAGGGCATCCAATGGAAATCTCCGCCGCGAGAGGATGTTGAAACTGGCTGGGGCGAGGCACTGCGCCGCCACGGGCGGCATACGCTGCTGGGTCTGGCGTGGGCTGCCGGCGTCTACTGGCTCAAGCCCTCCTACCTGTTGTGGCTGATGCCTGTCGTGGGCGCGCTCATTCTTTCGATTCCGGTCTCGGTACTCTCCAGCCGGGTTTCCCTGGGCCAGCGGCTGCGCAGACTTCGTTTTTTCCTGATTCCGGAGGAATTGAATCAGCCCGAGGAACTGCGCCGGACCCACGAACACGCCGCGCATGCGGCCGCACCACCGGACTTCATCGAAGCCGTAACCGATCCGGTGATCAACGCCACGATCTGTGCCACCGGCGTGCCGCGTTTCCGGCAGTCTCGCGTTGCGGAACACCGCGCGAAACTGGTGGACAAGGCGCTCCGCGGGGGCCCCGATGCCCTCGGCACCGGCCACAAGATGCATTTGCTCAACGATCCCATCGCATTTTCGCGTCTGCACTTCGAGGTGTGGGTCTCGGCCGAGGCGCATCCCGCATGGCGCAAGACTCTTTCACACACCACAGGCCGCCTGTCATGCATCGACGCAGTTTCCTGAAAGCCGGCATCGCCATCGGTTTTGTCGCGTTCCCCACCTGGAGCCGCGGCGCCGCGGCGCCCGTGCTGCCGAAGACCGTTGGCAAAGCCCGCCATTTCGACTATGCCGCGCTCAAGGGGCAAGCCCAGGCGCTGGCGGCCCGCGCCTATCAGCCCCCGAGCGAGGCGCTTCCCGAAAGCGTGCAGAAGCTCGACTGGGACCAGTTCCAGGCGATTCGCTACAGCCCCGATCATGCCTTGTGGGCAAACGAGCGGCTGCGCTTCGAGGCGCGGTTTTTTCACCTGGGCCTGTTTTTCAAGACACCGGTTCGCATGTTTGAAGTACAGGACGGCCAGGCGCAGGAAATCGCCTACGATCCCGCCATGTTCGATTACGGCAAAAGCGGAGTGCGGAGTGCGCACCTGCCACAGGATCTCGGTTTTGCCGGCTTCCAGCTTTTCTATCACACCGACCACAAGCGCGACATCGTCGCCTTCCTCGGCGCAAGCTATTTCCGCGCGGTCGGGGGTGACATGCAATATGGCATCTCGACGCGCGGCCTGGCGATCGACAGCGGCATGTCGCGCAGCGAGGAATTCCCGCGTTTCACCGCCTTCTGGTTCGAGCGACCCGAGCCCGAATCGGACATGCTCACGGTCTATGCATTGATGGATTCTCCGAGCGTCGCCGGCGCCTATCGTTTCATCATCCATCCGGCGTCGCTGCTGGTCATGGACGTCGATGCCGCGCTTTACCCGCGTAAGCCGATCGAGCGGCTCGGCGTCGCACCGCTGACCAGCATGTTCCTCTTCGGCGAGAACGAAAATCGCATCAACCACGACTGGCGGCCGGAGATCCACGACTCGGACGGGCTGGCGATATGGCGCGGAAATGGCGAGTGGATCTGGCGGCCGCTGGTCAATCCGGCGGACCTGCGTTTCAACGCCTACGCCGACGACAGCCCACGCGGCTTCGGCCTGCTCCAGCGCGACCGCAATTTCGACCACTATCAGGACGACGGCGCCTTCTACGAACGCCGGCCCAGCCTCTGGGTCGAGCCACGCTCGGATTGGGGCAAAGGGTCGGTCCAACTGGTCGAATTGCCGGCGTCCGACGAGACCTCCGACAACATCGTTGCATTCTGGAACCCGGCCGAGAAACCCCAACCCGGCCAGGAGTTGCTGTTCGCCTATCGCCTCTACTGGGGTGACAAGCCGCCGGTTACCGCGCCGCTTGCCCGGGTCGTCGCCACCCGCACCGGCCTCGGCGGCGTTGTGGGGCAGAAGCGCAAATACTTCTCCTGGCGTTTCGCAGTCGATTTTGCAGGGGGCGATCTCACCATGCTCGGCAAGGACACGGTTGTCGAACCGGTGATCGCCGTTTCGCGCGGTAAAGTCGAGATCACATCCGTGCGCCCCTTGGCATCAATACAGGGATTGCGCGCGATGTTCGACCTGAAACCAACCGATACGGATCCGGCCCCGATCAACCTCCGTATGTTTTTGCGGGCGGACGGCCAGCCTTTGACGGAGACCTGGCTGTATCAATGGACACCGCCGCAGGTGCGGCCGCCCTTGTAACGTCCGGCGGGCCCTGCTGAGCCCCTTGGAATCCGCGCCGCGGATGGCAGCCGCCTCTGGCGCGGGCCGGGAAATCCTGCGGCGTTCCACAGCCCCGCACGACATGACCATCGCGCTCATCTGCAGCCAAAAAAGCCCGATGCCGAGGTCGGGCTTGAGCACCAGGCCTCCGCGGCTGCCTGGGCACCCTTGAGGACGGCCGGTCAGGCCCGTTTGCGCCGCACTATGCCCAGGCCGAGCAGACCCAGACCAAGCAGGCCCACAGTGGTCGGTTCCGGCACCCCGTTGCTCCGCGATTGCACGGACAAGGTCAGCGTGTAGGCACCCGGATCAATCGAGATCAGGTTTTCAATATGCGACACGGTACCGAATCCGGCCGATGGCAAGCCGTCCATGAACCAGGCCTGGTTGCTGGCATTGATCGCGTACATTTCGTAATCGCCGATGCCGATGTAATAGGTCCCGGCACTGATGGCGTAGGTCAGCATCGAATCGAGGCCACCCGAATCATCGTTTCCGATCAGGGCCTGAAAGCCCGCATCGAACAGGGCGATGTTAGTATCCAAATTCGTCCCAATCTGGCCCGTGGCGTTGATCGTCAGCAGACCGCCGGTAACGAAAACGAGTTTGTACACATCGCCTTCGTCGCCCTGGCCGATTGTGCCCTGGATCTGCATATCAGTTGCCAGTTGGGCTGACGCCAGGAAATTCGAGGCATCGCCCGATTCGATATACGTGGCATGGGCCGAGCTCATGCCCGCCGCCAGTAGGAGCGCGAGGCTCAGTTTATTCAGGCTGGTTTTCATTTTCTCCGCTTTCCGCTTGATCTTGTTTGTGCTGGCGGGCAGATTTTCCATTCCTTGCATCTGCCCGTTCCAGCCTGCCAGTGAATTAGCACGGAGCATGCCAACCCACACGCGCACAATAGAATCCAGTATTCAATACAATGACTTACAAATATCGTGCGCGCCCACGCCCCGGCTGGGAAGGCTCATTCGGAGCGATTTGTAAAATCCTTCGACAGCACGTACGCACTACGCCACCCGCGCCCCGCTTCGTTTCAGACGATGGCCTGGTAGCCCAGCGCAGCGCCGGTCTGTCCGGCGGCTTTTTTCAAGGCCTCGGCCCAGCCCGGTTTGTGGCGATCGGCCGGCGCCGAGATCGACAGGCCTGCCACCAGCTTGCCTTCGGCATCGCGTATCGGCGCGCCGATGCAGGCCACACCCAGTTCGGCCTCCTCGCGGTCGCGGGCCAGCTGTTCGCGACGGATGGTGTCCAGTTCACCCGACAGGCGTTCCAGCGTGGTCAAGGTATTCGGCGTATAGGCCGGCAGGCCGGTACGCTCGGCATAGCCCATTACCCCGCTGGCGCTGTCCTCGGCAAGGAAGATCTTGCCGACCGCGGTGACGTGAAGCGGCGCATGCGCTCCCACCACCTGCACCACCTGAATCAGCGTCTGACCGCCCGACACCCGCTCGACGTAGACCGCCTCGTCGCCGCGCCGCACAATCAGGTTGACCGTCTCACCGGTCAACTCGGCCAGTTGCTGCATATACGGCATCGCCACCTGGCGGATATTCAGCCGCGCACGTAAGCGATTGCCCACTTCCAGCCAACGTACGCCCAGGTCATACTCGCCGGCGCCTGTCTTCTCGATCAAGCCATGCGCCATCAGTGCACCGAGAATGCGGTGGGCGCTGGCGGTATGCAGGCCGGCCTGCTCGGCTAACCGGGTCAGGCTGGCCGGACCCGGCGCGCGGGCGAGTACACCGACCAGCGCCATGGCGCGGTCGATGACCTGGATGGAAGAAGCACCTTTTTTCATAAAGTGAAAATTTATCACGCAATGTGAAATTGTTGGCAGTTTACTGCTTCAATACGTTCATCGTTTCACATCATGTGAAACATTTTCATATTGTGAAAGGCATAGCCATGAGCGCCCAGATGCAGCCCGCCCTCGAGACCTTCCCTGCGTTTTGCGAAGGCATCCAGTATTTCGCCGACAGCTTCCCCGAAATCGACCGCCTGGGCACAGCGCCGCTGCTGGGCCCGAATCAGCCCGCACTGCCGGACGCCATCAGCGAGGCCGCGGTCTATCAAACACTGCTGGCCGCCGACGCGCTGCGCTACCTGACCCTGCAGATCACCGGCAGCAAGTCCTCCGGCCATCCCGGCGGCTTCGCCTCCAGCGCCGACGCGGTCGCCGCGCTGCATCTGCTGGGCCACCGCAACATGGTGACCGAGGTCGGCCACCACGCGCCAGGCTTCTATTCGGCGATGTTCCTCGACACCTCGCTCGAGGACATGGGCATTCACACGGTGGCAGAGATGCGCACCCGCTTCCGCGAGCGCCACGGTCTCCTCGGTCACTTGTCGGGTGCGATCCCCGGCCTGCTCGCGCCCGCCGGGCCGCTCGGACAAGGCCAGCATTTCGCCATGGCCGGCGCTTATCTGCACCGCGACAAACTGTTCCCGGTCACCATCGGCGACGGCGGGTTGGGCGAACCCTACATCATGAGTGCGTTCCAGCATTTCGCCACCGCCTACCCCGACGTCACCAACTACTTGCCGGTGCTGGTGTGGAACGGCTATTCGCAGGAACACCACAGCATGGTGTCGCTGTGGGACAACACGCGCATGACCGACTACTGGCGCGCGCACGGCTTCGACGACGTCCATCTGATCGACGCCCGCGACTTCGCCGACACGCCCGGCGCGCCGGTGTACACGGACAGCACCACGTTCGGCTTCGCCGCGCGTATGGCTTTCACCGGCGCCGTGCTCAAAGCCTGCGCTGCCGCAGCGAAGAGCGCCCTGTCCGGCCGCCGCGCCTGCCTCATCATCAAGCAGCTGAAGGGCGCGGGCGTGCACGCCACTGGCGCCAAGTCGCACAACCTCTATGCCCACCACACGCTCGACTCCGACGACGTGAAATCCGGGCTGCAGCGCCGCGCGCTTCCAGCGAAAGCTTGGGCGATCACCCGCGAGAATTTCCGCCACGCTGGCGGCGGGCCCGCCGCACGCGTGGCGGTGACCGAAAGCGTGCGCGACCTGCCCAGCCTGGATGGCCTGCCCCTGACCGAATTCGCCGTCGGCGAAAACCATGTGCCTACCACCGCCTTCGGCAATGTGGTCGGCGAGGTGGGTAGGCGCGACCCGATGTTTGTGGTCACCAACGCCGACGGCAACGAAGCCTCGGGCATGGCCAACATCAACAAGGCGTTGACGATCCGCCACCCGACCGCCGACGAACTGTATTTCCAGGGCCCGTCCGGCCAAGTCTACGAACCGCTCAACGAAGATGCGTGCGCCGGTCTCGCGGTGGGCGTCGCGCTGTTCGGCGGCCGCAGCCTGTGGTGCAGCTATGAGTCGTTCGCGATCAACGGCCTGCCGATCTGGCAGACGGTGACGCAGGCGATGGCCGAATTGCGCCGGCCGACGCCGGCGACGGTGTGCCTGTTCACCGCCGGGGCGCTCGAGCAGGGCCGCAACGGCTGGACCCACCAGCGTCCCGAAGTCGAAAGCTACTTCGCCGCGATGATGCGCAACGGCAACGTCTACCCGTTGTTCCCGGTCGACGCCAACATGATCCAGGCGAGCTACGGCTGGGCGCTGAAGCAGAAGAACAAGGGCATCGTCATCACCGCCTCGAAGTCGCCGCTGCCAGTGCGTACCTCGCTCGCGCAGGGCGAGGCCGCCATCGAACAGGGCGCGATCGTGCTGCAGGAGCATGCCGGCAAGAAGTCGGTCGTGTTCGCCGTGACCGGCGACATGGTGCTGCAGCCGGTGTTCGCCGCTGCCGAGAAACTGGCCGAATCCGGCATCGGCTCCCGCATCGTCGCCGTGGTCAACCCGCGCCGCCTGTACCGTCCGGGCGACGTGCTGTGGGGCAGCGTGTCGGAGCCCGACGGCCGCTTCATGGACGACGACTCCTTCAAGGCGATGTTCCACGGCGACGTCCTGCTCGGCATCAGCGGCGGCCCGTCGGCGCCGCTCGAGCCGGTTTTGCTGCGTAGCCAGGCCGCCCAGCGGGATGTGTTCTGCTGGAAACGCGGCGAAACCACCGCCAGCCCGCAGCAGCTGTTCGACTTCAACGGCATGAATGCGCAGGCGATGAGCGCACGCGCGTTGGCAATGCTGGAGCGCACGGCATCATGAGCCCCAAGATCGTCGTTCTCGACGACGATCCCACCGGCTCGCAGACGGTGCATTCCTGTCTGCTGCTGACGCGCTGGGATGTCGCCACGCTGAAGGCGGCGCTGGCCGATGCGGCGCCGCTGTTCTTCATCCTCACCAATACGCGCGGGATGGATACGGAACGCGCGGCCGCCGTGACGCGCGAGGTGTGTGAAAACCTCAGGCTCGCGCTCGCCGATTTCCCCGGGCCGGTCCTGTTCGTGTCGCGCTCGGATTCCACCCTGCGCGGCCACTACCCGGTGGAGACCGACGTGATGAACGCCGTGCTCGGGCCGTTCGACGCGACGCTGCTGACGCCGGCTTTTTTCGAAGGCGGCCGCATCACGCGTGACAGCACGCATTACCTGATGGTCGACGGCAAACCGGTGCCGACCCACGAGACCGAGTTCGCGCGCGACTCGGTGTTCGGCTATCGCACGGCGTATCTGCCGGACTATGTCGCCGAGAAGACAAACGGTCGCGTGGCATCCGGTTCGGTACGGTGCCTGACGCTGACCGATCTGCGCACAGGACACGCGGACGCCTGGCTGGCGGCACTGCACGACAATCAGGTGGGGGTGATCGACGGCGAAACGGCGGACGACTACCGGCTGTTCGCCGACGCTGCGCTGAAGGCCGCGGCCGGCGGCAAGCGATGGCTGTTCCGTAGCGCCGCCTCGCTGCTCACCGCGTTGGCGAAGCTGCCCCAGCAGCCGGTGGCCGCCGAAGCCTTCGCCACCCTGGTGCGCGACCGTCAGCCCGGCGCGGTCGTGGTCGGTTCGCACGTCGCCAAGACCACCGCGCAACTCACCGCGTTGCTGAAGGAACGCGGCGTGGTCGGCCTGCCGCTCGACGTTGCCCGCCTGCCCGACGCTCGCGCCGCGGTAGTCGACGAGCTCACCGCCGGCATCGCCCACGCCCACGCACGCGGCCTCACCCCGGTGGTGTTCACCAGCCGTAGCGAACGGCAATTCGCCAACATTGCAGAACGCCTGATATTTGGCGAGACGGTGTCGGGCACGCTGATGGATGTGGTGGAACGGCTGCCGGACACGCTCGGCTTCCTCATCAGCAAGGGCGGCATCACCTCCAACGACGTGCTCTCGACCGGGCTGGCGCTGACCGCATCGCGCGTGCTGGGGCAGATCCTGCCCGGCGTCACCGTGGTGCAGACGCCGCCCGACCATCGTCTACCGCAATTGCCCGTCGTCATCTTCCCCGGCAATGTCGGCGGCGACGGTGCGCTGGCCGAAGCCTATCGACGACTCGCGCCCTCGCACGCGCAGGCAAGCCCGGCTACACTCGCAGCCTGAACGTACACATCGCTTTCATGCTCAGCCCCGCTTTTTTGTCTCAGCTCCGCAAACTGCTGCCCGACCATTGCGTGCTCCACGCACGCGAGGATCTCGTGCCGTTCGAGAGCGACGGTCTGTCGGCGTACCGCAACATACCCGACGTGGTGGCGCTGCCGGAAAACGAGTCGCAAGTGGCGGCGATCCTGCGGCTGTGCCATGCCAACCAGGTGGCCGTGGTGGCGCGCGGCGCCGGCACGGGTCTGGCTGCCGGCGCGCTGCCCGTAGACGGCGCGGTACTGCTGGTGCTGTCCAAGCTCAATCAGATCAGGCACATCGACCCGCTGGCCCGGACGGCGACGGTGCAGCCCGGGGTGCGCAACCTCGCAATTTCCGAAGCCGCCGCCGTGCACGGTCTCTATTACGCACCCGACCCGTCGTCACAGATCGCCTGTTCGATCGGCGGCAACGTGGCGGAAAACTCCGGCGGCGTGCACTGCCTGAAATACGGTCTCACCGTACACAACATCCTCAAGTTGCGCGCCTGGACCATCGCCGGCGAACTGCTTGAAATCGGCAGCGACACGCTCGACAGTCCGGGCTACGACCTGCTGGCGTTGATGACCGGATCCGAGGGCATGCTGGCGGTGATCACCGAGGTCACGGTCAAGCTGCTGCCGCGACCCCAGCGCGCGCAAGTGGTGCTGGCCGCGTTCGACGACGTGGCGAAAGCCGGTGCCGCGGTGGGCAACATCATCGCCGCCGGGGTCATTCCGGCCGGACTGGAGATGATGGATCGCCTCGCCATCCAGGCTGCCGAAGCCTTCGTCCACGCCGGCTATCCGCTGGACTGCGAAGCCCTGCTGCTGTGCGAGATTGACGGCGTCAACGAGGAAGTCTCGGACGACATCTTCACGGTGCGCGAAGTACTCGCAGCCTCCGGCGCGATCGAGATCCACACGGCCGAGAGCGAGGAACAGCGCCTCCGGTTCTGGGCCGGGCGCAAGGCGGCGTTCCCTGCCGTAGGGCGGCTGGCGCCCGACTACTACTGCATGGACGGCACCATTCCACGCGCCCAGCTGCCGCACGTTCTGCGCCGCATCAGTGAAATGAGCATCGAATTCGGGCTGGCCGTCGCCAACGTGTTCCATGCTGGCGACGGCAACCTGCATCCGCTGATCCTGTTTGACGCCAACCAGCCGGGCGAACTGCATCAGGCCGAAATCTTCGGCAGCAAGATCCTGGAATTGTGCGTGGAGGTCGGCGGCACCATCACCGGCGAACACGGCGTCGGCCTGGAGAAAATCAACCAGATGTGCGCGCAGTTCGCTACGCCGGAACTGACCCGTTTCCACGAGGTGAAGGCCGCGTTTGATCCCGACACGCTTCTCAACCCCGGCAAGGCCGTGCCCGAGCTGCACCGCTGCGCCGAGTGGGGCGCGATGCACATCCACGGCGGCCAGCTCCCGCATCCCGAGTTGCCGAGGTTCTGATGCTGGACGCCTTCATCGACCGCATCCGCGCGGCCCACGCCGAAGGCTCGCCGCTCATTCTTCAGGGCGGCGGCAGCAAGACCTTCTACGGCAACGCCGACGAAGGCGAGGTGCTCAGCACGCGCACACTCACTGGCATCGTCGACTACCAGCCCAAGGAACTGGTGCTGACCGCCCACGCCGGCACGCCACTGGCCGAGATCGAAGCCGCGCTTGCCGAACGGAACCAGATGCTGGCGTTCGAACCGCCGCACTTCGGCGGTGCAGCCACGCTGGGTGGCAGCATCGCCACCGGCCTGTCCGGCCCGCGCCGACCGTATGCCGGTGCCGCACGCGACTTCGTGCTCGGCGTGCGCATGATCGACGGCACCGGCCAGCTGCTGCGCTTCGGCGGTCAGGTCATCAAGAATGTCGCCGGCTACGACGTGTCGCGGTTGATGGCTGGTGCACTCGGCACGCTCGGCCTGATTACCGAGGTGTCGCTCAAGGTGCTGCCGAAACTGGCAGCGGAAACCACGCTGCAATTCGAACTCGACGAAACCGCCGCGATCGAGAACATGAATCGGTGGGCGGGGCAGCCGCTGCCGCTGTCGGCCACCTCATGGCATGCTGGCCTGCTGACGGTGCGGCTGTCGGGCGCGGAATCCGCGGTGCATGCGGCACAGGCTCGGCTCGGCGGTGAGTCGTTGCATGACGCAGCCGCCTTCTGGCAGCGCCTGCGCGACCAGGCCACGCCTTTCTTCGACAAGCGCCCGCTCTGGCGGCTAGCGGTCAAACCGACCACGCCGCCTCTGAATTTCGGCGACGCCGAATGGATCGAGTGGGGCGGGGCAGTGCGCTGGCTGGCGTCCGATCTGCCTGCAGCCACCCTCCGCGACGCGGCGAAAGCAGCCGGTGGCCACGCCACACTTTTTCGCGGCACGGCGCCCATCGACGGCGCTTTCGCCCCGCTTGCCCCGGCCCTGCGGGCTTTGCATCGCAACCTGAAGCAGCGCTTCGATCCCAAGGGCATTCTCAACCGCGGCCGCCTGTATCCGGAATTCTGAATGGACCTCGACGCAATCGATCACGTGGTGCTGACCGTACGCGACATCCCTGCCAGCGTGGCCTTCTACACGTGCGTGCTGGGCATGCGCGAGGTGATTTTCGGCGGCGACCGGCGGGCCCTGGCCTTTGGCCGCTGCAAATTGAACCTGCATCAGGCCGGCCGCGAATTCGAGCCGAAAGCGGCGCATCCCACGCCGGGCGCGGCCGATCTCTGCCTGCTCGCGCGCACGTCCATCGCCGACATCACGCGCCAACTCGCCGCACAGGGCGTCGCCATCGAAGCCGGCCCGGTCGAACGCACCGGCGCGCAAGGCCCTCTCCTGTCAGTCTATGTGCGCGATCCCGATGGCAATCTGATCGAACTTTCCAATCCGCTTTGACATGCAGACCACGCTCGCCGAACCTTATCGCAACACCCCCGAAGGCGACGTCGCCGAGCGCATCCTGCGCAATTGCGTGCATTGCGGCTTCTGCCTCGCCACCTGTCCGACCTACCAGATTCTCGGCAACGAGCTCGACTCGCCACGCGGCCGCATCTATCTGATAAAGCAGGTGCTCGAAGGAGCGACGCCGACGGCCAAGACCCAGCTCCACCTCGACCGCTGCCTGACCTGCCGCAACTGCGAAACCACCTGCCCGTCGGGCGTGGAATACGGCAAGCTGCTCGACATCGGCCGCCATATCGTGGAAGACAAAGTCGGGCGCGGCATCGCCGAGTCCGCGACGCGCACTGCGCTCAAGACCGGCCTCGGCTCGCCCATGCTGTTCAACGGCGCGTTGAAGCTCGGCCAGGGGATGCGCAGCCTCATGCCCGGTTTTCTGAAGTCCCGCATTCCGCCAACGGAGACCGCCGGCACCTGGCCCGCACCGCGCCACCCCCGCCGCATGCTGGTCTTGCAAGGCTGCGTGCAACCCGGCCTCAAACCCAACATCAACGCCGCCGCCGCGCGCGTGCTCAACCGCATCGGCATCTCGCTGATCGCCGCGGATGAGGCCGGCTGCTGCGGCGCGCTGGCGCACCACCTCAACGACACCGACGCGGGACTCGCCGCCGCGCGCCGCAACATCGACGCCTGGCTGCCGCATCTCGAGGCCGGCGCGGAAGCCGTCGTGATGACGGCGTCGGGCTGCGGCGTGATGGTGAAGGATTACGGCTGGCTGCTGCGCCACGACCCCGCCTACGCCGACAAAGCTGCCCGCATCTCCGCCGCCACGCGGGACCTTTCGGAGATCCTCGCCGCCGAGCGCGACGCGCTGAAGCCGCTCACCACTCACCGCTTACCACTCACCAGCAAGCGCATCGCCTACCATCCGCCCTGCACCCTGCAGCACGGGCAGAAGCTCACTGGCGCCGTCGAGGCGCTGCTGATCGACGCAGGCTTTGAGCTCACGCCGGTGGCGGAGAAGCATCTGTGCTGCGGTTCGGCCGGTACCTATTCGATCCTGCAGCCCGAGATCGCCGGCGCGCTCAAGACCCGCAAGCTTGACCATCTGCAAGCCGGTGCGCCAGAGATGATCGCGACCGCCAACATCGGCTGCCTGACCCATCTGCAATCGGCCAGCCCGATCCCGGTACGACACTGGGTGGAACTTTTGGATGAAACGATGGCCGCATCCTGACCACCCACGGGAGAACGACATGATTTTCAAGCAGATGTTCGAGTCCATTTCCAGCACCTACACCTATCTACTGGGCTGCGAGGAAACCGGCCAGGCCCTTTTGATCGATCCGGTTCTGCCTGCCTGGGAACGCGACCTGGCCACGGTCAACTCACTTGGACTGAAGCTCGCGTTCACACTGGAAACGCATATCCACGCCGACCACATCACCTCGGCCAATAAACTCAAGGCCATTGCCGGCAGCCGCATCGCCGGCCCCGCGCTCGACCGGCTGCCGTGCACCGAGGTCGGCATTGCCGAAGGGACGCCGTTCAAAATGGGCGCGGTCGAACTTGTGCCACTCCACACGCCCGGCCATACCGACAACCACTTCGCCTATCTGCACGGCGATCGCCTCTACAGCGGCGATGCCCTGCTGATCGAGGCCTGCGGCCGCACCGATTTCCAGAATGGCGACGCGACCGCGCTCTACCACTCGGTGCGCGGCAAGCTGTTCGCGCTCGACGACGACACGCTGGTCTATCCCGCCCACGATTACGAGCAGCGCCGCATCAGTACCATCGGCCAGGAAAAGGCGCGCAACCCCCGGCTCGGCGGCGACCGGACGCTGGATGACTTTGTCCGACTGATGGACGAGTTGAAGCTCGCCTACCCCAAGTTCATCGACTATGCCGTCCCCGGCAACCGCGAATGCGGTACCTGTCCGCCCGGCGTGCCGGAACATTTGCAGCAGTATTGCGCGCAGATCACGGAAAGCCGCCAGGGCTGATTGGATCTGGATCGGCCCCGTCCAAAATGGACGAGCGGGCTAGGGCTGGAGATCGTCAGGCCGATTGAGGTTGGCAAAGGCCGCCGCGTCGAAACGCACGGTGGTCGAGGATAGCTCCGCCTGCCAATGACGCACCGCGCGTTCGCCGCGTGCCAGATAACCGGCCAGATGCTCGCGCTGGTCGGTATGCACCAGGAAGCAGCTATGGTGTATGCGCGCGTCGTCCTCCGCCACCGCCAGCGGCACGCCTTCCAGTTGTGCCGCGCCCAGCAGGCGAAATGCCAAATCGGCAGGCAGGTGCGGCGTGTCGCATGGGACGACCAGCAGCCAGTCTGTCGTCACCGCCTGCAACGCCGCCAGGACGCCCGCCAGCGGGCCCGGATAGTCGGGCAGGGTGTCGGGCAGGACGCGCCGGCCATAGGCCGCGTAACGCTCGAGATTGCGATTGGCGCTGATGACGATCTCCCCGACCTGCGGCGCCAGCACGGCCAATACCCATTCGACCAGCGGACGGCCCTGATAGTCGACCAGCCCCTTGTCCGCGCCGCCCATGCGGCGGCCCTGCCCGCCGGCCAGAATGACGGCCGTCACGTCCTGCATGCCAGGGGTGTCAGCGGCGGCCATACAGGTGGAAAAGATCCGAGCGGTCGCCGGGGCGGGCACCGTCCCACACCTTGACCCAGTCGGGGGAGATATGCGGCTCGATATCGCGCTGCCGTGTCTCCACCAGCAGCCAGGCGCAGCCGATGTCGGCCGGCGCGAGCATGCGCCCGCTGTGATAAGCCAGCAGCAGACGCTGCTGGCTGCGCACCTGATAGGTCTGGATGCATTCCGTCGGCGGCACCCGTGCCGCCAGCACCGCACCCACGCTGGCGTAGGAGAGGCGCTGGTCGAGCGGCGCCTGGAACAGCGCCATCAGCAGCCCCCAGCTGAAAGTCATGCCGGCCGTCCACACCAGGATCGGGCGTAGCGGCGAACGGCGAATGCGTGCGAGGAACACAACCCACGCCAGCGTGATGACGACGCCCAGTGCGAGCGCCCACGGACGCAGCACGCCCACTCCCGTCATGCCCAATCGGGTCAGCCGCGCCGCCAGCCGCGCCGGGCTGCCCAAGTCGTGTGCGCTCCAGTAGACCCACAGGACCAGGGCGAGAAAGCCGAACAGCATGATGCCGAACCACAGCAAGGCATAGGCGGCGCCGCGCCGCAGGGTGTAGAGGCCGGACGCTCCCAGCAAGGCGAGCGGCAGCAGCAGAATGAGGCCTTGTTCCTCGCCGGGATCGGTGTCGAATACATACAGGGCGAGCAGGCCCAGCAGCGCGCCCACCGGTAGCACGATGCCCGGGGTGCGCCACTGACGCCGGCCGCGATAGAGCGTCCAGGCGGCCAGCGGCCATGCCGGCCAGGCGTACCAGCCGAGAGTGCTCAGGTAGAACGCCGGACGCAAAGGCGCGCCCCCCAGCCAGCGCTGCAGGTTGAGCGCCTGCTTGAGCGGAATGGCCTGCGTGGTCAGGTAGGCCAGCCACGCCGCGCTTGCCGCCACGGCAAGGCCCACCCCCCACGTCAGCGCACGCCGTGCCAGCGGCGAACGGAAGGCTTCGAGCAGGCCCGGCAATCCCATCGCCAACAGCAGGAACAAGGCCGCTTCCGCCGCGCCCCCGGCAAGCAGCATCAGGATGGCGCCGGCGCCCAGCGCCCAGCCACCGCGCGGACCCTGGGGCAGAGTGGCGATGCCGTGCAGCATGATCGCGGCGGCGGCGAACTGCGCGGTTGCCGCATTAAGTTCATGGCCGCGGACCAGGAGTCCCATGCAGCCCAGCAAGGTGAGCGCGGCGGCCCACGCGGTTTCCGCGCCATACAGTGCGCGAGCCGTGCGTGCGATGAAAAACAGCGCCAGCGCGATGAACAGCCCCGAAGCCAGGCGTGCGCCATCGGCCAGGCTCAGGAAAGACGAGGTCAGCCAGGCAGTGGCGGTGGCCACCCAGTAGTACAGGGGAGGCGTAGCCGAGACGGACTGCGGAGTGGCACCACTTTTCAGCAACAGCCACAACTGCACGAAGTGCTCGCCGTCGCCGCCTTTCCAGGGCGCGTGTCCAATCAGCCCGGGCAACAGCCACGCCGCGCAGAGCAGCAACAGCCCGAACCGGGCAAGAGGGAGCGGATGCTTATTGAACAATTTTGAGAAGCTGGCCCGATCGGGGTTCGCCATCAGGATAGAGATCGTTCATCAGGCGCAATTGGCCTTCGACCTCGACACCCAGTGGAGACTGCCGTGCCAGCGCGGCCATCGTCAGGCCGGGGCGGCTCGTGAGCAGTTGCAGGACATAAGGCCGGGCCGTCAGTTTCTCCGCCGGCGTGATCGCATGGAAGCTGTTGATCGCCGCCCGCAGGGCGCTGCGTTCGCGCTCATAGGTGGCCGTGTCCCGCGTCATGCCGGCAATCAGGTATTGCGTGCCGTTAAACACCACGACCGCCACCACCGCCGGCTTGCCCTGCTGGGCGCCCGCGGCAAATGCGGCCGGGAAGCCGCCAAGGTGACCGGTGTCATAGCGCGCGCCCGTATCCAGCTTGACCCCTTTCTGCACGGTCTCCAGCGGATTGTCGTTCTTCGGTCCCTGTACCAGCTCGAGCAGGGCATCGCCCTGGGGGCTGGTCACCACGACCCGGTCAGGCCGGTTCTGCACGCGCCAGTCCGGCGGAAACTGGATCGCCAGGCCCAGTTTCTCATGCAGCAGGGCATTGTCGCGGATCACGCCCTGATCGGGACTGTCGCCGAAATAGAGTCCCGGCAGCTTCTGCAGATAGTCGTTGCGGCCTTCGCGCGGATGGGACACGCGGTATTTGTTCGCCTCGGCCACCACCTGCCCGAGGCGCGCATCGTTGCTGGGGTGCGTATCGAAGATCCCGTGATAGGTGGCCCGCTGCGGGTGACCGCTGCGGGCGGCTTGTTCGGCGGAATACCGTTCCTGGTTTTTCAGCACGCTGATGACGTCGATCATCGCCTGCGGGTCGTAGCCGGTTTTCGCCAGATACGCTGCACCGAGCCGATCCGCTTCCAGTTCGTGCTCGCGGCCATAGCCGGCGGTCCAGGCTTGCGCCAGTGTTTGCAGCAGGGCGGAACCCGCCTGATTGCCCATGCCCGGCACCAGAATCGAGCCCAGCGCCGCGCCAAGGCCGGCCGCGGTGGACGCGCTTGGCTGGCGTACGCCGTGGCGTGCGGTGACATGGCCGATTTCGTGGCCGACCACCCCCGCCAGCTCGGCTTCGGAATTCAGGTACGCCAACAATCCGCGCGTGATATAGACATAACCGCCGGGCAGCGCAAAAGCATTGACCTCGGGACTGTCGACCACGGTGAAATGCCAGGGCAGGTTCGGGCGTTCGCTCTGTTTTGCCAGCCGCTGGCCCACTTCGTTGACGTACGCCTGCAGCGCGGGATTATCCAGGGCTGCGTATTCCTTCAACACCGCCAAGTTGGCCTGTGCGCCCATCTGGATTTCCTGCTGTTCGGACATCAGCACGAAGTCCCTGTCCCCGCTGACCGGATTGTGCGCACAACCGGCCAGCGCCAGCACGCCTAAGGCGGTCACTGCGATACGGCGAAACACTTGGGACGTCACATCTGCCTCTTTCTCGGGATGGCGCGCACGAAATGATACCGTCGTCGCGCCGCAAAAATGCAAAAAGCGGCCGAAGCCGCTTTGGATGCATACGCAGTTTCGCGCAGGCCTGCTTACTTCATGCCGTAACGCTGGCGGAATTTCTCGACGCGACCCGCAGTGTCGACGATCTTCTGCTTGCCGGTATAGAACGGGTGGCAGGACGAGCAGACTTCGACGTGCAGCTTGTCCTTGCCCAGCGTGGAGCGGGTGACGAACGTGCTGCCGCAGGAACAGGTGACGGCGACTTCTTTGTAATTGGGGTGAATGCCGGCTTTCATGGCAATTCCTTCGGGTTGAATTCGGAGAACGAAAGAGTATAGCGGAGCGGTGTCCGGCGCGCAAGCTACGGGATCCCCTCGCCCGCGAGAGGTGCGACAGTTCTCTGATAACGTCAGCCGCGCCGCATCGAATCGAAGAACTCGTTATTGTTCTTCGTCGCACGGATCTTGTCCAGCAGGAATTCCATCGCCTCCATGTCGTCCATCGGGTACAGCAGCTTCCTGAGCACCCACACCTTTTGCAGGATGTCGTGCGGCATCAGGAGCTCCTCGCGGCGGGTGCCGGAGCGGTTGACGTTGATCGCGGGGTACTGGCGCTTCTCGGCCATCTTGCGGTCGAGGTGGATTTCCAGGTTGCCGGTGCCCTTGAATTCCTCGTAGATCACGTCGTCCATGCGGCTGCCGGTGTCGACCAGCGTGGTGGCGAGGATGGTGAGGCTGCCGCCTTCCTCGATGTTGCGCGCGGCGCCGAAGAAACGCTTGGGTTTCTGCAGCGCGTTGGCGTCGACGCCGCCGGTGAGCACCTTGCCGGAGGCCGGCTGCACGGTGTTGTAGGCGCGCGCCAGGCGGGTGATCGAGTCGAGCAGGATCACCACGTCCTTTTTGTGCTCGACCAGGCGCTTGGCGCGCTCGATCACCATTTCCGCGACCTGAACGTGGCGGCTGGCCGGTTCGTCGAAGGTAGAGGCCACGACTTCGCCGCGCACGGTGCGGCTCATCTCGGTCACTTCCTCCGGGCGTTCGTCGATCAGCAGCACGAACAGCACCACTTCCGGATGGTTGGAGCTGATGGCGTGCGCGATGTGCTGCAGCATCACCGTCTTGCCGGATTTCGGCGGCGCCACCAGCAGGCCGCGCTGGCCCTTGCCGATCGGCGCGACGATGTCGATCACACGGCTGGTGATGTTTTCCTCGGCCTTGATGTCGCGCTCCAGCTTGAGCGGCTTGTCCGGATGCAGCGGGGTGAGGTTCTCGAACAGGATCTTGTTCTTGCTGGCTTCGGGCGGCTCGCCGTTGATCAGGTCGAGCTTGGTCATCGCCGAATAGCGCTCGCCGTCCTTGGGGGTGCGGATCTCGCCCTCGATCTTGTCGCCGGTGTGCAGGTTGAAGCGGCGGATCTGCGACGGCGACACGTAGATGTCGTCGGTGTTGGCGAGATACGAGGACTCCGGCGATCGCAGGAACCCGAAGCCGTCCGGCAGCACTTCCAGCACGCCATCGCCGTAGATGCTCTCGCCGCGCTTGGCCAGGGTTTTCAGGATGGTGAAGATCAGTTCCTGCTTGCGAAAACGGTTGGCGTTGTCGATACCGTTGGCGGCGGCAAGCTCGAGAAGCTCGGTAATGGGTTTCTGCTTGAGTTCGGAAAGATGCATGGGGTGGGCCTGAGTGGGCTCGCTTGAAAGAGCCGGACGTGAGGGAGAAGCGAAGCCGGACGGTACTGCGAGGGGGCGGCGCGCCGATGCGCCGTCCGGTTGAAACGTGTCAGATATTGCTGTCGACGAAAGCGGTGAGTTGCGATTTGGACAGGGCGCCGACCTTGGTGGCTTCGACATTGCCGTTCTTGAAGATCATCAGGGTGGGGATGCCACGAATGCCGAACTTGGGCGGGGTGGCCTGGTTTTCGTCGATGTTGAGCTTGCACACCTTGAGCTTGCCGGAATATTCCTTGGCGACTTCGTCGAGGATCGGTGAGATCATCTTGCAGGGGCCGCACCAGTCCGCCCAGTAATCCACCAGCACCGGCACACCGGCCTGCAGGACTTCCTGTTCGAAAGAATCGTCGGATATGTAATGAACATGCTCGCTCATCGGTGAAGCTCCTAGTGTAGAAGTAGGGGTAGCCGGATACGGCCTGGGCAGTTTGGGAAGATGGTAATGCTGGAAAATTCGGTTTTGTGCCGATATGCTACATCAAAATTGCCGCCTGCAAGCATCCGGGCATTTATCAACTCATCTGGGTAATTACGAATGACATACGTTGTAGCCGACGCCTGCGTGAAGTGCAAATATACCGATTGTGTCGATGTCTGTCCGGTCGACTGCTTCCACGAAGGCCCCAACTTCCTCGTCATCGACCCGGAGGAATGCATCGACTGCACGCTGTGCGTGGCCGAATGCCCGGTCGAGGCCATTTTCGCCGAAGACGACGTACCCGACGACCAGCGCGCCTACATCGCGCTCAATGCCGAACTCGCCAAGGCATGGAAAGTCATCATCGAGAAGAAGGATCCCCTGCCCGACGCCGACGAGTGGGCCGGCGTCAAGGACAAGCGCCAGTACTTGGAGCGCTGACGCGCTTGGCAACCCTGGGCGGCAGCGCATTGCCGCACGCTGTCGCCCGCCACCTGCTCGATCAGCATGCTGATCGTCTGCCGGATCTGTCCGGTCTGACGGTACTCGTCCCCAATCATCGCGCCGGACTCGATCTTGCCCGCGCTTTGGCAAAGGGCGCGGACCGGCCCGTTCTCATCCCGCCACATCTCACCCCGCTGAAAAGCTGGGCCGAAAGCACCCTGAAGGACACAAGCCTGGCCAACGGTCGCGCCGAACCCCAGGCGCGAAGGCTGGCGCGGCTGCACGGTGTGCTACGACACCAGGATTGGCTGGGGGCAGTCGATAAGTGGGCACTCGCTAATGAACTCCTGCAGCTGGTCGACGAGCTGTCAGCCGCGCGGCTGGGCGACGCCATCGGATCGCGTATCCGCGCGCTGCATGGGGGTGCCCTCGACCGGGAAACCGCGCTGATCGAGGCCGTGTGGCAAGCACTCAATACCGACGGCAGCGATCCGCAGGCGCGCTATGCCCGTGCACTCGACATCCTGTTCGAACAGCTTCGCGCCGCGCCACGGCCAGTCTATGGCTATGCGCTCGGCATGCTCACCGCCGTCGAACAACGGTTTCTCGCGCGCTGTGCCGAGCATGTTCCGCTCACGCTGTTCGAGCAGGACACCGGCGATGACGTGGCCTTCGCCCTGCGGCAGGCCTGGCAAGAGACCGAGCCGCCGCTGCGCGAGCGCGCCGCCCTGCTGGTACAGCACTGCCCCGCCTCGCCGCTGCAGGCCCGCATCACGCTCAGCCCGGCGCCGCACCTCGAGGCCGAGGCGCGCGCCGTCGCCACCTGGGTGGCCGGTCAGCTGCAGGCCGGCCGGCATGGCATCGCGCTGATCGCGCTCGACCGCGAAACCGCACGCCGGGTGCGTGCGCTGCTCGAGCGCATGGACGTGCTGGTGGCCGACGAGACCGGCTGGACGCTGTCGACCACCGCCGCCGCCGCCGTGATCGACCGCTGGCTGGAATGCGTGGCGAGCGACTTTCCGCACATCGAACTGCTGGATCTGCTGAAATCGCCGTTCGTGCTGGGCGAACCCGGCGCGCGCCAGAATCAGGTGCTTGCGTTCGAACTGGCGCTGCGCCGGCACGGGATATCCCAAGGCATGGCCGACATGCGGCGGCTGGCGCACGACGAGTTCGCCGCGCTTCCCGTCTGGCTGGCCACGCTGGCCGACGCCCGGCAAGGCTTTGCCCAGACCCGCGCCCCGCTGGCGGTCTGGCTTACCCGCCTCGTCGACAGCCTCGGCAAATTGGAAGCCACTGCGCCCCTCAAGGCCGACGCCGCCGGCGCGCGCGTGCTCGACACGCTCGACACCCTGCGCCGCGACCTGGCGGACGACGGCGAAAAGTACGGCTTCGGCGAATGGCGGCGCTGGCTCAATCTGGCATTGGAGTCGGAAAGCTTCATCGACGCCAGCGTGGCCAGTCCCATCGTGCTGACCTCGCTGCCCGCTGCGCGCGGCCGTCTGTTCGACGCGGTGGCGGTGATCGGCGCCGACGCCCGTCATCTGCCCGCCCACCCCGCCCCCGGCCTGTTCAGCCAGGCCACCCGCATGCAGCTTGGCCTGCCCACCCCCGCCGACGAAGCGCTCGCCGCCACCGCCGACCTGATGCAACTGCTGACCCAAGGGCCCGCCCTCTTGAGCTGGCAAGCCTGGAACAACGACGAGCCCAACCCCGCCTCCCCACTGGTGCTGCGGTTGCAGGCCCTGCACCAGGCCGCATGGGGCACGGCCCTGCCGACACAAACCATCGGCGCGCCACCCGCCCAATGCAGTCCGCTGCCCGGCGCATCCGTGCAACCTGCGCCAACGGTATCGGCCGCACAGCTGCCGCGCCATTATTCGCCCACCGCCTACCAGACCCTGCTCGATTGCCCCTACCGGTTTTTTGCGCGCAGCGTGCTCGGCATCCGCGAACTCGACGAAGCCGACGAGGCGCTCGACAAGAGCGATTACGGTAACGCGCTGCATCGCATCCTCAAGGCCTTTCACGACAGCCATCCGCCGCTTGAACGCGACGCCGCGCTGGCCCGGCTGAATGCGATTTCGGCCGCCGAATTCGCCATGCTGCCCGCATGGACCGCCGCCGCCTGGCGCAGCAAGTGGGAAAGAATCCAGCCGGCCTACCTCGACGCCTGGCTGGCCCACGCATCTGCAGGTTGGCGTTATGAATCCGGCGAAACCGATTTCGCGGTGCCGCACACCATTGCCGGCCTCGGTGAAGTCACCCTGCACGGCCGCGTCGACCGCGTCGACGCAAAGGGCGACGCCCGCTACGTGATTGACTACAAGACCAGCACCGCGCAGAGCCTCAGGAAAAAACTCAAGACGCCGGACGAAGCCGTTCAGCTGCCGTTCTACGCCTGGCTGTGCGAAGCCGCTGCCGCCTACCTGCCGATCAACGAAGTGCCTGTCGCGCCGCTCGAACTGGACGGCGAAACCGATGTCGAGGCCATCAGCCGCCGCCTGTCCGACCTGCTCGAGGCCATCGCCGCAGGCGCCACGCTTCCCGCCCATGGCATCGACGGCGTATGCGCATACTGCGAAGCGCGCGGGCTATGCCGCAAGGGAATGTGGCATGAGTAAGCCTCTGGATAACGCCATTGCCCTGTCCCCCGCCCGCTCGGCGGTGGTGGAGGCCTGCGCCGGCAGCGGCAAGACCTGGCTCCTGGTGTCGCGCATGCTGCGTCTGCTGCTGGCCGGCGCAGCGCCGTCGGAACTGCTGGCGATCACCTTCACGCGCAAGGCGGCGCAGGAGATGACCGATCGGCTACATGAATGGCTACGGCTGCTGGCGCTGGAAGACGACGCGACGGTACGCAAATTTCTGCGCGCGCGCGCGGTGCCGGACGCCGAGATCGGCGCAATGCTGCCGCGCGCGCGCAGCCTGCTGGAAACGGTGCTGACTGCGCAGCCAGGGCCGACGGTGACGACCTTTCACGGCTGGTTTCTCGATCTGTTGAAACGCGCGCCGCTGGAAGCCGGATTGCCATGGGGCGCGCCGCTGCTGGAACGCGAAAGCCAGCTGCTGAACGAAGTGCGCGATCGCCAGCTCAACCGCTGGGCCGCCGCGCCGGACACCGCCGAAAGCGCTGCCCTGCTGACACTGCTGGCCGACATCGGCGAGCATAGCCTGCGCACGCTGTCGAAACACTTCGTCCAGGCGCGCGCGGAATGGTGGGCCTATACCGATGGCCAGGCCGATCCGGTGGCCTATGCGCTGAGCCAGTTGCGCCCGCTGCTGCACCCTGATCTGGACAGCGATCCGGTGGCCGCATTCTGGGCCGACGAATCGACCGTGGTGCGTGTGAAGCGGGTCGGCCTTGCGCTGGAAAAAGGCAGCAAGAGCGAACAGGCGCGCGCGCCTGAAATCCAGCGCAGCCTGAACCTGCCGCCCGACGACGCTCATGCCGCGCTGATGAAGCACCTGATGACGGCAGGCAAACGGCGCAAGAAGCAGGCGACCAGGGAACTGGAAAAAGCGCTCGGGGGGGAACTCGACACGTATCTGCGTGACCTCGACATGCTGGAAACCGCGCTCGAAACCCTGACCGCGATCCAGACCGACATCCGTATCTGGGCCCTCAACCGCCACGGCCTGCTGCTCGGCCACGCGCTGATCGCGGCCTATCAGGAGGCCAAGTCGCAGCAGGGGGTGATCGATTTTGCCGACGCCGAATGGCAGGCCTGCCGCCTACTTGCCAGCGAGGAGCACGCTCCGGCGCTGGCGTTGAAGCTGGATGCACGCTATCGGCACCTGCTGCTCGACGAATTCCAGGACACCAATCCGCTGCAGTGGCAGGCGCTGTCGACCTGGCTGCTCGAAGCACGCAGCGCCGACAACGGCATGACCGTCTTCATGGTGGGCGACCCCAAGCAGGCGATCTACCGTTTCCGCCGCGGCGAGGCGCGGGTGTTCAACGCGGCGGCGGAATTCCTGCACGCGCATTTCGGCGCACCGCGTTTCAGCACCGATATGACGCGGCGGCTGGCGCCGTCGGTGGTGGCGGCGATCAACCCGGTATTCGCCGACGTGGCGGGGTTTGCCGCCCACACCCACGCGCCGGAGAACGCCGACCATCCGGGCGCGCTGCGCAGCCTGCCGGTGCAGGTGGGAAAAACCGAAGCCGCCACGGTCGATGGCCTGCCCCACACGGGAGCTCCGATCCACTACGCGGCCTCCGGCCACGTGTGGAGTCCTATGCGCAACCCGCTGACCACACCGCAACCGGAAGCCGACGATCGCGCCGTGCACGCGGAAGCACGGCAGTTTGCACGGGTATTGCGCGACGAAGTGCTGGACCGTTGGGGCGTGATGGATGGCGGAAGCCCGCGTGCGGCACGCCCGAGCGACGTCATGGCGCTGGTCAGAAAACGTACCCACCTGCACCTGTACGAACGTGAACTGGAAGCGGCACGTATCCCGTTCATCACCTCGCGCCGCGGCGGCCTGCTGCATGCGCTGGAAGCGCGGGATGTGATTGCGCTGCTCGAAACGCTGCTGCTGCCGCACGCCGATCTGAAGCTGGCACACGTGCTGAAAAGCCCGGTGTTCGGCTGCAGCGACGAGGATCTGCTGCGGGTGTTCGCGCCGCAACCGCCGGACGAAACACGCGGCTGGGAACGACTGGCCACCCTGATCCATCAGACCGACTGCCCGCCCACCCTGGCACGCGCCGCGTCCCTGCTCGGTCGCTGGCGAACGCATTGCGGCACGCTGCCGGTGCACGACCTGCTCGACCGCATCTATTTCGAAGGCGATCTCGAAGCACGCTATGCCGCCGCCGTACCGGAAGCGATGCGGCCGCAGGTCGCCGCCAACCTGCGCGCCTTCATGCAACTGGCGCTGACGCAGGACGCAGGGCGCTATCCCACGCTGGCCGGCTTCATCCGCGAACTCGCCAGCCTGGTCGATGATGCCGACGCCGCACCCGGCGAAGGCCTGGCCGCCGACGGCGAGAACGCGGTGCGGCTGCTGACCATTCACGGTGCCAAGGGGCTGGAAGCGCCCATCGTCTGGCTACTGGGCGGCAGCGACCACCAGAAAGGAACGAGCCATGCCGTACTGGCGCCATGGCCTCCCGAAGCACCGCGGCCGGTGCATTTTTCCCTGTTCGGCAGACAGGAGGAGCACGGCGCATGTCGCGAGGCCTGGTTCGAGGAAGAAGCAGAACTGGCGCAGCGCGAATCCGACAATTTGCTGTATGTCGCGCTCACCCGCGCCGAACAGGCGCTGGTCGTGAGCGGCGACGCGGAGAAAAACGCCTGGCTGCAGCGCGTCGATACTGCCTGGCGGAACCTGGGCCTGCCGGCCGACCTGCCCCCCGCAACCGCGCGGGCAGCGGATCGCCTCCTGCCGCCGATCCGCATCGACGCCCCAGCAATCGGACAGCGTGTCGGCACGCCGGTGACGAACCCGGCCGCGGCAAGTGGCGAACTCTTTCACGCCTGCCTGGAGCACCATGCGCCACCCGGAACCCCGCGCGATCTGGCGGCGCTGGCGACGCATCTGGGACTCGAAAATCAGCTGGACGTCATCGAATCCACCGCCCGCGCGCTGCTGGCAAAGCCGCATCTGACACGTTTTTTCGACCCCGCGCAGTATCGGCGCGCATACAACGAACTAACCCTGCTCGATGGCCACGGACGCTTGCAACGGCTCGACCGCGTGGTGGAATGCGACGATTCGGTGTGGCTGATCGACTATAAAACAGGCAACGACAGCCGCACGCTGTCCGACACCGAACTGGCTGAGCGCCACGGCACTCAGCTGGCGGGATATCGCACTCTGCTGGCAGAACTGTATCCCGACAAGCCTCTCCATGCTGCATTGCTGCTGGCAGACGGACGGCTGGTCGAACTGAACAGCGTATAAATACACCCTGCCTTCACCGTTATTAGGACCCGCAACCTTGATCGACAAACCTTTCTCCGAGTCCTGCGTACAAAACCGCGACCCCATTCTGGCGATATTACGCACGCTGTTCACCGATCGCCGCCATGTGCTCGAAATCGGCAGCGGTACCGGCCAGCATGCCGTGTATTTTGCGGCCGACCTGCCGCATCTCGTCTGGCAGACCGCCGACGTGCCGCAGCATCATCCCGGCATCCAGGCCTGGCTCGAAGAGGCCGCGCTGCCCAATGTGTTGCCGCCGCTGGCGCTCGACGTCAACGACACCGCCTGGCGCAGCGGCCGCTATGACGCGGTGTTTTCCGCCAATACCCTGCACATCATGGGCTGGCCCGAAGTGGAAAAATTCTTTGCGGGCGTGGGCATGGTGCTGGAAGCTGGCGGCATCCTGGCGGTATACGGCCCGTTCAACTACGGCGGCCGCTATACGTCGGAGAGCAATGCCCGCTTCGACGCCTGGCTCAAGGCACGCGACCCGGCTTCGGGCGTGCGCGATTTCGAGGCGGTGGATGCCCTGGCGCGTGCGCACGACCTGGTTCTGCAACAGGACATTGCCATGCCGGCCAACAATCGCACGCTCGTGTGGCGCATGGCAGGCTGAATTCCGCTTTGCCTTGCCGGGCGCTTTGCTATAACACAACCATTAAGAAGTTGGTTGGGGAACTCGCATGCGCATCGCCGAATTGATCCAGCGCTGGGGCCAGGAGGGGCATGCGCACCCGGATGCGCGCACCTATACGGTTCACTTGCCATTGCGTGATGCCGCCCGCGTCGAAGCGCTGCACGTGATGTATCCCGACTGCAGCGACTCCCAACTGATAGCCGACCTGATCCGGGCCGCCCTCGACGAACTTGAGGTTGCCATGCCCTACATCCCGGGCAACCGCATCATTGCCGAAGACGACTATGGCGATCCGATCTATGAGGATCTCGGTCCCACCCCGCAGTTCTACTCGCTGTCGCATGAAATCCTGCGCAAGCTGGCCGCCCCGCTCATGGACAAGTAGCTGTCGAATTAATTTACATATCGTGCCGCGCCGCGTTGGCTCAAACAAGCCAGCACATTGTTTCTTATGGCGTTTATTTCCTGGCACGACGATTGCTGTCCCTCTCCTTACAACAACCCTGACTGCGAATACCATGTATCTCGGCCCGGCTTTTCTCTTCTCAGCATTTGCCAGTCTGTTTTATGTTCCTGGCTTTCTGGACATGCCACTGGGAATGCTTACTTCGCGGCAGCTCATCTCGGAATTGCTGTTTCTCGTCTTTGCGCTGATTGCGCTGGCCGCGCTGGCCCGCTCGATCGAACTCGACCCTGTGTGGCCATGGCGGCCGGGATTCCGCCGCCTGCTGAACGTACTGCTGGGGCGCGCGCAGTAAGACTCAGCCATCTATTTGCAGCAAGCCCGGCATAAAATAGCGGCTTTCCGTCCTACTCCGCCGCCATGCCCGTCAACCTTACCGCTCCCGACCCTGCCTCACTGCTGCCCGTTGCCGGTGTGCGGCTCGGCATCGCCTCCGCCGGCATCAAAAAGCCGGGGCGGCGCGATATCACGCTGATCGAGCTCGCTGCCGGCAGCCAGGTCGCCGGCGTATTCACGCAAAACCGCTTCTGTGCTGCGCCGGTTACGCTGTGCAAGCAGCATCTGGCGACGGGGAATATCCGCGCACTGGTGATCAACACCGGCAACGCCAACGCCGGAACCGGCGAGGAAGGCCTGAAGCGGGCCTGCCAGACCTGCGACGCCGTGGCACAGCTGATGGGGTGCGCGACCGAAAACGTGCTGCCATTTTCCACCGGCGTCATCCTGGAACCGCTGCCGGTCGACAAGATCCTGCCGGCCTTGCCCACCGCGCAGGCCGACCTCGCGCCGAATCACTGGAGCGATGCCGCGCACGCGATCATGACCACCGACATCGTCGCCAAAGGCGCGTCGCGCCAGATATCGATCGGCGGCAAGGCGGTAACGGTGACCGGCATCGCCAAGGGTTCCGGCATGATCCACCCCAACATGGCGACCATGCTGGGCTTTGTCGCGACCGACGCAGCGATGGCCGCGTCCCTGATGCAACAGCTGGTCAAAGAAGTGGCTGACGTGTCGTTCAACTGCGTCACCGTCGACGGCGACACCTCCACAAATGACAGCTTCATCCTCATCGCCTCCGGCCAGGCCGGCAACACTGAAATCGCCGCCGCCTCCGGCACCGATTACGCCATGCTGAAGGCGGCATTGAGCGAGGTCGCCATCGAGCTCGCACAGGCCATGGCGCGCGACGGCGAAGGCGCGACCAAGTTCATGACCATCGCCGTCGAAGAGGGGCGCGACCGCGCCGAGTGCAAGCAGATCGCCTATGCCATCGCACGCTCGCCCCTGGTGAAGACTGCCTTCTTCGCCAGCGATCCCAACCTCGGACGCATTCTCGCCGCCATCGGCTACGCCGGCGTGGCGGACCTCGACGTCAATGCGCTGAAAGTCTGGCTCGGCGACGTGCTGGTGGCGGAAAACGGCGGCCGCGCCGCCAGCTACACCGAGGCGCAGGGCGCGGCGGTGATGAGGGAAGCCGAGATCACCGTGCGCGTCGCACTGAATCGCGGCACCGTGAATGCCACCGTATGGACCTGCGACTTCTCCTACGATTACGTGAAAATCAACGCGGAGTACCGCACTTGATGCCATGAGCGTGCAGCTGACCGTCGAGCAGACTGTCTTTCTGCAAGGCCCGTTGTCGATGAACGTCGGCGCGGTGGGCCGCGACGGTTGGCCATGCGTGTGCCGGGCTCAAGGAGTGATGGTGGCGCGCGACCGGCGTGCGCTGACGGTATTGCTGTCGGCCAGCCGCGGGCGCGCAGTGATCGACGCGCTCGACGCGGGCAGCGGGATTACGCTGGTGGTCAGCCGCCCGTCCACCCATGCCACCCTGCAACTCAAGGCATCCGCGGCTACGCGCGCTACGACTGGCGCAGCCCAGCGCGCATGCAGCGCACGCTGTGTGGCAGCGTTCGCCGACGAACTGAAGGGGCTGGGCTACGGCGCGGGGCTGGAACAGGCACTGGCCGCTCTCCTGCCCACGGACGATCTGGTGGCATTGCGCTTCGCGCCGGAAATCGTGTTCGATCAAACGCCCGGACCCGACGCCGGACGCGTGCTGGCGCGCGCATGAACCTATCGCTCGAATCGCTGCGCCCCTGCCTCGACGGCGCGATTCCTGCCGTCGTTGCCACCAGCGCCCAGGACAGCACGCCGAATGTGGCCTATGCCTCGCAGGTGCATTACGTCGACGCCGAACACGTGGCGCTGTCCTATCAGTTCTTCAGCAAGACACGCGAAAACGTGCTCGCGCATCCTTACGCGCAGGTACAGGTGGTCGAACCCGGAAGCTTCCGCCACTTCCGGCTCAAGCTGCATTACATGCGCACCGAAACCGCAGGTCCGCTGTTCGAATACATGAAGGCGCAGCTCGCCGGCATCGCGGCGCAGACCCACATGGACAAGGTGTTCGTGCTGCGCGGTGCGGACATCTACCGGGTGCTCGACATCGAATCCGTCGATCCCCATATCCCGCCCGCGTCGCCGCCGTCCGATGCGCTTCTGAGCCTGCGACGCACGCTCGACCGCCTGGGCGACACGACCGACCTGTCGGATCTGGCCGATCGAGGACTCGCAGCATTGACCTCCGGCTTCGGCATCCGCCACGCGCTGCTGCTGATGCTGGACGAAGCCGGCGCCGCACTCTATGCGCTGGGAAGCCTGGGCTATCCGGATTCCGGAATCGGCGCGGAAGTGAAGGTCGGCGAAGGCCTCATCGGCGTCGCCGCGCGCGAACGGATTCCCATCCGCATCAACTACCGCACGGGCGACTACGCGTACCAGACGGCGATGCGCGCAACGCATGCGACCGAACCGCGTATCCCGCTGCCGGTGCTGGCCAATCCGCACAGCCGGATTGCCGTCCCCCTCATTCACGGCGGCCGTCTCCTTGGCGTGCTCTACGCCGAAAGTGAACACGACGCCTTCTTCAGCCATGCCGACGAGGATGCACTGGTCGTCTACGCCCGCCACCTCGCCGCGCTGGTTGCGCAGGCCGCGTGCGAGCCGGACGACGCCGAGCCCGCGCATGACGAACCCGCGACGCGCCCGACCGGCACGCCGCTGGCGGTGCGCTACTTCGCCGCCGATCACAGCGTCTTCATCGACAACGACTACCTCATCAAAGGCGTGGCCGGCAGCATCCTGTGGATGCTGCTCAACGAACACGCACACAACGGTCGCCACGATTTCTGCAACCGCGAACTGCGGCGCGACCCGCGCCTGCCGCTGCCCGATTTCGGCGACAACCTGGAGACGCGCCTGATTTTGCTGCAACGCCGCCTTGCCGAGCGCTGCCCGACGATCGCACTGGAAAAAACCGGTCGCGGCCGCTTCCGGCTGAACATCGGCCGACCGCTGCAACTCAGCGCCTGATCCTTCATCAGGTCGTCGCAAGCGCCTCACGCACGACCACAGCGTCTCCCAGCATGCCCTGCACCGCCTCCACCACAGCTTCGGCGGTCGGCAGCGCGGCCTGTTCCAGCACCCACGAGGACGCGCCGGGCGCGTCCGGCCCGGTCAACCGCACGACCGGCGCACGCAGGGCATCGAACGCCCGGGTGACGGCCAATGCGGCCAGTTCCGCCGCATGCCGCAAAGGCCGCTGGCTTCGGTGACGGCGACAAGCCGTCCGGTCTTGCGCAGCGAGCGCAGCACCGTCGCCTCATCAAGTGGCTTCAGCGTGCGCAGATCGATCACCTCGGCAGCGATGCCTTGTGCCTGCAACTGCTCGGCGGCCTGCAGGCACACCCCGACCGTCTTGGCATAGCTCACCAGCGTCACGTCGGCACCGACGCGGCGCACGGCCGCCTGTCCGAGCGGCACGAGGTGATCGGCCACGTCGGGCACCTCGCCTTCCTGATGCAGCAGGGCAAGATCAGTGAAGAACAGCACCGGATTGTCGTCGCGGATGGCCGCCTTGAGCAGCCCCTTGAAATCCGCCACAGTCGACGGCATCACCACTTTCAGCCCCGGCGCATGCGCGAACATCGCTTCCAGGTTGTGGTTGTGCTGCGCACCGACGCACCAGCCGCTGCCGGTCATGCTCATCGCCACCAACGGAAATTCGAACTGCCCGCCCGACAGATAGCGCAGTTTGCCGGCGCTGTTGACCAGCGCGTCCATCGCATAGGTGAGAAACGGCGCGAACAGCAGGTCGATCACCGGCCGCAGACCGCTCGCGGCTGCACCCACCGCCGTGCCGGCGATAATGGCTTCGGCCAGCGGGGTATTGCGCACACGTGCGGTACCGAAATTCCGCACCAGATCGCCGCGCTTGGTGGCCACGCCTTCGCCCATCAGAAGCACGCGTTCGTCGCGCTGCATTTCCTCGGCAAGCGCCTGATGGATCGCCTGTTCGGTCGTCATTCGGCTCATGGGCGGGCTCCTTGCTCCACATACACATGATGGGTAAGCGTGCGCGGATCGGGCCACGCGCTCGCCTGGGCGAAGTGTGCGGCGGCCTCGATACGCGCCGCGACCCGGTCGCGCAACTGGGCCAGACCCGCCGCGTCGAGAGTGCCCTGCGCAAGCAGCCGATCCGCGATCCCTTGCAAGGGATCGCGCGCCTGCCAACGTGCCAGCTCGTCGGCGTCGACATAGGCCTGGTCGTCGGGTTCGAAATGTCCGCGCAGCCGGTAGGTGACGAGTTCCAGGAAATGCGGCCGCCCATCCGCACGGATCGCCGCAACCGCTTCGCGTGCGGCTGCGTGCACCGCCTCGACGTCATTGCCGTCGACCGTCACAACCGGCAGTCCATGACCTGCCGCCCAGTCGGCGATCGCATTGTCGGGCATGGTCTCGCGGCGGTGCACGAAGGCCTGCCAGTCATTGTTCTCGCACACGAACAGCAGCGGCAACTGCCATTGCACCGCAAGGTTGAGCGCCTCGTGGAAAATGCCTTCGCAGGCCGCGCCGTCGCCGAAGAACACTGCCGTGATCCCGCCCGGTTCGCCCTGCCCCATCTTCTGCGCAAGGGCGACGCCGGGCGCCATCGACAGTTCGCCGCCGACGATGGTCGAGGTGAGCACCACGCCGAGTTCCTTCGCCGAAATGTGCAGGCTGCCGCTGCGGCCGCCGCAGTAGCCGTCGACGCGCCCCAGCACCTCGGCCATCAGGCGGCCGGGGTCGGCGCCACGGGCGATCAGGTGCCCCGCGCTACGGTGGTTGGTGAGGATGCGGTCGCGCGACTCCAGCGCGCCGACCACGCCGACGGCGCAGGCTTCCTGGCCGACGCTGGTACAGGTGCCGGGGGCGCCGCCACGCTGGAATTCGACGAGCTTCTCTTCGTAGGCACGGATCAGCAGCATGACCTCCAGCCGGCGAAGGGCGTCGGTCATCCCCACCGCGCTCATTGGGCCACCTGCACCGGCAGGTTTTTCGGCGTCAGATCGAGATAGGGCGTGGCCACCTGGCCGCCCGGCGGCACATAGGCCGGCACCGGCTGGCCTTTTGCGCCGAGGCTGCGCACATAGCGGTAGATCGCCTTGAGGTCGGCATCGCTCATGGCCCGCAGCGACGGGGCCGGCATGGGCGGCCGCATCGGCTGACGCGCCCGTTTCAGCCAGGTCTTCTCGTCCATCTGCTGGACCAGTTGTCGCAGGTTGGCCGGGTAGGTCGTACCCCATGGCCCGTGCCAGCCCATCGCGTCGCCGGTCAGCCATTCGGATTCCGCCACCTGGCCGTCTTTCTGCATATAGCCCGGGGTATGGCAATCGTTGCATCCGGACGTCTGGATCAGATAGCGGCCATGGCGGATTTCAGCGTCATCCCCCTGGGCCCAGGCCGCGAGGGAAACGAGGCTGGCGAGCAGCGTCCCTGCGATTTTCATGGATGTGTTCATGTTCGCTCCTTCCTTGTTTGCCGGGTGCGCATGCATCCGGACGGAAGGGAGCTTAAGTGGATTGCCGGACGCGCGTTGATAAGTCTTTGCTAGCGGAAACCTAAATTTTTCCTAAGCCAGCGGCTAGAATCTGCGGATGACCGATCTCGCCACGCTCCTTCCCCGCATCGAGCGGCTGCTCGACCGCCTCGACCATGCCGCCGCCCCCCATGGCCTTGACTGGAAAACCATCCGCGCCGCGCGCTGGGCCGCACAGACGGGCGAACTCAAGCCGATTCTGCACCCGCAACGTGTGGCGCTGAAGGATCTGCTGGCGATCGACGAGCAGAAGCAGCAGGTCGATGCCAACACGCGCCAGTTCGTCACCGGCAAACCCGCCAACAATGTGCTGCTCACCGGTGCGCGCGGCTGCGGCAAGTCCTCGCTGGTGAAGGCGGTGCACGCCAAGTTCGCGCCCAGGGGATTACGCCTGATCGAAGTGGACAAGGCCGGCTTGCCGCACCTCCCCGATCTGTTCGACCTGCTGGCGGATGCCGATTACCGCTTCATCGTCTTCATCGACGACCTCAGCTTTGCCGAGCACGAACCGGGTTACGCCAGCCTCAAGGCCGCGCTCGACGGCTCGCTGGCCGGCCCGTCGGACAATGTGCTGATCTACGCCACCAGCAATCGCCGCCACCTGATGCCGGAATACATGGCAGAAAACCTGGAGACCCGCCACCTCGGCGGCGAGGTGCATCCGGGCGAGGCGACCGAGGAAAAGATCTCGTTGTCCGACCGCTTCGGGTTGTGGGTGTCGTTTCACAGCATGGACCAGGACACCTATCTCGCCATCGCACGGCACTGGGTTGAGACGCTGGGTGCGCCTGCCGACGATGGCTTCGAGCGCGCCGCGCTGCAATGGTCGCTCGGACGCGGCGCACGCAATGGCCGGGTGGCGTGGCAATTCGCGCGCGACTGGGCCGGGAAAAAATGAACCTGTCCCCCATCACCGAAGTCGTCGCGGCGGTGCTCACCCAGCCCGATGGCCGTGTCCTGCTGGCGCAGCGACCGCCCGGCAAGCCCTATGCAGGTTACTGGGAATTCCCCGGCGGCAAGGTGGAACCGGGCGAATCGCTGGAGGCAGCACTGGCGCGTGAACTGCAGGAGGAACTGGGGATCGTCGTCACCCGACCCTGCCGCTGGATCACGCGGGTGTTCGAGTATCCCCATGCCATCGTGCGGCTGAATTTTTTCCGCGTGTTCGAATGGCAAGGTGCGCCGCATCCGCACGAGGGCCAGGTGTTTTCCTGGCAGTTGCCCGACGCTGTTGAGGTAACGCCGCTGCTGCCGGCCAATTTTCCGATCGTGAAGGCGCTCTCGCTACCCGTGGTGTTGGGGATTTCGCACGCCGAGTCGCTCGGCGTGGACACCTTCCTGGCCCGTCTGGATGTGGCGCTGCACAACGGACTGAGGCTGATCCAGCTGCGCGACAAGACGCTGCCGGACGAGGCGCGCCTGCACCTTGCGCGCGAGACCGTGCGTCGCGCCCGTTTGCATGGCGCACGCGTGCTGGTCAACGGCCCGCTGGACCTGGCACGTGCCGCGGGGGCCGACGGCATTCATCTCGATTCGTCCGCCGCCGCCTCCCTGACGGCGCGCCCCGACTGCGAATGGGTTGGCGTGTCGTGCCATGACGGCGCCGAGCTGGCGCAGGCTGCCACGCTCGGCGCCGATTTCGCGCTGCTGTCGCCGGTATTGCCGACGTTGACGCACCCGGGCGCCACCACGCTGGGCTGGGAAGCCTTTTCGAGGCTCGCCGCGGCCAGCCCCATTCCAGTGTATGGCCTGGGCGGACTGGGACGCGAGGACGTGGCGCTGGCGCAGTCGCGCGGCGCCCACGGCGTGGCGCTGCTACGCGGGGCATGGACATGAAGCGGGTGCTGGTACCGCTGCTGTTGATCGTCGTTCTGGCAGCGATCGCGGTGGCCGGTTACTGGCTGAATCGCCCGGCCAAAGCACAGGCTGTCGCATGTACCGATCCGGTGGCAGGCTGCCGCTTCAGCCACCACGGCGCCACGGTAACGGCGTATTTTTCGGCCCACCCAAAACCGCTGGAAGCGTTCCGGCTCAGCGTCAACGCGCCGGGGGCGGCACGGGTGAGCGCCGAGTTCCAGATGAACGGCATGGAAATGGGGTTCAACCGCTATGACCTGCACCCGTCCGACAATGACACTTTTGTTTCAAGCGTGACGTTGCCGGTATGCGTCAGCGGACGACGAGACTGGACCCTGACCCTCGAGATCGACGGGGTGCATTACGCACTGCCCTTCAGTACGCGCTGAAACCTTCCGTACATGTAAGCGTCATAATACGAAGTCTATAATGAAAAGTGGATTATTGAGGGGTCTACGCGATGCCAACTGAACACACCTACAAGCAGTTTGACGCCGAACTGGAAGCCGTGCGCGCCAACGTGTTGAAAATGGGGGGACTGGTCGAAGAACAGATCACCAATGCCATCGAAGCGCTCATCCAGGGCAACATGAAGCTGGCCGATCAGGTGGACGCCAACGATCACAACGTCAATGCGCTGGAAGTGGCCATCGACGAGGATTGCACCCACATCATTGCGCGCCGCCAGCCGACGGCCTCCGACCTGCGCATGGTGATGATGGTGGTCAAGACCATCACCGATCTGGAACGCATCGGCGACGAAGCGGCGAAGATCGCACGCATGGCCCGGCTGATCCACCAGGCCGAGCGCATCAGCCTGCCGCGCTTCTCCGAAGTCAAATACATGGCCGATCTGGTGCTCGACATGCTCCGGAAGGCGCTCGACGGCTTTGCCCGCCTGGACGCCACCAAGGCGGTCGAGATCGCGCGCCAGGACCAGTCGGTAGACGAGGAATTCCGCCTCAACCTGCGCCACCTCATCACCTTCATGATGGAAGACCCGCGTACCATTTCGGTGTTCATCGACATCCTGTTCGTCACCAAGGCGATCGAACGCATGGGCGATCATGCCAAAAACATGTCGGAATACGTGGTCTACATGGTGAAAGGCAAGGACGTGCGCCACACCTCGCTGGAAGAGATCGAGAAAGAAGTGCTCTAGGCGCGTGACATCGCACCAACAAAAACGGGCGCCCAGGCGCCCGTTTTGCTGTGCGACGATCTCTTACTTGCTGGGCGGCACGTACCCTGCCGCGGCATCGACATTACCGCCGCCGAAGAAGTAGCGCTCCATCTGTTCCATCAGATAGGTACGTGCTTGCGGGTCGGCTAGGTTGAGGCGGTTCTCGTTGATCAGCATGGTCTGGTGGCGCTGCCAGCCGCTCCAGGCTTCCTTCGACACGTTCTCGAAAATCTTCTTGCCCAACTCGCCCGGCACCGGCTGGAAGGCCAGACCTTCGGCTTCGCGCCCGAGCTTCACACAATTCACCATCCGCGTCATTTGCTGCTCCTGAAAATTCAATCGTTCGATTTTAACCCAAGCCGCTTCTCGATACGCCGGGCAAACACCGTCATTTCCTTGGCCGCCTGCTTGTCTCCACGCGCCTCGGCCACTGCGATGCCCTGCTGGTAAGCCGCCAGGGCTTCGCTCCAGGCTTCGGCGTCGGTCAGGGCCTTGCCCAGCAATTTCCAGGCGGCGGAATACTTCGGATCGAACTCAACCGCGCGGCGCAGGTGCTCGGCAGCACTCGATGCATTCCCCTGTTTGAGATATTCGTTGCCGAGCGAAAAGCGCAGCAAGGCGTTGTCGCGGCCGCCGGCCAACAGAGCAAGGAAATTTTCCAGAGGATCAGGCACGCCAGAAGGTCCGGGTAAAGACGACAAGCACGGTAAGCAACTCCAGTCGCCCCAGCAGCATGGCAATGGTGCAGATCCAGGTCTGGAAGTCCGTGAGGCTCGCGTAGGTTGTCGCGGGGCCCACCTGGTTCAGTCCGGGACCCGTGTTGTTGATGGAAGCGATCACGGCAGAAAAAGCTGTGACGAAGTCCAGCCCGCTAGCGGTCATAAGAAGCGTCATGGCAATGATGGCGAACACATACATGAATGCAAAGGCCAGTACGGCATAGATAACGTTGTTGGGCACCACGTGTCCGGCCAGTTTGACCGGCAGCCGCGCTGCCGGATGAATCAGGCGGGTCAGTTCGCGTCGCCCCTGCCTAAACAGGAGTTGCGCACGCACCATTTTCATGCCGCCGCCGGTACTGCCCGAGCAGGAGGCAAAGCAGGACAGAAGCAGCATACAGAGCGGGGCAAAAATAGGCCACTGGTTGTAGTCGGTGTTGGCAAACCCGGTTGTCGTAGCGATCGAAACGGTATTGAACACCGCAAACCGCAATGCCTGAAGAAAATCAGGGTAGACGTGCATGACGTTCAGAAAAATCGCGATCAGCAGCGAACTGCCCAGCGTCACGATCAGGAACCAGCGCACCTCGGGGTCGATTCGGTAGGCGGCCATCGATCGCTGGCGCCACGCCAGGAAATGCGTGGAGAAATTGATCCCGGCCGCCAGCATGAACACCACCGTCACCGCCTCGATGGCCGGCGAGTTCCAGTAGCCGAAGCTGGCATCGTGCGAAGAGAATCCACCCAGTCCCATCGTACTGAAGGTGTGCATGACCGCATCGAACGGCGTCATGCCGGCCAGCCAGAACGACAGCCCGCACGCGATCGAAATGCCGACATAGACCAGATACAGTCCCTTGGCGGTTTCCGTGATACGCGGCGTGAGCTTGGTGTCTTTCATCGGGCCCGGCGTTTCGGCCTTGTAGATCTGCATACCCCCCACGCCCAGCAAGGGCAGGATGGCGACCGCCAACACGATCAAGCCCATACCGCCCAACCATACCAGCAGGCCGCGCCACAGATTGATGGAAAGCGGCAGCGCATCCAGGCCGGAGAGAACAGTGGAACCCGTGGTGGTAATGCCCGATACCGTTTCAAAATAGGCGTCGGTAAACGAAAGGTGGGGCAGGTAGATCAGGAGGGGCAATGTGGCAAAGGCTGGGAGGCTGGTCCACGCCAGCAGCACCAGAAGGAAGCCGTCACGGGTCTGCAGTTCGCGCTGCGATTTTCGGGTAAAGAGCCAGGTGAGCGCCCCGGCGACGAACGTGACGATGATGGCATCGTCGTAGGCGCGCTGTGCTCCGTCGGCCACCAGCCAGGACAGCGTCAGCGGCAGCAGAAAGGTGGCCGAGAACAGCATCACCACCTTGGACAGCACGTTCAGAACGGGGGCAATGCGGGACATCAGAAGAAACCGAAGCCGACCTGGAGCAGTTTTTCCACTTTGGGAATGATGCGTTTGTTGAGCGCAAACACGATGAGATGGTCTTCCGCTTCGATCAGCGTGTCATGGTGGGCGATGATGACGTCGTTGTTACGGATGATAGCGGCAATCGTCGCGCCGTCGGGCAGGTCGATCTCTTCGATGCGCCGGCCCACGACACGCGAGGTCTTGGCATCGCCGTGCACCGCCACCTCCAGTACTTCGGCCGCGCCACGCCGCAGCGAATGCACCGCCACCATGTCGCCGCGCCGGATCTTGGACAGCAAAGGCCCGACCGTCGCCTGCGCCGGCGAGATGGCGATGTCGATTTCGCCACCCTGCACCAGGTCGACATAGGCCGAGCGGTTGATCAGCGCAATCACACGGTGCGCACCCATCCGCTTGGCCAGCAGCGCCGACATGATGTTGTCCTCGTCGTCGTTGGTGAGGGCACAAAACACATCCATGGAAGCGATGTTTTCCTGCTCCAGCAATTCCTCGTCGGTCGCGTCGCCCTGCAGAACCAACGTATGGTGAAGCTGCTCGGCCAGCAGGTTGCTGACCTTCTTGTTATGGTCGATCACCTTGACGTCGTAATCGCGTTCGATCTGCGCCGCCAGCCGTCTTCCGATGTTGCCGCCGCCGGCGATCATGACCTTCTTGACCCGGCGTTCCATGCGGCGGAGTTCGCGCATTACGGAGGGAATGTCCTGTTTGCGCGCCAGGAAGAACACCTCGTCGCCCGGTTCGATCACCGTGATCCCCTTGGGCACGATGCCATGGTCGCGCCGGTAAATGGCCGGAATGCGGCATTCCAGATCCGGCATGTGGCGCTTGATCTCCTGAAGTTCGTGTCCCACCAGCGGGCCGCCGTGGTATGAGCGTACTGCGATCAGGCGCACCTTGCCGTCGGCAAAGTCGAGTACCTGCAGCGCTTCCGGGTGCTCGATCAGACGCCGCAGGGTATCGGTTACTTCCTGTTCCGGGCTGATGACGTCATCGACGCCGAATTGCTCTGCCAGAAAGCCTGGTTCCAGACCCAGGAAATCATTCGAACGGATACGCGCAATGCGCGTGGGCACATTGAACAGCGTGGATGCGATGCGACATGCCACCAGGTTGGTTTCGTCGCTTTGCGTGACCGCGACCAGCATGTCGGCATCTTCGGCACCGGCCTGCTTCAGCACCGAAGGATGCGCTGCATGGCCGCGCACGGTGCGCAGGTCAAAGCGGTCCTGCAGCAGCACCAGGCGTGCGGCGTCGAGGTCGATGACCGTGATGTCGTTGTTTTCGGCAACCAGGCTTTCGGCCAGATTGGCCCCGACCTGGCCTGCGCCCAGAATGATGATCTTCAAGCGTATTCCCTACCTGGGTCTACAGGTCTTCGTCCAGACGCCGTCCATGCCGGATGTTCAGCTGTTTCAGTTTGCGGTAGAGGTGCGTACGCTCCAGCCCCGATTTGTCGGCGACCCGGGTCATGCTGCCGCCCTCCTTCTGGATCAGGTGTTCGAAATACATGCGCTCGAAGGCGTCGCGCGCCTCGCGCAGCGGAATGTCGAGCGGGATGCCGTGCGCCACGGCCGGCGCCGATAGTTTCATGGGAGCCAGCACGCGGTTGACGTCGGCTGCGTCGATTTCGCCCGACAGCGCCGTAACTGCCAGCGTGCGCACCACATTATTGAGCTGCGGCAGATTGCCCGGCCAGTCGAAGTTACGCAACTGGTTCAGCGCCGGCGTCGTGAGCCGCCGCACCGGGCAGACGCCCGCTTCGATCAACTGCGCCAGCATGAAGTTGGCGACCTCGGGTATGTCTTCGCGGTGCTCGCGCAGCGGCGGCACCTGAATGGCGAGACTGGACAGGCGATAGAACAAGCGGCTGTCGAATTCGCCAGCTGCGACCATGATGTCGAGACTGCGGCTGGATGCGCACACCAGACGCGCGCCGCTGCCCTCGATGCGGTCGAGCAGCAAGCCCAGGCCTTTTTGTTCCAGGCGCGCCAGTTCGCATACCTCTGGCAGGTAGAGCGTGCCGCTGCCAAGCATTTCGACGAAGCTCAGCGGATCCGACACCAGTCGCGCACGATCCTTGATCTCGACCCACGGCGTAGATGGCTGGTGCAGGAAATGGGCACAGATTTCAAAGCCGCTGCCCGGTTCGCCCAGCAGCATCACCGGCGCGGTATTGCCGGCGATCTGGGAAAGGCGTTTTTTGAGTTCGAGAATCAGGGGACTTTTGCCAAGCGCCGACAAGTCCATGCTGGCGGTGCGCCGGGGCAGGGCGACGCCGCGCTTGATCGCCTTGTTGACGGTATCGATCAGCTTGGCGAGCGCCACCGGTTTTTCGAGGAAATCGGCTGCGCCGAGCCGGGTGGCCTCCACAGCGGTATCGATGGTGCCGTGGCCGGACATCATCACCACCGGCATGGTGAGCAGGCCGCCGCCGGCCCACTCCTTCAGCAAGGTCACCCCATCAGTATCGGGCATCCAGATATCGAGCAACACCAGGTCGGGCCGGCGTTGGGAGCGGAAGGCACGTGCCGCCTCGGCGTTTTCCGCCAGATGCACGTCATACCCTTCGTCGGTAAGGATTTCCGACAACAACTCACGAATGCCCACTTCGTCGTCAACGACGAGAATATGCCCGCTCACGTGTTCTCTCCGCCTGCCGCAAAAACAGGCAACGAAATGCGGATTGCCGCGCCGCCTGTTTTGAGGTTTTCTATTTGAATTTTACCGTGATGCTCTTCGACAATCTTTTTGACAATGGCAAGGCCCAGGCCCGTCCCCTTGGCCTTGGTCGTTGCATAGGGCTCGAACAGCCGTGTCATCAGATGTTCCGGAAACCCGGCTCCATTGTCTGTTACGGATAAACAAACTGTATTTTGATTGCTGCGCAGGCGCGTACCGACCTCCACACACGGTGCGACGTGACCGGCCAGTGCATCCTGCGCATTTTGCAACAGATTATGTATCACCTGACGCAATAATGTGGCGTCGCCTGCAATGCGCGGCAAGTCGGCATCGAGACTCAGTACCAGCCCGAGCGTTTTGGCATCGTACAAGGTCAGCACGTCGCGCACCAAGGCATTGAGGTCGAGTGCCTCGAGTTTGGCGCGCGGCATCCGCGCATAGCCGGCAAAGGCATCCACCATGCTCTTCATGGCGGCAACCTGGTTGACGATGGTATGCGTGGCACGCGCGAGGAATTCGGCATCGGCCGTTTCCAGGCGCCCGTCCAGCTTGCGTGCGATGCGCTCGGCCGAAAGTTGTATCGGCGTGAGCGGGTTCTTGATCTCGTGCGCGAGGCGGCGCGCCACTTCGCTCCAGGCGGCATTGCGTTCGGCGTCGATCAGCTTGGTCACGTCGTCGAATACCAGCACATAGCCGCGTTCGACACCTGCCGGCAGGCGGGTACCGCGCAGCAGCAGCGACTGGTTGCCACCGTGGCCGCCATAGTCGACCTGCTCTTGCCACTCGCCTTCATGCTCACCGAAGCGGGCCACCACCGTAGCCCCGAACACATGCAATGCCTCGCCCGGCTGCCCCAATTCTGCCAGCGGCCGGGCATCCAGAATCGAAGCGTCCACGCCCAGAATCTGCGCCGCGGCGCTGTTGGCCGTGCGCACTCGCAAAGCCTCGTCCAGCACGACCACGCCGGACGACAGATTCGCCAGCACTCGTTCGAGAAAAGCCTTGGCCTGCTCGGTCTGCTGATGATTCTGCGCAACCTGTTCGCGCGCGTCGGAAAGCTGGCGGGTCATGCGGTTGAACGACTGGATCAGCACGCCCAGTTCGTCGCGGCTGGATACCGACGGCATCTGCGAGAAATCGCCTTTGGCCACGGCGCGGGTACCGCGTGCCAACGTCCGCAGCGGCGCACCGAGCCGTTCCGACAGCAGATAGGCGATCACGAAGGTCATCAGCAAGGCCAGCATCAGGGTAAGAGTGAGCGCCACGCCGTAGATGCGTTTCAGACCCAGCCGCGAAACCGAGATCTGCTGGTATTCCTGATACGCCAGCTGGACCGCCTGGGCATCGTGCGCGAGTCGGGCCGGCACCGGTTGCACCAGCTGCAGCACACGCGTCTCGCCGGTCAGCGAGCTGGTATACACCGGCACGATCACATGCATGATCAGGCCGCGTTCCGGTACCTCCTCGATGCGGCTGTAGGGCTGCTGCTGCCGGACCTGCCACAGCACATTGCGGTCGGGCAGCACCGGCAACAGGGTTTCGCGTTCGCCGCTGACGTGGGCAACCACGCCGCCGCGCTCGTCGAACAGCGTCAGCTCCTGCACCGAGCTTTGCTCGCGCAGCGTGGACAGGCTGGTGATGACCGAGCCCATGCCTTCGTCCGACAGGGCCAGCGCCATGCGCTGGGCTTTTTTATCGAGATCACGCAGCAGGTCATCCAGCGCGGCCTGCCCGAGGTTGACGCCGGAAGCCAGCGCATTGTCCACCCGCACGTCGAACCAGGTTTCGATCGAACGATTGAGGAAGAACACCGATGCGCCGTACACCACCAGGCCGGGCAGCATGGCAACCACCCCAAACATCAACAGCAATTTCAACGTGAGCTTGGCGCCGAACACACCGCGGCGGATGCGCTTCTGCAGCCACCACATGCGCCAGCCCAGCAGTACCAGCAAGGCCACGCCCAGAATGCCGCCGCCGATGAAAAGCGTGGGCAGCGTGTCGGAAAAGGCGCTGCTGCCGCCGCTGGCATAGAACAGCAACGACAGGAGCACGATACCCAGGATCAGGGCGACGACAATCAGACTGCGCATCAGGGCAAAGGTGCGGGCGGGGCCGGAACCACGGGTGCATCGAACGACCAGTCGTACCAGGGCGTGGCCAGCTCCCAGCGGTCGCCTCCGACTGCGCCGATGGACAGCGGCTTGGGAAGTTGCGAGGTGTCGAGCCGCAGGCGCAGGCGCGCGTCGTAGCGTTGACCGGTCTTGAGCGCACCCCGCTCCAGCACCTGCCACGCATCCACCTGCCCTAGCATGGCCAGCGCTTCGCTCAGCGTGGCGGCGGTGCGCGTGGTGTATCCGGTTTCGACCACATAGCGTCGCAACAGCAGGTGGTAATAGATCCGCATCTTGCGCACCGGGTCGGCGATCTCTTCGTCAAACCACCAGTTACGCGGCCGGGACAGTTCCAACTCAAGCAGGAAGTACAGGTTGATGCCCCGGCTGAGCGCGTCTTCCAGCGTGCTGTTGAGCACAATGTTGACATCGCCGTCCAGCACATAGCCTTGCGGGGTCGCACGGATGGCAGCCTGGCTGACCGCGCTTTTGTCGCTGGCCAGCGCGCTGCCCGCGACTGTCAGCCAGAAAGCCAGCAGCAGCCCGACCAGCCCGCGAAGGGTGGAATCACGTCTTGCGCAACAGGGCGTAAAAGAAACCATCATGCTCGGCATCTGGCAGCAGCGACCCGTTTGACAAAGGTTCAGGAAGCGTACAGCGTTCTGCGTCGTCTGGATGACGCGCCAGGAACGCACGCACTTGCCCGTCGTTTTCTTCATTGAATATCGAGCAGGTGGCGTAAAGCAATGTACCACCCGGGGCCAACAGCCGCCAGAGCGCATCCAGCATAACGGCCTGTTGCGCGGCAAATTGAGCGATGTCCTCGGGACGACGCAGCCATTTGATGTCCGGATTGCGTCGCACCACGCCGGAAGCGCTGCACGGTACGTCAGCCAGAATGCGATCGAACGGTTGCCCGTTCCACCAGCGCTCGGGATGCACGGCATCGCCTTCGATCAGGCTGGCATGCAACTGCAGCCGGTCGAGGTTTTCCTGTACGCGCAGCAGCCGTGCCGCATCGACGTCGAGCGCTGTCAGATCCACGTCCGTGCGTTCCAGGATATGGCCGGTCTTGCCGCCGGGCGCGGCGCAGGCGTCCAGCACCCGTTCGCCAGACTGCGCATCGAGCAGGCGAGCCGCCCACTGCGCGCCTGCATCCTGCACCGACACATGGCCCGCATCGAAACCGGGCAGGCCGTGCACCGGCACCGCGCGGTCGAGGGTGACTGCGTCCGGCCCGGTTTGATGGGCGGGCAGCCCGGCCTCGTTCAGGCGCCGCAGATAGCTCGCCACGTCGCCATGGCGGCCATTGACGCGCAAGGTAAACGGCGGATGCAGCAGGCTCGCTTCCAGGATGTCCTGCCAACGGTGCGGATGCTCGGCCTTGAGTGTGTTGATCCACCAGTCGGGATGCGACCAGTGCGCGGAAGGCTGGGCGTTGGCGATCTCGTCCAGCTCGGCGCGCCGGCGCTGGAAGTTGCGCAGTACCGCGTTCGCCAGACCGCGCCGCCAGCCCTGGCCGGCTGCAGTGACCGCGTTGTGCACCACGGCATGGGCCGGCGCGCGCGTGTAGGCCAGCTGATACAGCGCCACGCGCAGCAGCCAGCCCAGTTGCGGATCGGTCAGCGGACGCTCGAGCAGGGCCGCCAGCCAGGCGTCGAGCCGTCCCAGCTGACGCAGGCTGCCGTAGACGATGTCCTGCAGGGCGCCGCGCTCGCCCGGCGTGTGCAGTTGCTGAAGGCCTTGCGGCAGGGCCTGATGCAGGGCCGTGCCGGCAAGCACCGTTTCCAGCACGCCGGCTGCCAGCTTCTGCAGCTTACGCATGGAGGAAAGGACCGGAGAGTGCTTGCTGATTCATCGGGGTTACGCCTGCTGCGGGGAGCGGCGGATGATAACAGGCGACGGCGTCAGGCCGTGCGTGTCATCTGCAGCAGCCGCGCGACGCGCTCCTCGGTAGCGGGGTGCGTGGAAAACAGTCCGGCCAATCCGCTGCCGGACAACGGATTGATGATCATCATCTGCGCCGTCTCCGGATGCGCCTCGGCCGTCGGCATCGGCAGGCCCTTGGCGTAGGCCTCGATCTTCCGCAATGCACTCGCGAGCGCCTGCGGATCGCCCGAAATTTCGGCCCCGCCGGCGTCGGCGCCGAATTCGCGGGCACGCGAGATCGCCATCTGGATCAGCATCGCCGCAATCGGCGCGACGATCATGATCGCGATTGCCAGGAGGGGATTGGCCGAACGTCCTTCGCTGTCGCGACCGCCGAAAAACATGCCGAAGTTGGCCAGCGCCGAGATCGCGCCGGCGATCGACGCCGAGACAGTGGAAATCAGCGTGTCGCGGTTTTTCACATGGGTCAGCTCGTGCGCCATCACGCCACGCAGTTCGCGTTCGGAGAGCAGCTGCATGATGCCAGTGGTGGCTGCCACGGCCGCGTGCTCCGGGTTGCGGCCCGTGGCAAACGCGTTCGGTTGCGCCTCGTCGATCACATACACGCGCGGCATCGGCAGCCCGGCGCGTGCGGACAGCTCTTGCACCATCGCGTAGTAACGGCCGCCACTGCCGGCGTCCACTTCGCGCGCGTGGTACATGGAGAGCACCATCCGGTCGGAATTCCAGTAGGCGAACAGGTTCATGCCGGCGCCGAACAACAGCGCGATCAGCATGCCCTGGGCGCCGCCGATGGCCGCGCCGATGGCGCCGAACAGCGCGATGATTCCAGCGAACAGGATGGAGGTCTTGACCCAGTTACCGAACATGTAAGGCTCCTTAAGACGCGCCCACAGGCGCGCCGACGAGCATTAGATGGGGATCGGCCGGCCGGGTTTCAATGGCCTAGCCGGGCACCCGGTGGCACCGGCCGCCCGGCGAGAAATGCGTCGGCGCTCATCCGTTTGCCGCCTGCCGGCTGGATCTCCCGCAAGGCCAGCGCGCCGCCGCCACAGGCGACGACCAGCCCCTCCGCGTCGGAGCGCAGGACGGTGCCTGGGTCGCCAGCGCCCGGTGCGGTCGCCCCCGCCCACACTTTCAGCGGCGCGCCGTCCAGCAGCGTCCATGCGCCGGGCGCCGGATTGTAGGCGCGCACGGCGCGCGCCAGGACATCAGCTGGCTGGTGCCAGTCGAGTTGCGCCTCGTCCTTGCTGAGCTTGGCAGCATAGGTGGCTTGCGCGTCGTCCTGTGCCGCCGGAACAAGCGTGGCGTAATTCGCCAGCGCCGCGACAATGGCGGACGCACCCGCCGCGGCCAGCACATCATGCAGGCTGGCGGCCGTGTCGTCGTCGCGGATCGGCACGACGGTTTTCGACAGCATCGCCCCGGTGTCGAGGCCCGCATCCATTTGCATGATGGTGATGCCGGTTTCCGCGTCGCCCGCCAGAATCGCGCGCTGGATCGGCGCGGCGCCGCGCCAGCGCGGCAGCAGCGAGGCATGAATGTTGAGGCAGCCGAAGCGCGGCAGGTCCAGCACGGCTTGCGGCAGGATCAGACCGTAGGCCGCGACCACCATGACGTCCGCGTCCGCGGCCCGCAATTCGTCCTGCGCCTCGGGCGTCTTCAGGCTGACCGGTTGCGAGACCGGCAGGCCGCGCGTCAGCGCGGTCTGCTTGACCGCGCTGGGCGTGAGCTTCATGCCGCGCCCGGCAGGGCGGTCGGGCTGGGTCAGCACCAGGGCGATGTCATGCCCGGCGTCCGCCAGGGCGTTGAGCGCTGCCGCCGCGAACGGCGGCGTGCCGGCAAAAATGATGCGCATGGAAAGGAAAACTCAGAGCGAGGCGCGCACCGGCGCCACGTCGGGCCGATGCTCGCGCGCCTGCTTCAGCAGCTTGGCCCGGATGCGATTACGTTTGAGATTGGACAGGTAGTCGACGAAGACCTTACCCAACAGATGGTCCATCTCGTGCTGGATGCACACGGCAAGCAGGCCGTCGGCGTCGAGTTCGAAGGATTTGCCGTCGCGGTCCAGCGCGCGCACGGTGACGCGCTCGGCGCGCACAACCTTGTCGAAGATCCCCGGCACCGACAGGCAACCCTCCTCGCTCTCCTCGGTTCCCGACTGGGCGACGATCTCCGGATTGATGAAGACGCGCAAGTGGTCGTGGGTTTCGGATACGTCGATGACGATGACCCGCTCGTGCACATCGACCTGGGTGGCAGCCAGACCGATGCCGGGCGCCGCGTACATGGTCTCGGCCATGTCGTCGACCAGCGTGCGGATGCGCTCGTCCACCACCTTCACCGGCTTGGCGATGGTGTGCAGGCGTGCATCGGGGTAATGCAAAATGTCGAGTCTGGCCATAACAAAGTCTAAGAATTGAATGGGCTGGGCGCGCACTTTGATGCAGAATCTGCGTTTAGTTGCGCACAACCCTAAATATAAGGCGGCGGATAGCCGTAAGCTAAGCGCACAGTATATTTTCAACGCTGAAAATTAGACAAGGTCTAAATGGAGGGTTCCCCCGTGCGTCAACTCGTAGTTTCTCTCGCCCTGCTGCTGGCCGCCGCTCCCGTGCTAGCCGATACCCTTAAACTGCAGGAGAACGCGCCGGACAAATACGTCGTGGTCAAAGGCGACACGCTGTGGGACATTTCCGGGCGTTTTCTCAAGGATCCGTGGCGCTGGCCCCAGATCTGGAAGATGAATCGCGAGGAGATCAAGAACCCGCACTGGATTTATCCCGGGGACATGATCGTGCTCGACCGCAGCGGCAAGGAGCCGCGTCTGTCGCTGGTCAAGGGCGACAAGAACGGCATGGAGACCGTCAAGCTGTCGCCCGGCGTGCGCGCAACCGAGATCAGCAACGATGCGATTCCATCCATTCCCATCCGCGTGATCCATCCCTTCCTGTCGCAGCCACGCGTGGTGGCCAAAGGGGCGCTCGACGACGCGCCCTTCATCCTGGGCAGCAACGTCGAACGGGTCGTGCTGGGCTCGGGTGACGATGCCTTTGCCACCGGCGGCAAACCCGGCGTCGCCCGCTGGAACGTGCTGCGCCCGGGCAAGGCGCTGAAAGATCCGGAAACCGGCGAAGTCCTGGGCTATGAAGTCGAATACCTCGGTGACGCCCGCACGCTGGTGGAAGGCGCCCCGCAAAAAATCCGCATCACCCAGTCGGTGCGGGAAATCCTGCCCAAGGACAAGTTGGTGGAGGCAGACAACAACACCCCCTTCGAATACGTTCCGCACGCCCCGGAAAACAAGATCAGCGGCCGCATCATTTCGGCCTACGGCAGCCTGTCCGACAGCGGGCGCTACCAGACGGTCGTCATCAACCGCGGCAGCCGCGACGGCCTGGAACCAGGCCACGTGCTGGCGGTATACCGCGAAGGCCAGGCGGTGACGCTTACCCGCGACGAAAAGGACCGCATGGCCTGGGTCAAGGAAAAATCCGCGGGCATTCCCGATGGCGGCGCCTGGCTGTACAGCGATGTGCGCTGCCTGAAAGAGGACGGCAAGGCCACGTACGATCAAATCGTCGATGTACGCAACTCCTTCCGCAGCACCTGTCTCGGCAACAGCAGCGACCGTGCCGTCAAGCTGCCCGATACCCGCAGCGGCCTGGTGATGGTCTACCGGGTGTATGACCGCGTGTCCTACGCGCTCATCATGCAGTCCAGCGGACCGGTCTACCTGCTCGATAACGTGAAAAACCCTGATTGAGCGCACTTGATCCTTGGCTGCGTCTCGCCCTCGTTCCGGGGGTGGGCAACACCAGCCTGATTCGTCTGCTCACGGCCTTCGGTTCTCCGGAGGCCGTTTTGTCATCCGGCCGCAGCGCGCTGGCGGCCCACCTCACGTCCGCCCAGTGCGACGCCTTGCTGGCCGAACCCGACGCCGCGCAGCTTGGCGCCGCGTTGGAATGGCTCGACCAGCCCGGCAACAGCCTGATGACACTGGCGGACGAGGACTATCCAAAGACCTTGCTCGAGATCCCGGATCCGCCTGCCATGCTGTATTGCAAGGGACGGCGCGCCCTGCTCAACCAGCCTGCGCTTGGCATCGTCGGCAGCCGCAACGCCACGCCGCAGGGCATACGCGACGCCGAGGCCTTCGCCCATGCCCTGTCGGATGCCGGACTCACTATCGTCAGCGGGCTGGCGCTCGGCATCGATGCGGCAGCCCATCGGGGCGGACTGGCCGGAGCCGGATCCAGCGTGGCCGTCGTCGGCACCGGACTCGACCGTATTTACCCCGCGCGCAACAAGGCGCTGGCGCACCAGCTGGTCGAAACCGGGTTGATCGTGTCGGAGTTTCCGCTCGGCACGCCGCCCCTGCCCGGCCACTTCCCGCGCCGCAACCGGCTGATCAGCGGCTTGAGTCGGGGCGTGCTGGTGGTGGAAGCCGCACCCGACAGCGGTTCGCTCATCACGGCACGGGTGGCCACCGAACAGGGACGCGAGGTGTTCGCCATTCCCGGTTCGATCCATTCCCCGCTGGCGCGCGGCTGCCATGCCCTGATCAAGCAGGGCGCCAAGCTGGTCGAGTCCGCCGCCGACATTCTCGACGAACTGGCCTGGCAGCAGCGGCTGGCCCCGCCAGGGCTGCGCCAGGACGGCCCGCCAGGCGAGGGGTCCGCGGAGGATCCCGCGTCGGGACACGCTGCAGCCGCCCTGGCCGACCCGGTGCTGGATGCACTGGATGGCGCACCCACCACGCTCGACACCCTTGCACAAAGAACCGGGTTGACGCTGGATGCGCTTTCAGCGAAGCTGTTGACGCTTGAACTGGATGGGCGAATTGCTTCCTTGCCCGGCGGGCGCTACCAAAAAATTCACTGACACTATGCTCGACATCCTGGTTTACCTGTATGAAAGCTTCCGCATGGCGGAGCTGGCGCCCGATCGCGACGCGCTGGAAAAGCGCCTGTTTGCCGCCGGGTTTGAAGAATCCGACATCAACGCCGCCCTGGACTGGTATGCCAATCTGACCGGCAGCGCCACCCATGAGCGGCTCGCACTGGCTTACGACCGTCATTACGCCGCCGAAGAGCTGGAGCGCCTCAACGAGGGCTGCCGCAGCGAACTCGCGTTCCTGGTCGGCGCCGAGATACTCGATCCCGAATCGCGCGAATGGGTGATTTCCGGTCTGATGGCCTTGGGCGGCGAAGACATCGAACCCGATCACGTGCGCTGGATGACGCTGATCGTGCTGTGGAGCCGCGGCCTGATCGAACATTTCACGCATCTGGAAGACATGTTGTTGAATCACGAGCCGGGACGTCTACATTAATTAGTCATGTCCAAACTCGTCATTGTCGAATCGCCGTCGAAATCCAAGACGCTGAAGAAATACCTGGGCGCCGACTACGAAATTCTCGCCAGCTACGGTCACGTGCGCGACCTGGAGCCGAAGACCGGTGCGGTCGACACTGAGAATTTCAGCATGAAATACCAGATCATCGAGCGCAATGCCAAGCACGTCGAGGCCATCGTCAAGGCCGCCAAGAAAGCCGACGAAGTGCTGCTGGCCACCGACCCGGATAGAGAAGGCGAAGCGATTTCCTGGCACATCAGCGAAATCCTCAAGGAACGTAAGGTCAAGACGCCGATGAAGCGCGTGGCCTTCTACGAAATCACCGAATCGGCCATCCAGGACGCGGTGCGCCACCCGCGCGAGATCGCATCCGACCTGGTCGACGCGCAGCAGGCACGGCGTGCTCTCGATTATCTGGTGGGCTTCAACCTGTCGCCGCTGCTGTGGCGCAAGATCAGCCCGGGCTTGAGCGCCGGGCGTGTACAGTCGCCAGCCCTTCGCATGATCGTCGAGCGCGAGGAAGAAATCGAAGCCTTCGTTCCGCACGAATACTGGACGCTGCACCTCGACACGCATAAAGGTGGACAGCCATTCACCGCCAAGCTCACCCACTTCAAGGGCGAAAAGCTCGAGCAGTTCACGATCGAGCACGAAGCGCGCAGCAAGGAATGGCTGGCGATGCTCGAAGGCCGCGACGCCCGCGTCATGCGCATCGAGAAGAAGCGCCGTGCGCGTCATCCCGGCGCACCGTTCACGACGTCGACACTGCAGCAGGCCGGGGTGCGCCAGCTCGGCATGACCACCGACCGCGTGATGCGCACTGCTCAACAGTTGTACGAAGGGATCGACCTCGGCGAAGGCCCGGTCGGTCTCATCACCTACATGCGGACCGACTCGGTCAACCTGGCGCAGGAAGCCATCACCGACATCCGCAAGTATGTGGGTGCCAACTTCGACAAGGCATTCCTGCCGCCGGCCGCCATCACCTACAAGGCCAAGACCAAGAACGCCCAGGAAGCGCACGAGGCGGTGCGCCCGACTTCGGTGACACGCACGCCGGAAACGGTGAAGCAGTTTCTGTCGCATGACCAGGCCAAACTCTACGAGCTGATCTGGAAGCGCACCGTCGCCTGCCAGATGACGCCCGCGCAGTTCGACACGATCGCCGCCGACATCACGGTGGGCGAGGGCACCTTCCGCGCCACCGGGCAGACCCTGGCATTTGCCGGCTTCCTGGCCGTCTATCAGGACGACGAGGATGAAGAGGAGTCGAAACTCCCGGCACTGACCGAGGGCGAAACCCTGCCGGTCGACAAACTCCATGGCGAGCAGCACTTCACCCAGCCGCCGCCGCGCTACACCGAAGCCAGCTTGGTCAAGGCGCTGGAAGAGTATGGCATCGGCCGGCCGTCTACCTACGCCAGCATCATTTCCACCCTGCAGGATCGCGAATACGTGGTGCTGGAAAAGAAGCGCTTCCAGCCGACCGACATCGGCCGCCTGGTCAACTGCTTCCTGACCCGGCATTTCACCCATTACGTCGACTATGACTTCACCGCCAAGCTGGAGGACAAGCTCGACGACGTCTCCAACGGCAAACGCGTATGGTTGCAGCTGCTGGGCGAGTTTTGGAAGGGCTTTGATGGCGAACTGAAGGCCAAGCAGGACGTCGAGCGCGGCTGCCCCATCCTCGAAGCCTGCCCCAAGTGCGGCAAGCCGCTCTTCATGCAGGCAAGCAAGCGCGGTCTCTTCATCGGCTGCTCCGGCTATCCGGAGTGCGACTACACGCGCCCGCTGCATGCCGCCACCGCCGAGGGCGACAACATCCTAGGCCAGGATCCCGCCACCGGTCTCGACGTCAAGCTGCTGTCCGGCCGCTTCGGCCCATACGTGCAGATCGGCGAGATGCCCGAGGACAAGAAAGCGCCGAAGCCGCGCCGCGCATCGTGGCCCAAGGACATCCCGCTGGAAAACGCCACCCTCGAACTGGCGCTGAAATTCCTCTCGCTGCCGCGCGAAGTCGGACACCACCCGACCACCGGTCTGCCGATCGTCGCCAACAATGGCCGCTTCGGTCCCTACCTGCTGCACGACGGCAAGTTCAAGTCGATCCCCAAGACTGACAGCGTGTACGAGATCGACCTGCCACGCGCACTGGAAGTACTGGCGATGGAACGCGCCCCGCGCGGCGCCGATTCCGCCGCCTCGGTGCTGAAGAATCTGGGTCCCCACCCGGAAGACGGCAAGGACATCACCGTGCGCAGCGGCCGCTACGGCCCCTATGTGAAGCACGGCAGCACCAACGCCACGCTGCCCAAGGACATCACGCCGGAAGAGATCACGCTGGATGAGGCGCTCGGGCTGATCGCCGCGCGCGTGGCCAAAGGGCCCGTCAAGAAGCCGACGAAGAAGGCTGCCGCCAAGCCCACAGCGAAGAAAGCCAAGGCCGCCGACGCTGACGAAACGAAGAAACCTGCGACGAAAAAGCCGGCTGCCAAAAAGGCCACGACCAAGAAAGCGGCCAGCAAAAAAGCCCCTGCATGAGCGCGCCGCCCCGGCTGCTCATGCTCAATGCCTTCATCGGCACGGCGGGCTACAAGAAGCTCTATCAGGAACTGGGTTTCAGCGTCGTCGGCGAATGGTCGGAACGCAAGGCCATCAGCCTGGTACGCAAAACCCCGCCTGCCGTCATCGTCGCAGACTTTTACCACCAGACGGATTTCCGCGACCGGCTGTCCAACCTCGAGTCGCTGCTGGCCGCGATACAAAGCGCGCCCGATACGCGCATCCTGGTCTTTTACGAAACGGCCCACCAGGCCGTGCTCGACAAGGTCAGCGCACGACTGCGCATCGACGCCGCCCTGACGCTGCCGGTGCAGGAAGACCGGTTGCGCGCCACATTGCAGGCCTGGCTGGAAAATACGTCTGCACCGATTTGAGACGCGCTTAAACGCGCCGCATCTGTCTTATGTTTCGCGCACTGGCGCAGTACACATGATCGTCCAGGGAATTAATTTTGGCAGCAATATAGTCGCGCGGGGTTTCACACGGCGCGTTCCAAGCCATGCGCAGCATAGATAGACGTCACTTCATCGGTCATCAGGAACGTATCCAGCTTGCTGCCCCACGGCCCGCCACCATCCACCAAGCCGAAACCGAAGCGGTTGATATCGCAATGCTGGTTACCCCGGGAACCGGCTGGCCAAACTGAATCAAACAGTTCAGGAAAGATACGCTGATAGCGCAGCGCCAGGTGATAGAACACCACTGCCACATCTGCCCGTCCGTCCATCAACGCCTGCGGCGCTTCGCGATGATGAATCGTATCGCCGTAAATCAAGTTGGGCGAGCCCGGATAAGCCGGTGGATGGGCGAGAAAATCCAGCGAAATTTTCTCATGCAGGGCCAGTCGCCGCAGGCAATCCGTGTATATCTGGTAGCTGACTTTCTCGTTGACGGGATTGGATAGAAACACCCTCACATCATCGCGCAGCAAATCCCGGAGGCCGCTGATGTTCTTCGGGTTACCCTTGCGTACGAGTAGCACCACACCGCGGCTATGCATGAAGGGCCGATAAGCAGTCATGCGTTTCTCCGCTATCAGTTGGTCGAGCACAGCCGATGGGCTGATGAAGACATGCGGCGTTACCGACAATCTGAGATTGCCTATATTCAGACACCCCGCCTGAAGCATTTGCAGCGCCACGCGCGGTGGGGTGGTGACATAGAAGACATCCTCCATCTCGGGGAATTTCAACAGAAAGGCACGCAATGTTTCCTGCAGCGCCATATGATGGTTGCCGTCGGAAAAAACCACCAGCCGCGCACGCATCGGATCGCCGTGAAAATCCAGGCAGATATTCGAGCCGGGCTGCGAAAAGCTCGGCTCCTCATGGTTCCTTGGCCGGGCGGTTTCGTCCGGCCAGCGCAATGGATTCATGGGCATGTCAAAACCGTTATCCGGCAGGGACGCAAGGGCATCGGGAAGAAAGGCGGGGGGATATTCCCTTGGCAACCCGTTGCGCCCTGTGTGAGAGAAGCCGTTTATCCATCAAAGGTAATGAACAACGCTGATGTCCATACCTTCGCATCATCGATCTGCCTCCCAAAAAAGTAAACCGGGCGGTGGCCGTGCGGGCCATTATGCGGGTCGATGTTGAGCGTGCCGCTGACTTCCCGCGGTGCAGGTGAATCGCTCATGCGCTCAAAGGCGAGAAACATCTCCACCCCGGGCAGATCCTTCCTGAGCCGCGCGGCTTCCAGCAGTTCCGCCCCGGTGATCTCCCATTCGAATGTCGGGCAGTGCACAAAGGGATTGCCCTTGAGCGGATCGCCAACTTTCACGTAACCGTCTATCGTGCCTTCGACGCGAATCTTTGCCGTGGCCAGGTGCGACACGTCGAGCTCGATGGCATCTACATCGCCATAGGTATCGCTCCTGAAACCCACCGTGGTGGCGGATTCGCGCCAACAGGTTTCTTCGAGGTGTTCGAAGCCGCGGCCGGTGAAATCGTTGATTACCGCATTGGTGATGGTGACCTTGCCCTTCCAGGCAGCCCAGCGATAGCGATCCTTGACCCGCGCGCCGCCCCAACGAAAGCGAATCTTGCGCTCGGAGTAGCCGAGTTCCTGTTGCAAATTGCGGCGCCAGATTTCGCCGGTGTGGTCGAAGGCGATGATTTCGTCCCAGCCCGCGTCGCCAAGAAAACGATAGTCGACCGTCGCCGGGCCTTTGTGCGCGAACTCATCACCCATGATGTGCTCATTGCAGCGAATCAGACCGTAGCTGCGCTCGCCGGTGGACGCAAAGGTGTGGCGCGCACGCAGAGCCTGCGCGATGGCCTTTCGGGAAAGCTCCGGCGCGATTACGCCGGAGATGCCGCCCTTGGTGCCAAACACCGCCGTGCCGGGCACGCCGCCGCCACAGCGGCCGCGATGTTCGTCACCGGCCATGGACGCACCGATCTTGTAACCGCGAGTCATCGCCTCCTGATATAGCCAGCCGAAATGGCCCCAGCTGGAGCCGATCTCGATCAGCCGCTCCAGCTTGGGATGGTGCCAGTCGAGAATGCAGCGTCGACCGCCCACATGCGGAATCAGCAGGTGACCATCCGGATCTTTCGCATAGGCCACCCATAACTCTTCCAGCGGCCAGGCGCCCGGCTCGACAGTGGCCGAGCGCATGTCTTCGTTCCATTCCACCGATCGCACATGCTCGCCGGTCTTGAGATAGGGAAATTCCGGTTCCCCATCGTGCAGAAACACTACGTTGTGATCGCCACCTGCGCAGCTCGATCCGCACCACTCGGTGCCCGGATAGGCCACAAAGCTGCCGTCCGTGGTGATCGAATGAATCAATTCGACCGTACTCTTCCATTTCTCCGTGGTGATATTGAAGTCGTTATGCGCAAAGGCCAGGATATCCAGACCGCTTACATCGCGACCATAGGTGAGGTTGTAGCTCGTGGTATTGGTGCCGATCGTGTCTTCGGAATGCACATGCAGATCGCAGTAGTAAATACGCGGCATCGTCAACGCCTTGTCCACTGTGACGTAGAAGACCGCCGGCTTGACCCATGGGTGTTCTGGTAGATGGGCGGTGACCGCCAATTCACCGGCTTCCTGCGCCGGCAAATCTTCCAGCAACAACACTGCCCAGCCTTTTTCCGCCAGTGTCGCTTCTTTGCTGTACACCGGCCTGCCGTTCAGCGTCGCGTTGATCCGCACCTTGTCGCCGCGATTCCAGCAGGTATTCCCCCATTGATCCTCGCTGCGCAGCCGCAGCGGAAATTTTTCATTCGCTCGCACGATGCGCGAGCCGGCCCACATCAACTGCGCCGGCGCGCCGGGTTTGATATCGATCACCAGGTCTTCGCCAATGGAAGCGAAGCGCGAGGTGCCAAGGGGGTCGACATAGCAGCGGATGCGGAAACTCTCCTCGACGAAAGTCTGCACGCGCGTACCGGCGCCGCCAAAACGCCGGTCGCCCAGGCGGATGATGATGTGGTCGCCAGCCTTGAGGTAACCGTCGTAGGTATCGACGATTACTGCTTTCTGGAAAGGCCGTTCATGGCCTTTCTGATCGAAGCGCACGCTGAGCTTCTGCACGGTCGCCGGTGACTGGCCGGGAATGGTCGGCGCGGCGTGATATTCGGCGGAGATGTAGTTGGCGCCGGCCGGATCGGTATTCTGGAACAGCGCCCAGTCGGAATAGAAGCGAAACGTCGCCTTGAACCAGGATCCGTCGGCCATGCCCGAGGCGCCGAGTTCGTAGTCGATGACGATTTCCTGCCAGGAGCCCGCTTCCATGCGCTCGATGTTGCACGAGACCTTTCCCAGAAAGGGCATGTCCTTGGTGATCTGATACAGGCCTTGCGGTGCGATGTAGTCGCCAAGTTTTTCTTTCAGTTCGGCGTCGGTCATTTTCTTCATGTTGTCTTCCTCGTTTTACTGGTACGGCAGGCACATCCAAGCCGAACGGAAGTCGGTTGGGGATGTGTCGATCAGGGCAGATTTATTGGAAAGGCCAAGGTGCTGCGGGATCCCACACGGGGATGCCCATGAAGGCATACCATGGCGCCATGACACAGATGCCGTAGGCGATCGCTATCAGCACCGAAACCCAGCCTACTTTCGCGTAGTCGGCCATGCTGAAGGTGCCGCTGCTGTAGGCGATGACCGCCGCCGTGATTTGCGTTGGCAGGATGTAGGCGAAGGTATCGGTGTCGGATACAAGCATGGTGAACGCCACCGGGTGCAACCCAAGCTTGGGTGCAAGCGCCAGTAGTATCGGCGCCAGCATGGTGATTGCCGCCACATTCGACAGCATGCCGAGCCGGATCACATGCGTGCCCGCCATCAGGATCAGCAGCACCATCCACCACGGATGGCCCATCGCCAGCGGATGAATGATGTCCGACAACCACTGTGCAAGCCCGGTACTGCCCATTGCGGACGACATCGAAAGCGCGCCCGCGAGTAACAGGAAGGTGCCCCAGATCGTGCGATCCTGCAGCTCTTTCCACTTGAAGCCGAACATGCCGGGCATGAACAGCACCGCCAACCCCATCAGCGCCGCATTATGCGATTTGATGCCGTGCCAGGATTCCGTCACCCACAGCAACGCTATCACGCCGAATACCACGAGAATGAGCCATTCCGCCTGACTGGTCTTCGGCTGTTCCGCGTATTGCCTTTGCACTGCCTCATAACCCCCGTGCACACCCACGCCATGCGTCTTGAAGTAGCGCTGCATCCACCACTGGGTAATGACAAACATGCCGAGATAGGGCCATTGCAGCTTGAACCAGTCGATATAGGACAGGTGTAACGCAAGCTCGGTGTCGAGCAAGCCGACGATCACCAGGTTTGGCAGGTGCGCAGTCATGATGCACATGCCGCTGATCATCGAACCATAGACCAGCGTCTGGATGACGATAGCCTTCTTGCCGGCGCGTTCTTCCGGTGTATCGCCGAACATATTGGTAATGCCGTTCACCACCGGCAACAACGTCGCGGCACGTGCGTTGGCTGCAGGAATGATCAACGACAACAGCAAGTTGGCGCCGAACATAGCCCAGATCACGCCATTGACCGTTCTTACCTTGAGCTTGTGCAGCATCCCCAGTGCGATGCGTCGATCCAGACCGGCTGCCTGCATCACAGCAGCAAAAATGAATGCCGCCAGACACAGAAACACCACCGGCGTCGAAAAACCACTGGCCGCCTTGGGAAACTTGTCGATCGCACCGGTCATCACCAGCAGCATAGGGATCAACATTCCGGATACGCCGACTGGAATCGCTTCGGTAATCCACATAGACATGCCCATACCATGACCGCCAGCGTTGCCTTGCCCGCGGTGGAAAGTCCCTCTGGCACGGGCATCACCCACAGGATCAGGAAAAACGCGATCCAGGCTGCGATGAATCCGCACGCACACTTGCCGGGCGATCGTCCGGAATCACGAATATTGCTGCCCCAGTTGGCGATAAAGCCGCCGCTCTGCACTTGTTCGCTCATAAGGCCCCCTATTGCAGACTGGCTGCAGTCAGCGACACCAACAGCACGCCGATCACATCATTGCCGCTTTTCACCGGTACGGAAACCTGCACTGATTCGATATTGGTACTGGGATCGGGCTTGGATTCACCCTGCTGCCACACTTTTCCGCTGAACGATTCGTCGAAGTTTGGCTTGCCCTTACCGATATAAATCGCCGGCATGGACGTAAAAGCGACGCGATGGCTCTTGTCGCCCGACAGCACGATTTTATTGATCCACTTGGCGTCGGCATTCATCCACTTGGTCAGGCGTTGCCCGGCCGGATTGTCAACCAAGCCTTTGACGATGGGATCGCTTTCCTTCAACTCGCGCCACTTGGCATTGCCCAACATGGGAATTGGGCCTTTGGCGTTGGATTCCTTCACGGCTTTTACAATGACAGGATCCATGGCCCACAGGGCTGCCTGCTTTTTATAGGCATCGATCTTGGGTTGCATCTTGGGTGTCACGTCAGCCGCCCACACAGGTGTCGTGACGATCACTGCAGCCAACAGCGCCCAAATGTTGAGGAAAAGGGAAGAAGAGAAGCATCGGGCTCGAGAGTGGTAAGGCATCGTAACCTCCATCAGGGTAGGACTCCGTTATGAGGGACACAGACAATGTCCCATTCCTGTTTGTGGTTCTCCGGCTTCGGATACCAACCCCTTTACACTCCCGAAGCGGCATAAGTAGTATTCTGGCCATCTCGGGGAAAGTATGTCGGCCAACTGACATTTCCGGCATTAAAGAAATGTCGTTTAAGGCGCGGCAATCCAACAGAGGATGCGCATGCCACTTGATCAGCAAACCGACATACTCGCCCGCATGAGCGGGGAAGACCGGGAAGCATTGCTTTCCCTCGGCACGATGCAGCGTTTTTCCAAGGGCGAATTCGTGTTCCGTGCAGGGGCGCCCGGCAAGCACGTCTATTTCCTTCGCAAAGGCCGAGTCAAGATTTGCCAGCCGTCGCATACCGGCAAGGAAGTCATTCTGTGGTTCTGCTTCGCAGGGGAAATGTTTGGTCTTGCAGAAGTAGCGCAGGGAGGAGAGCGCGTGGTGCATGCGCACGTGTGCGAGGCCTCAGAGGTGCTTAAATTGTCGCAGAGCCAGTTTTCCGGCTTTCTTCGCGACCATCCTGATTCCCTGCATCTCGTCATGCAGGTGCTGTCGTGCCGTATGCGCACCCTGAGTGAAGTCATCGTCAATCTGGTCAATGACGACGTTGAGACCCGCATCATGAAGTTGATCCTACGCTTGAGTGCGCGCCATGGCGTCCACGTTGGGCAGGATATCCACCTCGACATCACGCTTACCCACCAAGAAATTGCCGATATGGTCGGCACCACACGCCAAACGGTTACGGGGATGCTCAGCAAGCTAAAGCGGAGAGGCTTTCTAAGCCTGGAAAACCGCAGAATTTATATTGAGAGTCCGGAAATGCACGCTGCGGCTTCTGGCCCGGACCATTAGGAATGATGGTCGATTGCCTACGGCCAATCCCATGTCTGCGTTTTCTTTGCTTCTTCATTACGCCAAAGAAAAGGCCAACCAGATCGGTTGGCCTTACGACGTTGCCAATTTCAGAAATTCTGTCCCGTAGAATGGCTTCTCGTGACGCTATTTCCGTTTACGCACACTAACAGCTTGACTCATGTAGGTTCTCAGAATTCGCGAGAAATCGTACCCCTATAAATCAAAGGCTTTCTCACCCTTTTTGAGAAAGCTGGCCAGGGACCTTCTCAAATTACCAGAGAAATTCCTACGCGCTTCTCAACAACCTCAAATCACCTACCATCAAATGGCCGGGGGCCGACAGCATCAGACGGTTACGGCGAACGCCACGATCTTCCTGTTATCAGCCGAAGCGCCCAGTTAAGCTTACCCCCCGATATGTCCGGTCTCCGGCCTTAAGCCGAAAAGGGCTGTTACCCTCCCGTTAAACTGCGCCTGCTGATCCATCCAGACGGTTTACGGGGCGCCATAGTATTTCTTGTATGCTTCGCGCCAATCATCAACGAGTATTGCACGCGCTCGTTTCAGCGTAATGTTTCCGGCGCACATTTCCTTGTGCAGACGGTACTCCAGCTTGTCTTTCAGGACCGCATTCCATGGGCTGACTGTTCTACGCGTTAGGGATGTTCTAGGGATTTATGGACACCGTTCGCCGAATGTTCCCGCTTACGCAGGTGCAAGGCGAACGCCGTGAGACCAGCAGCACCCAGAACCATCACCAGGAGCCTAGAATAAGTCCAGTGACCAGACTCATGATTCATCTCCTTCTTCGTCCTGCATTGATTCTAGGACGAAACCTGCCTGCTGCTAGCCCCGCGGCGCTTGAACGAATTCTCGATTGGCCTGTAGCGCTTGAACTTCCACTGTTGGCAGGGCGCGGAAGAATTACTTCAGCGCCTCAACCAGCTTAATAGCTAGCCCAAGCAAAGATTCTCAGCCGATAACTTCCGGTTGCCCTTTTTCATTCAGTCTGTAACACACCAGACAAGGCGGAAAACCATCTTTCCAGATGGTTTCCGGGGACTTTCCTGCCAACAGATCCATCACCGGTTTGACAGCGAATTGTTTGAGGTCATCAACACTTTCAAGGCCCGCGAGGCGCAAGGAGAAAAACCAGTCCTGTCTGGTCCAGGCTGCGGAATGTTCGCCGCCCTTGCACATCAGATATTCATCTTTGTGGGGGACATATTCGATGTTGTCCTCAGCACCAATATCAAATGTGATTGCCAAGCCATCCACGACTTCCGGTTCCTCATTCATAACAAACAAGTGCAGCAGTGGCTCATGGTTCCCCGAGGCGGCCATTCCCTCGCCGTCAAGACTGATCTGGTATCCCAGATAGGAGGAAGCCCTCTTGTTGCCAGGACCCTTCGCTTTAAGGGGGTAGTACGAAGCGTAGTTTACGTAAATCCATTCGCTATCATCCCATCCAGTCCCGTCCTCCCAGTCAACCACCAACTTGGGAAGATGAGCCTCACTCGTGTCAGAGAATTCTTCTTCTAATAATTCGTCCAGGCTTTCGATTAAAGCATTGACCTCGTTGAATGCCGTAGAAGCCAATCTGATGCATTGCGTCCAAATTTTTCCGTCGAATTTTTGTTCCAAGTTATTTTCCTTTTTCAAAAGATGAAGAGAAGGCAAAGAGTTTGCAATCTTCAGCTTCGCTGGAATGATTGGTTCGAGACCGTGAAATGGTGAACCCCTCACCAAATAAAGGTCTAGCGGTATGCAAGCACGCCACCTGCAATTGCTGCATACCAGCAAACCCACGGAATGGGTGGCTGCGGAATGAATATGCTCTCCTTACTCCACCTATTGACGGCATCTTGATTGCCAGATGGCCGAACCCCCCAAACTCCCGAACGCCCACTCGATTCAGGAAATCTCTTACATATTCCACCCATACCTTAATCGGGTTTGATGCCTGCGTCCTTCCAGCTTTAATCGAGAGGCTAAGCATGTCATGGAAATTTTTCCACGTCCAAACAGAGAGGCGATCGTTTCCCAAGGAGTCTTTCCAAACGTCGCCGTTACTCCTTGCTTCCAAAGCGGGCCCCTTATCCAGGCCAATAAAAACGTGGCGAGCTCTCTGTCGCTCATCCTCTGTTAAGAACTCATTCCACTGATCCTGAAGCTGACGCTCACCGCTAAGTGGCGACGCCCATTTAAATTCAAATAGAATGAGTTCTCGCGTTCCATCTTTCCAAGTCAGTTCAACAAGGGCATCAGGCTCAATTCTCCTTCCACCTTTGCATAGCCGTGAGGGCCAGAAGCTAGAGCGACAAATTAGCGGAGGTGCCAACTTCTCAAGTTTCGCTAATTGACGCCAGATGACCCAACTGTCTTCTGGAGGCATGAACTCCAATGGACCCAAAATCGTGGATACGATTTCATCCTCTGCTGGAACACGTTCCCCCCAAGTGCCCGACCGTCTATGCCGGAGCAGGTAACGCTTGTAGAGCTTGGTTTTGTTTCGGCTGATTGCTTGCAGCATTTTTTCTCTTCAACGGCCGGCTGAATTGGGGGTCAGTAACGTATCTACAACAATCTATAAATTGCGGGCCCCGATGTCCATTCATTTAAACGGCCCCATGGATAATGTGGTTCGTTTCTACGGCAAACAAGCGCAGGGCCGACGGCAAACTTGCGCACTCCACTTCAAGTGCGGCAAATAAGTGCGTCCGGAAAGCCAGCAACAATGTTTACCGTACTTGATCCCTCCTAGACCCATATCGTTGAATAAGCGTCCCAATCGAGGGCTTTGGTACGGCCAATCCGCCAAGAATTCTGAGCTCCAAATCCCCATCTTTTTCAATAGCTTCTAATTCATCACATCTTCAGCTCGGCAATGGGATGCCGCCGCACATTACTGACTGCACCTCCAAAACCGCGCAGCCACCACTCCAGCATGGCGCTATCGACCACAGTGGCGGTGATCTCGAGTTGCTCATCATCGAGTTCAACAACCTGCTGATCGGTTGACAGGGGCGACTCCAGCAGGTGCATACCCGTATCCCGGTCAATGCAGAATGTCAGGCGAATACGTTTCCCCTCCCCAAAACCAAACTGGCCATCATCGTCATATTTCTTTAAGTCAAACTCCTTTGGCCGCTCGAATGTAAGCATTGATGTCTCGGCGGACAAAATGCGGTGCAACGCCAGGCTCCGCTCATCGTCATATCCCCGGTAGCGGGCAACAAGATACAGGCGCGGCCCTTGCTGGGCCAGACCAAGCGGCATCACCTCCACCTCGGCTCGCTTCCCGCCCGCATTGCGGTAGTCCAGGCGTAGCCAGCGATTGCTGTACAGCGCATCGCTCACGACTTCGAAGACGCCAGGGACGATCTTCGGCGGCAGAAGCGGCTGGCTGGTTGCCACCACGCGCACCTTGTCTGGCCACTCGCGTTCCAGCTTCGTATTGCCATCAGGGGCGAGATTGCGTCGAGCCTGGGCGAAGAAGCCGTCCATGGACTTCATCAGCCTGGCGGGCAGAAGATTCTTCAGGTGCTCCTCGGCCAGCTTCAACAGCAAGGATTCCTGCGGCGTCAGATTGGGCACGGCAAGCCCCTTCGCCTGCTCCAGCCATCGGTAGCCATAGGGCTTGCTGCGGTCGTCACGTTCAATCTCGAAATGCTCGCTGAGCATTTCGAGCTGGCGCTGGACCGTGCGCAACTCACGCTCGATACCGGCATCCTTGAGCTGGTCATGTAATTCGCTGGCGGTGACCTTCCGCCCACGCGGGATGCGACGTAGCAGTTCGATGACCAAGAGGGCAGTTTCAAGGGTATCGGGGCGCTTGGCCATGCCTCACCCTGCGCATCGAAATAGGGCTTTCCGGAGAGCGTGATGGCCTTGACGCGCTGTTGCGGACCATTGAGCAACTCATCGGGCACTTCTCGCATATCCCTGGCGGGCTTCGTTTCAATAAAGGATTTCAGCGCCTTGGATTGCACCCGTGGAAGCCAGGTGATCGGGTATTGAGCCTGCGGCTCCTGGCTCTGGCAATGAGCCAAAAATCCGCATTCATAGGGATCGCTACAGTGCCGGCCCATACCAATTGCTGGCTCAACGCATTTTTCTGCAATCGCCTGTGCGTCTGCAATCCAGGCCTTGACCTCAGCACCTCTGCCAAAAGCTTCATCTGTCAGGTCGTTTTCGACCAGCAAGCCCTGATAATCGTCGCCGCCAGGGTAGGTCCACTGGTTGTCGATATGTGCCAGCGCGATCCCGGACAGTGGCACGCCGGCCGCCTTGGCAATCAATGACTGCACGGCGGCGTCATCGCGGTGATAGTCTTTGACGCTGGTCGAGGATTTCACCTCGACCATGCGCCATGTACGCTTTCCGCCCTTCCTTTCCGGCAGCATCACATCGGCAAAAGCCAGTGCGCCTTCCGCCCGGAAGCCGGCCTCAAAGATCGGCCAGGTGCTCTCCAACAGGGTCATGCTGCGGGAAAAGGCAGCCTCGAACCCTTCGGCCTGCGGGTCGATCAATGCGCCATTTCCTTTAGGATCGTAAAGTCTGCGGGCAAGGTCACCCACCTGATGTCCGACGTCGAAGCTGGCTTTGGCGGCGGCTGAGTCCTCGCGTAACTCGGGGCGATGGATTTCAAGCCACAATCGCTTCGGGCATTGCCGGAAGGCCAGCAGCTTAGATTTCGAGAGCGCGCGCACTATTGTTCCTTGTTGTCCGGCAAGAAAATTATTCCACACGAGTAATCATTGCAGAAATCCGATTGATGCCTTCGCTTCCTCCTTTACTGCGCATTCCGCCTCCAGGGCATCAACCAACATGGTGGGAGAAACCAGCGGCCGGAAGCGGTGCTGACGCATAACTGTCGCAAAATCTCCAGGGGTTAGTTGAGGCATGTGCATGATCCTTGCCAAGTGGACCGGCTGGGGCGCGGGCAGAGCCAGTTTGGCGCAGTAGCGGCGCAGCAGTTCCCATGCCTGCTCGGAGCGGAGGAAATCAAACTTCACCTTAAGGTCGAAACGGCGAAGCGATGCTTGATCAAGTCCTTCAATCAGATTTGTGGAGGCAATAAATACGCCCGGAAAGGCTTCCATCTGGGTGAGCATCTCGTTGACGAGGCTGACCTCCCAGCCTCGTTGAGCTCCGCGGCGGTCTTGAAGGAAGCTGTCTACTTCGTCGATCAGCAATATTGCTCCGTCCTGTTCTGCCTGCCTGAAGGCACGGGCAATGTTCTTCTCATTCTCGCCAACCCACTTTGACATCAGATCAGATGCACGTTTCACCAGCAGCGGAACACCCATCTGTTCGGCCAGCCATTGGCCATATGCCGTTTTCCCTGTCCCCGGCGGCCCGTACAGACATAGCCGCCCTGCCTTCGATTGCACCAGCCCGGTTGTCACCTTTGCCAAGTCCGAGTCGGCGTGAATGAACAGCGGGTCGTAGGTCTCAGGAAGCCGGTTGGGATCATTGCACCGGATTGGCCTGTGACCTTGGGCCTCTAGCGTATTGCCGATTAACAACTCCAACGCTGAAGCAGCTCCAATTTCGCCAAGTTCCTCACGAATTGAGCGAACAACTGCAGCAGCTCTCGTAACCACAGCAGGGGCGAGCAATTCCGACTCCGCGATACGTGCCACAGTGGAGGCATCAAGTAAGTCGGAACAGGTGTCCAGGAGAATGCGCTCACGCTGTTTCTTGGGTGGCACCGGCAACTCGAACACCATGTCGAAGCGGCGGATAAACGCTGGGTCAACGCCTTGAATGGAGTTGGATAGCCACACGGTCGGTACCGGATTCTCCTCAAGCATTCGATTAATCCAGGCTTTGCGGGTCTGCGCCGTGCTCTTCCGGCCAAAAACGCTGTCCCCGTCATTGAAGACATCTTCCACCTCATCAAACAGGATGAGTGATCGGCGTTGGGCAAAAAAACTTTGCGCGGCACGATAGGCCCGCAGGCGTAGCACACCATTCACGGAATCACCGTCTGCGTCCTCACTGGCCACTTCGAATAGTTCGCAATCAAGTTCCTGCGCCAACGCTTTAGCCAGTTGGGTCTTGCCCGTCCCAGGATCGCCATGAAGGAATATGTTGACGCCCTTCCGTCCGGTCGCAATAGACTGTTTTAAGTATGGGCGCAGAACAGAAAGGGACGGTGTGATGTGCCCGTAATCGGAAATTCCGAGTTGAGCCGGGGAGCCAACAGCCACCGTGTCGCGCAGTAAACTGACCGGATCGGCATCGGAAGAGATCATGTTATCTGCAAAGTTATCCGACAGAAGCTCCAGTTTCCCGCTCAACGCCGATCTACTGTTTCGGTCTAATGAAATCAACCCGGATCTGGCCAGAATCCCTTGTGTACTCAGCGATGCACGAACTTCGTGTTCAGGAAGATCAAGCAGCACTGACAGGGCGTGGAACGTTTTCACGGAGGTTAGTGGGCCAAGCAAGTCGGCTGTGTCATAAAGCAGGCCCTCGTTCTGAATCAAAACTGCAAATTCAAGAATGCGGCAGTCAGTTTCAGAAAGACCCACAAGTTTCGAGAGGCGCGCAACATTGCTACCGAGGCACGCGGGTGCTGCGGCGTCACGCAATTTGCACTCGCCCGTTTGGTAAAGGTTGCGTAGTTCCGCCTGAACTGCCTTCGGTTCGAACTCGCAGGACTCCGGATTGACCCATTTTCCCAAACCAAGCATCTCGGCAAGTCTGTCGTCGCTGAAACCAAGCCCGTTGATGAATTGTCGATGCCCACCTAATGGCACGAATAGGCGAAGGAGCCACAGATGAATGATAGGGGGGATCTCGAGCACCACATGGGAGCAGCGAGAGCGACGACGTATTGCCATGATGATCTCCTTGTTGCGTGAGGTCATTCTCGGCATAGGTGCGTCATGAAGTGTCGTAGAGATCCAGCTTAGCTTTCGGATCGAGCGACAGGCAAAGCATCTAGCCGCGATAGATCAATGCTATCTCCGCAAGAAGTCTGCTGGTTTGCATTTGGCATCAGACGGGCGCTCATGGAATTCCTGAACAAGTCCCCATTACACACTCACATTCAAGCGCACTCCGCTCCACCTAGTTATTGGGCTCTCAACAGCCCTACATGGTGGGGGCATTCTGCTTGCCCTCCCAATCAAGCAGAGTAACTGCAATGTCAACGAGATCGTGTGCCGCCTGCGGCAAGCTGTTCGTCACCCGACCGCAGATCCCAAACCAACGATTCTGTTCTGACCACGGATGCCAGCGCGAGCGACGCCGACGCACTCAGGCGGAGCGGCGGGCCAACAAGCCAGCGACCCGCGTGAACGACGCGCAGTATCGCCGAGACTGGCGAATCAAGAACCCGGACTACTGGAAACGCTACCGCGCGACCCACCCCGAATACGCGGAGCGCAATCGGATTCAACAGCGGCAACGCAACAAAGCCCGTAAAAATTCGGATATTGCAAATGAAGCCGTGTGGCCGGCGCATCCCTTTGATGGCGGGCTTTACCGGCTGTCACCCGTCACGGGTCGAAAAATTGCAAATGAAGCCGCGTGGATCGTCCAGATCAGCGTCCTGTCAGGCCCCGCGGGGGTTTGGAGGGTAATTGCAAAGTGAAGCCGTAATGTTATTAAGGCCAATTTGTTGGTAACGTCATTCGCCTTCGGGCTCGGCTCAGCCAAGTGCATGCCATACCCAATCCAGGTTTCAGCGAGGAAAGGGACATGACGGAACGGCATCGCTCGCCGAGAACGTGTGTGACCTTCGGAGGACGCCCACCATGCGACAGGAAGAGCAAGGCTCAGGACAGGCAACCCAACTTTGCGCGGCCGAGTATGTCCGCATGTCCACGGAGCATCAGCAGTACTCGACCCAGAACCAGGCCGACAAGATTCGCGAGTACGCCGCCCGACGTGGCATTCGTATCGTCCGAACGTATACCGACGAAGGCAAGAGTGGCCTGAACATCGGCGGACGAAACGGCCTGAAGCGGCTGATTCAGGACGTCGAGTCCGGATACACCGACTTCCAGGCCATCCTCGTCTATGACGTCAGCCGCTGGGGACGCTTCCTTTGGGATCAGCCCCTAAAAGCCGCCAGCCCCTCCAGGCTCGGCGGCTTTTTTGTTTGTCAGGTCATGGCGTTCTCCTTATCGCGACGCGTGGAAATGGCATCGATCAGCGCACCGAGCGCCTCGAGCTGCGTTTCAGTCAGATAAGGCAGGGCCGTGCACAAGCGCTCCAGAGTGCTCGCACCCCGGACGTCCTGATCAAGCGCGTGAATGGCCGGCATGAGGCGATCAAGCGCAGCCGCCTCGAGAAAAGTCGCCCGGTCTGCAGCAGAGAGCTGCAAGGCAGCGATCACCTTGTTTACCAATTCTCGTTTTGGCGGCGGACGCCGACCTCGCTCCACTGCAGCCAGGTATGAAGGATCAATCCCCGCGCTGAGCGCTACCACTTTTTGCGGTATTCGTTTTCGAAGGCGGGCTTGAGCGATGAGCGAGCCAAAGCGGGAATACATTTGTTTGGGCAGCGGTAGAACAGAACGGGACCCAAACATTCCACCGCATTGCACATCGAAGAGCTATTTCATTAAATAGGGTATTTCTTGCAACCAGAAGGCGAGGGCTGACGTGGGCGTGAGCAACGATGAAAAGCGTAATCGAGGCCGCCCACCACGGGGATACGCGGAAAAGCTGCTTGCGCGAACCCAGTACGCGATAGTCAAGAGCCGATCTGGTTTGAGCGACTCCAAACTGGATGTTGAATACGCCCGGGGAAAATATGGAAAGAAGCAATCGTCCGCGGATCGCGCCCATGTTTTCGAGGATGCTAAAAATCGCGGCAAACCATTTCCCAGCGACGTTATAAAACGCCTCAGTTATGACCCACGCATGAATGGGATTAAGGCTATTTCGGAGAGCCATTTTTGGGGGCTGCTAGAGAAGCCACCCACGAACCGCGCGACTGCCCAACGTTTAGTTGAAAAATGCCTCAAGCGCCTGAACCTAGTCCGTCTGCCTCTTGGCCTTGAAGAGCGGTGGCTATCAAACATGTGGCGTGCGAGGTCATTGGAAAGCGCCGCGGAAAAATTGACAGATGAACAAGATGTAGCGCGTGAACAGTTGGAGAGGCTGATTCGTGTCCATCCCAAAAGCCTGGACGTCATTGCCCTGCTTGGCGCGCTGTACCGCGAGGCTTGCCTTACTTTTGAGCCGCAGTCGGCAAGCTATTTAGGAACGCGCTTCTGGATTTTGATACAAGACTTTCTGGCTCAACCGGGTTTCGAGTCTCTTGATGGTGATCTCGATATGTTCGCGATCTATCGCATTATTTACGATCGAACCGAGGCAGATTCGCGAGCCGGGATGAACCCATTTGGCCTCGAGCGATTGCCCGGGAGCCCCATCGGTCTACTACTTTCTGCAGATGACCCAGAAGTTGAGGCGTTGCTGCGTTCAGCCCGTCTGCCGTCTTGAGGGCAGCAAGCTAGCTTTTGCTGTTGCAGGCCCTCCATCGCTAGACGAACTCAGTTGCGCCGCAAGAATACCTTCGGGAGGCCTGCTTCATTTATACAACATTGATTCACGAAAGCCGCTCAGTAAAACTTGATAAAACTTGATATCGGCTGGTCGATGTATATAATCCGGCGCATGGAAAAAGTTCTGAACTCTAGTGCTATCCAAAAAGCACTCACAGAACGTGGTATGTCTCAGGGCAAGCTTGCCCAAGCCATAGGAATTACCCCGCAAGCAGTTACTAACTGGTTGAAGGGAAAAGACTTCCCGCGTCCGGCCTCGCTTCTCAAGCTTGCTACTACCTTAAGTCTTCCGTTTGACCAGCTTGTACAAGCTGGTGACGCCGGGCGGCCTGTCATCGCGTACCGGAAGAAGGCAAACGTTAAAACAACCTCAGCACACCTCGCTAAGGCTGAGGGCATTGGCATGCTGCTGAAACCGTTGGTAGCTCACCTGCCTGAGTTGCAGGCCTTGCGCACGTTAATTACGTCTCCCTCGACCGAATACGACAAACTCCAGACCGTCGTATCGCAAACCCGAAACAGGCTCGGTCTCGGTGAAACCGCTGTACTAGGGTACGAGCACCTAATTGGAGAATTCAAGGACTGCGGCGCGGTTCTGGTACCGGTTCTCTGGGGCCACAAGGGTAATCACGAAAACGCATTGCACATCCGCCTACCCAAGGAAGACGTAACTTTCATCTTCCTTAATCTTGATACTCATTTAGAGGACTTCAAGTTCTGGATGGCACATGAACTAGCCCATGTGTTGACGCCCGAGCTTTCTGGAACCAACGAGGGCGAAGATTTTGCTGATGCGTTCGCTGGCGCATTGCTCTTTCCAAAGGCCTGCGCTGAAGCGGCTTATCGCACCGCTATTCAGCATATGAAACCAGATCGAGTGATTCAAACGCTTATGAAACAAGCGCAGGCCCACATGATCTCGCTGAATACCGTGTATCAACAGGTTCAGCAATACGCCAAGGCAGCTCAGCTGCCCTCATTGTCAGTGGATGAGAAGTCCATCCATGCGTTGCGCAACAGTCTGCGTGGCCCATTAGTCAGCGAAGCTTTGTTCGATCCAATGCCACCATCGCCCCAGCGCTACATAGCAGCTTGTGAGAACACCTTCCAGACGGGTTTCTTCCACGCGCTGAAGCACATGATTGTTGAAACTGGCACCGGCGCACCCTACATTCAACAAGTTCTGGATACTTCGCTACACGATGCCATGGCACTCCACGAGGAATTGCGCCATTGATCCTGGTGCTGCTTGATACCAACGCCTATCTGAGGTTGGCCAAGCGCATCCGCCCATTACTTGGGGTTCCATTCGGGCAAAAGGAGTACCTGCCCACCATCCTGAAGCAGGTCGAGGATGAGGTTCACAGGAGCGCCCGTCTCAAATTCAGTTTTCCCTGGTTCACTGATCCTGAGCTGACTGCAGAGCGTCTCGCCAAACAGATACGGCTAGGCAAAGTAGAGCGGGCACAAATTGAAGCAGCAGCGAGCGTGCTGCGTGCCCATGTCCTGGCTGACCCTAACAGTTACACCACCCAAGGCCGCTCACCGCCTTCACCGACAGATTGCTTTTTGCTTGCCTTTGGCCAAGTTCGTCCAGCCATAGTCGTAACCGACGACCTTGGCATGCACAAACTCGCCAAAGATTTCGATATCGACATCTGGCATGGCCACGATCTACTGAAAAAAATGCTCAGCGCAAGGGTCATTGAGAACGATCTCGTTCGGGAAATCTTCACCGCACTTGAAAATAATGACGACCTCCCCCGCGCTTGGCTGGAAGCCAAACACACCGAGTTCAAAAAGTTGTTCGGGCCAAAAGCCCAGTTGTGAACGGTCTTGCGGCCGCTCATGGGTAGGTCAAGAATGCCGGCTTGCCCGAATAGATCTCCCACTCCCTACCGAATACATCCGGTGCAAGTAACGTCACTACATCTTCAGGGGTCGAATTTCCGTCTTCGTTGTCGTCCAGGCCTGTCTGGTACGAGGCTCCCCCAATATTGGTGAGGATGAACCGGTTATGCATTGCCGCTTCTGGATGCAGAAAGACCTTAACAGCCACTTCAGCCGGGCAGATTCCAGTGATGATTGGATCGAAAAATGGCTTTAGATTGCCAGGCAAAACATTTTCAGCCCGGTGAATCTCAAGAGTTACTCCGGTCTGGCCATTGTTACTCAATGCAGTCAGTACCTCTACTAACATTCGCCGCCACCGAGGCTTTGACGGATTGAAGTGTGGGTCAACCAACTTAACCGTCTTAGCCGCACTCAGCAGCAAACGCACGCATCCCACTATCTCTGTGGCGGTTCGTGTAATGTGGCGCTGGCCTGATGCTTGGAAACGTGCATCGGTTTCGTCCAACTCCGCAGCCACAAGCACATCTGCATGTGCCACAGGATTATCGCGGGCAATAATAGCGGTAAATGGCTGGTGCCCATGTTCAGCCACTGCGCGGTTAAGCCATGGCTGGGCACCATCGCCACCGGCCCTCACCGCAGCAAACAGCACATCATCCGAAATGGCTCTGAGCCTGACCTCAATGCGGCTTAGCTCGCTGGTACCCCTCAGACTTGCCTGTGCCGCTTGGTACACCAGCTTTTTCCAATTCCTGGGGAATAGTGAAATGACGCGTCCATGCGCCACCCCAAATTTTTCAACGAAGTAAGTAAAGTCACGAAACGACGTTGCCAATACTTCCGGCTCGAGCGCGAATTCCTTGATCATCAGAAAAGCTCCTCGGCACGTTCATCGAAGAAGCCCTTGGGCCAGCGCGTAGTGAACTCGCCGGTTTCATCGATCGGGAGCGGCACCAGCTCAACACCTGCTCCGTCAGGCTGCACATACCAGACGCTGACATCTTCCGGCCTTAGCGCATGTGCTCCAAGCGGAAGCACGCCCTCCGTCGTTTCCCGAATCCTGCGCAACAGGCGCAGGATGAGATGTTCGCTATGGGTTTCAATCAGGAAGCAGGTGCCATTTTCCTTGGCCCCTTTAACCAGCAAGTCACCAAGTCCTACCTGTACGGCTGGATGAATATGCAACTCCGGCTGTTCGATGGCCACCAGCGAGGCAGACGGGTCGAGTGCGGCAACAACAACCGGCAGCACCTGAGAAATGCCGATCCCGACGTCCCGCGGTTGGACGCGCATGCCAGTGTCCGCCTCGATCAGGTCAAGTCGCAGTTTCTCCGGGGTCGTTGCCAGCTCGCGCAACAGCTTAGGCTCGCTACGAACACCGGCATCCGGGTCAGCTGCACGGAGCAGCCAGTTCAGCGTCCCGACATCGACCTCCTTGAATGCGCGTCTTGCCAGCTCATACCCCGTAGCAAGCTTGTCTTTGTCTGCCATCCACTTGCTGACCTGATCGACCAAGCTCAAATCCCCGGTCAGCAGACTTTCCCAGGCAGCGGTACCGTCCGCCCAGCGTGCCTCGTCTGGCGTAAGCGCAGCCTCAAAATCGCGCTGGGGAATGTTGCGGATCGGGCCGAGGTAACGCAGCTTGCGCAACTGGTCACGAATCAGCATACCTGGGCCAACAACCATGGATGACAGAAAGGCGGTGAACTCACGGGTGATGTAGATGTTCGCGGAGCCCCCCTTGGCTGAGCCTGGTATGGCCAACAGCTGCCCAAGGTGTGGGAGCGCGCTGTCAAACCCGCTCAGCCACTGGCGCAAACCCTGGCCGGGGCTCTCCATGCCGGCCTCTCGCACGTTATAAAGCATCGTGCCCAGCACAGAGTAAGCCATTTTGTTTTCTGGCTCTGCATCCCCGTCGAACTGCTCCATTGAATCAGCCAACTCTGCAGGGTCTTGCGGGCCGGTGCCACGCAGAAAATCGGTAGCAAGAAACGCCTTTTCGCTGACGGGCGCATCCTCAATATCACCTCGATCAACCCAGCCCTCCAGGTCACCCAATGCGTAAAGATCGTCCACAATCGTGTGACGCAGAAAAATGGGGTTGTCTTTGTTCAGGCGGATCGCCACATCGCGTCCGTCTTCTGAAGCAGTGATGCGCGCCAGCCACTCGCCATTCACCCCCGCCTCATAGCCGACCACCACTGCGGCCTGCTTCACGTCACTCCAGCCTACATTAAGCTGGATGCTCACAGTCTCGGTGCGATCCCGAGTTTCCTGAACCAGCGTGTGGAAATCCCAGATGCCCTGTTCGTCGAAGGTCTGGCCTGCCTGCCACTCCTCCCAAGGCTCAGGCACCAGGTCCGGAAGACTTGCGCGGTTGAGCTCCAGTTCCAGCTTGATGCTGATGCGGCGCGAGAGGTCGCGCTGGTGAACCAGATTGCGAAAGCCGCCGAGGTCGACGAAATCACCGCCATACAGGGTTCGATCCGGATTGGCGTTGCGGCGCTCCAAAATTTCGCGCACGTACTGCATCGCTTGCAGGATGGTGCTCTTGCCGGCGCTATTAGCCCCGAAGAGCAGGGTGATTGGCGCGAGCTCGATGCGAATGCGTTTACCCACCCCCTTGAAGTTTTCCAGCTCGATTGCTATTAGGCGCGGCGGCAGTTCTGCACCCTCGCGCTCGCTGCCGCCCGGTGAGTCAAAGAACTGGAGAAAACGCTCCAACGCCTCCTTGGAATCAATCTCCAGCGTTCGCCCGTGATTGATTTCGTTCTCGCCGCGATTCTTACGCTTGGGGAAGTGGCGCATGTTGCTGCCATGGCGGAACTGGTCCGGCTTGGGGCAGGTGACGCCGGGCAAGCCGAGAAACGGCTCGTACTTCAGGCCAGGGTGAATGATGATCTGAAGCGGAAATTTCAGACCTTCCGGCTTCTTGTAGATGTAGAGGTACTGCCCCGTCGTCGGCGCCTGGTACTCATCCAGTTTGGCCGTCTCATGGGTCCGGGCATAGCCTTTGTCGGAGAACGTGCCCCTAATCGGGTTAACGCCTATCTTCATTGTTGTTGTCCTTGAAGCCCACCATTGAATGCTCTGTGTGCGAGAGATGAAACCAAGTGGTCAGCTTCACGAAACGAGGTTTGAGCTTTCTGCATAAGCCCATTCACTCGCCTTGCAGTTTCCACAAACTTGAGCTGCAGATCATGTGGCGGAAGAATTATTGCCAAGTCACGGATGCCAGAAAGATTCAGGTATTGCTGTACGGCGCCCGACTGATTCTCCTTGATATAGCGCTGATACTGCGGCATCAGCATCTGATACATCACGAAGGAGGGCTGCACATCTCGCGCGCTGATTCTGATGCGCACCGTCCCAGTTGCGGAAAGAACTGAAGGTCCTTCAAGGGCAGGCATCAAGCAGACGTTGCCTACAGTCCCCTTCGTGGAAATCAGCAAGTCTCCTGTGCACACTTCGCTCCGCCGAATCTCTTCAAACTTCTGCGGAGTGACATATTTGTAGGCTGATGTATCAAAGTAGCCCGGTCGGACATTGAAGTTCCGGATAACTCGAACTCCATCTCCCACATACTGATCTGGCTTGAGAGAAGAGCCGAACGGCCCATCGACAATTTCGCCTCGCCCCGGTGCGATTTCACCGAGGCTAGATTGAACCCAGCCCCTCTCGTTTCGCACGGGATCTCCAAACAGTTGCAGGAAAGCAGAACTCAAGAGTTCATCTGCAAGCTTGATGGCTTCACGGCGCTTCTTGCGGATGGCATCGGCCTTGTCGAGGACGGCGGCGATGCGGCGTTGCCCATCGATCGGTGGGACAAGTATGGACAGATCACGCAAATATCCGACAGACAGATTTTTTTGTGCCACTCCGGTGGCATCAGCCTCGAAGCGATTCCGTTGAGACTGCAGCCATCGAAAAAGGTAATTTCCGTCCAGCGTCTCGGAATCTTTGATTTCGATTCCCAAAATAGCCTGGTTAGTCGACAGTTCACGGCCAGCCCAAGCGATTTTTCCAACTGAGCCATACATGGCAAATAAAATTGTTCCAGCGGGGAAAAGTCGTCCGCGTATCGCATCCAGCCCCATCTTGGTGATGCTTTCTACTGTACAAGTAACAATACCCGAGTCCACATTTAGGTCGTCAATCTTGGCCCAGGGTATGTCGCCCCCGAAGAATTCAGTCTTGTCACGAGATGGCGTCCCACCACTTCTAATCTCACAAAGGTCACCTAGGCGAGACCGGATCACAGCATTCCCTCCAACTCAGCCAGATCGGCCTGAATCTGAACCTCCAGGGCTCTTAGTTTCCCCAGAATCGTCTTAGGGGCGTCGAATTTCATCTCTTCCTGCACTGCCTCTTTGTAGCGATTCATAGACAGGTCGTATTTGTTGGATCGAATATTGGTCACTGGGACGGTAAAGGCCTTGGCAGTTCGGTTGCTGAAATCACCCTTCCCCAAACGCCATTGCTGAAACTGTTCCAGCGCATCGGGCAAGTCGTTCTCAGGAACTGCCTGACGTTTATCGTCGAGCGAAAGACCATCGGCTTGGACGTCATAGAAAAGCACGTCATCCGTCCGTCCACCTTTTGTGAAAACTAGTATGGCAGTCGAGACGCCGGCGTAAGGCTTAAAAGCACCTGAAGGCAGGGAGATCACTGCTTCGAGCTGGTTTTCGTCGATCAGGTGTTGGCGTAGCGCGACATGGGCCTTGCTCGAGCCGAACAGCACACCATCCGGGACGATGGTGGCCGAACGGCCGCCGTTTTTGAGCATGCGCAATATGAGTGCAATAAATAGCAATTCGGTCTTCTTGGTCTTGACCTTCCTCAGCAGCGACGGATGGACGTTCTCTTCGTCCAAGGTTCCCTTGAATGGGGGATTGGCGAGGATGACGTCGAAGCCACATTCGGCCTGCTTGCTGAACCTTTCGGGGAAATTCTTCGAGAGAGTGTCCTGATAGTGGATGTCCGGATTCTCGACACCGTGCAACATCAGATTCATGGCCGCAATGCGCAACATGGTCACGTCGAAATCGAAGCCGTGGAATAGGCCACTCTGGATATGCTCGCGATACGGCTCCAGCAAGTCACCGGGGTAACCCTTGCTGCCGTCCTCGAAGGTCTCGACCAACTCGGGGCTGGAGTACTTCTGGCGGAGGTATTCCATGGTGCTAACGAGGAAGCCTGCTGTACCGCAAGCCGGATCGCCCACCACTTCGTTGGGTTTGGGGTCGAGCAGTTCAACCATCAGCCGAATGATGTGACGGGGGGTACGGAACTGGCCGTTGATGCCGGCTGTGCTGAGCTTGCTCAGCATGTACTCATAGAGATCCCCCTTCATGTCGCTGTTTCCCAAAGGGAGCAAGCCGATTTTGATGACCGCTGAATTGAGCAGGCTGGCCTTGGGAATCAGGCAGGTGGCGTCCTTCATGTACTCGCCAAAGGTGGTGTCCTTGCCACCCAGATCGCGCAAGTGAGGGAAAACGAGGTCACGAACATGACGCAGCATTTCCTCGCCGCCATACTCGCTCCAGTTCTTCCAGCGCAGACTCTGCTGGTCGGGGGAGAAGTACTTATGCGGCGCCTTGCCGGTGCGGCCAGCCAGCTTCTCGAAGCGGGTTTCCTCGATGTCCAGCAGGCGGGCGAACATCAGGAAGGAAATCTGCTCGATGACGGTAAGCGGATTGGTGATGCCGCCCGTATGGAACTCGAGCCACAAGCTGTCGATGTCGTTTTTAAGTTGGTTGGTGATCACGAAGGGTTTCCTTACGGATTGGTGATGCTTCGCTCGATCAACTCTGAGCGCAGCAGTGCTTGGGCCTGTTGAAACAGCCGGCGGTTTTGAGGTTCATTCAGCCAGCGCGACGCGCCGGAAGTATGGGGAAAGAAAATAACGGTGCGTCCGTTCCAGGTTTCCTTCTGGCCGACGAAGCGCTCCAGTCGTGCCTCACTCGCCTTGCGGCCTGTCAGCTTGAGGTAGGCCTTGAGCGGCAGTCCGCCAAGAGTGACCAGGATCTGCGGTGAGGCCAGTTGGATCTGGCCCTCAAAAAACGGCTGGCAGTTACGGATCATTTCGGCAGACGGCAATACGTCCTCACGGACCTTGCCAGCCCGCAGCACTGGCTTGCTCCCCGGGAAGCATTTGATCACTGCCGATGAGTAAACGACCTCATCGAAACGCGAGCGGGGCACGCCGAGTTCGGCGAAGATGCCCCGAATGCCTTGCCCGGCATCGCCTTGAAACGGCTTTCCGGTTTCATACTCGGTCAGCCCAGGCGCCTGGCCGACCAGCATGACCGGTTTGGGGCGAACACCAGAGACGATCGGACGCGGCTCCACTGCTGTAGTGCTACTGCGAGGGTCAGCCGGATATTGAGCGAACAGGCCAGCGCATTTGCGGCAGCCGCGCATCTCGGCATCGAAGATTTGGTACTGATCAAGCAAGATTATTTTTCTCGTATGGGTTACGTCAATGCAGGAAGCGCTTCGTCATCCGCCGCAGCTTCGGTCAATTCTGTCGGTAATATCTTTGTAGGCTTGACGCCCAACTGCTTGAGCATTTCGGCCTGACGGATCACGTTCCCCTTGCCTGAGATCAGCTTGTTGTGGGCTGAGTCGTATTCCTTCTGGGCCTGCTTGAGACGCGTGCCAAGCGTTTCCAGGTCCTCGACGAAGCCAACCAGCTTGTCGTAAAGCTCGGCTCCGCGCTTGGCGATATCCTGCGCATTGCGGTTCTGCGCCTCCTGGCGCCACAGGTGGGCCACGGTCCGCACGACGAACAGCAGGGTGGAAGGGCTAACCAGCAGCACGTTCTTCTTCCAAGCGTCCATGAACAGTTCTCGATCATGGGTAACGGCGAGCATGAAGGCCGGCTCGATCGGCACGAACATCAGCACGAAGTCGAGCGACTTCAGGCCGTAAAGCGCCTGGTAGTTCTTGTCCGATAGCCCTTTGATGTGGGAACGGACAGAATCCAGGTGGCGCTTGGTCGCACTTTGGCGATCACCTTCCTCTTCCGCCGAGGCATAGTCTTCATAGGCCGTCAGCGATACCTTCGCGTCCACCACAAGGTGGCGCTCTTCCGGCAGGTGGACGACCACGTCCGGCTGGGCGCGCGAACCGTCCTCGCGGGTATGGCTTTCCTGAACGTCGTACTCCTCGCCCTTGCGCAGGCCGGAGCCTTCCAGCACCCGCTCAAGCACCAGCTCGCCCCAGTTACCCTGGGCCTTGCTGGAGCCCTTGAGGGCACGGGTGAGGTTTTTAGCGTCCTGGCTCAGGGACTGGTTGAGGTCCATGAGTTGGCGCACCTGCTCGGCCAGGGCGGTGCGATCCTTGCCCTCCTGCACATAGACCTCTTCGACCTTGCCCTGGAATTCCTGCAGCTTGGTTTTGAGCGGCTCGAGCAACTGGCCGATGTTGGTCTGATTCTGCTCGGTAAAGCGCTTGGCCTTTTCCTCGAGGATTTCGCTGGCGAGGCTCTTGAACTGGTTGGACAGGGCCTCCTTCGCATCCAGCAACAACGTGAGCTTTTCCTCGGACTGACTGCGCTCAGCATCGAATCGCGCGTTCAGTTCTGCCAGTTCGGTGGTGAGTTTATTAACCTGTGTTTCAGCAGCCGCTCGTTGAGCCTTCTCACCCAGCAATTCGCTGCGCACGGTGGCGAGGGCCTCTCGCTCGCCGTTAAGCTCAGCGTTGATTCCACCGGAGGTTTCGCGAAGATCGGCTGCCTGCTGTTGGGCCTGCGCCAATTGCTGTTCCGCCGCTGCGAGCTTCTGCTCAAGCACCGAGATGCGGGGCACTTCCGCTTCAAGCGCGGAACAGCGTACATTGGATTGCTGCAACAGATCCGAGGTCGACGCCAGGGTCTGCTGGGCGCTCGCCAATTCCCGCTCAAGCTCAACAAGGCGGGAATTTGCCGATTGCAGAGACTGGAATTTTTCAGCCTCGCTCGTCGACAAGCGGAGGATGTCCTGCTGGCTAGCCTGTTGCTGGTCCGAAAGGCTGGCGACCTGAACTTCTAATACCGGCACCCGAGCGGCACGCTCCGTGAGCTGGGCACGCTCGTCACGAGCGCTATCCAGCGCCTCCCGCCACTCTGCGGCCTGTGCTTTCAACGCTTCGTGTGCATTGTTGATCTGCACCCGGTCGGCTTCGAGGGCACGCGCCCGCTCGTTGACCGTGGCAAGCTCAACCGCTGTCTCCGCCCTGGCCCGATCGGCAGCGGATGCAATTTTTCCTCGGATTAGCAGCCAAGTAACCGCCATACCGATGGCAAGGCCGATTGCAACACCGACTAGGGTAATCAATTGGTTCTCCATGATTCTCTTCCTTCTTTTTGTTATGGATTGGCCGGTTGTCCGCTGCCTGGACGGAAGCGGTCAATAACCGTGATCAGTTCTTCCACTGCTGCGTCATCGAATACCCCGTCCGGTCCATCCGGACTCACTTGTGTGAAAGGCGCCTCGTAAAGCTTGTCGAGAGTTACCGCGCCAAACTTGGCAATATGGTTTTGCAACAAGGCCATAAATCTCTGCTGCTTTGCCGAAAGCTGCGGATGCCGAGTGAAAAACTCACCGAACCGTTCAGCCACGATCTCAGGCTCCATGCCGACGATCGTTCGGATTGCTGCCGCCAGATCACCGGCGGTATCCGGATAAAACTCGGTCAGCCAGGCCAGATTGACGTCCGGATGTTGGGTGAGCACCAAGCTGACGAGCGTCGTGAGATCGGATTCAGCGACAGGCTCCCCGCGCCGAATCTTGCGCAGTATCGGATTGGTTTCGAAGAGACCCGTAAGTACTTGCTCGACCCGTTGGCGATAGGTCACCAATTCCGTCCCTTCAAGTTTGGGAATGTGGCGTCCAAACTCGAATTTGCTGGCATCTTCTGTGACGTCGAGAACACGGGGCTTGCCGCCGACCGTCGGTCCAACCACACGATGGCGCATGATTCCGCGCAGCTCTTCACGCACCGTTTCAAGCGCAGCGACATCGGTTTGCTCAGACACCAGCTTCCAGAATTCACCACCGCGAACCTTCTCAATGGTGGCCAGCTTGTCGCGAACAGCGTTGACGTTAATAGGCAACTGAGCCACGAGGGCGATGAGATCGTCCCGCAGATCGTTGAATACAGCGGATTTCTTGAGTAACTCGCCCTGCATCCTGGCAACCAGCAGATCGAGCTGGTAGGCATCTTCCCAACCGCGCGTGTCGCGCCATTGCATGAGCGGTGCAATGTCCTTGAGCAGTGATGCCCGCGTCGCAGCACTCAGAGCAGGCAGCACGTCAGGGCGCTGAACATCACGCACCTCGCGCCATTTCTCCCGGACAGCGATGGTGGTTTCTGGCAGCGCGGCAATGTCTGCCTGCATCAGCTTGATGGCGAGATCGAAGGCATCGGGTTTCGACGCGGCGAGCGCACCGTCGGCCAACTGAAGACGGGTCTCGAAGAGCTTTTGCAGGAGCGACTTACTGGCCGTTGGGTTGGCCTCGCGGTAACTCTCTTCGAAATAGGCGAAGTTGCCCCAGTGATCGAAGATGTAAAACTTGCTCTTGTCCTGGCCTGGACCATTCAGATCTGAGCACAAGCGCGTTCCACGCCCGACCATCTGCCAGAATTTCACATAGGATTTGACTGGCTTGGCGAACACCAGATTGACGACCTCGGGTACATCAATGCCTGTATCCAACATATCTACCGAGATCGCGATGGTGAGCGCGTTCTTCGGGTCTTTAAAGTCATCGATGAGCTGTTCGGCCCGGGGGTCATAGTTGTCAATCACGCGGCAGAACTGGCCGCCGTACTGGGGATACAGCTCGTCGAACAGTTCGGCCAGCAAGACTGCGTGATTATGATTACGGGCAAAGATGATGCTTTTGCCCGGATGTGAGCCGCTCGCGTCTCGTAGACCGTTCTCCATCAAGTTTCGCAAAATGGCGCGGTTGGTATCCTTGTTGAATACGGTGCGATCCACGTCGGTATCGTCGTAGTCGATGGATTCCGCGTCCTGCTCGTCTTCTTCGAGTTGCTCCCGTTGCTCCTTGGAGAGCTGGCTGTACTTGATGCCTCGTCGCAGGAATTCGGTCGTGTGCGTATAGACCTCGAAGGGCACGAGGTAGGGCGGAACGTGATTGATCGCTTCTTGGTAGCCGAAATATGACGTCGGGTCGCCGTCTTCACAGCCAAAGAGCTTGAAGGTATTGCGAGCAATGAATTTGACCGGCGTAGCCGTCAGCCCGACCTGCAAGGCGTCGAAATAGACAAACAGATCGCGGTAACGGTTGTAGATGCTGCGATGCGATTCATCGGCGATGATGAGGTCGAAATAACCCACATCGAACATTTCATAGCACTGCATCATTGCCGGGTAGGTGGCTAGGTAGATCCGATTGGTCACGTCACCCGCCGTATTTGCGTTGATGTGAATGCGCGGCTCGCCTGGCAGGTATTCCTTGAACACGTCATCCGCTTGCTTGCGCAGTTCGCGCCGGTCACACAGAAAAAGAATGCGCTTGGCCCAGCGTGCGCGCGACAACACATCGCACAGCGATACCGCCACGCGGGTCTTGCCCGTGCCCGTTGCCAACACCACCAGCGCCCTGCGGTAACCGAGGCTGAAACGCTCGCCAATACGTTTAATCGTCTCGAGTTGATACATACGGCCGGCAATCGCGGGTTTGGGCGCGATCGTGTCGAGTGCCAGCTTCTCGCGGCGCTGGAATATCAGGTAGTTCAGGCTTTCCTTTGAGTAGAAGCCAAATAGCTTGCGCGGTGTCTGCTTCTGGGCATCGTCCCAGATATAAATATCAAAACCGTTGGTGTAAAAAATGACGGGGCGCTGGCCGTGTTTTTGCTCGAGGCCATCGGCGTACAGCTTGGCCTGCGTGCGGCCCGCCTCGGCATCCTTAGCCGTACGCTTAGCCTCAATGACGGCCAGCGGCTTGCCATCATCCCCCCAGAGCACATAGTCAGCGTAGCCGATGCCTGTCTTATTGTGGGCCTGGTCAATCTCAATTTCCTGCCCGACCTGATCGGTCGATTTTCCATCTGGGGCAACCTTCCAGCTTGCCGAGATGAGCATCGCGTCGATCAGTCGTTTGCGGGTTGTGGCCTCGTCAAAGGAAAGCTGCGCTACCGCTGCGGAGCCTGCAGACACGAGGTGCTGCAGCTCCTCATCCGTCCGTTTGAATTCGGTTTTCTGCTTTTTGGCTTCTTCGAGCTGCTGGAGAAGCGCCTGCATTCGCTCCTCCTGCTCGGCGATTTGGGCCAACAGACGTTGCCTGTCACGCTCGAGCTTCTTTGAATCTTCTGGCGGCTCAGGCGCCACATATGTAGCTACGGCTGTTGCTTGACCGGCATCGAACGTGACATAGATCCACCTGGCGATATCAAACGCCTCGCGCACCATCGCGAGGGCGGTTGGCGTGGTGCCCTGGTTAGCGTGAACCGCTTTGTTGCCGTGCATGCGCAACGCATGCAGCTTAGTCTGAACGACTGGCGGGACACGGGAGCGGAAAGCATCCTCGTTCAGCAGATCATTCAGATTGGGCTGATAGGGCTTGGGAAGCCTGAACGTCTCATAGACCATATCGACAACCCGCTCTGAAAAAAGCCTGAGCTTTGCGAGGGCGCTCGCAGGGTCGTTGAACGCGTAGTGTTCGGAGAAACCACCCAAGGCAGCGAGATCAGGGCGGCTGTCACGCAGGAATTCGAAATTCCTAGATTGCACGACGCCCCCCTCGGCCGAGGTGGCCAACTTTTCCAGCGTGGATGCGGGGGACAGATGCATAACGTTTCTTCTGCAAATTAATCGAATGCAACACTGTAAGCAATCGCTGTGCCATTACATCCCCACTCCATATTTTTCGAGCCAGTTGGTTAGCGTCTGATAGCTGCCCAGGCCCAGTAACCGCGCCGCTTCCGTCTTGTTCCCGTGGGCTTGTGATATGGCACGTTCCAAGTAGTGACGGGCGACAGTTCCCATTAAATCAGGCAGCAGGAAGCCATCTCCCAACTGTCTACCCAACACAGCGTCAGACTTAGGCGGAATACTCACGGCTAGCGCCTCAGTCACATCCTGAGCCGAAATCTCACCGCCAGGTGCCCAAATCGACGCCCGTAGAAGGGTGTTGTTCAGTTCACGTATGTTGCCCGGCCACGAGTGACCAACTAGAAGCTTTCTTGCGGTAACAGAAAGTTTTTTATTCTGATAGCCGGGCTGGTTTGCCGCCTCCAGATTGATCTTGTCCATCAAGGCGTCGATCAGTAGGGAGATGTCTCCCTCGCGCTCCCGCAGCGATGGAAGAAGCAGCACGCCAACCGCAAGCCGATGAAACAAGTCCTCACGGAAGCGCCCTTGCTGCACTTCAACGGACAGTACTCGATTGGTCGCCGCGACGATGCGCACATTGATTTTCTTGGCCCGCGTCGCGCCTACCCTTGTTACTTCTTGTTCCTGCAAGACGCGGAGTAATCTTACTTGCGATTGCAGAGGAAGCTCGCCGATTTCATCAAGGAATAGCGTTCCGCCGTCCGCCGACTCGAAATAGCCAGCGCGCGCCCCGGCCGCCCCGGTGAAGGCGCCCTTTTCGTGGCCGAACAACTCGGCATCGACCAGTTCACTGGGGATGGCACCGCAGTTCACCGTAATAAACGGGCCAGCAAGGCGCTGGCTAGCCCCATGGATGGCGCGGGCGAAGAGTTCTTTGCCTGTCCCGGATTCGCCCTGGATGAGAACCGGTACATCTCGCAGGGCCAAGCGATGCGCCATTGCGACAACACGCTTCATGGCGGTGCAACGGTGGATGATGCTCGAGAACTCGGGAGATTCTGGTGGCAAGCCTTGAGCCAGCCTTGCAAGTGCCTCATCCGCGGATTTCGTGGCTCCCGGCATAAACTCCGCCGCGAGATCAAACGGCACGGACACGGTCTTGACGCCCGCCTCACGGGAGGACTCGATCAATTCCGCACCGTATTTTGCCTTGGCCAGCAAAATCCAGACTGCGGCCATCGCAGGGGTGCCCGGGCTAAGGTGGAATACTAAAGACTCTCCGGAGGCAGCCTTCTTAATGCCCCCGACCAGCTTTTCTGCCTCCCTGTAGATATCTTCAAAACAGGTCGGGCTGCTCAACTTGACTGTATGGGTTGACACCCCCCCACTGAAGCGCCCCTTCAGCCAATTCGCGTATTTCTGGGTCTTCGATTTGCCGTGATCGGAGAGGATTTCAATGCGCCAAAAATCACGCTCCTGAAGTGCATTAAGTATAGGCCCAGGCTCCGCTGTTGAATCCCCCTCCGCGGCGCGAAGGTCTGTGTTTCCCAACCAGGCGAATAGGATCGGCATGGGGCATAAGAAATCGTGTTTTTAGGTAAAAAACATTGTACTCAACTGCTTGGGTTTTTCCTGTACCCAAATAAAAAGGCCAACCTCTCAGTTGGCCTTTCCAGTCGGAACCCTACAGCGTCCTAGAATTTCTCAAGTGTTGAGAATTTTCCCAACAATTCTGAGAACCTACAACTCAAACATCCAGATTGCGCACACCCAGCGCATTCGTCTCAATGAAATTGCGCCGCGGTTCGACATCGTCGCCCATCAGAGTGGTGAAAATCTGATCGGACGAGATCGCATCCTCGATCTGCACTTTCATCAGACGGCGCACCTTGGGATCCATCGTGGTTTCCCACAGCTGGGCGGGGTTCATCTCGCCCAATCCCTTGTAGCGCTGGATGCTCATGCCGCGTTTGACTTCGGCGAGGAACCAGTCCATCGCTTCGCGGAAGCTCTGCACCGAGGCTTCCTTCTCGCCGCGCTTGGCGCGGGCGCCGAGGCCGATGAGGTCGCGCAGCAGGTCGCCAACCTTGACCAGCTGGTTGTAGTCGCCTGATTCGAGCAGATCGTCCTCAAGGAAATTCACATACGCATTGCCGTGTGCATGGCGGGTGATACGCAGACGATGCGTGTCGGTTTCACTGATGTATTCGGCGGCAATCTCGAATTTCTGGGCATCCAGCGCCGCGCCCAGACTCGCTTCCGCCATCATGGCCGCGTTGCTGTCGGCCAGGGAAAGACGCGGGATGCGCATCAACGCCTGCAGTACGTCGTCGGGCAGCAGGCGAGCGAGGCGTTCGCTGACGGCCTCGGCGAGGAAATATTCGCGCGCCAGGATTTCCAGCGCTTCGCCGGAAATCGGCATGGCTCCGTCCATCGGGGTCAGTTCGGCGTCTTTCATCGCCTCGGCCATCAGGTGCTCCTTCAGCGCATGCTCATCCTTGATGTAGCGCTCGGACCGGCCATGCTTGACCTTGTACAGCGGCGGCTGCGCGATGTAGATGTGGCCGCGCTCGACCAGTTCGGGCATCTGACGGTAGAAGAAGGTCAGCAGCAAGGTGCGGATGTGGGCGCCGTCGACGTCCGCATCGGTCATGATGATGATGCGGTGGTAGCGCAGTTTGTCCGGATTGTAATCGTCCTTGCCGATGCTGGTGCCGAGCGCGGTGATCAGCGTGGCGATTTCCTGGCTACCGATGACCTTGTCGAAGCGCGCGCGCTCGACGTTGAGTATCTTGCCCTTCAAGGGCAGGATCGCCTGGAACTTGCGATCGCGGCCCTGCTTGGCCGAGCCGCCTGCGGAATCGCCCTCGACCAGATAGATCTCGCACAATGCCGGGTCTTTTTCCTGGCAGTCGGCCAGCTTACCGGGCAGGCCGAGGCCGTCCATGACGCCTTTGCGACGGGTGATTTCGCGCGCCTTGCGTGCGGCCTCGCGGGCGCGCGCGGCGTCGACGATCTTGGCGCACAGCAGCTTGGCGTCGTTGGGGTTTTCCAGCAGGAATTCGGCGAGCTTCTGGCCGACCACTTCCTGCACCACCGGCTGCACTTCGCTGGACACCAGCTTGTCCTTGGTCTGGCTGGAAAACTTGGGCTCCGGTACTTTCACCGACAGCACGCAGGTGAGGCCTTCGCGCATGTCGTCGCCGGTGGTCTCGACCTTGGCTTTCTTGGCGACTTCGTTTTCCTCGATGTACTTGTTCAACACCCGCGTCATCGCCATGCGCAGGCCAGTGAGGTGCGTACCGCCGTCGCGTTGCGGAATGTTGTTGGTGAAGCACTGTACGGTCTCAGTATAGCTGTCGTTCCACTGCATGGCGACTTCGACGGTCATGCCGTCCTTCTCGCCGATGGCACTGAAAATCTTCGGGTGCAGCGGATTCTTGAGACGGCTCATGTATTCGACAAAGCCCTTCACACCTCCCGAGTGCGCGAAGTTTTCGCTCTTGCCGTCGCGATGATCGATCAGTTCGATCTTCACGCCGTTGTTGAGGAAGGACAGTTCACGGATACGTTTGGCGAGGATGTCGAAGTGGAATTCGACCTTGCCTACGCCGAAGATTTCCTCGTCGGCCAAAAAGTGCACTTCGGTGCCGCGCCCTTCGGCGTCGCCGACGATCTGCATGGGCGAGACTTCGACGCCGTTCTGGATTTCGATGGGGCGGTCGACGACCTTGCCCTGGTGGAAGGTCATCGCGTATTTCTTGCCGTCTCGACGCACGATCAGTTTGAGCCACTTCGACAGTCCGTTGACGCACGACACGCCGACGCCGTGCAGACCGCCCGATACCTTGTAGCTGTTCTGGTTGAATTTGCCGCCGGCATGCAGCACGGTCATGACGATTTCGGCCGCACTGCGCTTGGGTTCATGCTTGTCGTCGAATTTGACGCCGACCGGAATGCCGCGTCCGTTGTCGGAAATCGAAATCGAGTTGTCGGGGTGGATGATGACCTTGATGTCGTCACACCAACCCGCCAACGCTTCGTCAATGGCGTTGTCGAGCACTTCGAACACCATGTGGTGCAGGCCGGTACCGTCGGACGTATCGCCGATGTACATGCCTGGACGCTTGCGTACGGCTTCCAGTCCTTCCAGCTGCTGGATGCTGTCTTCGTCGTAGCCGCCATTCATGTCGTCGGGCATCGCGTTGTCGGGCTTGTCGCTCATGGTGTTCATACCCCGTATGGGGCGTTCCTGTCGGTTATTGCTAAGGGAATCAGACGTTGTTCCGGCTTAGATGCGCATGGGCATCACGACGTACTTGAAGCCGGCTTCGCCTTCGCTGGTCAGCAGCATGCTGCTGTTGGCGTCGCCCAGGGACAGCGTGATTTCATCGGTATTGACGGCACCCAGGCCATCCAGCAGGTAGGTCACGTTGAAACCGACATCCAGCGGATCACCGTTATAGCTGACCTCGATCTCGTCGGCGGCTTCTTCCTGCTCGTTGTTGTTGCAAACGATACCCAGGGTGTTTTCGCTCATCACCAGGCGGACGCCGCGGAATTTCTCGTTCGACAGGATCGCCGCGCGCTGCAGGGCCTGCATCACGCTCTGACGGTTGGCCTTGAGGTGACGCGGCTGGTTGGTGGGGATGACGCGCTGATAGTCGGGGAATTTACCGTCGACCACTTTGGTCACCAGCTCGGTTCCGGGCAGGGTGATGGTGACCTGATTGGTGCCGATGCGCAGTTCGACCGGATCGTCCACGTCGCCCAATAGTTTGGAAAGCTCGACCACGGTCTTGCGGGGAATGATGACCTCGCGCGCTTCGGCTTCGGTTTCCAGTTGGGTTTCAGCATAGCTCAACCGGTGGCCGTCGGTGGCGACGACGCGTAACTGTTTGCCGTCCAGTACCAGCAACATGCCGTTGAGGTAATACCGGATGTCCTGGCTGGCCATGGCGAACTGCACCAGCTGCAACAGGCGCTTCAGCGTTTTTTGCGGCAGACGGATGGCTTCGCCCAGGCCAACTCCGGTTTCGACCCTCGGAAAATCAGCAGCCGGCAGGGTTTGCAGCGTGAAGCGGGACTTGCCTGCACTGACCACGACCTGGCTGTCCTTGGAGTCGAGCTTGACCTTGGCGGAATCAGGCAACGCACGCACGATGTCGAACAGCTTGCGTGCCGCAATAGTGATGGCGAAATCCTCACCCTCTTGCACATCCAACTGCGTGCTCACCTGCAGCTCCAGGTCGGTCGCCAGCAGGGTCAGCTTGCTGCCTTTTTTCTCCAGCAGGAGATTGGACAGGATGGGGAGGGTATGGCGGCGTTCGACAACCCCGACAACTGCGGTGAGGGAAGCCAGGAGTGTGTTGCGTTCGCTTTGTACTAATAGCATTTATATATTCCTGAGAATCATAATAAAGGCAGCCTAAAACTGGGGGTAAGCCTTCTTACTCAATTAAAACAGCGACTTGTTGCTTGTTTTGGGGTGTGGATAACAGCGGGGAAACACGGGAGGAAAGGGGATGGATTTCCCGCTCTGCCCGCATGACCCGCTTTATCCACATTTCATCCTCAGCCTGTCAGGCTTTGTAACAACACCAGATAATCACGGCCGATGTCGGCCTCGGTCTCGCGTAACTCGGCAACTTTACGACAGGCATGGATCACCGTGGTGTGGTCGCGTCCGCCGAAGGACTCGCCGATTTCCGGCAGGCTCTGGTTGGTGAGCTCCTTGGCCAGCGCCATGGCAATCTGGCGGGGGCGGGCCAGGTTGCGTGTCCGTTTCTTGGAGAACATGTCGGCAACCTTGATCTTGTAGAAGTCGGCGACGGTTTTCTGGATGTTCTCGATCGAGACGATGCGGGAGGTCGAGGCGATGAGGTCGCGCAGCGCCTCTTTGACCAGTTCCAGGGTGATGGGTTTTTCGTGGAAGCGAGAAAAAGCGATCACCCGCTTGAGGGCGCCTTCGAGTTCGCGTACGTTGGAACGCACCTGCTTGGCGATGAAGAAGGCGACGTTTTCATCGAGCTTGACGCTTTCCGCCTGGGCCTTGGCCAGCAGGATCGCGACCCGCATTTCCAGTTCCGGCGGCTCGACGGCCACTGTCAGGCCCCAAGCGAAACGGGATTTCAGGCGGTCGTCGAGGCCACTGATTTCCTTGGGAAAGGTATCGCAGGTGATGACGATCTGTTTCTTGTTTTCGATCAGTGAGTTGAAGACGTAGAAAAACTCTTCCTGGGTACGGTCTTTTTTGGCGAGGAACTGGATGTCGTCGATCAGCAGCAGGTCCAGCGACATGTAGCGCCGCTTCAGATCGTCGAACTGCTTGTTCAGATAGGCCTTTACCACGTCGTCGACGTAATCGTTGGCATGGATGTAGCTGATGCGTGCGTTGGGATTGGCCTGGCGCACGGTGTTGCCGATGGCCTGCAACAGGTGGGTCTTGCCCAGTCCGACGCCGCCGTAGACGAACAGCGGGTTGTAGGCTACGCCGGGATTGTCGGCGATTTGCAGTGCAGCCGCCCGTGCCAACTGGTTGGCGCGGCCGGAAACGAAATTGTCGAAGGTGAAGCCGGGGTTGATGCGCATCCCCATCTGGGCGGGGGCAGGCACGCTGGCAGGTAGCGGGGCAGGCGTAGCGACGGCAGACGGGGCTGTGTGCGTACGCGGAGCACTGGGTTTTTTACCCAGGGCATAGGTGATGGAGACAGGGCGCGCATAGAATTCTTGCGCCCAGCCATCAATATGTTCGGCAAATTTCTCGCGTACCCAGTCCATCACGAAATGATTGGGTGCCAGGATGCGCACCTCGCCGCCAGCATCCTCAAACACGAGGGGTTTGATCCATGTGCTGAACTGCTGCTGGGTCAGATTGGCGCGAAAGCGCTCTTGGCAAAGGTCCCAGAAGGAATCCATAGTCGAGGGGAGAGGGGCGGAAAGCAGCATGGGATTCAAACGCGAATCTTACTCCCCTTCGGCTAGGTTATCCACAGGCAGAGTGCTCCGGACTTGGCAGGGCGTTCGCGCGCGAACTTGACACATCCCCAGGAGGGCGGGTCTAATACGCGGTTTTTCAACAGATTTTTTGTGTTTGGCTCGCCCGCCCTTGCGGGATGGGCCAATGCCTGCCAGAAAGGATATGCCATGAAACGCACTTACCAGCCTTCCACCGTCCGCCGCAAGCGCACCCACGGTTTTCGTGCCCGCATGAAAACCAAGGCGGGCCGTGCCGTGATCAACGCGCGTCGCGCCAAGGGCCGCGCACGTCTGGCCGTCTAATCAACGCGCATCACGACTCAGCGGGTGGCGTGCGCCTCCGCGATGCGCGGCTGGTCGACAAGGCCGATTTTGATCAGGTGTTTGCTGACAATCAACGCGCACGAACGGATTATCTGATGGTGATGGCCCGGCCCAACCAGGTGGGATATCCACGGTTGGGCATGGTCGTTGCCAAGCGACTGCTTGCGCGTGCGGTGGATCGCAACCGCGTCAAACGATGTGTGCGCGAAAGCTTTCGACAGGCTTTGCCGGAACTGCCCGCGTGCGACTTTGTCGTTCGTCTCATTGCCAAGCCGGTCCCGGGCGATGAGGCACGGGATTTGTTGCGCACGTTCGCACGTGCGGGCCATCGAGCCATGGCAAAATGGCCCGCCGTGGTGTCAGGCGAATCCCTGATGGCCACTCCGGAACCTCATCCCAACTCATAGCGTCCCGTTCCATGGATAACCAGCGGCTGATTCTTTTTATTGTCTTTTCCTTTTCCCTGCTTTTGCTGTGGGAAGCCTGGCAGGACAAGCATACTCCCCCGCCGCCAGCCGTCACGGCGACGAACGCCCCGGCCAGCACAAGCACGCCGCCCGTTCCAAGCCAGGGGCTGAACGCTCCCGCCGCCGCACCGGCCCAGACCGGATTTACGAAGGGCGCGCGCGCGGTGGTGGAAACCGATGTGCTGCGTGCCACGATCGATGCCGATGGCGGCGATCTCCGTCAGCTTCAATTGCTGACCTATCGCGAGACAGAAACGCGCAACGAGATCTTCACGCTGTTTGAAGAGGACCCAACCCAGCCTTACTTGGCGCAGAGCGGCCTGCTCGGCAAGGATCTCCCGACGCACCGCAGCGTTTTTCAGTTGAATCCCGGCACCTACCGCCTGACCCGTGGCGCCTCGCAAGTGGAGATCCCGCTGGTGTGGAATGATCCCGCCACGGGCGTGCGCGTCGAGAAGACCTATGTCTTCAAGCGCAACAGCTATGAGATCGCCCTCAGAACACGGGTCATCAACAACGGGACCCAACCTGTCGACCTGACCCCGTATTACCAGTTCACCCGGCATTCCGGCGCCCCGCGTGGCGCATCCTTCTTCCTGCATACGTTTACCGGCCCGGCTTTCTACACGGACGCCAAAAAATTCCAGAAAGTCACGTTCAAAGCCATCCAGGAAGGCAAAGCCGAGTTTGAAAAAACGGCCGACAACGGATGGGTGAGCCTTGTGCAGCATCACTTTGTGGCGGCCTGGCTGCCCGAGGGCAGCGTCAAGCGCGAGTATTACGCACGCGCACTGGGGAATGACCTCTACTCCGCCGGCGTCATTCTGGCGGAGGGCACACTGGCGCCGGGCCAGCAGAAAGTCTTTACCGTGCCCTTGTATGCGGGGCCCCAGACGCAGAAATTGCTCGAAGCGGCCGCCCCCGGTCTGGATCTCGCGCGTGATTACGGCTGGCTGACGCCGTTGGCCTTCCCCATCTACTGGTCGCTGGCAAAAATCGAGCGTTTCGTCGGCAACTGGGGATGGGCCATCATCATCCTGACCATCCTCCTCAAACTGGCGCTGTTCCCGCTGTCGGCTGCCGGTTACAAGTCGATGGCCAAGATGAAGAAACTCACGCCGCGCCTGCAGCAGCTGAAGGAAACCTATGGTGACGACCGCGCCAAGCTGCATCAGGCGATGGCGGAGATGTACAAGACCGAGAAAATCAACCCGCTCGGCGGCTGCTTCCCGATCCTGATCCAGATCCCGGTGTTCATCGCGTTGTACTGGGTGCTGCTGGCCGCAGTGGAAATGCGCGGCGCGCCGTGGCTGGGCTGGATCCACGACCTGACTGCGCCCGATCCTTTCTTTATCCTGCCGATCATCATGGGCATCACGTCGATCCTGCAGGTCAAGCTCAATCCGCAACCGATGGATCCGATGCAGGCCAAGATCATGATGATCATGCCGGTGGCATTTACCGTGATGTTCGTCTTTTTCCCGGCGGGCCTCGTGCTGTACTGGATCGTCAACAACATCCTGTCCATTACCCAGCAATGGGTGATCAACAAACAGGTTCAGGACGGTGGCAAGCCCGCCTCCCGCAAAGCCTGATCTGATTGCGGCCATCGCCACCGCCCCCGGACGCGGTGGCGTGGGTGTAGTACGGGTGTCGGGGGCGGACATCGTCCCGCTTGCGCAAGCCATGCTTGGGCGCGTGCCCGCACCGCGCCATGCGACGTTCTGTCGCTTTCTCGATCGCGATGGCGAAGCCCTCGACGAGGGGATCGCCCTCCATTTTGTCGCCCCCCATTCGTTTACCGGCGAGCACGTCCTGGAACTGCAAGGTCATGGTGGGCCTGTGGTGCTTAACCTGATCCTGCAACGTTGTCTGGAACTCGGTGCGCGGCTGGCCGAGCCGGGCGAATTCTCTCGTCGCGCCTTTCTGAATGGCAGGCTTGACCTGGCCCAGGCCGAGGCGGTGGCCGATCTGATCGACGCGGCCTCCACCGAGGCGGCGCGCTCGGCGGTGCGTTCACTGGCAGGGGCCTTCTCGGCGCGGATCGCGGAACTGGTCGAAGCGCTGACGCGCCTGCGCATGCTGGTCGAGGCTACGCTCGACTTTCCCGAAGAGGAGATCGACTTTCTCAAACAGGCCGATGCCTTCGGGCGCCTCGATGCGATCGACGCCAGCCTGGCCGCGGTGCGGTCGCAGGCGAAGCAGGGCGCGTTGCTGCGCGAGGGTCTGACCGTCGTGCTGATTGGCCAGCCGAACGTGGGCAAGTCGAGTTTGCTGAATCAACTGGCCGGATTCGAGGCCGCGATTGTCACCGAGATCGCCGGCACCACGCGCGATACCGTGCGTGAGGCAATCCAGATCGAGGGTGTGCCGTTGCACATCGTCGATACCGCCGGTCTGCGTGAAACCGACGACACGGTGGAGAAACTCGGCATCGCCCGTACCTGGGCGGCGGCGGAAAGGGCCGACGTGGCGTTGCTGCTGGTGGATACGGCGCATGGCCTCAGCGAGCGCGAGGCGGCGATCCTGGCGCGCTTGCCGCCAGTCGTGCGGCTCACGATCCACAACAAGATCGATGTCACCGGCGAAGCGCCGCGCGTGGCGGGTGACGAGGTCTGGCTTTCCGCCCGGACCGGTGCCGGGATCGATCTCCTGCGCGGCAAGCTGCTGGCATCGGCGGGTTGGCAGGCGGCGGGCGAGGGTACATTCATGGCGCGCGCGCGCCATCTGGATGCGCTGGGCCGTGCCGCCGGCCATCTTGCCGTTGCGCGCGAATCGGCCGGCCAACTGGAATTGTTCGCCGAGGAGCTGCGGCTGGCACAGGCCGCCTTGTCGGAAATCACCGGCGAGTTCACGGCTGACGACCTGTTGGGTGAGATTTTCAGCTCGTTCTGCATCGGAAAGTAAACGACCTTACCTGCCTGCCAGTTCCACTTCGCAAGCGACACGCATTATTTGCCGGCCCCTGCGTGCCTTGGGGAACTCGGCTCGTGTTTACGCTATCCATAAGCCTTTGCTGTTTTCTGCCCTCGACCAGGAATGACCATGATTTCGCTCAAACCCTATTTGCGCGCCGCGCCTTTATTGATCGGCGCCGCCCTGATGCTGGTTGGATGCGGCCCCAAGGTTGATACGCATCCCGGCCAGCCGGTGACGAAGCGCCGCGCATTGTTGCAGGAAACTCTGCGTACGTTTGAGCCGATGGGGATCATGGTGCGCGGCAAAACGCCTTATGTCGCAGCGAAATTCCTTACGCTCGCAGACAAGCTTCAGAGCCTGAGCACTCAGCCGTGGCCCTATTTTCCGCCAGGCAGCACCTACGCGCCGAGTCGTGCCAAACTCGCCGTGTGGCAGCAAGCCGCGCAATTCAAACAGGCGCAGGACACTTACATCAAGGCGGTGTCAGGCCTCGCTGCGATGGCCAAGACCAGCAATCTGGACGCGATCCGCCCAGCCTACACGCACGTGAGCGACAGCTGCGCCGCCTGTCATAAAACGTTTCGAGGGCCATCGGTGTTATGACGCAGCGGTCTGCGCGGGTCAGGGTATGGGATGTGCCGGTAAGGCTGTTTCACTGGCTGCTGCTGGCCTTGTTCGGTTTCTCCTGGTGGAGTGGGGAACAGGGTAACCAATGGATGGAATACCATGGCTGGTCGGGCCTTGCCATCCTTACGCTGGTGCTGTTCCGTATTGGCTGGGGGCTTGTGGGCAGCGACACGGCGCGTTTTGCGCATTTCGTGCGGGGCCCGCGCGTCAGCTACGCGTATTTCCGCAGCGTACTGCAACGCCAGCCCAAGGCCTATCTGGGGCACAACCCGCTGGGCGGATGGATGATCGTGAGTCTGTTGCTGCTGTTGCTGGCGCAAGCGATTACCGGGCTGTTCGGCAACGATGACAGCGACTATGAAGCGCCACTCTCGCATTGGCTCGACCATGGCACCAGCAGCCTCATCACCACCCTGCATACCTACAATTTCGACCTGCTGCTGGGCTTGATCGGCCTGCATGTTGCGGCTGTCCTGGCCCATCAGTTGTTGCGCCGCGACGACATGATCGAAGCGATGTTCACCGGCATAAAGGCGGGGATAGCGGGCACAACGACCGGGCGCCTGGTATCGACCTGGCGGGCATTCGTGCTGTTGGGTTTAACGGCGGCACTTGTTTACGCGCTGCTCTGGATGGGCGGCGGCGCTTCGAATCTATAAGCCGCTTCACGGGCGGGACGAGCCACAGCGCTTTTACCCGGACGCGTCCGCGCTTATGCTTGCAGCGTGTAACTTTCTTCAGGACGGCCAGTCATGCTGACGTGGCGCGGCATCGCCGACGAACTCAGGATCCACCGCACGCGCCTGCTGCAGGCCAATGTCATTGCCCTGCTGGCCGTGGCGGCCGCCGTGCCGGTGCCGCTGCTGCTGCCACTGATGGTGGACGAAGTGCTGCTGCACCATCCGGGTGTCTTCGTGGACAGGATCGGCGCGGTCTTCCCCGCGGCTTGGCACGGGCCGGTTCTGTTCATCGGCGTGACGCTGCTGCTGACAGTCGCGCTCAGGCTGATGTCGATACTGCTCAACGTATGGCAGGGCCGGACGTTTTCCTTGCTGGCCAAGGACGTGGTCTACCGCATCCGGGTGCGGATGCTCGCCCGGCTGTCGCGCATCGCGCTCTCGGAGTTCGAGACGGTGGGAGCGGGCCGGGTCACCTCGCATTTCGTCACGGACTTGAATGCCATCGACAGTTTCCTCGGTGCATCGGTTTCGGGCTTGGTGGTGTCGGTGCTGACCCTGATCGGGGTGGCGGCGGTGCTGTTCTGGATGCACTGGCAACTGGCACTGTTCATCCTGTTGCTGAATCCGGTGGTGATCCTGTTTTCCACCCGCCTCGGCAAACGGGTAAAGGATCTGAAGAGGCACGAAAACCGCGCTTTTGAGGTGTTCCAGGACGCCCTGTCCGAGACCCTCGACGCGCTGACCCAGATCCGGGCGATGAACCGCGAAAAGCATTATCTGATGCGAGTGACAGACAAGGCGGCCGACATTCGTCGGCACGCGGCCGCGTTTGCCTGGAAGTCGGACGCGATGAGCCGGGTCTCGTTCTTCGTGTTCCTTGCCGGCTTCGACGCTTTCCGTGCCGGGGCGATGCTGATGGTGGTGTTTTCCAATCTCACCATCGGCGAGATGCTGGCGGTGTTCGGTTACCTGTGGTTCATGATGACGCCGGTGCAGGAACTGGTGAACCTGCAATATGCCTGGTTCGCCGCCAATGCGGCACTGGGCCGCATCAATGCGCTGCTCGGCCTGCACAGCGAACCGCAGCATTCCGCGCGGTGCGATCCGTTCGCCGACCGACCGACCGTCGGGATCGCGCTCGAGCACGTGAGCTTTGCCTATGCGGATGGCGAGACCGTGCTGGACGACGTCAGCCTCAGTGTGGCGGCGGGTGAAAAGGTGGCGCTGGTCGGGGCCTCCGGGGGCGGCAAGTCGACGCTGGTGCAGGCCTTGCTGGGGCTCTATCCGGTGAAATCCGGCCGGATCCTATATGGGGCGGCGCCGGTCACCGAGATCGGCTGGGAAGCCGTGCGCGAACATGTGGGCGTGGTACTGCAGCACCCGGTACTGTTCAACGACAGCGTGCGCGCCAATCTCACGCTCGGACGCAAAGCCGATGACGCCACGCTGTGGCAGGCGCTGGAGATCGCGCAGTTGAAGGACATCATCGCCGCCCTGCCGCACGGGCTGGATACCATAGTCGGGAAACAGGGGGTGCGGTTGTCAGGCGGACAGCGTCAACGGCTGGCCATTGCACGCATGATCGTCGCCAATCCGCAGATCGTGATCCTCGACGAGGCCACCTCCGCGCTCGACACCGACACCGAACGGCGGCTGCATCAGGCCCTCTCCGGGTTTCTGACCGGCCGCACCACGCTCATCATCGCGCATCGTTTGAGCGCAGTGAAGCAGGCCGACCGCATCCTGGTGTTCGAGAACGGCCGCGTGGTGGAGGAGGGCGCGCACGCCGAGCTGATCGACCGGGGCGGGCTATATCACAAGCTTTACCACCACGCGTAAAAAATGCTGGGGAAAATCAGCGTTTCCTGATACACTCCGCCGAGTTGTGCATACAGCAGTGGGCAGGTCAGGCTTTTGCCGCCGTGCCTCGGGACTGTTCTCACAGCCCCATCGTCTTCGACCTCTCTTTTGTGCCGCCGGGTTTCTTCATCCGGCAGTGGCAAGTCTTGTGGTTGGCGCCGATGTGATCGACGCGACCCGTTGGGCGTTTTTCAAACGCTGCTTATTTCCGGTTCGTAATTGTTGGCCTGTCTGGTTTCGAACCGGGCGCAGGCCGTGTTTGCGCATTGATGCGCACTGAAAAAGGTATTGCCATGAGCTTTTCCGAACTGGGGCTTGATCCCCTCATCCTTAAATCCGTGCTGACCGCTGGCTACGAAACCGCCACGCCCGTTCAGATGCAGGCTATTCCCGCTGCGCTGAGCGGCCGCGACCTGCTGGTGTCGTCGCACACCGGCAGCGGCAAGACGGCGGCCTTCCTGCTGCCTTCGATCCAGCGCATGCTGGCCGAGCCGACCGTCAAGAGCATGGGTCCGCGGGTCCTGGTGCTGACCCCGACGCGTGAACTCGCGCTGCAGGTCGAAAAAGCCGCCATGACCTATGGCAAGGACATGCGCCGCTTCCGCACCGCCTGCCTGGTCGGCGGCGCGCCGTATGGCCTGCAGTTGAAGCGCCTGAGCCAGCCGGTGGATGTCGTGGTGGCCACGCCGGGCCGCCTGATCGACCATCTGGAGCGCGGCAAGATCGACTTTTCGCGCCTGGAAGTGCTGGTGCTGGACGAAGCCGACCGCATGCTGGACATGGGTTTTGTCGACGACATCAAGGCGATCGCCGCGCGCTGCCCGGCCGAACGCCAGACGCTGCTGTTCTCGGCCACGCTTGACGGTGTGGTGGGCAACCTGGCGCGCGAACTGACCCGCGACGCGCAGCGCATCGAGATCGAGGCCGTGCCGCACAAGGAATCCAAGATCGAACAGCGTTTGCTGTTTGCCGACAACATGGACCACAAGAACCGCCTGCTCGACGCGCTGTTGCGTGACGTTGAGATGGTGCAGGCCATCGTGTTCGCCTCCACCAAGCGCAGCACCGAGGAAATCTCCGACCTGCTGGCCGACAGCGGTTTTGCCTCCGACGCACTGCATGGCGACATGCAGCAGGGCCAGCGCAACCGCGCGCTGCAGCGCCTGCGCGAAGGCCGCACCAAGGTGCTGGTGGCGACCGACGTCGCCGCGCGTGGCATCGACGTGGCCAGCATCAGTCATGTCATCAACTTCGACTTGCCGCGCCAGGCCGAGGATTATGTCCACCGCATCGGCCGCACCGGCCGTGCCGGCCGCACCGGCATCGCGGTGAGCTTTGCCGGCATGCGCGAAGGCGGGCTGGTGAAGAACATCGAACGCTACACCGGCAACCGCATCGAGGTGCACACCTTGCCAGGGCTGGAGCCGACCCAGAAGCCGGCCTCCGGGCGCCCGTTGTCGGGTCGTCCGCGCAGCAACAACGGCCCGCGCAGCTTCGGCGACAAGCGGCCCGATGGGCAAAAGCGCAGCTTTGGCGAACGCAGCGAACCGCGCAGCTACGGCGACCGTCCGCCGCGTGGCGACAGCCGTGACAACCGCGACCGCGGTTACCGTGCCGACGCGCGTCCTGGTGGCGACCGTCCTGCCCGCAGCGATGCGCCGCGCGGCAACCGGTTTGAACAGGCTGCCGTGCGCGGCCCGTCCGACGTGCCCCGCATGACCGGCGATCGCCCGCCGCGCCATGAAGGTTTCCGCGGTGCTGACGTGCCGCGCGAGCCGAACGGCGAAGTCAACGGCAATAGCGTCGAATATTGGGAGAAGCGCGAGCGCGAAGCCAAGGCCAAAGCAGCGGCCGCGGCGACCCGCAGCTACGGCAATCGTGCGCCCGGCGCGCGTGCAGGCGCAGCCCAACCACGTGGCAACGACAATCGGGGCGGCACCAACCGCGTCGGCGTACGGGGCCGTTTCAAGGACTGATTGCGCGGACGTCCGGCCAGAGAAAGGGGGCATCTGCCCCCTTTTTTGTTGTCTCTGGCGTATCCGGGTCGCGCCGGGGCGCGGCCGACAGGGGCCAGTCCATTACGACGTGGCCAGATCTGTGAGACGGTTGAAGTGGCAGACCTGGTTCCGGCCATTGTGCTTGGCCGCGTAGAGTGCCTGGTCGGCCTTGTCGAGCAGTTCGGCCAGTATTCGGCGCGTTTCGTGTTTCTGCGTTTGCGGGGTGAGCGTGGCAATGCCGACGCTGGTTGTGATGCGGGTTTTCATGTTTTCGATGGCCGCCACGGCCGCGCGCAGCCGTTCGGCCGCAACCAGGCTTTCCGCTTCGCTCAGTCCGAGCGCGGCCACGACAAATTCCTCGCCGCCATGTCGCGCCACGATGTCGTTATCCCGGGCTGCGGCCTTGAGGGTGGATGCGACGGCTTGCAGGACGCGATCGCCTTCGGCATGGCCGAAGCGGTCGTTGATCTGCTTGAAATGATCCAGATCGATCATCAACAGGGTTGCGTTTTCCTGCCGGCGGTGCGCGGTTTTGAGCATTTGTTCGGCGTATTCGTAAAACGCACGCCAGTTGTACAGGCCGGTCAGGCCGTCATGATTGGCGAGCAGTTCCAGTTCCGCATGCAACCGCCGAAGCTCCGAGGTTTGCCGCGTGAGCGCATCCTGGGCAGCCTTGCGCTCGGTGATGTCGCGTACGACGCAGAGGACCAGTTGGTCGCCATGAAGCAGCATCGGGCTCAGCATGATGTCGACCGGAAACTCGCTGCCGTCCTTGTGCAGGGCGAAAAGCTCGGCATCGCCGCCCATCGGTCGGCTGTGTGCTTCGGCGATATAGCGGGCGCGATGACCGGTATGGCGGGCGGCGAAGCGGGCCGGGATCAGCATTTCGACAGGCTGGTTGACCAGTTCGCTTCGAGCGTAGCCGAACAGGGTCTCCGCCTGCGCGTTTGCCAGAACGATGCGCCCGGTCTGATCGATGACGAACAGGGCGTCGGGTGTGTATTCAAAAATGTGCTGGTAGATTTCCATCGGAGAGATGAGGCGCGAGATTCCGTTAGGCGCAAGGAAGGACAGGGCGGTTGTGATGCTCGGCCGGTCTCCGTGAGGGCTGGTGTTTCCGCCTTGGCGACGTAATATTCGCCTGCTGGAGGGCGGTCGACGGCCTGCGGGAATTTTGTGCCGGAACTGCAAGCGCTGGTGTTGTCTTTACACTGGCGTCCATCAGCATAGCGCTCTTGCGATCCGTCGCATCATGCGAAACTCCGAAAAGGGACTTCTACCCTATGGGAAAGCAGACAACCGGTCAACCTATCGTCGTCCCCGCGGGCTGGCGCTGGGTTGGCGAACGTGGCCTCTGGATCGAGACGGGCGCCATGACATTGGTACGCTACGCATCGTTACTTTCGATGAACTTGCCAGACGTTGAAGACATTATTCCTGCAGATGGCAGCTTGTTGTTGATATTGCGGCGAGCTGCGAGGGTGTCGCCGGAAGTGCGGGCGGCGTTGAGTGCGCCTCTGGACATTGCGCAGACGGCGGTGAAAGGGAAACGACATGAGATCGTCGTCGATTACGGCGGCGCGGCGGGGCCGGATCTGCCGGCATTGGCCAAGCGTGCGGGCATGAGTGCGGCAGCCTATATCGATTGCCACGCCGCGAGGGAGTATACGGTGGCGTTTTTGGGATTCCAGCCCGGATTCCCCTATCTGCAGGGGCTGCCACCCACGCTGCAGGCGGCGCGCCGGGCGTCGCCGCGGCAACAGGTCGCAGCGGGCAGCGTGGCGATCGGCGGACCCTATACCGGGATCTACCCGGCAGGCGGGCCGGGCGGCTGGCATGTCATCGGGCGGACCGACGCGGTGTTGTTCGACCCCGATCGCCCTGCACCGGCCTTGCTGATGCCGGGCGACCGGGTACGTTTCGTTCCCGCATGATCGAGGTTCTGCGTGCAGGTTTGTGCGACCTGGTGATGGATTTGGGGCGCCCGGGCCGGCGGATGCTTGGCGTGCCGGCGAGCGGGGCGGCCGATCCGGCAGCGCTGGCGGCGGCCAACCGCCTGGTGGGTAACGACCCGGCGGCGGCCGGGCTGGAGATTGCGTTGTCCGGGCCGCGACTGCAGTTTCCGCTGGGCGGGGTGGCGGCGCTCACGGGCGCCCGTTTTGCCGCCCGTCGCAGCAGTGGTGCCCCAGTGGCGTGGAATGAGACGCTGGTGATGGCAGCAGGTGAAGTTTTGACCCTGGACCGTCCCGAGACGGGTTGCCGCTGCTGGCTGGCACTGCGTGGCGGGTTGGCTGTGCCGTCGGTGATGGGTAGCCGCAGCACCTTTCTGCCGTCGGGGTTTGGCGGACATTGCGGGCGAGCCCTGCAGGCCGGGGATACCCTGCGCTGCGATGTGCCGGCGAATGAAATGAAACTGCTTCGCGCCAGTCCCCCGGTTGACGAGGCGAAGGGCTGCTTGCGGGTGGTGGCGGGGCCGCAGGCTGGGCAGTTCGATGATGTCGGCTTGGCCGCATTTTTCGGCACGCCATACCGGGTCGATGTGGCATCGGATCGGCGGGGTTTACGCTTGGCCGGGGCGTCGGTCAAGCGTCGCCGGGCCGAGTTGCCGTCGCAGGGCGTGCTGCCCGGCAGCGTACAGGTCCCGCCGGACGGCCAGCCGATCATCCTGGGATGGGATGGGCCGGTGACCGGCGGTTATCCGGTGATCGCCGGCGTGATTACGGCGGACGTGCCCCGGCTGGCGCAATTGAAGCCTGGCGATGCGGTCCGGTTCGTGACGATTGAGGTCGAGGCGGCGCGCAAACTGGCAACAGGGCAGTGGATGTTCAAGGAACTGGCATGATCGAGTTGAATGCGGATATTGGCGAGGGCTGCGATGACGGCGCACTGATGCCGTATCTGTCGCGCGCGTCCATCGCCTGCGGCGGACACACCGGCGATGCTGCGAGCATGGCGGCAGCGTTGCGGCTGGCGGCCGAGCATGGTGTAGCAGTAGGCGCGCATCCGAGTTATCCGGATCGCATCGGATTTGGCCGCCGCGCGCTGGCGGCCTCCGCGGAAGATATTGCGGCCTGGGTCACGCAGCAGACGGAAGCACTGGCCGAACAGGCCGTGCGGCTGGGCCTGCGGCTGGCGCATGTGAAACCGCATGGTGCGCTTTACAACGTGGCGGCACAGGACCGCAATGTGGCCCAGGCCATTGTGCAGGCGGTCGCGGCATTCGACCCCGGTCTGGCACTGGTCGGGTTGGCGGGGTCGCAATTGATCGCTGCCGGCCGGGCGGCTGGACGGATTGTGTTGAATGAAGCGTTTGCCGATCGCCGATACCAATCCAATGGCCAGCTTGTTTCACGTGAAACCGAGGGCGCACTGGTGACCGATCCCGACGCGGCCGCGCAGCAGGCGTGCGCACTTGCGCAGGGAAGGGCCGTTATCGCGCTGGATGGCACGCCCCTCCGGGTTCAGGCTGAAACCCTCTGCTTGCACAGCGACACGCCCCATGCATTAAATATTGCGCGAGCCGTCCATGCGGCCCTCAATCGCGGATAATTCCGCGCTCGTTGTTTCATCGTCCATACCATGCCGCTCCTTACGCTTGACCGACTCGAACTGGCCTACGGCCACTGGCCGCTTCTCGACGGCGCCTCGCTGGTGGTCGAGGCGGGCGAGCGTATCGGCCTGATCGGCCGCAACGGCACGGGCAAATCCAGCCTGCTCAAAATCATCGCCGGCGAGAGCCTGGCGGATGCGGGCGAGGTGTGGCGCGCGCCCGGCTTGAAGCTGGCATATGTGCCGCAGGAACCGCAGTTCCAGGCCGGCCACAGCGTATTCGAGGCAGTGGCGGAGGGCGTCGGCGCGGCACAGACCCTGCTGGCCGAATACCATGCCGTGGCGCATGCCATGGCGGAAGGCGATGAGACGGTCTATGCCGATTTCGAGCGGCTGTCTCATGCATTGGAAGTGGCCGACGCCTGGCGGTTCCACAGCCGGGTGGAAGAAACCCTGCAACGTCTCGGCCTGAATGCCGACGCGGCAGTGGAAACACTGTCCGGCGGCTTGAAAAAGCGGGTGGCGCTGGCGCGAGCGTTGGTGACCGATCCCGAACTGCTGCTGCTGGACGAGCCGACCAACCACCTGGATTTTTCCGCAATCGAATGGCTGGAGGCCCTGCTCAACGACTACCGTGGCGCGCTGCTCTTCATCACCCACGACCGGCGTTTCCTGGACAACGTCGCCAACCGCATCGTCGAGCTCGATCGCGGCCAGTTGCGCGAATACCCGGGCAATTTCAGCGCCTATCAGCTCAAGAAGGCCGAGCAGCTGGAGGTCGAGGCAGTCCACAACCGCAAGTTCGACAAGTTCTGGAAACAGGAAGAGGCCTGGATCCGCAAGGGGGTCGAGGCGCGCCGCACCCGTAACGAAGGCCGGGTGCGCCGGCTGGAAGCCTTGCGCCGCACCCGCGAGGCGCGCATCGCCCATGCAGGGCAGGTGGGCTTCCACATTGACGCTGGCGATCGCTCCGGCAAAGTGGTGGCCGAACTCGATCACGTCACCTACGGTTACGACAACCGCGTGCTGATCCGCGATTTCTCCACGACTATCCTGCGCGGCGACAAGCTGGGCCTCCTGGGCCCCAACGGGGTCGGCAAGACCACGCTGATCCGGCTGATCCTGGGCGAGCTGAAGCCGCAATCGGGCTGGATCAAGCAGGGAACCAAGCTTGAGGTCGCGTATTTCGACCAGTTCCGCAACCAGCTGAACGACGAGGCGACGCTGATCGACACGATTTCGCCTGGCTCCGACTACGTTGAAATCGGCGGCCAGAAAAAGCATGTCATCAGCTATCTGGAAGATTTTTTGTTTCCCGCCGAACGCGCCCGCGCCAAGGTGTCGGCGCTGTCCGGAGGCGAGCGCAACCGGCTGTTGCTGGCACGCCTGTTTGCCCGCCCTGCCAACCTGCTGGTGCTGGACGAGCCGACCAACGATCTCGACATCGATACCCTGGAATTGCTGGAGCAGCTGCTACAAGACTACGGCGGCACCGTCATCATCGTCTCGCACGACCGCGCGTTTCTGGACAACGTCGTTACCCAGTCGATCGCGTTCGAGGGTGAGGGCAAGCTGACCGAGATCGTCGGTGGCTATGCCGACTGGCGCGCCTGGCAGCAACGACAGCGAGTCGCGGCCGAGGCTCCGCGTGGGGCGACCCCCAAGGCGTCTGTCCAGACTGCGCCGGCCAAGCCCGCATCCAAAAGCAAACTCAGTTTCAAAGAGGCACGGGAGCTCGAAGCGCTGCCGGCGCAGATCGAGGCGCTGGAGGCCGAGCAGGCACAGATTGCAGAGCGGCTGGCGGATCCGGCGTTGTATCAAGCGAGTCCGCAGGAGGCTGCGGCGTTGCAGGCACGCTCGGAAGCCATCGAAGCCGGGCTGCTCGAGGCGCTGACACGCTGGGAAATGCTGGAGGCGAAAGCATCTGCTGGTTGAAATGAATTGAGCGGAGGTACAACGGGGCCATGTCTTGCATTGCCTGTTTCACGTGAAACGGAACCCGGCAACGGGTAGAATGGGGGCCATCATGAAATTCCCCGAATCCTTCGATGTCATTGTCGTCGGCGGCGGCCATGCCGGCACCGAGGCCGCGCTGGCGGCCGCGCGCATGGGCGTGAAGACGCTGCTGCTGTCGCACAATATCGAGACCCTGGGCGCCATGTCGTGCAATCCGTCGATCGGTGGCATCGGCAAAGGGCACCTGGTCAAAGAGGTCGACGCGCTCGGCGGCGCAATGGCCTTGGCCACCGACGAGGCTGGGATCCAGTTCCGTACACTCAATTCGTCAAAGGGCCCGGCAGTACGGGCCACCCGCGCCCAAGCCGACCGCGTGCTGTACAAGGCGGCGATCCGGGCACGGCTTGAGAATCAACCCAATCTCACGCTGTTCCAGCAGGCGGTCGATGATCTGGTGCTCGATGGGGACCGCGTCGTCGGCGTGAAAACCCAACTCGACATCGTGTTCAGTGGCCGCGCAGTGGTACTGACCACGGGCACGTTCCTGGCCGGTCTGGTCCATGTCGGCCTGGAAAATTTTCAGGCGGGCCGCATGGGCGACCCACCTGCGGTGTCGCTTGCCACACGACTGCGCGAACTGAATCTGCCCGTGGGACGGCTGAAAACCGGCACCCCGCCGCGTATCGATGGCCGTACCATCGATTACAGCCAGACTCAGGTGCAGCCGGGCGACGATCCGGCGCCCGTGTTTTCCTTCATGGGGCGTGCGGCGATGCATCCCGAGCAGCGCCCGTGCTGGATTACCCACACCACCGCGGAAACGCACGAGATCATCCGCGGCGGCCTTGACCGCTCGCCGATGTACACTGGCGTCATCGAAGGAGTGGGGCCGCGCTACTGCCCGTCGATCGAGGACAAGATCACCCGCTTTGCCGACAAGGCCAGCCACCAGATTTTCCTCGAACCCGAGGGGCTGACCACACACGAGATCTATCCCAACGGCATCTCGACCTCCTTGCCGTTCGACGTTCAACTCGCCATCGTGCGCTCGATCCCGGGACTGGAACAGGCACACATCCTGCGCCCAGGCTACGCTATCGAGTACGATTACTACGATCCGCGTAACCTCAAGGCCTCGCTGGAGACCAAGTCGATCGCCGGGCTTTTCTTCGCCGGACAGATCAACGGCACCACCGGCTATGAGGAGGCCGCCGCTCAGGGTCTACTCGCTGGGATCAACGCGGGCTTGCAGGTGCAGGGGAAAGAGACCTGGAGCCCGGGCCGACATGAGGCTTATCTCGGCGTGCTGGTCGACGACCTCATCACGCGTGGGGTGTCGGAGCCTTATCGTATGTTCACCAGCCGTGCTGAATACCGGCTGCAGTTGCGTGAGGACAATGCCGACATGCGGCTGACTGAAATCGGGCGCGCCCTTGGCGTGGTGGATGAGGTCCGTTGGGACGCGTTCAATCGGAAGAGGGATGCGGTTTCACGTGAAACCGAACGCCTGAAATCGGTCTGGGTCAATCCGACTATTCTGCCTGCCGAGGCCGCCACCCGCCTGATTGGTCAGCCGATCGAGCACGAATACAGCCTGTTCGAATTGCTGCGTCGGCCCAACCTGAGTTACGTGCAGGTGGTGGCCCTGCCGGGCGGCGGCGCAGGAGAGGTTGACGCGTGTGTCACCGAGCAGGTCGAAATCGCCGCCAAATACCAAGGCTACATCGACCGCCAGAACGAGGAAGTCGACAAGCAGCGTGAGCAGGAAGGCCTGCGTCTGCCCGCGGATCTCGACTACAGCCAGTTGACCGGTCTGTCGATGGAGGTTCGCCAGCGCTTGCAGAAGGCGCGCCCCGAAACGCTGGGTCAGGCGTCCCGTTTGCAGGGCATCACCCCGGCAGCGATCTCGGTGCTGCTTGTGTATGCCAAGCGCGGCTTCAAGCCCGACGAGCAGAAGAAAAGCGCATGACACTTCAGACGCAACTCGCGGCGGGAATCGCCGCCCTTGGGCTGGCATTGCCTGCGGATGCCGAGGCGAAGCTGTTGGCGTATCTTGCGCTGCTGGATAAATGGAACCGCGTGTACAACCTGACCGCGGTGCGCGATACCGAGCGTATGGTCAGCCATCATCTGCTCGATTCGCTGGCAGCTGTCCCTTTTTTCCAGGGGGGGCGCGTGCTTGACGTCGGTAGCGGCGGCGGTTTGCCGGGCATTCCGCTGGCGATCGCACGACCGGATTTGCAGGTGACGCTGATCGACAGCATTGCCAAGAAGACCGCTTTCCTGCTGCAGGCCAAAACGGAACTTGGTCTGGATAATCTGAGCGTGGTGACGAATCGGGTGGAGGATTATCGGCCCGAAACGGGGTTCGACCTCATTACCTCGCGGGCATTTTCCGACCTCAGGGAGTTCGTCGCCTTGACTCGCCACCTACTCAAGCCGGCGGGCCGCTGGCTCGCTATGAAGGGCTTATATCCGCACGAAGAGCTTGCCTTATTGCCGGCTGGCGTGAAAGTAAGCGCTGACCATGTATTGGCCGTCCCGGGTCTGGATGCGACCCGCCACTTGATTGTTCTGGAGCCTGTTGAATGAGCCGAATCCTGGCAATTGCCAATCAAAAAGGCGGCGTCGGCAAGACGACGACGGCGGTGAATCTGGCCGCGAGCCTGGCTGAACTTGGACAGCGCGTGCTGCTGGCCGACCTCGATCCGCAGGGCAACGCGACCATGGGGGCGGGTATCGAAAAGCGCACGGCGCTGCCGACCGTCTATCAGATCCTGCTCAATCAGGTGAGCGTGCGCGAGGCGCGGATACGCTCGGAGCCGGGGCATTTTGACGTCATTCCGGCGAACCGCGAACTTGCCGGCGCGGAAATTGATCTGGTGAATCTGGAACAGCGCGACCTCCGGCTGAAAGTCGCGTTGGCACAAGTGGCCGACGACTACGATTTCATCCTGATGGACTGCCCGCCGACCTTGAATCTGCTGACCGTCAATGCCTTTGCTTCCGCGCAATCGGTGCTGATCCCGATGCAGTGCGAATACTACGCCCTGGAAGGACTGACCGATCTGGTGGCCACTATCAAGAAGGTCAAGCAACGCTTGAATCCGTCGATCGAGATCGAGGGGTTGCTGCGGGTGATGTTCGATCCGCGCAGCACGCTGGCGCAGCAGGTGTCGGACCAGATCAAGCAGCATTTCGGCAACAAGGTGTACGACACCGTGATTCCGCGCAACGTGCGACTCGCCGAGGCACCCAGCCACGGCCTGCCCGTGCTGGCCTACGACCGCCAGTGCAAGGGGGCCAGAGCGTATATGGAGCTCGCGGAAGAAACGTTACGACGTGCAGGCATTACAGTGGGGGAGACAGCATAATGGCCAAACTCAAGGGACTCGGGCGCGGACTCGACGCGCTGCTTGGCGGCGAAGACAATGCCGCGCCGCCACAAGGCGACCTGCGCATGATGAAGGTGGGGCAACTGGCGCCCGGCAAATATCAGCCGCGTACCCAGATGGACAGCGAGTCGCTGCAGGAACTCGCCGATTCCATCCGCGCGCAGGGTCTGATGCAGCCGATCCTGGTGCGTGAAGTCGCCGCCGGCTATGAAATCATTGCCGGCGAACGACGCTGGCGTGCGGCGCAACTGGCCGGATTGAACGAAATCCCGGTGCTGGTGCGCGAAGTTGCCGACGATGCGGTGGCGGCGATGGCGCTGATCGAGAACATCCAGCGCGAAGACCTCAATGCCATTGACGAAGCGCATGGTCTGCAGCGCCTGATCCACGAGTTCGGCATGACCCACGATGCGGCTGCACAGGCGGTCGGAAAATCGCGGGCGGCCGTGTCCAACCTGTTGCGCCTGCTGAACCTGTCGCACCCGGTGCAGGATATGCTCACCGCAGGGTTGATCGAGATGGGCCATGCGCGTGCGCTGCTGCCCTTGCATGCAGGCGCACAGCGCGAGTTGGCGCACGAAATCGAAACCAAAGGCCTGTCGGTGCGCGAGGTCGAGCGCCGGGTGGCGCGGTTGAAGGATGTCGCCGCCGCGCCGGCTAGTCAGGCTGTTTCGCGCGACACGCTTCGCCTGGAAGAGGCGCTGTCGGATGCCCTGGGAATGACCGCCCATGTGCGAACCAACAGCAAAGGCAGTGGCAAACTCACACTCCACTTCGCCAGCGCGGAAGAGTTGCAGGGTCTGCTGCAACGTCTGGGAATCCAGTTGTAACGGGCTCGCCAGCAACATCACTACGTACTGAAATTCATCATCAAGCAGCCTGATGATTGCATAGACCGCACTAATTCTAGTATCATAATTGGCTAAATGTTCAACGGCATCACTACCGGCACCCGTCGGGTGGTTCGGGCGCAGTCGGTGCTCGTGTTCGTGGCCGCGCTAAGCGGTACTGCAATTGCAGGTATGGATGCGGGGCTGGCGGCTGCGTATGGCGTGCTCGTCGCGCTGGCCGTGAGCGCGGTGCTGGTCTGGCGTGAGCAGCAGTCAATGGCTCACCCGGAATGGGATCAGCATCGATTGTTGAAGGTGTTTGTTCGCGTCAGCATCGAGCGCTTGGTCCTGCTGGTTGCCTTGTTGGGCCTGGGACTCGGCGTGTTGAAGCTTGACCCGCTGCCCTTGCTGCTTGGCTTGGTGCTGGCCCAGTTTGCCTGGCTGGCTGCTGCGGCAGGCCGAAACGGCAAATAGCCGAAGGGCGAAGTTTTGCCAAGGTTGGTTTTGAATGGGAACGCCCCGCGTGTCCATCCAAAACCCACTTATTGAAATAGATCACTATGGCTACGGAATCCCATTCCTCCGGTGAATACATCAAGCACCACCTGCAAAACCTGACTTACGGACAACTTCCTGACGGCACCTGGGGCTTCGCCCATGGCGCCGCAGAGGCCAAGTCCATGGGCTTCTGGGCGATCAACGTCGACAGCATGCTCTTCTCGATTGGCCTGGGGTTGCTCTTCCTGCTCCTGTTCCGCATGGCGGCCAAAAAGGCGACGACCGGCATTCCGTCCGGCCTGCAAAATTTCGTCGAATGGATCATCGAGTTCATTGATGGTTCCGTGCGCGGCTCTTTCTCGCACCAGAATGCGATGGTCGCTCCGCTGGCTCTCACCGTGTTCATGTGGGTGTTCCTGATGAACCTGATGGACCTGTTCCCGGTCGACTGGTTTCCCTATGCTGCGACGCTGTCGGGCGTGCCGCACCTGAAGATCGTGCCGTCGACCGATCCCAACGTGACCTTCGGCCTGTCGCTATCGATCTTCTTCCTGGTGCTGTACTACAGCGTCAAGATGAAAGGCGCGGGTGGCTTCTTCTCCGAGCTGGCCTTCCAGCCCTTCCCCAAATTCCTGTTCCCGGTCAACCTGCTGCTCGAGGGCGTCGGCCTGATCGCGAAGCCGATCTCGCTGGCCCTGCGTCTCTTCGGCAACATGTACGCCGGCGAAATGATCTTCATCCTGATTGCGCTGATGTTCGGCGGCGGCTGGGTGCTGGCCGTGTTTGGCGGCGCATTGCAGTGGGCGTGGGCGGTGTTCCACATCCTCATCATCACGCTGCAGGCCTTCATCTTCATGACGCTGACCATCGTGTATCTGGACATGGCACACGCTGAGCACCACTAAGCGATCCCCCTGATTCAGTCGTATTTAATTTTCTGGTTTCTTGTTTTCAACTTTAATTTTTACTTCTAGGAGCAACAAATGGAAATGACTCAAGCCGTACTGTACATCGCTGGCGCCCTGATGATGGGCCTGGGCGCGCTCGGTGCAGCCGTCGGTATCGGCATCCTCGGTGGCCGCTTCCTCGAGGGCGCAGCCCGTCAGCCCGAACTGATCCCGATGCTGCGTACCCAGTTCTTCATCGTCATGGGTCTGGTTGACGCTGTGCCGATGATCGCTGTCGGTCTGGCCATGTACGTTCTGTTCGCCGTTGCCGGTTAATTCGCGGGTTGCTACGGAACTTGTCTAACCCCCGTCATTAAAAGGTGCGGATATGAACTTCAACGCAACTTTGATCGGCCAGTCCATCACGTTCATCTTCTTCGTGTGGTTCTGCATGAAGTTCGTGTGGCCGCCGATCATGAATGCGCTCGAAACGCGCAAAAAGCAGATCGCCGACGGCCTGGCCGCGGCCGATCGCGGCAAGCACGAGCTGGAACTGGCCGCCAAGAAGGCCGGCGACAACATGCGCGACGCCAAGGCCCAGGCTGCCGAAGTGATCGCCCAGGCTGAAAAACGCGCGGCGCAGATCATCGAAGAGGCAAAAGTGGCCGCCAAGGAAGAAGGCGATCGTCAACTGGCTGCTGCCCAGGCCAATATTGCACAGGAAACCAACCGTGCGCGCGAAAGCCTGCGCGAGCAGGTGGCTGGGCTGGCTGTGGCTGGCGCGGAGAAAATCCTGCGCCGCGAGGTCAATGCGCAAACCCACGCTGAGCTGCTGGGCCAGCTGAAAGCCGAGCTGTAAACCATGAGCGAACTGTCTACCCTGGCTCGTCCCTACGCCGAAGCGGTATTCCGCATGGCGCAGGGCGAGAATGACCTGGCAGGCTGGTCGAGCCGTGTCGCCACGTTGGCGGCCATCGTTTCGGATGCCCAGGTGGCACGCCTGATCACCGATCCGGCCGTTTCGGCCGAGCGTGTGGCCGGCCTCGTCATCGACGTCGCCGGTAGCGATCTCGGCGAACGCGGCGCCAACTTCGTCAAGGTGCTGGCCGAGAACGACCGCTTGTCGCTGCTGCCGGAAGTCGGCACACAATTCGAGACGCTGAAGGCCAACGCCGAAGGCACCCTCGAGGCCACCATCACCAGCGCGCAGGAACTGACGCAGGCGCAGGTTGACGATCTGGTCGCCGGACTCAAGGCCAAATTCAACCGCTCAGTGAATGTGCAGGTTGCGGTCGATCCCGAACTGATCGGCGGCGCGGTGATCGCCATCGGCGACCAGGTGATAGACGGCTCGGTTAAGGGACGGCTGCAGCGCATGGCTTTCGCGCTGCAAGGCTAATCACGAACTCAAAATTATCGGAACCTCACGGTTCGGAGAACAGACATGCAATTGAATCCAAGCGAAATCAGCGAACTGATTAAAGCCAAGATCGAGAACCTTGGTGCGTCGAGCGAACTGCGCACCCAAGGCACGATCGTGTCCGTCACTGACGGCATCGTCCGCATTCATGGTTTGTCCGACGTGATGTCGGGTGAAATGATCGAAATGCCGGGCAACACCTTCGGCGTGGCGCTCAACCTCGAGCGTGACTCTGTCGGTGCCGTGATCCTGGGCGATTACGAACACATCACAGAAGGCGACGTGGCCAAGTGCACCGGCCGCATTCTCGAAGTGCCTGTCGGCCGTGGCCTGCTGGGCCGCGTGGTGAACTCGCTGGGGCAGCCAATCGACGGCAAGGGCCCGATCGCCGCCGACACCACCATGCCGATCGAGCGCATCGCGCCCGGCGTGATCGAACGCAAATCGGTCGACCAGCCGGTGCAGACCGGCCTCAAGTCGATCGACGCCATGGTTCCCGTCGGCCGCGGCCAGCGCGAACTGATCATCGGCGACCGCCAGACCGGCAAGACCGCCGTCGCGATCGACGCCATCATCAACCAGAAGGGCACCGGCGTGAAGTGTATCTACGTCGCCATCGGCCAGAAGGCTTCTTCGGTGGCCAACGTGGTGCGCAAGCTGGAAGAGCATGGCGCGATGGATCACACCATCGTGGTTGCCGCGACCGCGTCCGACGCTGCTGCGATGCAGTACATCGCCCCGTACTCCGGTTGCACCATGGGCGAATTCTTCCGCGATATCGGTGAAGATGCGCTGATCGTGTACGACGATCTGACCAAGCAGGCCTGGGCCTACCGTCAGGTGTCGCTGCTGCTGCGCCGTCCGCCGGGCCGCGAAGCCTACCCTGGCGACGTGTTCTACCTGCACTCGCGTCTGCTGGAGCGTGCCGCGCGCGTCAACGCCGACTACGTCGAGAAAATCACCAACGGCGCCGTCAAGGGCAAGACCGGTTCGCTGACCGCGCTGCCGATCATCGAAACGCAGGCCGGCGACGTCTCCGCCTTCGTGCCGACCAACGTGATCTCGATTACCGACGGCCAGATCTTCCTGGAAACCGACCTCTTCAACGCCGGTATCCGTCCCGCGATCAACGCCGGCCTGTCGGTGTCCCGCGTCGGCGGCGCCGCGCAGACCAAGGTGATCAAGAAGCTTGGCGGCGGTGTCCGTCTGGCACTGGCGCAGTACCGCGAACTTGCGGCCTTCGCCCAGTTCGCGTCCGACCTCGACGAAGCCACCCGCAAGCAGCTGGAGCGCGGCCGCCGCGTGACCGAACTGATGAAGCAGGCGCAGTACTCGCCGATGTCGGTGTCGCAGATGGCGCTGACCCTGTTCGCCGTCAACAAGGGCTACATGGATGACGTCGAAGTCAGCAAGATCCTGCCGTTCGAATCCGCCTTGATGGCATTCATGAAATCCAAGTACGCCAGCATCATGGACACCATCGAAACCAGCGGCAACCTGGATGATGCGACCGAAAAGGCGCTCACCGCCGCGGTGGACGAGTTCAAGAAAACCGGCGTCTATTGATAGACCGCGCTGATTAGTTAGGAGCCACTATGGCAGCCGGAAAAGAGATACGGACCAAGATCAAGAGCGTGGAAAACACGCGCAAGATCACCAAGGCCATGGAAATGGTCGCGGCATCCAAGATGCGCAAGGCGCAGGAGCGCATGAAGGCCGCGCGTCCCTACGCCGAGAAAATCGCCCGAGTGGCGACGCACTTGGCGTATGCGCACACGGAATACAAGCATCCTTTTGTGATTGCGCGTGAAAACGTCAAGCGCGTCGGTGTCATTGTCATCAGCTCGGACAAAGGTCTGTGCGGTGGACTCAATACCAACGCCTTTCGTGTGGTGGTGAGCCAGATGAAGCAGTGGGAAGCCGCCGGCGTCGGCATCGACGTCACCGCGATCGGCAACAAGAGCCTGGGTTTCATGCAGCGCCTCGGTGCCAATGTGGTGTCGCAACTGACCGGAATCGGTGATACACCGCACATGGACAAGCTGATCGGACCGGTCAAGGTCATGCTGGATGCGTATCTGGAAGGCAAGATCGACGCGCTTTATATCGTCTACAACCGCTTCGTGAATACCATGAAGCAGGAACCGACGCTGACCCAACTGCTGCCACTGGCGCAAATGGAAGACACGGAAGAAGCCAGCCTGAAAACGCACTGGGACTACATCTACGAACCCGATGCCAAGCCGGTCGTCGACGGCATGCTGATGCGCTACATCGAATCGCTGGTGTATCAGGGCGTGGCGGAGAACATCGCGTGCGAACAGTCGGCACGGATGGTGGCGATGAAGGCCGCGTCCGACAACGCAAAAGACGTGATCGGCGAGCTGAAACTGGTTTACAACAAGACCCGCCAGGCCGCGATTACCAAGGAACTGTCGGAAATCGTAGCGGGCGCAGCAGCGGTTTGAGCGCGCGGCATACAGAATTTAATTGATTAGGAAATCAACATGAGCAACGGAAAAATTGTTCAGATCATCGGTGCCGTGGTGGACGTGGAATTTTCACGTGATTCCATGCCCAAGGTCTTCGAAGCACTGAAAATGCAGACTCCCGAGCTGACCCTCGAAGTCCAGCAGCAGCTCGGCGACGGCGTGGTGCGTGCCATTGCAATGGGCTCTACGGACGGCTTGCGCCGTGGCATGGACGTGCTGGCCACCGGCAACCCGATTCTGGTGCCGGTCGGCCAGGCGACCCTGGGCCGCATCATGAACGTGCTGGGCACGCCGATCGATGAAGCTGGTCCGGTCAACGCCGAAAAGCACATGCCGATTCACCGCAAGCCTCCCGCCTATGCGGATCAGGCTGCCGCCGTGGAAATCCTCGAAACCGGCATCAAGGTGATCGACCTGATCATGCCGATCGCCAAGGGCGGCAAGGTTGGCCTGTTCGGCGGTGCCGGCGTGGGCAAGACCGTGACGCTGATGGAACTGATCCGCAACATCGCCGTGCAGCATAGCGGTTTCTCGGTGTTTGCCGGCGTCGGCGAACGTACCCGCGAAGGCAACGACTTCTATCACGAGATGAAAGAAGGCGGCGTGCTGGACAAGGTCGCGCTGGTGTACGGCCAGATGAACGAACCGCCGGGCAACCGTCTGCGCGTCGCGCTGACCGGCCTGACCATGGCCGAATACTTCCGCGACGAAGGCCGCGACGTGCTGCTGTTCGTCGACAATATCTACCGCTACACCCTGGCCGGTACCGAAGTGTCCGCGCTGCTTGGCCGGATGCCGTCCGCGGTGGGTTACCAGCCGACGCTGGCCGACGAAATGGGCCGCTTGCAGGAGCGCATCACCTCGACCCGCACCGGCTCGATTACGTCCTTCCAGGCCGTTTACGTGCCGGCGGACGACCTGACCGACCCGTCGCCCGCGACCACCTTCGCCCACCTCGACGCAACCCTGGTGCTGTCGCGCCAGGTTGCCGAACTCGGCATCTACCCCGCGGTGGATCCGCTCGACTCGACCTCGCGGATTCTCGATCCACAGGTTGTCGGCGAGGAGCACTACGGCGTCGCCCGTGCGGTTCAGGGCACCCTGCAGAAGTACAAGGAACTACGCGACATCATCGCGATTCTGGGCATGGACGAACTGTCGCCGGAAGACAAGCTGGCGGTGTCCCGCGCGCGGAAAATCCAGCGCTTCCTGTCGCAGCCCTTCTTCGTTGCCGAAGTGTTCACCGGCGCGCCCGGCAAGTATGTCACGCTGAAAGAGACCATTGCGGGCTTCAAGGCGATCGTCGAAGGCGAATACGACCATCTGCCCGAACAGGCTTTCTACATGGTCGGTGCGATCGAAGAAGCCGTCGAAAAGGCGAAGACGATTCAGTAAAAGCGCAGGCGGGAGACCGGGCGTAGATCAGAAATCTCCCCTGTCTCTTGAAACCTGGCCCATACGAGGTTAAAACATGGCCATGACCATTCACGTCGACATCGTCAGCGCAGAAAAATCGCTCTACTCCGGCATCGCCGAAGTGGTGATTGCCCCTGGTCAGCGTGGCGAGCTCGGCATCTACCCGCGTCACACGCCGCTTCTGACCACGCTCAAGCCGGGTGCGGTGCGCATCAAAGTGCCGAACCAGGCAGAAGAAGAACTGGTCTACGTGTCCGGCGGCATTCTCGAAGTGCAGCCACATATTGTCACCATCCTGTCCGACTCCGCCATTCGCGGAGCCGACCTTGACGAGGCCAAGGCGCTCGAGGCCAAGCGCGCCGCCGAGGAAGCGATGAAGGACAAGGCCGCCACGCTCGACTATGCGCAAGCGCAAGCCGAACTGGCCCAGGCCGTTGCCCAGCTGGCGGCAATCAAGAAGCTGCGCAAGCTGACTTGATCCGCTGGTGTTTTTGACGTAAAAAAAGGCAACCTCCGGGTTGCCCTTTTTGCTGGCAGGAACATGCCGCCCTGCCATTTGCGGACTCGAGTGTTAGCTGTCGTCCACACAGGAGTTATGCGTAGACACGTCATGACACATCCCGTACTTGATCCCCGGCTCGGCGTTGAGTGCACGTATGGCGATCCGGTCACGTGGCGCGAAGCGCTGGATCTGTTGTACGACCTGTTGCCGGAATATGCCGACAATCTCAGCGCGGCCCTGGAGGCGGGGGATACCGTACGCATGCACAGCGTGGCGCATGGCCTGTCGGGTGCGTCCAGTTATTGCGGGACCGTCGCCGTACACGCTTCAGCCAAGCAACTGGAGGAATTATGCCTGTACGAAAATGCCAGCGCTCTCGCTGAGGCGGTGAACACGGTACTTCACAATATCGGCCGTCTGATGCACTTGAGGCAATCGGGGCTGCCGGCGGCGGATGGCGACCCCATCTATTGAATGAATCGGCAGAGCGCCGAAAGGATGCTTATCGGCAGCAACGCGTGACGGCTTCCAATACGCGCGCTGCGCTGAACGGCTTGACGATGAAGCCGTCGGCGCCATGGGCATGCGCCTTTTGTACGTTGCCTACCGTCGAGTCCGAACTGATCATGACGACGGCAAGGCCTGGTATGGCATGCCGGGCGTGCTGAAGCGTTTCAAAGCCATCCATCTCCTGCATGTTGATATCCAGAAAAAGGATGTCGGGAATCTCAGCGGCACACTTTTGCAACGCTTCCTTGCCGTTGCAGGCTTCGCCGACGACTTCGACGTTGTGCTGGCGCAATAGCGTGCGCAGAAGATGACGGGTCACGCTGTCGTCATCGGCAATGATGGCTTTGATCGGCCGTATCTTCATGGAGTCTTTATACGGTATACAACGCAAGATTTTAACTGCTTTTTTTGACTATGTTTTTACAGGTTGGCAGGTGGTCCATGTGTCGGAGCCGGCAGCCCCTCGGATTATGTAAGGCGCGATCGGTGCAACCCATACCCAGGATTTGATCGCCCACACGGAGGGGCGACAGGGGATCTGCGTTGACGGAGTGTCCCCATGATAAAGTCTGGCGACTGGCCGGCAACTGAAGTCAGTGAATGCACTAGATTGGTAATGTGCACGCAGGATTGGGACATGCCAGTCGTCCGCTTCCGTAATGTACATTCAGGGGAATACGAAAATCACGAGTATTTTCGTTTCTGTGTTTTTTAGATAATCAAAGGAATATCAAATATGCGAACAACCCGTCTACTTCTTTGTGCCAGTGCGGCTACGCTCATGTCTGCCGGCGTGATCTCGGCCCAAGCTGCCCAAGGTGTTTTCTACGATCCCAGCAACGCAGCGAGTTCGACCGGGAAAACGATCGGTTACGAGCTCTACAGGACCATTGGTTGTCCGGGCAAGCAGCTTCTGGATCAGCCCTGCGCTGTGCCCAAGGAAGTCGACAGCGACGGCGACGGTGTCGTCGACAGCAAGGACAAATGCCCCGATACGCCGGCCGGCCGCAAGGTCAACGCCGATGGATGCGAACTGGACAGTGACGGCGATGGGATTGTGGATGGCGATGACAAGTGCCCCACAGTTTATGCCAAAACAGACGATGGCTGCCCAGCGGTTGTGGCCGCGCCTGCTGCCCCGGTCGCACCTGTTGCCGCCCCGGCTCCCAAAAAGCTGGTATTGAACGACGTCAATTTCAATTACGATAAAGCCACCCTGCGGCCGGAAGCGCACGCTACCCTGGATGAAGCGGTAGCCAGCTTGAAGGAGTGGGGCGACGGTAAAGTGGAAATTGCGGGCCATACCGACAGTCGGGGAACCGCAGCTTACAATATGCGCCTCTCGCTCCACCGCGCAGAAGCGGTACGCGATTACCTGGTCAGCAAGGGGATCGCGGCAGACCGCCTGGTGGTCAAGGCTTATGGCGAATCCCAGCCGGTCGCCGACAATAAGACGGAGGACGGCCGCTTCAAGAACCGCCGGGTCGAATTGCAGCCGCTCAATTGAACTCGTTGCGGAAACGTGAGCCGGCTACGGAGCGCTGACCCCGTATCGCTGGTAGACGATCCCACGTGCGAAAACAGAAAAGGCAACCTGCGGGTTGCCTTTTCATTTTGACGGCCCCGTACAGGCTTTATACTTGGCGCGCGATTTGCTCTCATTCTGCTGATGCGATTCACACACCCGGACGACCCGAATGCATTCCAAGCTTGAAATCCTGATACTCGCGGCGGGCAAGGGCACCCGGATGCGGTCCGACCTGCCCAAGGTGCTGCACAAGCTGGCCGGCAAACCCCTGCTTGGCCATGTCGTGGATACGGCCCATGCGCTGGGTGCGGCCCAAACCTGCGTCGTCTACGGCTTTGGCGGCGAGGCCGTGCCGCTGGCGATGGCTGACGACAAACTGACGTTTGTGCTACAGGCCGAACAGCATGGCACCGGCCATGCAGTGAAGCAGGCGTTGCCGCAGCTGTCCGACGACAGTGTGACGCTGGTGTTGTATGGCGACGTGCCGTTGACGCATACGCGTACCTTGCGACCGCTCGTGACCGCAGCGCAGACTGGCAAACTGGGACTCCTCACGGTCAAACTGGCGCAGCCCGACGGCTACGGGCGCATCGTGCGGGATGCCGACGGCCGGGTACGGCGCATCGTCGAGCACAAGGACGCGACTCCTGCCGAGCGGGCGATCCATGAAGTCAACACCGGCATCCTTGCGGTAGAGACCCGCCATCTCAGGCGGTGGATCGATGAACTGAAGAACGACAACGCGCAAGGTGAGTACTACCTCACCGACATCATCGCACTGGCGGTGCGCGATGGCCTGACGGTGGAAACCGACCATCCGGCATTTCAATGGGAAGTGCTCGGCGTCAACAGCAAGGCCCAGTTGGCCGAACTCGAACGCATTCACCAGGGCGAGATCGCGCGGGCACTGCTCGACGCCGGCGTCACCTTGATGGACCCGGCCCGACTCGACGTGCGCGGCACGTTGACATGCGGGCGCGACGTCGTGATCGACGTCAATTGCGTATTCGAAGGCCTTGTGGAATTGGGCGACAGCGTGCAAGTGGGCGCTAACTGCGTGCTGCGCAACGTCAAGGTGGCGGCCGGCACGCGCATCGACGCGTTCACCCTGGTCGACGATGCCGTCATCGGCGAGGCCAACCGGCTGGGGCCGTTCTCGCGCATTCGCCCGGGCACGTCCCTGGCGCGCGACGTCCACGTCGGCAACTTCGTCGAGATCAAGAACAGCCAGATCGACGACGGCTCCAAGATCAACCATCTGTCCTACGTCGGCGACACCACCATGGGCAAGCGTGTCAACATCGGCGCGGGCACCATCACCTGCAATTACGATGGCGCCAACAAGCACCGCACGGTCATCGAGGACGATGTTTTCGTGGGATCCGACACGCAACTGGTGGCGCCTGTCACTGTCGGCCAGGGCGCGACGCTGGGCGCGGGCACGACGCTGACGCGCGATGCCCCCGCCGGTGAGCTGACGTTATCGCGGGCGAAGCAGCTCACCGTCAATGGCTGGAAACGGCCGGTCAAACAGAAAAAGGAAGGCTAGGTATGTGCGGCATAGTCGGCGCGGTGGCGCAGCGTAACGTTGTCCCCATTCTGCTCGAGGGCCTGCGGCGGCTGGAATACCGCGGTTACGATTCGGCCGGCCTCGTCACCATCAATGGCGGCCTCAAGCGGGTGCGTAGCGTCGGTCGCGTTGCGGGCCTGGCCGAAGCGTGCGCCGCCCAGCAGGTATACGGCAACCTCGGTATTGCGCACACCCGCTGGGCCACGCACGGCGCGCCGTCGGAGGCCAATGCACATCCGCACGTCAGCGGCCGCCTCGCCGTGGTGCACAACGGCATCATCGAAAACCACGAAGCCCTGCGTACGCGTCTGAAGGCGGAAGGTTTCGTCTTCACGTCGGAAACCGATACCGAGGTCATTGCGCACCTGATCGAGCATTACTTCCGGCAGTCGAAGGATCTGCTGGCGGCTACCCGTACGGCGGTGGCCGAGCTGGAAGGTGCGTATGCCATCGGCGTGGTGAGCGAGGACGCGCCCAATCGCCTGGTGTGCGCGCGCAAGGGCAGCCCGCTGCTGATCGGTCTCGGCATCGAGGAGAACTTCATCGCCTCCGACGTCTCGGCCTTGCTGCCGGTGACCCAACGCGTGATGTACCTGGAAGAGGGCGACGTCGCCGATATCGGACTGCTGGCGGTGACGGTATACGACGCTGCGGGCCGCAAGGCCGACCGCAGCATCCATGTATCCGAACTGTCGGCCGACATGGCCGAGCTCGGCAATTACCGCCACTTCATGCAGAAGGAAATCCATGAGCAGCCGCGTGCGCTCACCGATACCCTGCTGACTGCGGTGGCACAGGATCGCGTCCAGCCCGAATGGTTCGGCTTCGATGCCGCCGACGTGTTGGGCCAGGTGAATTCGGTGACCTTCCTCGCCTGTGGCACCAGTTATCATGCCGCGAAAGTGGCCACCTACTGGCTGGAGGAGATCGCCGGCATCCCGGCCTATGCGGAAATCGCCAGCGAATACCGTTATCGCACCAGCGTGCCGAACCCCGACGCGCTGATCGTCACCATCTCGCAGTCGGGCGAAACGGCTGACACGCTGGCGGCGTTGAACCACGCCATCTCGCTTGGCCAGAACAAGACGCTGACCATCTGCAACGTGGCGGAATCAGCGCTGACGCGCACTTCGCGGCTCAAGTTCCTGACGCGTGCCGGGCCGGAAATCGGCGTAGCCTCGACCAAGGCCTTCACCACCCAACTGGCGGGCCTGTTCCTGCTGACGCTGGTACTCGCCAAGCTACGCGGCCGACTGACGCCTGAGCAGGAGACGGCCCACCTTGCGGCGTTGCGCAGCCTGCCGAACAAGCTGCAGCAGGTACTGGCGCTGGAGCCGCAGGTCGAAGCCTGGTCGCAGCGCTTCGCCAACAAGCACCACGCGCTCTTCCTCGGCCGCGGCGTGCACTACCCGATTGCGCTCGAAGGCGCGCTGAAATTGAAGGAAATTTCCTACATTCATGCCGAAGCCTACCCGGCGGGCGAGCTCAAGCATGGCCCGCTGGCGCTGGTCGACGAAGACATGCCGGTGATCACCATCGCGCCCAACGACCAGTTGATCGAGAAGTTGAAGTCGAACATGCAGGAAGTGCGGGCGCGCGGCGGCGAATTGTATGTGTTCGCCGACGGCGATGTGCATATCGAGGAATCGGCCTTCGTGCATGTCATCCGACTCCCGGGCGGCAGCAACGGCGTGTTGTCGCCGATCCTGCATACCGTGCCGCTGCAGCTGTTGTCGTATCATGCCGCCCTGCAAAAAGGCACGGACGTCGACAAGCCGCGGAACCTGGCGAAATCCGTGACCGTGGAGTAGGCGCGACCACCCACAAAAAAGCGCGGCTGCATGGCCGCGCTTTTTTGTGGGTGGCTTTTGCCTAGTGCCGCTTGCGGTCTTCTTTCAACGCCAGGGTGGCGACCTGGACACGATTGCGCAGGCCGAGCTTTTCCATGATGTTGCGCAGGTGGTTGCGCACGGTGTTTTCCGACAGGGTCATCTTGTAGGCGATGGCCTTGTTGGAAAGTCCTTCCTTCACATGGTCGACGATTTCCATTTCCCGCGCGGTCAGCGCCGACAGGGCATTGTTGTTGAGTTCGCCGCGTGCCATCTTCTGCATGATGTTGAGCGGAAAACTGCTCTGGCCGTCGCACACGCTGCGGATGGCGGCCAGGACCTGCTCGGGATCGCTGGATTTGACGACGTAGCCGTCGACACCGGAAGAAATGGCCTCGGAGATTTCCTCGTCGGAGTCGGCAATGGTCAGCATGATGACCTTGATGCCCAGATCGCGTAGATCGGAGACCAGATCGAGGCCGTCGGCATCGGGGAGGGAGCGATCAAGCAGTGCCGCGTCGGCCCGGTTGCCGGCTTCGATCCACGCACGCAATTCGGCGGCGTTGGCCAGTTGCGCGGTGAGGCGCAGGTCCGGCTCCTGCTCGATATAGCCCGCCACACCCATGCGCAGGAGCGGATGATCGTCGATGAGGATGAGGTTCAGGGGGGCAGGCATTGCTTCTCCGATGCGTTGTGCGATGCACATTATGTTGGCAGATTGCGCGGTTTGCGTGGCGCTTTTTCGAAAACTGCATCATAGACCGGAATGGGGAGCCATTTCAGCATCCGCGCCACCCAGGCCATCTGCCAGGGGATCACCGTGGAACGGCGGCGGCGGGCGATGCAGCGGACCACTTTGGCGGCAGCGGCCGGCGCCGTCATCCTGAAAGGCATGGCATAGGGATTGACCTGCGTCATGGGCGTATCGATATAGCCTGGCGCCACCGTGACCACGGCAATGCCACGCGCTTTCAATTCGAGCCGCAGGGCTTCAAGATAGACCGTGGCGGCCGCCTTGGATGCCGAGTAGGCGCCGCCGCCCGGCAGCCCGCGTATTCCGGCCACGCTGGAAATGCCGCACAATACGCCGCCGGGCGACATGGCGCCGATGAAAGGCTGAAAGGTGTGCACCAGCCCCAGCACGTTGGTGTCCATGACTGCGCGGAATGTCGGGGCGTCTTCCGCGAATTCGGTGAGCGTGCCGACGCTGATCCCGGCCGCTGCGATGACGATGTCGGGTGCGCCGACTTCGTTCAAAAATGTTATGGCAGCCCGCTGCATGGCTGTCGCGTCGCGCACATCGGCCTGATAGAGGTGCGCATCCAGCCCGGCGGCGATGCTTTGCAAGCCACCCGGGTGGCGCCCGGCCAGCCCCAGTTGCGCGCCTGCTGCGCCATAGTGTCGCGCCAGCGCAGCACCCAGGCCGGAACTGGCCCCGGTGATGAAAACCCGCAAGGGCCTATTCGCTACCTTGAGTGGGACGGGCGGCAACAGACTTACTTCGCGGGTTTCTTGCCGCCGCGCTCATCGCGTGCCTTGACGATCAGCTGGTCGAGAACCTCGAACAGACGGGGTTCGCTGCCGGTCATCGACTCCGCGGTGGTGTATTTGCCGTCGATGATGAAGGCCGGCACGCCCGTGATGCCGTAGGTGGAGGCAAGCCGTGCGCCCTGCGTGGCCTTGGACTGGATGGAGAACGAGCTGTAGAGGCTTTCGAATTTCTTGCGGTCCACGCCCTGCTTTGCGATCCAGCTGCCCAGCACGGCCGGATCGTCGAGGTTGAGGTTGTCCACGTGATAGGCGTCGAATACCTTGCGATGCAGGCGACTCAGTAGACCCATCTGCTCAAGCGTGTAATAGATTTTTGCACCGGGCATCCAGTCGTCGCGGAATACGGCCGGCACACGGCGAACCTGGGCATCCTTGGGCAGCTTCTTCAGCCACGCATTGAGACCGGGTTCAAGCGCGTTGCAATGCGGACAGCGATACCAGAAGAACTCCAGCACCTCGATCTTCTTACCGGTCGCAACCGGCTGCGGCACGCTGACGCGTGTGTAGTCGCGCCCTTCGAACATCTCCTCCGGCGCGGCAATGGCAGACAAGGACAAAATAGCGGCGGCAAAAAAAGCCAAAGTGCGGGCAAACATCAAGGCGTCTCCTGTTGAGTGGGAACTTCTTTGACCAGTGTGACCGGGATATTGTTCTGCGCGAGCAGGCTGCGGGTACGGTTTGCCTCGTCTGCGGTGTGGAACGGGCCGATGCGTACTCGGTGCAGCACGCCCTTGTTGGGGACCTCGCTGGTCTGTATGACCGCCTCGACACCCAGCAAGGCCAGTTGGGCCTTCAGGTTGTCGGCTTCGTCGGCCCGCTGGAACGCGCCTGCCTGCAGATAAAGCCGGGGTGCGGTGTTGGCGGGGGCCGCTGTGGGGGGCAGCGCACTCGACGTGTTGTCCGGCAGCACCTTGTAGAAATCGAAGCTGGGGGCGGTTTCCGGCGTAGGGGATGCCGGCGTAACGGGCTTGCTGGGGGTGTTTGCCGGTTTGCCGAGCTTGAACGGGTTGGAATCGGTTGCCCACAGCGCCACGCCTACGGCGAGGATTGCGCCGATGATGAGACCGATCAGCACGCCGGTGAAAATGGAACTACCGCCTGAGCGGCCGGATTTGCGGGAAGCGGGTTTTGCCATGACTACATTTTCTCCGGGGCGGATACGCCGAGCAAGGCCAGGCCGTTGACGATTGCAATGCGCGTGGCGTCAGCCAGAGACAGTCGGGCAAGTTTCGTCGACGCGTCGTCGACCAGGAATTTTTCGGCGTTGTACCAGGAATGGAAATCGCCCGCCAGCATCTGCAGGTAATGCACCAGCAGGTGCGGCGCCAGTTCGCGTGCAGCAGTGGAGACCGTTTCCGGGTATTCGGCCAGGCGCTGCAAAAGGGCCAGTTCATGCTGGGCGGTCAGCGGCGCAAGGTCGGCGCCATCGAGCGCATCGGACATGCCGCCCCATTCCTCGAACACCCGGCAGATGCGCGCGTGCGCATACTGCACGTAATACACCGGATTGTCGTTGTTGCGGGCGAGCGCCAGATCGATATCGAAGATGTATTCGGTGTCGGCCTTGCGGCTCAGCAGGAAGAAGCGCACCGCATCCTTGCTGGTCCATTCGATGAGATCGCGCAGGGTGACGTAGCTGCCGGCGCGTTTGGAGATCTTTACTTCTTCGCCGCCGCGCATCACCCGCACCATGGTGTGCAGCAGGTAATCCGGATACCCCTTGGCGATACCCACGCCCGCAGCCTGCAGGCCTGCGCGCACCCGCGCGATGGTACCGTGGTGGTCGGTGCCCTGGATGTTGATTGCGCGCTCGTAGCCGCGCTCCCATTTGGCGATGTGGTAGGCGACGTCCGGCACGAAGTAGGTGTAGGTGCCGTCGGATTTCTTCATCACGCGGTCCTTGTCGTCGCCATAATCCGTCGTGCGCAGCCACAGCGCGCCGTCCTGCTCGTACGTCTTGTCGGCCTCGACGAGCTTCTGTACCGTTGCCTCGACGCGCCCGCTGGTATACAGGCTCGACTCCAGGTAGTAGTTGTCGAAGCGCACCGCGAAGGCCTGCAGATCGAGGTCCTGCTCATGGCGCAGGTAGGCGACGGCAAACTGGCGGATCGAGTCGAGGTCGTCGGCGTCGCCCGAGGCGGTGAATTCGCGGTCGTCCGATTTCACGGTTTTCCTGGCCAGGAAATCGGCCGCGATGTCGGCGATGTAGTCGCCGTTGTAGGCGGCTTCCGGCCACGCGGCGTCGCCTGGTTTCAGGCCTTTGGCGCGCGCCTGTACGCTATTCGCCAGCGTGGCGATCTGCATCCCGGCGTCGTTGTAGTAGAACTCGCGACACACCTCCCAGCCCTGCGCGGCGTACAGGTTGCAGATCGCGTCGCCCAATGCTGCCTGGCGGCCGTGGCCGACGTGCAGTGGGCCGGTCGGATTGGCGGAGACGAACTCGACCAGCATCTTGTGGCCTTTGCCCGCATCGCCCTGGCCGAATTGCGCCCCGGCTGAGCGGATCTGCGGCACGATGCCATGCCAGGCGGCCGGTGTGAGATGGAAGTTGATGAAGCCGGCGCCGGCGATCTCGGCCTTGGCGATCAGCGGGGATTGCGGCAGTTCGGTGAGGATACGCTGTGCCAGTTCACGTGGATTCTTCTTCAGCGGGCGCGCCAGCTGCATTGCGGCATTGCTGGAAAAGTCGCCATGGGCAGAATTCTTCGGGCGTTCGATTTCAAGGCTGACCGGCGTGTCGGGCGCCACCGTTTCGAGGGCTTCGCCGATCAGCAGGGCGATCTGGTCTTTAAGCGGATGGGTGTTGGACATGGTTACATTGAAGATGGGTCAGGCAGGCATCTTCAGTGTTCAAAATGGGTAGCACGCGATTATATGCGCCACGCGCGAGGCGGCCAAACGCCCGACAACGATTGGGTCGGGCGGGTCAGTCTGCCTGGAGAAGCGTCTGCGCGCGCGTGACCCAGTATTCCACGGCGGCGCGGCCGGCGCTGTCGTCCCGAAGCGCTGTCCAGCGGCGATGGACCTCTTTCAGGATATCGCAGGCCTGCCGGCGCGATTCGCTGGTCATGAGTTGGATTTCGGCCAGCGCGGCGGTGTCGTTCTCGATTCCCGCAGTGAAGGCAGCCAGCTCGTCCGGCTGGAAACCCGTCTCCAGCAGAGTGCGTTCCAGGTCGGTCAGGCGCTGGTTGACGAATGCCACCAGGGGTTCCTCGGTCACTCCGGGCGGACAGGTGTGGTGTGCGTGGCGCCACAAGCGGAACACCTCGGCCAATTGATTGAGCTGGGCCGCCACGGACTCGGACGAGACGCTGCCCGCTCCGCCTGGTCCGGCCCGCTCGCCGCTGTTGAGCAGCCTGACGAGATGGTTGATCAGTTCGGGGTCGAATTTGCGCCGGTTCATTTTCAGCATCACCGCCAGGCGAGCGGCGCCGTGGGTGTACCAGCTCTTTTCGAACAGGGCGTTGACGGCCTCGGCCAGCATCAGAATCTGGCCTATGCGTCCGATTTCCTCGCCCTTGAGGCCGCGTGGGTAGCCGCTGCCATCCAGCCGCTCGTGGTGTTCGAATACGGCTGTGCTGATTTCCGGGTGGAACGCGGGATAGGTTTGCAGGATGAGATAGGCCGTCATCGGATGGGCGTAGACATGGCGCATCGCGTCCGGATCGAGCGGATGGCCGGGTCGCAGCAGGGCGGGATCGATATGCAGTTCGCCGATATCGTGAAGCATGCCCGCGGCGGCGACGCTTGCGAGGTCGCGTTCGGGCAGACGGCTTTTGATGGCGAGCATGAGCGCGATCAGCGTCATCTGCACACTGTGCTCGAAAATCTCCGGGCGCCGCTCGCGTGCCACCGTGAGTTTGAACGCGAGCGGCGCGTTGAGCGGCATGGCATAGAAGGCGTTGAGCAATCGCGCGGTTCCGGGCAGGCTGGAGCGGAAAAACTGGAAGCGGGGCTCGTTATCCAGAATCTCGCGGGCGCGGTCGCGCAGGCTGGCGTTGGTGACACCGTCGGCGACAGAGAGGCATTCGTCGATGGCCGGGATCAGCTTGTGTCGCACCAGCTTTTCACGCATGGCCGAGTTGATGCGTGCCCCACGGTCGATGAGTTTGATGCCGTTGCGGGTGAATATCGCCTGGGTGGTGACGACCTCATGGGTATCGCCCAGCGCGGTCACGCTATTGATGTAGTGCTCGTCGTAATGCTCGCTCATCGGTGTTCCGTCATCGTGTGGACTTCGATCCGTGTCCCAAGATACGTTATCGAACGGAAACCGGCCTAATTGAGGACTTTCGACATAGAAGGACCCCTAGAACACCAGCGGATCGACGTCGAGCGACCAGCGCGCGATACGCGGCTTGATGCGCTCGAGTTGCGGCCGCCAATCGCGCACGAAAGCCTGCAGGGCCTGGCGCTGTGCCGACTGGATCAGGAGTTGTGCGCGTTCGAGATTGGCGACACGTGCCATCGGTGCCGGCGTGGCGCCGAATACGCTGACGCCGGCTGTGTCCGGCGCCAGCGCCGCAGCGTGTTGCAGGAAGGCGAGCGCCGCATCCATCGTCGTCGCTTCGGCGCGCAGCAGCACCTGGCGGGTGAACGGCGGCAGATCGAGCTGCTTGCGCTCGGCCAGCAGCGCGCGCGCATAGCCGGCGTAATCGTGGCGCTGCAGATAGCGGAACAACGGGTGGTCGGGGAAGGCGGTCTGGATCAGTACGCGGCCGGGTTTGTCGGCGCGGCCGGCGCGCCCGGCCACCTGCATCAGCTGGGCGAACAGACGCTCGGTGGCGCGGAAGTCCGGGCTGTAGAGGGCGCCGTCGGTGTCGAGGATCAGCGCCAGCGTCATGTTGGGAAAATCGTGGCCCTTGGCCAGCATCTGCGTGCCGACCAGGATGTCGACTTGGCCCCCATGCACGGCTTCGCCAAGTTCAGCCCAGGCGCGCGGACGCATGGTGTCGCGGTCGATGCGGCGGATGCGTGCGGCGGGGAGGCAGGCGGCCAGCGTTTCCTCCAGCCGCTGGGTGCCCTGGCCGAGGGCCTTGAGATCGGGGTTGCCGCAGCTCGGGCACTCGGGCGGGATGCGTGTCTCGAATCCGCAGTGGTGGCACTTCAATCGGTGCGAGGTGCGGTGCAGCACCAGCCGTGCGGAGCAGCGCGGGCAGGGCGACACCCAGGCGCAACTCGGGCAGTACAGTGCCGGGGCATAGCCGCGACGGTTGAGGAAGACCAGACTTTGCTCGCCGCGCGCCAGGGTGTCGGTCAGCGCTTGCAACGCGGGTCGTGTCAGGCCGTTGTCGACCGGGATGTGTTTCAGGTCGACCAGTTCAATGTCCGGCAGTTGCGCCTGGCTGATCGCGCGCTGCCTCAGTTCGATCAGCTGGTAGCGCCCATTCAGGGCCTGCGCATAGCTTTCCAGCGAAGGCGTGGCCGAGCCGAGCACCACAGGAATATCGGCCTGTTTGCCGCGGGCGATGGCGACGTCGCGTGCCGAATAGCGCAGGCCGTCCTGCTGCTTGAACGAGGCATCGTGTTCTTCGTCGACGACGATCAATCCCAGCCGGGGAAGCGGCGCGAACACGGACAGTCGGGTGCCGAGCAGGACGTCGCAGTCGGGTGCGGCGAGCCAGTTTTCCGCGCGCGCGGTTTCGTTCAAGCCGCTGTGCAGGGTGGCGATGCGGCGCCCGGGAAAACGGCGGCGGAAATGCTGTTCCAGTTGCGGAGTGAGGGCGATTTCGGGGATCAGCACCAGCACCTGCTGGCCTGTTGCCAACACCACGTCGATCAGGCGCAGATACAGTTCGGTCTTGCCGCTGCCGGTGACGCCGTGTATGAGGTGGACGCTGAATGTCCCCAGCACGGGTAGCAGGCGGTCGAGCGCAGCCTGTTGCTCGACGGTCGCTGCGGGGGCCGCCTGGGTCGGCAGCGCATGGCCGGCAGCGGGCGGCAATCGCGACCACTCCGCCCAGCCGGCGGTGACCAGCGCTGCGGCGTGGCGGCCTTGTTTCCGGAGGCGCAATGTCTCGCGCGCCTGCGGCGCAGCGCGCAGGGCGTCGAGCAGGGCGCGTTGTGCACGGGCACGGGTGGGCGGTTCGGCAGTCTGGCCTGCCTCGGTCACCGTCAGCCAGGGCTTGCCCGCCATAAACGGCGCCGCATTACGCAGGCGCGGCGGTAGCGTGGCGAGCAGGATCGCGCCCAGCGGATAGTGGTAATAGTCGGCACAAAACTGCGCCAGGTGGAGGATATCGGGCGACAGCGCAGGGCGATCATCCAGCACGCGGATGACGTCGCGCAGCTTGTCCGCCACGATGGCGCTATCGCTCTGCCGTTCCAGGGCGACGCCGATTTGTAGCGTTCGGCCGAACGGGACTTCGACCAGGCTGCCCGACGGCACCGGGTCAAGCTGCGCCGGCAGACGATAGTCGAACAGCCGGTGGAGCGGGGTATCGAGCGCGACCTGAAGGATGGACGGCATGTTAGCGGCGAATCTTGGTCGGGTATCGGGAAAGTTTCACTAACTGATTGTTAACCAAGGGTAATTTGGCGTTGTCCACGCAGGCTGTGGATAATTGTGTGGGTGATTTGTGTCGATTGCCCTCCAAAGCCCGTATTCAGGCGGGCCAGCCTTAAAGGCTAAAAAGCGGGCAGGCAGACAAATTCATATTATTCAGTCACTTACAAACATCGCCCGACTGTCAAGGGCTTGACACAAAAAAAGTTCCCGTGCGTCAAAACTGTGCATAAGTTGATGCTTCTATTGCCAAAATTACGGGCCTTGTGCACGTTTTCTGTGCACAAGGCCTTGTTTTGGCTGGATTTATGCTTGCTGAATCCCGGCGATCACCCAGCCGCTCTGGCCCAGGGTAGGTTTGCTGAGGTGCCAGACTTCATCGAACGGGGTGCCGCCGTGGTCGTCGGCCGTTTCGCGAACCATCCCGGTGAACCGGACGCTGACCACGTGGCGGCCATCTTCGTCAGTGGCTTCGAGCACCGCAGCGTCGAGCGTCATCACGTCCGTGGTTTGCGCGGCATTGCCGCGCTCAGCCAGCTGCAGGCGGATTTCGGCGAAGACTTCGGGCGTGGTAAAGGTACGCAGGTCGTCCAGGTTGCCGGCGTCGAAGGCCGCCTGCAGGCGGATGAAGTTGAGCTTGGCTTCGCGCACGAAAGCCTCGGCGTCAAATCCGGGGGGGAAGGGATGGGCGGGGCCGCCGAATGCCGGGGCTGGCGTCTGCTCAAACCCGGAGAATGCCGGACTCCCTGCGGAGGCCGGCATGCCGGCATATTGCATGGCCGGCGCCGCGGGCGCAGCGCGGCGCATCAGGAAGCGGAACAACATGAACGCAGCCATGGCCAGCAGTGCCAGCATCAGGAAATTGGCCATTCCTTCGCCGAAGCCGAAGTGCGAAGCCAGGGCGGCAAGCCCGAGGCCGGCGGCCAGTCCTGCGATCGGCCCCATCCAACTGCGCTTCTGCGGGGTGGCCGGGGCCGGCGTGCCGGCCGTCTGCTGGCGTTGCGGCGTAGGGGCGGCCTCCTGTTTGGCGGGCGCGCTGCGCTGCATGCCGAAGGACTTGCCGCCGCCGAGGCGCCTGGCCTCAGCGTCATGGGTGGCGAACGCGAAGGTGAGGAACACGGCGAACAGGCTGATCAAGAAAGGTTTCACGAGGAGGCTCCGGAATGTCGACGAGAACGGGTATGGTGACGTAAACCCAACCGTGCTGAAAAGTCGATTTTTATACGTGAATTATTCGAAATTTTCGATTCTTTCATCTGGAAAATCAGTTTTCACCGGCGGCACGCATGGCCCGGCTACGGCTGTGCACGGCCTCGACCAGGACGCTGACGTTGTCCGGGTTGGTGAATTGCGAAATGCCGTGGCCGAGGTTGAACACATGGCCCGGGTGATTGCCGTAGCCGTCGATGATGCGTGCGACTTCGCTGCGGATGATGTCGGGCGTGCCGTGCAGGGCACTGGGATCGAGATTGCCCTGCAACGCCACCTGGTTGCTCACGCGGCGGCGCGCTTCGCCGATGTCGATGCTCCAGTCGAGGCCAACCGCATCGGCGCCGCAGGCGGCGATGGCCTCCAGCCAGTTGCCCCCTCCTTTGGTGAAGACGATGCTCGGTACGCGCCGGCCGTCGCGTTCCTTGATCAGGCCGTCGACGATGCGTGTCATGTAGGTGAGCGAGAATTCCTGATAGGCGTGCGGCGTCAGGCTGCCTCCCCAGGAGTCGAAAATCATCACGGCCTGGGCGCCGGCCTCGATCTGCGCATTGAGGTAGTCGGTCACGGCCCGGGTGTTCACTTCGAGGATGCGGTGCAGCAGATCCGGGCGGCTGTACAGCATGGTCTTGATGTGGCGGTAGTCGTCTGAGCCACCGCCTTCGATCATGTAGCAGGCCAGCGTGTAGGGGCTGCCGGAGAAACCGATCAGCGGCACCGATCCGTCGAGCGCGCGACGGATCGACTGCACCGCATCCATCACGTAGCCGAGTTTGTCGGTTGGATCGGGGGCGGAAAGGTCGCGGATTTCCCATTCGTCGCGCAGCGGGCGCTCGAAGCGCGGACCTTCGCCGGTCGAGAAGTACAGGCCCAGTCCCATCGCATCGGGCACGGTGAGGATGTCGGAAAACAGGATCGCGGCATCGAGCGGGTAGCGCGCCAGCGGCTGCAGCGTCACTTCGGTCGCCAGATCGGGGGTCTTGCACAGGGTCAGAAAATCCCCTGCACGTGCGCGCGTGGCGTTGTATTCCGGCAGGTAGCGCCCGGCCTGGCGCATCAGCCACAACGGCGTGTAATCAGTAGGCTGGCGCAGCAGCGCGCGCAGGAAAGTATCGTTCTTGAGGGCAGACATGAAGCGAGCCAGGACGCAAAGCCGGCATTTTAGCAGGCTTGGCGTCGCCGACCCGGCGAGGGCCGATCAGGTGCGGCGGAAAGCCCATTCGCCACGCCCGGCCGGGCAGGCCAGCACGTCGCGTGGCCGTTGGCCGTCGACCACCAGGGTGGCGTAACGGCAGCCGTCGCGTGTCTCGCCGCGCGGCGTGAAACGATAGGCGTGACCGTCATGGCGCCACGCGACCGGTACGCCCGGACGGCCGAGTTCCAGGGTATGGCCCATGCAGGCCCGATCGCGGGCGTCCATGCTGTCGCCGATGGCGTGCCCCAATACCGCGCCGAGCACGCCCCCGACGACCATGCCGACGACGCGATCGTCGCGGCCGGCGACCTGTCCGCCGATGACGGCGCCGATTTCGTCGCGATTGCAGCGGCCGGCCGGGATGCCGTAGTCGTGCACATAGACGGTTCCGCTTTTGCCTTGGTAATGTCCGGCATGGCGGTCCTGTCGATGGCCGCGGTCATCGTCGCGGTGCTTTTTGTAGTAGCCGTGCGCCGGTGCATGCTCGGGTGGATCGCCCACGCCGGGCTGCTGCCCGCGAGTGCCGCCAAGGCCAGTGTGACGGGCACGTTCATGACTTGCTCCTTAGATATTGTCTTCGGAATGGAATTCGATCCACGCAGCCGGTGGCGGCCGGGTTCAACGGGGACGGGTATCGTAGGCATAGCGTGCCTGGCGGTCATGCCGTTCCACCCGGATGTTGCGGTCGGCCTGATTGAGCGCATGGTCGAGACGCTTGAACTCGCGGGCGTCGATGATGCCGTCGGCGCGGAAATGGCGCTCCATGCCCTGGATCTCGCGCTGCTCACGTATCAAGTCGCGGACTTCGTGGCGGGTCAGGCTGCCGTTATGCTTGCCTGCCTCGATGCGATCCATCTGCCGTGCCTGGCGCGTATTGATCTGCTGACTGTATGCCTGGCTTTGCTGGTAGGCGTACCTGACCTGAGGGTGACCGTTACGATCCCAGTCGGCTTGCGCGGCGGTCGTCATGAGGCTCAGACCCCCCAGTATCAGCATGCCGAGACGGGTTTTAATCGGTTTCATGATGTGGCTCCTGTGCGGTTGATCAATGTCCCCGTCGGTATATTCAGCGTCGGCGGACAATTGCACTCTAGGCGCGCCGTGTAAGCGGCATGTTTGGGGCAGGTAACCACATGTAACGCAATGTAACGCCCGAGCGGGCTAATGTTTTTCCAAGTCGTGCCGATTCATGATCGACGTATGGAAGATTCCCCGCCCAGCGTTGCCCATCCCGATTCATCAGATTTGTCAGACCCCGGCCTGCCCATTCGGCCGCGTACATAAATAGGTTAGAATTTTCGACTTTTCTAAAAATCTATAACCCGTACCTCTAGGAGAACCCCCCGATGCAACTGAATAAACTCGCGGCCACGCTTGCCGCGGTGGGCATGACTGTGCCCGGCTTGGCCATGGCGACCAACGGCATGCTCATGGAAGGCTATGGCCCCATTGCCGCCGGCATGGGCGGGGCGGCCATGGCGTATGACAACGGTACGGCTGCCATGGCGAACAATCCGGCCACGCTGGGCCTGATGGCGGAAGGCAGCCGGATCGACGTGATGCTCGGTTTCGTGGGTCCGGACGTCAAGACGTCCATGGGCATCGGCAAATCCAAAGCGGATGCCTTCTACATGCCGGCATTCGGCTATGCGAAAAAGCAGGGCAAGCTGACCTACGGCGCCGGCATCTACGGCCAGGGCGGCATGGGCACCGAGTACGCCAGCGGCGACATGGCGCAGGTGAGTGTCGGGCGAGTGATTTTCCCGCTGGCCTACGCGGTCAATGACCGCTTCAATATCGGCGGAAGCGTCGACCTCGTCTGGGCCGGGATGGACATGGTGGTGACCGGATACGGTATCAATTTCAAGGACGGCAGCGACTTCACCGGTGCCGCCAAGGGCTACAGCCTGGCAGCCAAGCTGGGCTTCACTTACAAGCTGGCCGACGCGCTCACCGTCGGCGGCGTCTATCAGTCCGCCGGCAACCTACCTGACCTCAAGGACGGCATCTACAAGGTGAAGGGCTTCGACATGCCGGCCACCTTGGGCCTGGGTCTGGCCTGGCAGGCGAACGACCGGCTCATGGTCGCGGCCGACGTCAAGGACGTGCTGTGGAGCGACAGCATGAATACCGTGACCATCTACAAGAACGGCGCCGTCGTTGCGCCGTTCCAGCAGGACTGGAACGACCAGATCGTGCTGTCGCTGGGTCTTGCCTACAAATTCAACGACGCCTTGACCGGCCGCATCGGCTACAACCATGGCAAGAATCCGATCCCGGATCAGTTCGTCAACTACCTGTGGCCGGCGATCGTCGAGAATCACTATACGGCGGGCTTCGGTTATGCCTTCAGCAAGCAGTCCACGGTGAACTTCGCATTGAGCTATTCGCCCAGAATCTCGGTGACCGGTACAGGCCCCAATCCACCCGCCGGCAACGGCGGCATGGTCATCGACCATAGCCAGTTGAACTGGCAGTTGATGTACAGCTACGCGTTCTGATTGCCGTTTCGATCCACACCCAGCCGGTGGCGCGTGCGTGCCACCAGCTTTTTGGTGTGGTTTCTCCATATGTACCGGCATGGCCCTACTGTTTCGGCATGTCGGAACCAGGCTGCGTGCCGTCCGAGGGGGCTTCCTGGGCGGGTGCTGCCGCCTCCGGGCTGGTGGATGGCGTGTTCATCTGCTGCGAACGCGCATCTTCCGTCTGCATGTCCTTGACGGCCTGGTCGACCTGATTGCCGGCCTGTTCCACCGGGCCCTTGCTGTCACAGCCATTCAGCGCCAGCAGGGACGTCAGCAGCGCCAGTACGCCGTATGAGGCATGCCAGGCATGCGTCCGCTTCGATTTTCTCGGGGCGGCGCCCAGCAGCCTGGTTCCTGCGCCAGCGCCGCTCCATTCGTACAGCTGCATATGCTCATCGTTGAGGTGTTGCGTGGTCTGGTACATGTGAATTCTCCTGGTTGCGGCCGCGGCACATGCCGCCGCAGCCTAATCCCTACAGCAATCAATTCTTGATCTGCAGGGTGTTCTTGACTTCGGTGACGCCTTTGACACTGCGCGCGATTTTCTCGGCCTCGGCGACCTGGGTGGCGTTGTTGACCCAGCCGGCCAACTGCACCGTGCCTTTGTGGGTCTCCACGTCCACGCTGAGTCCCTTCATGCCTTCGTCTTTCAGCAACATTGTCTTGACCTTGGTGGTAATCCACGCGTCATCGATATACTTGCCGGCCTTGATGCGGTCACCGCTGGAATCAGCCTTGACGAGTTCATCCTGGCTCAGGCTGTTGTCATGGTTGGTGTCACCATCGCGGAAGGCCTGCGCTTGGCCGCCCTGTTCCTGGAATTCCGTCAGGCTTATCTTGCCGTCGCCGTTGCTGTCGTAGGTCTTGAAGCTGGCTGTCACGGCCAGGGCCTGACCCGCAACACCCGCGCTGAACATGCTGGCAAGCGTCAGCTTCATGAGCGTTCGATTAAGGTTTTTCATGTTCCTCTCCATTTACATACGGGGTAATCCGATCCGCGGCGCATGCGCCAACCGGCCGTTCAGATGTTCACAGGCGATCATTCGGGCTCGGCATGTCCGGGGCCGCAGGATTGGCGGGTGCCGCGGCCCCGCCTTTCTTGACAAATTCATCGTGGCTCAAGCTGCCGTCGCCGTTGGCGTCGATCATGCGGAACGTGCCTTCGCTGCCGCCCTGGGCCTGGTATTCCTGTGGGCTGATCTTGCCGTCGCCATTGCTGTCATAGGTTTTGAAGTCGGCCGCCGTCGATGCGGCCAGAGCGGAAACGGAAACGGCAGCGCCCAGCACGCTGGCCAGCGTCAAGGTCGTCAAGCGGTAGTGAATGAATTTCATGGCTATCTCCTATAAGGGTTGAGTTGAATGCACATGCACTCAAGCCAAATACAGCGACGACCGTGCCAGTTATTTTTTCTGCTGTTAAATCAATGTGTTGAGATGGAGTAGCGGGAATTTTTCCAAGATCGTGAGGCCGCGACAGGGCAGATATGTCGTCGGCCGGCGACACAAGGGCATGCTGTTTTATAAGTCAATGTTTTTACTTGTTATTTTTGTATGGCGACGGCGACAGGCCATAAAAAAGAGAGCCTGGGCTCCCCTCTTCATGCGGCATGACGGATTTACAGCGTTGGTGGGCGGCGGCCCGTGGCCAGCATGACAAGAAAGACGACCAGGCCCACGACAAACAGGATTTTGGCGATCCAGGCTGCGGTGCCGGCCACGCCGGCAAAGCCGAAAATTCCGGCGATGATGGCAAGGATCAGGAACGTGATGGCCCATCCAAACATGATGTTCTCCTCAGAGAGTTGATAAACGCCCCGAAGGCGGTATCCCTTCAATGCAGAGTGTGTGCCAGACAAAAATTTCTTTTTTAATCAACGAACTGTGAGGTTGGCGTGCAAGCCGACGGCAGTCCGGGTGGTGCGGGCGTCGTCCTTGCCCGACATTCAGTCGGTTTCGTCGCGATCCTTGAACAGCGCGGGGGTGAGGTCGTGACGCTGCAACAGCCGGTATACCTCGGTGCGATTGCGGCCGGCCAGACGGGCCACTTCGCTGACCTGGCCGCGTGTCAGCTTCAGCAGGGTGATGAGGTAATCGCGTTCGAAGGCCGCGCGCGCCTCGGCCAGCGGCTGGATGTCGGCGGGTTTGTCGCGCAATGCCCGCCCGACCAGCGTGGCCGGGATGGTCGTGGTGGTGCATAGGGCGACGCATTGTTCCAGGACGTTGTGCAGTTGCCGGATATTGCCCGGCCAGTCGGCCGCCACCAGCATGTCGAGCGCATCGGGCGCAAAGCTGTGGATGCGGCGGCGGTATTTTTCCGTCAGCAGACTCAGGAAATGCTGCGCCAGCAACGGGATGTCCTCGCGCCGTTCGCGCAGCGGCGGCAGCGTCAGGTTGACCACGTTCAGCCGGTAATACAGATCTTCGCGAAACTCGCCGCTGACGATGGCCTCTTCCAGGTTGCGGTGGGTGGCCGAGAGAATGCGCACATCGACGGCACGCGTCTCGGTCGCGCCGACCGGACGCACTTCGCCCTCTTGCAGTACGCGTAGCAGCTTGACCTGCAAGGGCGGGGGCATGTCGCCGATCTCATCGAGAAACACGGTACCGCCCTGCGCACTGAGGAACAGGCCGGGATGGTCGCGGCCCGCGCCGGTGAAGGCACCTTTGACATGACCGAACAGTTCCGATTCGAGCAGTTCGGCCGGGATCGCGCCGCAGTTGATCGCGACGAAGGGCTTGGCGTGGCGCGGGCTGGCGCGGTGGATCGCGCGCGCCAGCAACTCCTTGCCGGTGCCCGATTCGCCCTGGATCATCAGCGCGGCATCAATCTGGGCGGCCAGACGGGCCTCGGCCAGCAGCGTGTCCATCGCCGGGCTGGCGGTGACAATGGCGCTGCGCCAGCTGTCGTCGTGTGTCTCGGGACTGCTGCCGGCCAGCCGGGTGGCGCGCTTCAGCAGGTCGACCAGCGTGGGCGCGTCGTAGGGCTTGGTCAGGTAGCCGAACAGTCCCTGCTGGGTGGCGGCCACTGCGTCCGGGATGGTGCCGTGCGCGGTCAGCACGATCACCGGCAGCGACGGGTCGCGTGCATGGATGGCCCGAAACAGTGCCATGCCGTCGATGCCGCCCATCTGCATGTCGGTCAGCACGGCGTCGGGCCGCGCCAGCGCCAGCTGCGCCAGGGCGGCCTCGCCGCTGTCGACCGCTTCGACCTTGAACCCGTTGGCTTCCAGTCGCAGGGTGATCAGTTCGCGCAGGGCCGCGTCGTCGTCCACGACCAGGATGGCAGGTTTCTTCATGGCGATTTGGGGAGCGTGTTGCGCTGCTGCAGGGTTTTTTCCAGCGCCTTGATCTGATCGAGCTTGTCCTGCAGTTCCTGCGCGCGCGCGGTCTGCTGCCGGAGCTCGATGCGGGCCGAAAGCGATTTCTTCATCAGATCGAGCAGGGTATGCGCACGGGGATCGACGTCGTCGATCATGGCCAGGCTCTTGAGGCTGCGCTCGAACGCATCCACGCTGTCTTCGCGTTCCAGCAGGGCGGCCTGCTGGAAACGCTTGGCGTCGTCGAGGCGGCGCTCATTGTCCAGCGCGGCCAGTTCGCGCCGGCGCTGTTCGGGAGACAGGGCCGCCACCCTCGACAGCTCGTTCAAGAGCGTCGACGCGCTCAACCCGGATAGCCGGCTGCCGGGGATCGCCGGCTGGCTGGGCAGGGGCGGGACGACACAGGCGCTCAGTGTCAGCAAAAGACTGGCAAGCAGGATGGATTTGAAGCTCATTCGGTACGCGCCAGGTTAAGGGGGCCACGGGGATCGGGCCACGATAATCGGAAACAGATCGACCAGGGCGGGCTGTCGACCACTTCGACGTTGCCGCCGACAGCCAGCAGTGACTCGCGCACGATCGACAGGCCGAGTCCGCTGCCGCGGACCACGCTGGCGGGTTGGCGCGCGCCCTGGAAAAACGGCTCGAAAATGCGGGTGCGTTCGGCTTCCGGGATGCCGCCGCCCTGATCGCATACCCAAACCTCGATCGCGCCATCGACAGGCGCACTCTTCACTAGGATGTGTCCGCCCTCGGGGCTGAATTTGACCGCATTGGACAACAGATTGTCGAGTACGGTTTCCAGCTGGCCGCGCTCGGCATGGAGCACCGGCGCGTCGAACTGCGTTTCGACCTCGATGTGGCGCGTATCGAGCGCAAGCCTTTGCCGCGTCAGGACGGCTTCGAGCGCGTCGGCCAGCGCTTGCGGCGTGGCGGGCGAGGGCGTGGCATCTTGCACCATGCTGCTGTAACGGATCAGGTCTTCGATGCGCTTCTGCAGGTCGCGGCTGCCGCTGTCCATGATGCCGACGATGCTGCGCTGGCGCGGGTTGAGACTACCCGCCAGTTCGTCGCCCAGCAGCGCCACGCCCTCGCGCAGCGATGCGAGCGGCGTCTTCAGTTCGTGCGACACGTGGCGCAGGAAGCGCAGCTTCTGTTCTTCCAGCGCCTGCAGGCGCTGGCGCAGCCAGTCGATTTCCCGCCCCAACTCGACGATGTCCTGCGGCCCGCTGATGGCCGGCAAGGGACGCAGGTCGGCCTGGCCGAGTTGCTGGATCGAGGTCTTGAGCTGCTTGATCGGACGGTTGATCATCCAGGAAAACACAGCCGCGAGCAGCAGCGTCAGGGGAATCAGGGCCAACGCCAGCACGATCAACCGCCGGCGGGTCGCCTGCACCGTGCCTTCCAGCGCCTGCAATTCGTGCTGCACCGCGGCATCCGCCTGAACGAGCAGGGTGCGCGCGACATCATGCAAGTCATCGAACGTCGGGTCGAGTGCGTGGAACTGGTCGCTGTCCAGGAATTCACCCGGCCGCACCTGGCGATACAGGGTCTGGCTGCGCGCCTGCAGCGTGGCCAGCGTTGCACGCGAACGGGAGTCGGTGAGCTGCGTATCGAGTTGCGACAACTGGGTGCGCAGTTCGCCGAAGCTTTGTCGCAGCGCCGGGCCGAATTCGGCGTCCTGCAACAGGTGGTATTGTCCGGCGGCGCGTTGCAGCTGGCTGACCGACTCGACGATCTGCCGCACGTCGCGCGTGACGGCAAGGCTGGTGTGGGTGAACTGGCGCTGGGTTTCGACCACGCCTTGCAGCACGTGCACCGCATTGATCAGGCCGCTGGCCAGCGGCACGATCAATACGCCCATGGCAACGATGACCAGGATGGTGAACGAACGTGGGTAGTAAGGGCCTGAAAGCATCCGGTAAGGGCAGTCGATGGCAATGCCGCAGCATACCCGATGGGTGGGCACGGGTGCGGCGGGCCGCACCCGTGCCGGCGGCGTTACAGCAGGTCGAGGTAGGCGAGGATGCCTTTGGCGGCCTCGCGGCCTTCCCATACGGCGGTTACCACCAGATCGGAGCCCCGCACCATGTCGCCGCCGGCGAAGACCTTGGGATTGGCAGTCTGGAAGGCGTGCGGTTGGCCCTTGGCGATGACGCGGCCGCCCGGGTCGACCGCGATCTGGTGCTGTTCGAACCACGGTTGCGGATTGGGGCGGAAGCCGAAGGCAACGATCACGCGGTCGGCCGGAATGACTTCCTCGGAGCCCGGAATCACCACCGGGGTGCGGCGGCCGCGCGCATCGGGCGGACCGAGCTCGGTGGTGACGAGTTTCACGCCTTCGACCTTGCCGTCGCCGACGATCTCGACCGGCTGGCGGTTCCACAGGAATTGCACGCCTTCTTCCTTGGCATTGCCGACTTCGCGTTTGGAGCCGGGCATGTTCTTCTCGTCGCGGCGGTAGGCGCAGATGACGCTGGCTGCACCCTGGCGGATGCTGGTGCGGTTGCAGTCCATCGCGGTGTCGCCGCCGCCGAGCACCACGACGCGGAGGCCCTTCATGTTGTGGTAGACCTCGTCCGGCTTGGCCAGGTCGAGGCATTTGCGCACATTGGAGATCAGGAAGGGCAGCGCTTCCAGCACGCCGGGCAGATCCTCGCCGGGGAAGCCGCCCTTCATGTAGGTGTAGGTGCCCATCCCCATGAACACGGCGTCGTATTCGTCGAGCAGGGACTGCATGGAGATGTCCTTGCCGATGTCGGTATTGAGGCGGAATTCGACGCCCATGCCTTCCAGTACTTCGCGGCGGCGCGTCATCACCCATTTTTCCATCTTGAACTCGGGGATGCCAAAGGTGAGCAGGCCGCCGATTTCGTCGTAGCGGTCGAATACCACCGGCTTCACGCCGTTGCGTGCCAGCACGTCGGCGCAGCCGAGGCCGGCGGGGCCGGCGCCGATGATGGCGACTTTCCTGCCGGTCGGAACGACGTTCGACATGTCGGGACGCCAGCCGGCCTTGAAGGCTTCCTCTGAAATGTACTTCTCGATCTGGCCGATGGTCACCGCGCCGAAGCCACCCGTGTTCGGGCCACCGCCCACGGCTTCACCGAAGCCGTCGGTATTGAGAGTGCAGGCCCCTTCGCACAGGCGGTCCTGCGGACACACGCGGCCGCACACTTCGGGCAGCGAGTTGGTCTGGTGCGATAGCTCCGCGGCTTCGAACAGCCGCCCTTCGGTCACCAGCTTGAGCCAGTTAGGAATGTAGTTGTGCACCGGGCACTTCCATTCGCAGTACGGATTGCCGCAGCCGAGGCAGCGATCGGCCTGTTCCTGCGCGTGTGCCGTATCCATCAGCGCGTAGATTTCGCGGAACTCGTGCTTGCGGACATCGGCGGCGGTCTTCTCGCCGTCGCGTCGCGCCTGCTTCAGAAACTGGAATACGTCGCCCATCGTTATGCTTCCAATGCTTCACGTGTCTGGCCGGGAATGTCCTCGACCAGGTCTTCAATCGAAATGCGCTTCGGCTTGACCAGCCAGACGCGAGACAAGGTGGTATCGAACTCGGCCAGCAACGCCTTCGCGCGGGCGCTGCCGGTGAGCGCCAGGTGGCGTTCCATCTGCGCCTTGAGAAAGACGCGGAATGGCTCGGTTTCGTCGCTGGTGATGCGGGTCAGCTCGACCATTTCCTTGTTGGTCTTCGACATGAAATCGTTCGTGTCGTCGACCACGAAGGCCATGCCGCCACTCATGCCGGCGCCGAAGTTCAGGCCGGTGTCGCCCAGCACGATCACCACGCCGCCCGTCATGTATTCGCAGCCGTGGTCGCCTATGCCTTCCACCACCGTCAATGCGCCGGAGTTGCGCACGCCGAAGCGCTCGCCGCCCATGCCGGCCGCGTAGAGTTCGCCGCCGGTGGCGCCGTACAGGCAGGTGTTGCCGATCAGGGTGTTGCGGTGCGCATCGAAGGTGGCGACGCGTGGCGGGTAGATCACCAGGCGGCCGCCGCCCATGCCCTTGCCGACATAGTCGTTGGCGTCGCCTTCGAGCGTGATCGTCAGGCCTTTGTGGTTCCACACGCCGAAGCTCTGGCCGGCCGAACCGGTGAGCTGGACGCGGATGGTGTCGTCCGGCAGGCCTTTGGAACCGTGTGCCTTGGCGATCTCGCCCGACAGGCGCGCGCCGATCGAGCGGTTGATGTTGCGTACGGCGTAGTTCAGCGCGATGGCCGAACCCGACTTGATTGCCCCCAAGGCGTCGGCCACCATCTGCTCGGCCAGTTCACCCTTGTCGAACGAGGGGTTGCGTTCCTGCTGCGCGAAGCGCGGCGCGTCGGCGGGGATCTCGCCCTGCGAGAGCAGGACGTCGAGCTTCAGGCGGCCCTGGCGCGGGGTGTCGCCCGCGCTCACATCCAGCAGGTCGGTACGGCCGATCAGATCGGTGAGCTTCCTGATGCCGAGGCTGGCCATCAGCTCGCGCGTTTCCTCGGCGACGAACTTGAAGTAGTTCACCACCATGTCGGGCAGGCCGATGAAGTGCTCCTTGCGCAGTTTCTCGTTCTGCGTGGCCACGCCGGTGGCGCAGTTGTTCAGATGGCAGATGCGCAGGTACTTGCAGCCCAGCGCGACCATCGGGCCGGTGCCGAAGCCGAACGACTCGGCGCCGAGGATCGCCGCCTTGACGACGTCCAGACCGGTCTTCAGGCCGCCGTCGGTCTGCACGCGGACGCGGCCGCGCAGGCCGTTGGCGCGCAATACCTGCTGCGCTTCACTCAAACCGAGTTCCCACGGAGACCCGGCATACTTGACCGAAGCCAGGGGGCTCGCGCCGGTGCCACCGTCGTAGCCGGAAATGGTGATGAGATCGGCATAGGCCTTGGCCACGCCCGCCGCAATCGTGCCGACGCCGGGCTCGGCGACCAGCTTCACCGACACCAGCGCGTCGGGGTTGACCTGCTTCAGGTCGAAAATCAGCTGCGCCAGATCCTCGATCGAATAGATATCGTGGTGCGGCGGCGGCGAGATCAGCGTGGTGCCGGGCTTGCAGTGGCGCAGCGAGGCGATCATCGGCGACACCTTGTCGCCGGGCAGTTGGCCGCCCTCGCCGGGCTTGGCGCCCTGCGCGATCTTGATCTGCAGTACCTCGGCGTTGACCAGGTAGGTCGCGGTCACGCCGAAACGGCCGGAGGCGACCTGCTTGATCTTGGAGGTCTTCACCGTGCCGTAGCGCTTCGGATCCTCGCCGCCTTCGCCCGAGTTGGAGCGGCCACCGATGCGGTTCATGCCCTCGGCGAGCGCCTCGTGCGCTTCCGGCGACAGCGCGCCGAGCGACATGCCGGCAGAGTCGAAGCGCTTGAGAATGCTTTCCAGCGGCTCGACCTCGTCCAGCGGGATCGGATTCGCGCCGGGCTTCAGCGTCATGAGGTCGCGCACCATCGCCACCGGGCGGGTGTTGACGATCTCGGAATACTTCTTGAACTCGGCGTAGTCGCCGGTCTTCACGGCCTTCTGCAGTTGCTGCACCACGTCCGGGTTGTAGGCGTGGTATTCCTCGCCGAACATGAACTTCAGCAGGCCGCCGGCGGTCAGCGGGCGCAGCGGGTTGAACGCCGCCTTGTGCAGCAGCTTCTGGTCGGACTCGAAGTCCTCGAAGTTGGCGCCGGAAATGCGCGATACCGTGCCCTTCAGGCACAGCTCGACCACATCTTCATGCAGGCCCACGCCCTCGAACAGCTGGGCGCCGCGATAGCTCGCCACCAGCGAAATGCCCATCTTGGAGAGCACCTTGTACAGGCCCTTGTCCATGCCCTTGCGGAAGTTGCACAGCGCCTTGTCGAGGTTGGGCTTGATCTCGCCGGTCTTCACGAATTCGCCGATGATCTGGTAGGCGAGGTACGGATACACTGCGGTCGCGCCATAGCCGATCAGGCAGGCGTAGTGGTGCGGGTCGCGCACGCTGCCGGTTTCCACCACGATGTTGGCGTTGCAGCGCAGGCCGGCCGTGATCAGCGCGTGGTGCACGGCGCCGGTGGCGAACAGTGCGTGGATCGGCAGGCGATCCTTGGCGAGGTTGCGGTCGGACAGCACCAGAATGACCTTGCCGGCCTTCACCGCGTCGACCGCGCGTGCGGTCAGCGCATGAATCGCGGCTTCCAGCGTGGTCGCCGTTGGATCGTAGTGCAGGTCGAGCGTGGTTGAAGCGAACGACGGGTCGTCCAGGTTCAAGAGCTTGTCGAAGGCCTCCTTCGACAGCAGCGGCGTGTGGACTTCCACCCGGTGCGCGTGCTCCGGCGTTTCCTTGAACAAGTTGCGCTCGGGGCCGAAGCTGGTATTGAGCGACATCACGATCGCCTCGCGGATCGGGTCGATCGGCGGGTTGGTGACCTGCGCGAACTGCTGGCGCAGATAGTCGAACGGCGAGCGCACTTTCTGGCTCAACACCGCCATCGGCGTGTCGTCGCCCATCGAGCCGATCGCCTCGGCGCCGTCCTCGGCCAGCACGCGGATGATCTGGTCGCGTTCCTCGAAGCTGACGTTATGCAGCTTCTGGTGCGTCAGCAGGCTGGCCGCATCCATCACCGCCAGGTCGGCGTCCTGGTTGATCGACAGCTCCAGCTTGACCACGCCGGCCTTGAGCCATTCGCGGTAGGGCTGCGCGCCCTTCAGCTCGTTGTCGATGTCTTCCGGCATCAGCAGGCGGCCGGTCTCGAGATCGGCGGCGACCATCTGGCCCGGCTTGACGCGGCCCTTGCGTTCGACGTTGGCCGGATCGATCTGCCACACGCCGACTTCTGACGCGATGGTGAGGATACGGTCCTTGGTCAGTACCCAGCGTGCCGGACGCAGGCCGTTGCGGTCGAGCGTGCAGACGGCGTAGCGGCCGTCTGTCAGCACCACGCCAGCGGGGCCGTCCCACGGCTCCATGTGCATCGAGTTGTATTCGTAGAAGGCGCGGATGTCGGCGTCCATCGATTCGACGTTCTGCCACGCCGGCGGAATCACCAGGCGCAGCGCGCGGAACAGACCCGCGCCTCCCATCACCAAGCCTTCGACCATGTTGTCGAGGCTCATCGAGTCCGAGCCCTTGGTGCCGACGATGGGACGGACGTCGTCCATGTCCGGGATCAGGGGCGTCACGAATTTCTGTTCGCGTGCGCGGCTCCAGTTGCGGTTGCCCTGCACCGTGTTGATCTCGCCGTTGTGCGCCAGGTAGCGGAACGGCTGGGCCAGCCGCCACTGCGGCCAGGTATTGGTCGAGAACCGCTGGTGGAACACCGCCAGACTGGTGGCGAAGCGCGCGTCGTTCAGGTCGGGGTAGAACACCGGCAGGTTGTCCGGCATCACCAGGCCCTTGTAGCTGATGACGCGGCACGACAAGGTCGGCAGGTAGAACACCGGATCGGTCGGTTCCAGCGCCTTTTCGGCCTGGCGACGGGCGATGTAGAGCTTGCGCTCGAAGTCGTCCTCGCTCATGCCAGCAGGCGCGTTGACGAACACCTGCTCGATGTGCGGCAGCGATTCCAGCGCCGATTCACCGCACACGGACGAATCGGTCGGCACCAGGCGGAAGCCGGCGACCGTCAGGCCCTGCGCCTCCAGCGACGATTTCAGCGTGGTGCGGGCATGCGCCTGCGGCGCCGCGTCGCGCGACAGGAACACCAGACCGGCGGCGTAGAGATCACCGAGCTTAAAGCCGGCGTCAGCCGCCACCGCGCGCAGGAAGGCATCCGGTTTCTTGAACAGCAGGCCGCAGCCGTCGCCCGACAAGCCGTCGGCCGCGATCGCGCCGCGGTGCGTCATGCATGCCAGCGAGCCGATCGCGTTCTGCACCAGCGTGTGGCTGGGCTGATTGTCGATCTGCGCAATCAGGCCGAAGCCGCAGCTATCCTGTTCGAAATCGGGCGAATACAGCGTCCCGTCCAGCCAGCGTTGTCGTTCCATGGTTCCGTATGCTCAGGCAACAGCGGCCTGCCCACAGGGCAAGCCGCAAAATTAAAGCGAAAAGTGCGGCATTTTAATCCCTCAAGCCGCGTGCGGCAATGATTGCCTCCGCCAAGGCCTTGCCGCGGCAAGGGTTTACGGCCGGACGCCACCTCAACTGGGAGTGCCGCCGCCCCGGAAAATTCCTTGCCCGGACCGACGGCAGTCCTGCCGCGCCATCCCCTATCCTCTTTGTGCAGGCAATCCCTTGCCGACGGGCGGACCCCGCCTGTCAATGTTCCATCCAAATGAGGCCATTCGCTATGCTGACGGCAGAGGTGCGACATGAAATTACTGAGCTGGAACATCCAATGGGGGCGCGGCATGGACGGCCGCGTCGATCTCGCGCGCATCCTGCGGACCATCCGCAAGCTGGGCGATTTCGACGTCATCTGCCTGCAGGAAGTCGCGATCGATTTTCCTGGCCTGTCCGGCAGCCGCGGCGAGGACCAGGTCGCCGAATTGTCCGCCGGCCTGCCCGGCTATACGGCGGTTTATGGCGCAGCGACCGATGTGCCGGGCGGCCGCGGCGGCCGCAGCCAGTTCGGCAATGCCATCTTTTCGCGCCTGCCGGTCGGCCAGGTGTGGCGGCATCTGCTGCCGTGGCCGGCCGAGGCGGCGGTGCCCAGCATGCAGCGCGTGCTGGTGGAAGCCGTGGTGACAAGCGATGTCGGGCCGCTACGCGTGCTGACCACCCACCTCGAGTACTACTCGCAACGCCAGCGCCAGGCCCAGATCGACGCCATCCGCCACCTGCATGCGGAAGCCTGGGCCCTATCCGGGCGGACGCCGATGCCGGAGGAGGCGGGCGGGTCCTTCGAGGTATTTCCCCGGCCTGCGCAGGCGCTGCTGTGCGGCGACATGAATTTTCCCGCCACCGCACCCGAGCGTGCACAAATTCTCGCCCCGTTTGCCGAGAGGACGCCGGGATTTCACGATGCCTGGTCCATATTGCATCCTGGCGAAACGCACGCACCTACGGTCGGCATCCACCCGGTGGATTTCGTCAAGCAGCCCGAATGCTTCGATTTCGTCTTCCTCACCGAAGGACTGGCGGCCCGGCTCAAGGCGCACGGCATCGATGCCGCGACCGAGGCATCGGACCATCAGCCGGTGTGGGTGGAGCTGGTCTGACGGCTCACTGAGCGCCGGGATTATTTCTTCACGTCGGCCGCGCCTTCATTGGTTTCGAACGCCTTCTCGGCTGCCGCCTTGGTGGCTTCCATGGCATGGCGCGCCGCATCCCGGGTGTCTTCGGCGGCTTTCCGTGCGGCTGCCGCGCCGGATTGGGCCGCCTGCCTGGCGGACACCTCGGCTTTCTTCAGGGCGTCCTCGCTCGCAAGGGCGGCTTTTTTCGCGGAGTCTTCCACTTTCTGAGCGGCTTCGCGCGTTGCCGCCGTTGCTTTCCGGGTGGCCTCGGCGGCTTTGTGCGCAGCGAATTTAGCGGCCTTCTCGGCATTCTTTGCCGCCTGCCTGGCCGCTTCGGCGGCTTTCTGCGACGTGTTGCCGACAGCCAGTTCCGCTTTGTCCATGGCCACTTTCGCGGCGTCCGCGGCTTTCTGCGCAGCCTCCTTGGCGTCCGCGGCCGTCTTCTTCGCGCTTTCTTCCGCTTTGTGCATGGAGGGTGACGCACCTTCTGCGGGCTTGGTAGCGGGCGTGTCGGCGGCCCATGCATTCGTCCCGGCCACCAATGCAGACAAAATCAACCAGTTTTTCAGTTTCATGAACTCTTCTCCTTGGATGTGGAGCCAGCTCCACGGGTTTGCCGGGATGCACGCGTGATCGGGTCTGTTGCCCGATACCACACAGACTTCGGCGGTGGCATAACGTTTCAAAACGGGAAGCCCAGGATGCGTCACGGATACGGCGCCAGTGTTGCGCCCGTGGGGCGATCCATCAGGTCGGCCGCTTGATCCACGTCCCGCACGATCCCGGGGTCGTCCACGTCGCAGCGCACGATCGCGTCGGGAAAGGCCGTGACGATCCGCCGTGCCCCTTCGTCGCCGGCCAGGGCCGAGAGCGGTTCACCCCATTGCTTGGCGAAGCCCACCGGATGTCCCCGGCGCCCCCGGTACTCGGGGACCACGATGCTGCCCCCGTCACGCAGGGCCGCCGCCACGCGGCCGTAGCTGGCGGGTGCGATGAAAGGCATGTCCGCAAGAGCGATGAGCCAGCCGCCGGCATCCGGCGCGGCGCGGACGCCCGCCGCCAGGCTGTGGCCCATGCCCTGAAGGGACGCTGCGCTGACGATCAGTTCGAACCCTGCTGCGGCCAGCTGCTCCGCCAATACTGCGCTGCCCGGACGTACCACGGCGAGGACGCGATCGCAGGCCGGGCGCAGCCGGTGGGCGGCGGCCAACCCCATGGGCGTTCCGTCGGCCAGGGGATGCAGCAATTTGTCGCTGCCGAAGCGGCTGCCGCTGCCGGCAGCCAGGAGAATGCCAATGATGGGGCCTGGCGTCATGCGGGTTAATCGATGCGGCAACCGGAACGGTCCGCTGCGGGTAGCCGTCCCGTTGCCGCGAAGGGCGGGAGACCGTTCTTGATCGCCGTGATCTCGGCGAGGATGGAGACGGCGATTTCCGGTGGCGTGCGGCTGCCGATGGGCAGGCCGACCGGGCCATGAAGCCGCGCCATCTCGGCCTCGGAGAGATCGAAATGTTGCAGCAGCCGTTCCCGGCGCCGGGCGTTGTTGGCGCGCGAGCCGAGCGCGCCGACGTAAAAGGCCGGCGACTTGAGCGCTTCCAGCAGCGCCATGTCGTCCAGCTTGGGGTCGTGGGTCAGGGCGACCACCGCGCTGCGGGGATCGAGTCCCAGTTCAATCACGGCGTTGTCCGGCATGCCCGCTATCAAGGCGGCGCCCGGAACATCCCAGCCGGCGCTGTATTCGACCCGCGGATCGCAGATCAGCACCTGGTAGTCCAGGGCCTGGGCCATCGAGGCGAGGTAGCGCGAGATCTGGCCGGCGCCGATGATCAGCAGGCGCCAGGCGGGGCCGTGCAGCGTGGTCAGGCAGCGCCCATCCCAACTGAGCTGGTCGCTGCGGCAGCCGTCGCGGACCGTTGCCGCGCCGCTGTCGAGGTCGATGCTGCGCAACGCCAACTGGCCGGCGGCGATGCGCCGGGCGAGGTCGTCCAGCGCGGCCATATCGGGTGCGGGTTCGATCACCAGCTCCACGACGCCGCCGCAGGGCAGGCCGAAGCGGCGCGCCTCGTCCGGGGTGACACCATAACGCTGGACGAAAGGCTGCGCGCCGTGGAATTCGCCGGCTGCCATGCGGGCGATCAGGTCGTCCTCGATGCAGCCGCCGGATACCGAGCCCTGCACCCGGCCGTCATCGCGCAAGGCCATCCAGGCGCCCGGGGGACGCGGCGCCGAGCCCCAGGTGCGGGCCACGGTGACGAGGACGCAACGGTGTCCATCGGCCGCCCAGTTGCGGACCGCCGCCAGCACCTCGCTGTCCTGGCTGTCCATGCTCAGGCGGCCAGTTCGGCGGGGTTGAACGGCATGCGCGTCAGATGCTTGCCGGTGGCGGCGGCGATGGCGTTGGCCACGGCCGGCGCCGCGGGCGGCACGCCGGGCTCGCCGATGCCGCTCGGCGCGGCGGCCGACGGCACGATATGCACCTCCACCACCGGCATTTCGTGGATGCGCAACGGCGGATAGCCGTCGAAGTTGCCCTGCTCCACGCGGCCTTCCTTGAGCGTGATCTCGCCGTGCAAGGCGGCGGACAGGGCAAAGCCGATGGCGCCTTGCACCTGCGCGCGGACGTTGTCCGGGTTGATGGCGATGCCGCAATCCACCGCGCAGACGATGCGGTCGACCTTGATGCTGCCGTCCTTGCCGACCGTCACCTCGGCCACCTGGGCGACGTAGGAGTTGAACGATTCATGCACCGCCACGCCGCGGCCGCGGCGCTCGCCCGGCTTGCCGGCCTTGAGCGGGCCGCCCCAGCCGGCTTTCTCGGCCGCGAGCTTGAGCACGCCGGCATGGCGCGGATGACCGGGCAGCAACGCCAGCCTCAGCGCCACCGGATCCGTGCCCATGGCCCCGGCCACCTGGTCGAGGAAGGTTTCGGTGGAGTAGGCCGTGTGGGACGAGCCGACCGAACGCCACCACAGTACCGGAACCGGGATGTCCTTCGGGGTGTGGAGGTCCACCTTCATGTTGGGAATGGCGTAGGGCAGGTTGGCGGCGCCTTCCACCGACACCTGGTCGATGCCGTCCTTGACCAGGTTCTTCTCGAACGCGGTGCCGGCCACGATGGACTGGCCCACCAGGCGATGGCGCCAGCCGGTCAGCCGGCCCTTGTCGTCCAAGGCAGCCTCCAGCGCGTGATGAAACAGCGGCCGGTAATAGCCTGCGCGCATGTCGTCCTCCCGCATCCACACCAGTTTCACCGGTGCGCGGCCGTCGATGGCCTTGACGATGTGGGCGGCCTCCAGCACGTAATCCGAGTGGCTGCTGGCGCGCCGGCCGAAGCTGCCGCCGGCATACAGCATGTGGATGGTCACCTGTTCCGGCTTGAGGCCGAACAGGCCGGCCAGCGCGTACTGGTCGCCGGTCTGCATCTGCTCGCCGTTCCAGACTTCGCAGCCATCGCCGCCGAGCCGGATCACGCAATTCATCGGCTCCATGGCGGCATGCGCCAGATAGGGGAAATCGTAGCTCGCGCGAACGACCCGGGCGGCCTTGCCGAAGGCCTGGTCCGCGTCGCCGCTCTGGTGTGCGACGAGCCCCGGGGTCTTGGCCAGCTCCCGGTAGCGGGCGAATATCTCCTCGCTGCCGAGCGTGAAGGCCTGGCTTTCGTCCCAATTCACCGAAAGGGCGTCGCGCCCCTTCTTTGCGCTCCAGGTATCGCTCGCCAGCACGGCCACCCCTTGGGGGATCTGCACCACGTCCACCACGCCTTTCACTGCCTTGGCGCGGCGGGCGTCGAAGGATTTGACCGTGGCGCCGAAGCGAGGCGGGTGGGCCACCACCGCGACCAGCATGCCCGGCAACTGCACGTCCTGGGTGAAGCGGGCCTGGCCGTTGGTCTTGTCGGCGCTGTCCTTGCGTTTCACCTGCTTGCCGATCAGGCGGAAATCCTTGGGGTCCTTCAGCTTCAGGTCGGTGGGCACGGGCAGCGTTGCCGCGTCCACGGCCAGCTCGCCGAAGCTGGCGCGGTGCTTCGACTTCGTATGGCTGAGCACGCCGTCGCGCACCATGATCTCGGCGGCAGGCACGTTCCATTTGATGGCCGCCGCGCTGACCAGCATGGCGCGCCCGGCTGCGCCAGCCTTGCGCATCTGTTCCCAGGAGTTGGCCATCGCAGTGCTGCCGCCGGTGCCCTGCGCCGGGCCCCAGAACAGGTTGTTGTAGCGCTTGGCGTCAGCTGGCGCCCCCTCGACGCGTACCGTGTTCCAGTCCGCGTCCAGTTCATCGGCGAGGATGGTGGCGAGCCCGGTATAGGTGCCCTGGCCCATTTCCAGGTGCTTGGACAACACCGTGACAGTGTTGTCGGTGCCGATGCGGAGGAAGGCATTGGGCTCGAAATGGATCGGCCCGACCGCGCCTTCCCCGGCCTTGCCGGGACCGGCTACCGGAGCGGCGAGGGCGGGCAGACAGAAGCCGAGCGTGAGGCCGGCGCTGCCCTGCAGGAAACGACGGCGGCTGAGGTTTTCGATCGTGTTCATCGCGGGGTCTCCTAGGCGAGGGCCTTGGCGGCTTCGTGGATGGCCGCCCGGATGCGGACGTAGGTCGCACAGCGGCACAGGTTGCCGGACATGGCGTTGTCGATGTCGTTGTCGCTGGGCCTGCGGTTCTGGCGCAGCAGCGACACCGCGCTCATGATCTGCCCGGACTGGCAGTAGCCGCACTGGACCACGTCGAGCTTGCGCCACGCGTCCTGCACCGCCTTGCCGACACGGTCCCTGTCCACCGCTTCGATGGTGGTGATCCTGCGGCCGGCCACCGCCGACACCGGGGTCACGCAGGACCGCATCGGCGCGCCATCCACCTGCACCGTGCAGGCGCCGCAGAGGGCCTGGCCGCAGCCGTATTTGGTGCCGGTCAGGTGCAGCGTGTCGCGCAGCGCCCACAGCAGCGGGGTGTCGGGCGCCACGTCGAGTTGATGTTGTTTGCCATTCACGTCGAGTTTGATCATGGGCAGGACTCCTCAGCGATGGATGAAGCCGGTCACGGCGCCCCAGGTGATGGAACGACGGCCGTATGCGGAAGCGATACTCATCGATTCTAGACCATGGAAAATCCGTCGGAGGCGCTGCGTCTGAAAGGGTATGGGCGGCCCGGCGCGGCGCCTGTATCGGCTGGCCGATACCCGGAAAATGACGGCGGTTGGGCGGCCATCGCGTTTCCGGCCTAAACACTTGGCCATGCCTGCCGCTATAGCCTTACTCGCAAAATAATGAACTCCGTATCGAGGATGCCCTCACGCTCCCCCTTTTCCCGTCTCTTGCGGCGTGCTTTCTACGCATTCGTGGCTTCAGGGCTGCTTGGCTTCGTGGCGCTCGGCATCATCAGCTGGGACCGGGAGCAGGCGGACGAACGGAAGAATCTGTCCGTCCTTTCCGGATTTCTGGCGTCTGCAACCCAGGCCTTCTTCGACGATCTGGGCCATGGCCTCGATCCGCTCGGCCAATTGCTGCAGCGGATCGATGTAATCAACCACCCCGAGGCGGCCCGCGCCTCCCTGGAAAAATTCCAGAAGCGCTATCCCCAGGTCGGCGCCATGGCGGTCCTCGATCCGGGCGGCCGGATGCTGATCAATACGGCCTTGCCGCCGGGTGCCCCGCTGCCGGATTACCGGCACACGACGGATTACATGGCCCCTTTCCAGGCGGCACTGGACGACCCCGGGCTGTATACGATCGGCCGCCCCGAATACGGCCAGGTCATCGGTGAGTGGCGCTTCCCGTTCCGCTACACCATGCGGGACGAACAGGGGCGGGCGCTGTTCATGATCCAGGCAGCCATTCCCCTGGGAACGGGCATGCATTTCCTGCGCAACCTGTCGCTGCCGTCGAATAGCCTGGTCGGCATCCTGCGCGAGGACGGGTTCCAGCAGGCCCGCTGGCCCGTGGACAACCCCGACAAAGTCTACGGCCGCCCCCTGAACGGCCCGCTCATCAAGACGATCCACGCGCAGCCCGGCCTGCGTCATGGCTATTTCACCGGCTTTTCGCCCTGGATGTACACGGAACAGCAACGGCTGGGCGCCTACAGCCACCTCGCCACGCTGCCCATGTATGCCTATGTGTCGATTCCCTACGGCCATATCTGGAACAAATGGTGGGAACACAACAGTCCGGTTCTCGGCGTGTTCCTGGTCTTCGTGGCCATCTTCGGCGCCATTTCCTACTGGGTCAGGATTCACGAGCGGCAGCACAGCGACGAACTCCTGAGCCAGGCGCGGCGCGATTCGCTGACGGGGCTCACCAACCGCGCAGGCGCGGAAGAGCTTCTGGAGCACCAGATACGGGCCGCCAAGGAAAGCGGCCGATCTTTCTCGATCATGTTTTTCGACCTCGATCGATTCAAGGACATCAACGACACGCTCGGGCACGGCATCGGCGACCAGCTCCTGGCCGAAGTCGGCAAACGGACGGCCGCCACGCTGCGTCATCACGACATGCTGGCGCGCCTGGGCGGCGACGAGTTCCTGATCATCCTGCCCGACTGCCCGCCCGCCGCCGCCACCCGGACGGCGCAACGCCTGATCGTGGTATTCGAGGCGCCGTTCCAGGTGGCCGAGCATCGATTAAAAATGTCCTGCAGCATCGGCCTGGCCTTCTTCCCCGACCACGGCACCGACCGCGAGACATTGCTCAAGCATGCCGACACGGCCATGTACGAGGCGAAGCGCCTGGGCCGCAGCGGCTTTGCCTGCTTCGAAGCAGGCCTCGGCGAACGGCTGCAGCAGCGGTTGACGCTCGAAGCGAAAATGCGCGACGCGCTGGTCAAACAGCAGTTCCGGCTCCACTACCAGCCGATCGTCGACCTGGAATCGGGCCGGGTCCTCTGCGCCGAAGCCCTGCTGCGCTGGCGCGACACCGACGGCGTCGAGCACCATCCCGCCCAGTTCATTCCGGTCGCCGAGGAGTCCGGGCTCATCCTGCCGCTGGGGGAATGGGTATTGAAAACCGCCTGCGCGCAGGCCAAGGCATGGCTCGACCAGGGATTCGATCTGAGCATGGCGGTCAATCTCTCCACACGCCAGTTCCAGGATCCGGACCTGCTGGGCAAGGTTACATCCGTCATTGGCGGGTGCCACCTGCCGCCGTCGCGCCTGGAGCTGGAAATCACCGAAGGCGCCGCGATGCTCGATGCGGAATCCAGCGTGGAAGTGCTCGGCGCCCTCAAGCGCATCGGCGTTCGCATCGCCATCGACGACTTCGGAACGGGCTACTCGTCGCTGAGCTATCTGAAACGCCTGCCTGCCGACACGATCAAGATCGACAAGAATTTCGTCGACGGCGTAGCCGACGAATCGGAAGACCGGGCCATCGTCCGCTCCATCATCGCATTGGCCCACGCCCTCGACAAAGGCACGATCGCCGAAGGCATCGAGACGGAAGAACAGAAGCGGGCGCTGGAAAAGGCCGGTTGCCACATGGGGCAAGGCTATCTCTTCAGCCGCCCGCTTCCTGCGGAGGAATTTCAGTCACTGCTGGCAGCGGCGAGGGATTCGAACCTGACGACTACGTACGCTACGTGAGGGGTGCGCTTGGAACCAACCCTGACTGTTCTACGCGTTCAGCGCGTTCTTAGGCGTTAACGAAAATCTGGAATCCAGTGTGCTTAGTGGCCGTAAGACTGAGTGACTGTATCCGGCCAATGGCCGATTGGTGCGGTACCCGTGGAGGTCTGCTGTTCGGCC